>VFQN01005233.1_pt1 | contig 16095 bp, 16 predicted proteins | sample 3512371 | NCBI WGS metagenome assembly VFQN01 (sample SAMN10412370, study PRJNA504923) | tailings metagenome | isolation source: Replicate 2 from Balatoc abandoned mine | place: Philippines: Itogon, Benguet | collected 2017-08-28 | reverse complement strand
TTTGCCCAGCCGTAAGATGGATTCCAGTTGCGAACCAGAAAACTGCTTCGCCCCGCCGGTTCCCGATCGATCAGCCCGCGCCGTTCGAGAATTTCCAAACCCGCGGAGATTTTGCTGCGGCTCAGGGTCGTCGCCATTTGCAACTCGTCATAGGTCAATCTTGCGAGACCGGTTTCGCGATCGGCACGATGCAGGATGGACGCGAACGTCATGAGCGCCGCGGTGCCGTCGGACGGATTGGAACCTGTCCATTTGAACTTCTTCAGCCCGCCGTTTTGAATCCATTCACTCGGCATCATGACCCAGGGAAGAAGCTTCGACATTACTCATCCTTCTTCTTCGCGATCGAATGCACGGCGTGGATCGCAAATCCGGCGAGCGCCATCGCACCGAGTGCAATCAGGGCCAGCACATATTCCATCGGGAATCTTGCACCGCCGACAATCAACTCAACAAGGTCACTCATTTCGGAACTCCTTCTCAATCGTTCCAAATTTTGCGCCTCGAGGCTCTATACATCTAGATACAGTTTTCGGATATTCCGTCAAAAATATCTATTTTTCTCATTATAAATCAGAATATTATACAAATATGCAGTGGTCTTTGGAATATCCCAATTCAGTTCACGAATGGCGTCCTGCGGACCAGATTTGGCGAATCCCGGCGTTTTCCGCGTCTCCGCTTTCGCCAGCTCTGGCATTGAGCCGCATGCATCGACGAGGCCTGCCGCGGTCATGAACGCCTTGAGGTTCGATCGATCGCGATGGTCAGTCATCGTTTGTGATGCCCTGCAGAAACCGGCCCAACCGCTCCTCGAGCGCGCTTCGCTCTTCGACGGTCAGCCTTCGTCCATCGACCGGCCCGACGGTCTCTTCGAAGATCGCTTCGATCGCTGCCCCTCGCGAGCGCCTCTGGGCGACGCCGACCACGTGGTTGAGGCGCGCGGCCATGTCAGCCTGGAACGCCGGATCGGCCAATTGATGCGATGCAGACCATGGCAGCTTGGCCAGCGCCGCCTCGTCGATCCAGATATCCACCTCCTTGCCGGTGATGACGTCGAGCGCATAATTCTCGCGAACCGGAATCGTACCCGCATAAGGTAGGATCACGGCAACGCTCGCAATGCCAAAATATTCAATGAAGGCAAGCATGGCGCTGGCTGCTGGCTCGCCGATCAACGCCAGGACGTGCGACACCTCGCCATCGACCTCGAACCAGCCCGGGTGGTGCCAGAGAAAGGTGTCGGGTGGCAAAGGCACCGGATCGGGCTTTGCATTCAGCGAGGCGACATAAGATGCGAGCTGCGGATGCGACTTGCAGCCGCGGTGCGCCGCAAAGATGCTAGCTGCGACGAACGCCGCCGGAAAAGTTGTAACTGGGCCGAGTTGAAGCCGTCCATGCAATTTCCCCGGACGGCTGCTCGACACTGCGGCCTGCAGCACTGCCGCCTCGACATCGAACAGGGGGAATTCCTTTTGCACGCGCCCCAGCAACGTCCGCAATTCGCGCACCGTTCGCGCCGACACCTTGACCAAGACCGAACCATCAGCCTGCCTATCCATCGAAAAGTCCGGCTGCGTTGGCGTCAAGGGTTTGCCGAAAGCAACCTCGTACGTTCGACCGCTGGCATCCGCCATCCGTACCGGAGGATTGGAGCCGCGATCGCGCGAACCGTCGAGCAAGCTCATGACCGGTTCGAACGCGCGAACAAGCGCAAGGTCGACGGCATCGTTGAGGAGGCCGTTGGCCTTGCTGCAGAGCAGGCCCTTGGGTTTGAGACGTCCGCCGAGCGCGCTCGGAATGATGTGAGCCCGCGAATCATTCGAGCCAATGATTGGCTCACCGGTAATCAGACAGGTCTTGCTCATCGCCTCGTTTCGGACTGTTCGGTTTCTCCGCTTGGGGGCGGATTTTCTCGAGTTCAACTCGGCCCTTTGGTCATCAAACATTCCGGAATAGCACGGCCGAGGTCAACTAGTCTTCGATGACGCTCATGGGGGCCGAACGCTTGACCGATTTTGGACAGCCCGCTTTAAGTATCGGAACCGAATAGCGGACATAGATCATCCAGAGTCACGGCGCGGCGTTATTGCCTGTTTATGTCGTTCGATCCAGCGCACGAACATTTTCGGCCCACGACGATCCCATGCGACGCGACCCTCGTCGCCGAAATCAAAGATCACTGTGCAGAACAGCTGGCACTATGCCTATTCGTCGACTCCCGATTTCGACTAGCAGCGGCGGCTCTGCCTTTCATCGCTATCCTTACAAAGCTTGTTGGAACGCGCCGAAGTTCCATATATGTTCCGATAGGAAACCTGCTGAACGAGGAATGTATGACCGACGACGCGAGTGATCGAACGCTAGCACTACAATGCCCGACTTGCGGCAGCGAAAAATTCCGCTTCGGCGGTCCCGAAGCGCCGGTAAACTGCAACCGGTGCGAGCGCAGCTTCGCGCGCGAGGAGCTTGTTCGCGAGAATGGTGAACGTGCTGAGGCAGCCTTTGAAGAGATGGCGCCCGAGCTGCTGCGCGAGGCTGTGGAAACGCTTCGGGCCGGGCTCAAGAAGGCGCCGAAGGGATCGAAAAGCCTGACCTTCAAATGAGCGGCGTCACCATCGACCTCTCGGACATCGCCGCTTTCCTCGCGCTAGGGGTCGCGATCTGGTCGGCGGTTCAGACCGGCCGTTTCAACCGCCGACAGACGGAGTTTTCCGACACGGCGCAGCGGCTCAACGAGCTGCTCATCGCGCGCGAAGCTGCCGACGACGCTGGGAAGCGGCAGGCTGACGTATCTGCTAATTTCGTCAAGATCGGCCGGAACGACTATCGCTTCAAAGTCTATAACCGCGGCCCCGGCATCGCGCGCAACGTACGCGTGGTCTTTTCGGAGGGTGAAGATGTGCTGGCGGGGGACGAACTCGAGGAGAAGTTCCCGCTGCCGATGCTCGAGCAGCAGCATCATGTCGACCTCCTCTGTTTTATCCATATGCAGAGCTCGCGGCGCGCCAAGCTCACGCTGCATTGGGACGACGAAAGCAGCAGCGGCCGGCAGAAAGAACTGGTCCTCGACATTTTCTGACCCGAGCCGTCGCCCCCCTCCCTGGAAAAGCCATCATGGCGAAGCGCCACCACTATGTCCCCGTCGCCTATCTGAAGCGCTTCGTCGATGCGAAGGGCCAGCTGCTTGTCATCCGCAAGGACGCGCCTGAGCAGGTTTTCCGCCAGCGCCCCGAGGCAGCGGCATTCGAAAAATATTATTACTCGCAAGTCGACGAGGACGGAACGCGCGACGACTCTCGCTTCGAGGAGATTTTCAGCACCGTCGAAAGTCGCTGGAGCATGATCGTCGAGGCGCTCGCGCGCCGCGCGCCAAAGTTCCGCGAGGCCCCCGACATCATCACCTCGATCGCGCTGATGCGCGTGCGCGGCCCGGCCTTCCGCGACCCGGTCGAGTTCCATCTCGCGTATCTCGTGCGCGGCGCAATGGAGGCCGTCGTCGCCCGCGGATTGGCTCCGCCCCCGCCGGTTCCGATCGCGCTCGATGATGTCATCGTCTCGATCGACCCGCATCGCTCGCTGATGGCGATGATCGGCGGGCTCGAACACATGGCGGCACTGCTGCGGCGTCTCCATTTCGATGTGCTTCACAACGCTACCGCTGTTCCCTTCCTTACGAGCGACAATCCGGTTCTCTTCTTCGACGCCGCACTGCCCCGTATGCACATCCAGCCCTACCCAGACGCCGATGCCTGCCGCCGGTTCGAACTGCTGTTCCCGCTGACGCCAACGATGTTGCTACGAGGCCGGTTGCGCCCGGTGCGGCAGGGCATCGTCCACCGGACGATCGCCGACCCAGCGATTGTCGGACGCGCCAACGCGCTTGTCGCGCGTTTCGCTTATCGTTTCGTGTTCGCAAGTGCGCCCGGACAGGAGGCGCTGGTCAAGCGCCACGCCGCGCTCTCGCCGGTACCGCGCTTCGACGACGCGGCGACGGGCTCCGATGACTTCGCTTTCGAGATGATGTTCGGCGACCGCCCTGACAAGCCCCGCTGGCAACCTCGCGACGACGTCGGCTAGAGCGCGTAGAACGCCTCATCGAGTTGCGGGGCGATACGCGCCTCCCAATCACGGTAGAGCGGACGGCAGGCGAGCGTGAAGATGAACCAGCAGCCGAAGATCGCGGCATGGTGGAAGAACGCGCCCCACGGGAGCTTGCCATGCGCGGCCTCGTTACGCAGTGCCGGACCGGGCCGGAAGTTGAACAGGATGTCGATCTGGTGGACGCGGTCGATCCCGAAGATGGCTTCGAGCTCGCCGCGGTTTACGTCTAGGAGCGCGGCGAGCGCGCGGTCACCTTGGAGGAGGTCCTGCTCGATCTTCGACGGATCGCGGTTCGTCAGCACGAGCAGGTGGCGCAGGCTGTTTTCGAGTTGCGGGAACAGGAGATGGCTCGCACTCGCATAGTCCCCCTGGAACATACGCGAGAACCCCAAGGCAAACAGCGGGGCGCGGCCGCGTGGGACGAACGGACTCGCGTCGACGATCGGAGCGAGATGCCGCTCCTCGATCGGCATGCGCTCGATCACTGTGAGCCGCGCAGGCTCGATGCGCCCGTACACCTGCTCCTGCATGACAAATTCCATATGCTTCGCGCACTCCGCACGAAACCAATTTTCGCTTGGGCCTGCGTCGGTGAGCGCCTCTACACGCGCGGCTTCGCGGCCCTCCGCGTCATAATAGCTCGCACTGATTGACGCCGCGAGCGGATGCTCGCGCGCGTTTTCAAGCACGAGCGCGCGCAGTTCGTCGCGGGACGGCGCATCGGCCATGTTCGAGAGGAGAAGGCAGGCGCGCGCAAAGCTCGCGTCGGCGAGGAGTTCGCGCGCCGCGCGCTGTTGGTCCCCCAGATCGAGCGTATAATGGAAGGCTGAATGATCGTCTTGCGCCGCGGCCTGAAAGGCCTTGAGTTCCTCGCGGAGCGCGAGCACGCGCTCGCGCGTACCAGGGATATCGCGCATCTCGCCGAGCGCCGCCTTCGTCCAGTGCGCCTTCACGGCCGCTTGGTCGGACTGGTCCCGCATTCGGAGCGTCGCCTCGGCAGCGGCGAGCCGGCAGCGGCGCGCGTCGTCACCGGCGCCTGCGCGCTCATGGCAGCCCGCAGCAAGTATCCATACGCGTTTAACCGCCTCTGGATAAACGTCTGGCGGCGCCGAGGCGGCGAGCGCTTCGGCATCGCGGGCGACCTCCTCGAACGTCCGCAGCTCGTGTGCTAGCCCGATATTGCCGATCTCGTTGAACGCGACATAATGCGCGCCAGCGATTGCCGCATCATAGCACGCGCTGAACGTGTCGGTGAGAAGCACGGGCATCGCACCGCGCTTGCTGAGTCGCCGCCCGAGCGCCGCCGCGCGCGCGAGCGGCGTAACGACGTCGAGGATCGAGATACGATCGGGAACGCGCGGCCGAATGCTGTCGTCGAGCCTTCCTCGCGCGATATTACAATAAGCGTCGAGAGCGATGCCTGCCGCCTGCCAATGTTTGCGGGCGTTGTAGAAAACGAGATCCCCGACCTTGGCGCGCAGGTGCAGATTTTCCCAGCCGGCAGCAACGGTCGCGAGAACATCGCTCTGCGCGCCCGAGATGTCGTCGGGGATCAGGCTGCGCTGCTCACCGACGATGAACATCGGCGCGAACGGCTTGGCTTCGTCGCTCGAATGCACCCTGATGCCCAGGATGTCGGCAATAAAGGCCAGCGCATCGGCGCTCGCGGCATCACCGCCCTCGCGTCTCTGCCGGGCGGCCGTGCGCAGCGTCTGCTCGACGGCATACGCGTCTTCGTGGGCCACGTGCGTGAGCAGGTGATTGAGATCGAGCGCAACTAGCTGGTCGGCCGTGAAGTGCGACCGCATCGCAGCGGCCCCCTCGCCCTGATGGTCGCTCCCAACCGGTTCGGCCTGCTTCCCGCTCTCGCCGCCGTCCTGCGCCTTGCCCATTCAGTGGTCGCCTTCGGCAAGTCCGATTGCGGCGATGAGGCGCCCAAGATCGGGCTCGACCGCAACGGCGCGGTGAACCGCCGCGCGATCCAGCCGCTGTGCGAGGTCCACCGCGTCCATCGGCTTCTCATAGCCCGGCCAGCGTTGGGCAATCTGCGCCTCTGCAAGCGCCGTCGACGGCGGTCGAAGCGCGGCACAATTCTCGAGATGACGGAGCAGCATCGCTTCATGGCACGGCGCCTGCCAGACGAGTACGAGCCCTGCGCGTGCGGCAATGGCAGCGATCTGAGCATCGCGCGCGGGGACCAAGCCCCATTTATCGCGGTCGAGAAGAATGAACTGCGCTTGATAGGCGATCTGCCGTTTGCGCTTTCGTTCGGCGAGCCGCTGGATGCCGCGCTCGACGATCGCGAGAGGATCGCCCCCGCCCGGTTGGAGCAGCACAGGGTCGAGATGCACCGCAAGCGACGCCTCTTCGACGAGGCGCGCGAGGAAAGCGACATAGCCGCGCTCGCTCTCTCCCTCGCAGCCGATGAAGATCGGCGCGCGCTGCGGCCGGAAAGGGCGCCGCCGTTTCATCCGATATGGGGAACCGCGCCATAGGCGCCGGCAAGATATTTGCTGTAGAGATTGTCGCCGCGGCGGACCGCCTTGATGTCCATCAGGCTGTAGATTGAGGTCCGACCCGCAGGATCCTTTTCGGCGAAGACGATTTCTTCTTTCGCGAGATCGTCGAGCAGCGAAGCCGAATGGCAAGTGATCCATAGCTGAGCATCATGAGGGTTGCGCCCTGCCCGGTCGTGAAACCAGGCGAGAATCTCGGGGAGCACGAGCGGATGGATCATGAGGTCGAACTCATCGATGATCACGATCCCGCCGCGTGCGAGCGCGATCGAGAGCAACGGAAATATCCGGATGAAAGCTTTGGTGCCGCCGCTTTCGAGTTGCCACGGCATTTCGACACCGAGACCCTCGTGCTTGAACATCGGATAAGGCCCATTCGTGCCGGTCTCGATCCGCATCGCCTCGACACCGACATCGATGCGGCGAAGATCGCGGTTGAGTGCCTCGACAAGGCCTGGGTCTGCCGCGAGGAAGTTGACGACCGCTTGGTCGTTCGGCGCCCCATCCCAGCCGAGGTTCCCGACGACGAGCGACAGCTGCTCGACAAACTGCGCGGCCGTCGGATGCTGGAACATCGCAAAGGAGGAGATGACCGAAACGTTCGGCCGAAGCGTGTTGAGGAGATGGCGATAGCCCGCGATCGGGAAGCTCGCGCTCCCCTTGACATCTCCCGCGGCATTGCGCTCGAAGATGCGTTGCCATTTCCCCTTTCCCTCAGGTCGCTGGCGCAGCGCCTCGCTCGTGACGCGGGCGGCGAGGCCGTCATCCACTGCGATCTCGAGTTCGTAGCGAAGAAGACCGAAGTCAGCCGTCGCGCCCGCCTCGATCTGCTCCACCTTGTCGGCATCGAAATCCATGATGCCGCCAAGCTCGACCGCGAGCCGGATCGGCCGTGCCATTGACGCCTCGTCGTTGAAGCGTTCGAGCCCGAAAAAGCCCGGCGCCGTGCGCTGGACGCTGTCTTTGGCGAAGGTGAAAAGAAAGTTCAGCGCCTTGAGGATCGTTGTCTTGCCCGATGCATTGGCACCATAGATCGCGACGACTTTTGGCGCGCGGTACGCCGAGCCCGGAAAGAGCGGTGCGAAGCGGCCTTCTTCGCCGGGGACATTGGGCGGGATCGCTAGGTCGAGGACCTGCGCATCGCGGATCGAGTAGAAATTTTCGAGCTCAAGGCGGTAGAGCATAGCAGCCTCCATTTGAGCTGAAATTAGTACTTTATCGATATTTTGTCAATGTCGCAAGTTCATAACCGTCCAATCCCGCGCGAGGTAGATTGCGTGAGAAGTCAACCGCGTGATCGCTGTTTGATATGCGTCTTCCTCCGCCTGGCGAAGATGAGGCGCCAACCGATCAACGCGCTTTCTAGCCGATGAGCGTCTGCTTCTTGGTGACACGCGCAGGTCTTCGGAACGGCTTACATGAGGCGCAATCCAGCCATTCCAAAGATAATTTCAACTTTCCGTAGCGTCCGCGCCGATTTTCGTTGTTCCGTAACCTTCGCACCGCATATGGTCATGAAAGCGATTCTCTCACCGTGCGGGCAATGCGACCCACGCCCGCGGTGGTGGAAGGGGGCGATGACTTCGAACATCGTCGGGCGGTGCGAAAGGGCTCTTTCGCACCGCCATTTCATTGGGGCCGCATTCTCGGACGAACCGCCGTCAAAACTCGGATCGCCTACCTAATCCGAGTAATTGCCCCCGCCTTTGTTCGCACTACGTTCGAGCTATGGCCGATACGCTAACCGACGCCGTGCTACGGACAATCGAGCGTTCCCCGAAATGGATACGTGCCGATGTGTGCGCCAAAGATCCGTTAGTGCGCATTCGAGCGGAGGAATCGCTAGCGTTCATGATAGCCGACGCGCTCGACAAATCGGACCTAGCAGCGGAATAAAATCAAGCCTCTTGACGTCGACCTGCAAGCCAAAGCCTATTGAACCGCTGCATTGGCTTCCAGCTCGACCAGCCATTCCGAGCATATGGCGTGAACTGCAACGCCAAGCTGCTCGACACAGCCAGCCAACCAAGTGAGTTCAGCTTCGTCGATGCGATAGTGTTTCGAATAGCGGGCTTTCACATAAGCCTCTTTCAGTTTCTCGAAGCGAGCGCGATCAGCCTTGAGTCCTCTCGGCCACGCGTCGACCAACCGCATATCGATCCGTTCGGCCTGCGTCCGCAGGAAACCAAGATTGTGAACGTGCGGCGTGTAAAAGGTACAGACCAGAAGAACGCAATGATAAAGCGTTTCTGTAGTTTGATGGAGAAGAAAGGCAGCCTCCTTGGGAAATGATTGATCGATCGCATCGCGCGATAGTTTCGCTTTCCGCATCGCTCCGGGAAACCATTCCTCAAAATACTCCCGCGCCATCGCCAGTGCTTGCTCGGGCGTCTTCGGCTTCGGCTTGTGCAATTCTTTGTCGTCATATTCGTAGAGCGCGATCCCGTCGCGCGCGACGTCCATGAAGAAATAGCGCCCATGCGCGAGCCCATCGTTCACTTCCTGCAGGGTGTGAACGATGAAGTTGACCGGCGTGTGCAGCGTCTTGTCGATCGCTAGCTCGCGGGTCAGCCGATCGTCGAGCTTCGCCCAAAAATCGATCTTGTCGGTCAGCCGCTTGTCGTTGACGATGATCAGCAGATCGAAATCCGAGCGATAGCCCTTGGCAGTGTGGGGCTCGTCGACCCAGCCGCCGCGCGCATAGCTGCCGTAGAGGATGATCTTGTCGATCCGGCCCTTCTTCTTCCAGCTCATCGTGCCGAGCGCCAGGGCATCCTCGAATTCTTCGAAGATGATCGATTTCACGCGGTCGAGTTCTCGCTGCTTGTTCGCCGGGAGATGGTCAAGATCGGTTTTCATTGATCTTCATCCTGTAATCCCGCTCGCCCGATGGCAAGCGCCGTCAGATCCAAATCGGCACGTCATCCACCCTCCTTGACGCGAAAATCCCAGACCGGGATACCGAACGCCCGCGCCTTGTCGACGAGATTGTCCTGGATGCCGGTGCCCGAGAACACGACCAGTCCTGCGGGCATCGCGTCGATCAGCCGTTCGTTGCGCTTGAAGGGGGCAGCCTTCTTGTCGCGGTTCCAGTCGGGGCGAAATGCTACCTGCGGCACGCTGCGAGCCTCGGCCCAGCAGGCGGCGGCGCGCTCGGCGCCGGTCGGGGTTGCACCGTGAAGCAGGACCATGTCGGCGTGGCGGGCATGAACCTTGTCGAGTGCCGACCAGATATGCCGATGATCGTTACAAGCAGGACCGCCGCTGAAGGCGATGCGGGTTCCTTCGGGGATCAGCGCCTTGGCCTTTTCGCGGAGCCGGCGGTCCATGAAGTCGCGGCTGTCGATCATCGCGGCGGTCATCGTCTTGTGCCGGATGCGCGACCCGGTGCGGGGGGTCCAAGCTTGGCGGGCATGGATGCGATATTGTTCGGCGGCGCATTCGCGGAAAAATTCCATCGTGTCGCGCCGCTCGATCATCGTGATGCCCTCGGCAATCGCGCGTTCAAGTTCGACCGAACGGATTTCGCTGCCATCCTGTTCGCGCTGAAGGTCGCGCTGCGCCGCCTCGTTGCGATCGAGATCGCGCTCGATCCGGGTGCCCGCGCTATGGAAAAGATTGACGACGCCCCAGAGCAGATCCTCAAGATCGGGTTCGATCCGCGTGTCGATCAGACAGCCAGCAAGCGCATCGAAGATGTCGGCGACGGCGCCGCTGGCGAGCCGGTCGTCGGGCAGCGGACGCCCGTCGGGTTCGTCCTCGAAGGGCCGATGGCCGTAAAGCTGCATTTCCTGGAGAAGATGGGCGCTGGCGCCGGATCTAAAGGGCTGGTCGGGGTCGGGCTGTTCGGCATCATAGGTCATGGCGCTGTTCTCCGGCTGAAGGCCCGCGCCTTTCGCGGCCTTCGCGGCGACAGCTTGCGGCGCGCGGGACGGGTCCGCACCGCAAGGGGGCTCGCCCCCGCGCGGCCGCAGCGCCAGCGGAGGATGGCGGCCGCAGGCTATTTTGCTTCGCGATGCAAAGGGGCGTGAGCCCCGGCGGAAAATAGCCGCGCGGCAAGCCATTGCGGTGCCCGCCCCGCGTGCCGCAGTCGCCCTCCAGCGAAGGCCGAAGGCGCGGCTCCCGGAAACGCGCCAGCCCAAGCGCCGCCACGCCCGCCCCATGCCCCTTCCCTTCCGACCGCCTCAACGAACGAGAAAGTGTGCCGCGTCTTCGCTCCGCAGCAGACAGCCGAGCCGGTCCGCAAATCGTGCCCGTCCCAGCGCGCAGAGATCGTCGTTGAAATCGCCTCGCGCCGGGAGCAGCGGCACAATTTCGATCCCTTCCGCCGCGCCGCGTTCGGCGAGGGTCTTCAACGCGCCTGCCCCGGCGGGATCCTTGTCGCAGGCGACATAGAGGCGGAGCAGCGGCTGCGGAAAGCGAATGGCGGCAAGATGCGCGGCCGACGTTCCGGCGATCATCGGGAGGTCCGGCAGAACTTCGCGAAGCGAGAGGATTGTCTCAATGCCCTCGCCGGCCGTCATGACCGTGCCGGACCTACCGAACCGGATGCCGTGCCCGAGAAGATGCCCCATCGCGCGCCGCGGACAGGCGACGGGCGCCTTGCCCCCTGCCGGGTCGAGCCAGGTGCGATGAACACCAGAGATTTCGCCATCGTCGTCGGTTACCGCGGCAATCATCGCTGGCCAGGCAGACCGCACATCAGGGGCATCGTCGCGCGATGGCCGGTAATAGCAGTGGGCGTGATAGCGAAGCGAACCGCTGCTTCCGACGCTGCCAATGCGGCGCGCCGCAAGATAGGCGGCGGCCAATGAGCCATCGATCGTTTTGGACGCCGCCCAAAGACGCCGCGCTGCTTCGGGAGTACCCGTCGGCGCATTTACAGCGCGCGAACGCCGGAGGCCGCGCGACGACCCAATCGGCATGGGCAGGCTCAAAAACCGGCGCGCTTCGGCAAGGGTTTCCCGCATCGCTCCATGGCCGCAACTCGCGGCAATGATGTCGAGCAGATCGCCATGCTCACCGCTCGCGGCATCGGTCCATTTGCCGGCCTGCCCGCGGCTTTCGCTCACCGTCGATAGCAGGACATATAGGCTGCGACCCGGCGCATTTTGGATGTCACCGACCAGCCAGTAGCGGCCTTCGCGGCGACCGTTCGAAAGATAGCGGCGGCAGACGGCCTCGGCGTTTTCGGCGAGGCTGCGCACGATGTCGGAAATGCTGTCCATAAGGGCTCCTCGGCGACGAACGCGGCGCAGGGCCGATCGTCCAGGATCGGCCCGCTCGCGCATACGGCGCCGACAGCCCCTGCCGGCAGAGGGACGGAGGATGCCACAAGCGGCGCGCCGATTTCAAGAAAATGCGGCAGCAATCAGCATGATGCTGTTCGCTGCTGCGGGAGAGATGAGACGGGGCGACCGAAGCCGCCCCGTTCGTTTTTATTCGGCCGCGACCGGCATTTCATCCCAGCCGTCGTCACCGTCGTCATGGTCCCGATCGACAGTCGCGTCGGTCTCAGCGCCGTCCTTATCGGCATCAAATTCGGCAGCCTCGCCTTCGACGCTCCCAGATTTCTCAACCGACATCTCATCGGCCGACATCTCCTTGGCCGACACCTCCTCCGTCGAGACCTCCTCGACAGGCACCTCACCGACCAGCATTTCGTCGACCGGAACCTCCTCAACCAGCGTGCGCAGCGGCTCGGGCAGCCAATCCGATTCCGCCAGCAGCGTCTCCGCCTCGCGGACCATGTCGGGTTTCTTGAGATGGTCGATCATGCCCGCGAATTCCGCCCCACGCGCTTCGGTGACGTCGGCCAGAATGCGCGCCTTCGTGACATGGCGGAAATAGCCGTCACCGGTCGCCCGCCATCCCGCTGCAATCGGGGCGAGCGCGACAATCTGCGCGAGGACATGGCTGTGGGCAACGCGGCCCGCGATGTCGCTGCGCGCGGAGTGGCCGATGTCGATCTGCGCATCAAGCGACAGCGACGCACAATGGGCAAACAGACTTGCCTGCTCACTCGCATCGAGCGCGATGAGCGCGTCCCAAAGCTCGGCTTCGGACTGCGGCAACCGCTCGCGCCATGCCGCATGCCGCGCATCGATCGATCGCGCCGGGGCGCTGTCACGCAGACCTTCGGGCGGGTTGGAGAAATAGACCTCCGAGACCCGCAGTCCAAGACAGGACGCGTGGCTGAAGCGATAAAAGAGCGACAGCACGAACGCATGGAGGACGGCGCCGAACGCCAACTGCGGATTTTGCGCGAAGGCATCCTGCAGCGCGAGCGTCCGCCAAGCGGTAAGGTCGGCCACGAGACGGTCGGGCAAAGGTTTGAGCCCTTCCTCTTCGACCGGCTCGACGTCGCCGCCCCGGGTTTCAGCGTCCGGAACGCCCGCATCGCCCTCGCCCTCGCCGACCGGCACCTCGCCTGCGGGATTTGCGTCGCCGCCATCTTCTTCATCGACCGGCTCGTCCTCGGGCCGCACGAAGCCGCGATCGACGCGGATCGTCCCGTCATAATCGATCGACACGAACACACCCGCGAGGCCGACTTCGGCCGCATCGAAGATACGCGGGCGATCGGTGAGGGCGCCGATCTCGGACTCGATCGCCTCGAGCCTTGCGTGCACCTCCTCGGGCACTTCGGGCTCCTCGGACCATTTGTCCGACAGCGCATCGGCCTCGGCTTCGAGCGCTGCGAGCCTGGCCGCTTCGTCCTCGGTCATCGCAATCTCGGAGCTTTCGAGCCAGCGCAAGCCCCGCGCCGCACCGTGGGGCAGGTCGATCGTGGTCTGCACCCATTTCCAGCCTTCTTCGCCGATGCGCTGGCCGATCGCGGCGAGCTTTTCGTCGACGAGCCGGTCGAGCAGCGCCGGATCGGTGAGCCAGCCGCCGTCATCGGCCTCGAACAGGTCGCGCACGATGCTGCCGCCCGCCGCGACATAGGCATCGACGCTGACGAAGCGCACCCGCTTGTCCGCCGCGCGGACACTGTTCTCAGTGAGCTTCTGGCGGATGAAGGCCGACGACTTGTTCCAGCTGTGCGCAAGCAGGTCCCAGACCTGCACCTGGCGTTCATGGTCGTCCGACACCGTGAAGGCCATCAGCTGATCGAGCGTCATGTCGTCGGCAGCATAGAGGTCGTGCAATGCGGGCGACACCGAGGCCAGTTTCAGCCGCTGGCGGACCACCGCAGGCGTGGTCATGAAATACGCCGCAATCGCTTCGACCTCATTTCCCTTGTCGACCATCGCCTGCATGGCGCGGAACTGGTCGAGCGGGTGGAGATTTTCGCGCACGGCGTTTTCGGCATAGCTGTCCTCTTCGGCGAGAATGCCGGTTGCCGACTGGACGATGCACGGCACCGGCGCGTTCTTCGCGAGCCGTTTCTGCTTCACGAGCAGTTCGAGTGCCCGGTAGCGCCGCCCGCCGGCGGGGATTTCGAACAAGCCGGTCTCCTCGCCATCGTCACCAAGCTGCGGCCGCACATTGAGGCTCTGAAGCAGGGTGCGGCGAGCGATGTCGTCGGCAAGCTCACCGATCGAAACCCCGGCCTTCACGCGCCGGACGTTGGACTGGGACAGGATCAGCTGGTCGAACGGAATGTCGCGCGACGGGCTGAGGATGATCTGCTGTTTTGCTCTGGCCATGGCCATTCTCCATGACGGGCCGCCGCGAGACACTCTCCCGGCTCTTGAAACCCGTCATGAGCGAAGCGCGGCCCTCTTCCTCGATGAGGAGAGAGCCGCGCCTCGCAGGTCAGCGGAATGCCCGCGGATCAAGCCGCGATCGCGAAAGGATCGACGGCCGCGTGGATGGGCTGGGCCCGGCCCATCCAGGGTTCGGGCCGGATGCACCGGACCCAATCGGCAAGGCTCGGGATGAAGCCGAGATCTTCGCGCACATGCTGTTCGCCGATCAGCCGGACAGGGACGGCGCGGCCGGTGGAGATCGTGATGGCGGGGCCGAAAAAACGCTCGAGCATGAAGATGCCCTCGGCATGGTGGCGAAGCGCGCGGTGCCGGAAATCGGCGGTGATCAGCTTCGAAGGCTCATCGAACCATTGGTGCAGAGGCTGAAAATCCTCAGCCGTCCCACCCCATTTCTTCACGCTGGACAGCGCGTGATGATAACAATGTCCCATCTGGCCCTCCGTCAATATTCATGGGTGAAAAGTTCGCTCGTCTCGTAGCGCTCATTATATTCAAGGGTGATGCGACCGGCGGCGACGTCAAAGGTGAAGTCGCCATAAGCACCCGCATTATTCTCCCAGCCGCCATGGCTGAATTGAAGCAGCGCATAGGCGAGGATCTCGATCGCCTCGCCGAGCGGCTCAGCGACGCCATGGGGCGCATCGTCGCTGTGGCGGATTTTCTGGAGCTCGACCGCGGCGTCCGGGATCGGGCGTGTGGTTCCATCCTCGCCAATGACGATGATCTCGTCAATCTGGCCGTTATCGCCCGCTCCGTCGAAGCAAACCATTACTTTGGCGATACCCTGCTCGCCGAGCGCCTTCAGCAATGCGGCCTTGTTGGCGGGAAGCAGTTCGCCAGCGCGCGCCTCATAAGCGCAGTGCTGGCGCCAGATCTCGGCAAAATCGAGATCAGCGGCCAGCGGCGTGGCAGGAGTTTCTTTGTCCATCATCTTTCTCCAGGACGGGCCGCCGCGAGACACTCTCCCGGCTCACCAGCCCGCCCGATAGCCCCGGCTCCCCTCTTCCTCGGACGGGGGCCGCCATCGGCGGCCCCGGACAAGTTGTGCGTCGTCAGCCGCCGCCCGAATGCCGGCGCGCGGCGGCGCGAAGGCGCTGCTCACCAAGGGTGATCGAACCCGCAGCGCGGGCGGCCGCGGCATAGACCGAGAGCGGATGCGCCGCCGCGAAGTGGAGGTCGCGTTCGATGCCGAGACCGAAAGGCAGTCGGACGTCTTCCAGTTCGGCCAGCGAAAAGCTGCCCAGTTCCGGGCACCCGAACCCCAGATCGGCGAGACCGAACAAGATGCCGTCAGCGTCGATTTCGGTCGCGAGCCAGGAGGCCGCGCCCACGGGACTAAAGAAGCGCACCACGGGATGCGGATCGGGTTCGCGGGCACCGCGCGCAAGTGCCTCTTCCCGCGCCTGGGCATTCTCTGCGAGGCAGGCGGCGATGTCGGGGGTGAGCAGTTTCATGCCGCGATCCCCTCGATATGCGCTTCATCGTTGGCGCCGCAGCGCACGTGCGAGGCGACGGCATCCGCTGCCGCCTCGGGCTGGAAGGCGAGCAGATAGTCGGTCGCTTTCGAGGCCGCACTGGCCGCACGCAGGATCGCGCGATGATCCGCGCGGATGATGGCGAGCCAGGAACCGATGTAATCGGCATGGCGCACGCTCGGCGCGATGCCGAGCGAGGCGCAGACGAAAGCGCCGGCCATTTCCGCGATATATCCTGACAGTCCAGCGAAAAATGGCGGTTGGAAGGTGAAAACCATCGGTGCC
>VFQN01005232.1_pt1 | contig 16097 bp, 9 predicted proteins | sample 3512371 | NCBI WGS metagenome assembly VFQN01 (sample SAMN10412370, study PRJNA504923) | tailings metagenome | isolation source: Replicate 2 from Balatoc abandoned mine | place: Philippines: Itogon, Benguet | collected 2017-08-28 | reverse complement strand
AAAAAAAAAAAAGGATAATTATTCTCTTGGACAAAGATTCAGAGTTTTTTTTCATTTAAAAGTTCAATCCCTCTAAAATCAATATTGTATTTTCTTTTGTTTCATGACTATTCAAAAGTGGTTTACCATACGTATTGCATTGGATTAGTTCCCATTTATCTATGACCTTGTAGTCTTTCTAAGGTTTGCATGGACTGAAGAGTCTCTGGGTGATTCTCACCCAATGTAATTCTCCTCTTCTCCAAACACTCTTTACAGAGGATCTCTGCCTCTGATAATCTCTTTTGCTCAAGATACGACAAAACCAAGCTATGCATGGAAGTCAACGTATCTTTATGATGATCACCCAAAACCGCTTTCCTCTTCTCAAAACATTCTTTGTGCAATCTTCCCGCTTCTTCATACTTTTGAAGAGATTCATAAACTGCCGCTAACTTATTCATCGTTGGTATGATCGCAGGATGACCATCTCCAAGAAAAAGCTTTCTTTTCTCAAGGCAATTCCGCAGTAATATTTCTGCTTCTTCATATTTTTCCAACTTTTGAAGGAGTGATGCTCCATTGCTCATTGCGATTAAGGTATCAGGATGATCATCGCCTAGCAATGCTGACATCTTCTCAATACATTCCTTGCGTAATGGTTCAGCTTCAACATACTTCTGTTGTAAGAAATAGACAGATGCAAGGTTATCAATGGAGGTTAGTGTATGTGGATGATCGTCTCCTAAGATTACTCGTCTTTTCTCAATACATTCTTCGAACAGTTGTCCTGCTTCGGAATACCTCCCGATAGTCAGATACAATACAGCTAAGTTATTCATCGAAAATAATGTACTTGCATGCTCAATAGTGAAAACATTTTTCTTCTTTTCAAAGCATTCTTTATATAATTCTTCTGCCTCGTTGTACTTCCCTTGGAAATAAAAAATAGAAGCTAATGCATCCATACCAGTGAGAGTATCTGGATGTTGTTCTCCTTGGATTACTTTCCTCTTTTCCAAACAAGCTTGATACAACTCTTCTGCTTCGTTATATCTTCCTTGATTACTAAATATCAATGCTAAATTACTGGATGCATGGATTGTATCTGGATGATCAAGACCGAAGATCTCTTTTCTTTTCTCTAAACTTATTTTCTGCGTTTCTTCTGCTTCCTGATAACTCCCTTGACTATTATATAAAAGAGCAAGATTATTCATGGAAAGAAGTACATCAGGTCGATTGATACCATGTACTGTCCTCATACTCTCAACTTCCTTTGAAAAACTTGTAATAATCCAACTTCTCATGACTTCAAAGATCTTAGCATTCAACTTAATAAACCCTACTGTCTTAATGATCGCATCGTGAATCTGATCTTGATCTTCTTGATGGTAACATACACTTTTTTTGCAATTTATAGTCGCTAACATTTCATCAACTTTTTCAACACCTCCTGCATTAATATCTTCAATAAAGGATCTTTCACTCTCAGGACTCATAGCGACACCAAACTTACATTCTGTCTCAATAGTACAAAAAAGCTCCCAAATACACCATCCTCGAGTCAGAGGTTTAGGGTTTCCCCAAGGAGCTAGGACCATGACTGTATGACCAATCTCTTTCACTGCAGACTTGAAAACCTCACTCCACCAGACAAAGTCTTTGTTTTCAGTCAAATGTTGATTATAGCTTACAATATCAAACCAAATAATAACATCAAGATTATCTTTGAAATAATTGGTTAAAGCTTCAAGGACATCAAGAAAGTCATAAGACCAAGCATGAGAGATGAAAACTTCAGCTTTTCCAACAACTGAATCATCATATGCAGATTGAAGATCACAAAAGGAGCATGAATAATTTTTAGTAAGTGGTAAGATGTAATGATCACGAACTTCTGCAGTTGTTAGATTTTGTAAATGATTTTTAAATCTTTCTGTTAATAATATCATAGAAGATAATTTCAATCCTGTTGTCGAGAAACCTTTTCCTTCATTCAAAGCATGAATTGTAACATCTCTAACAATATCTTCGCTGAAAATATTCCCCATTATATGTATTATTTGATGAAAGATCCACTTCGTACTCGAACTTAAAGAGAGACAGCAGGTCAAATTCATGCACTTGGGGCACAAAATCGGGCACTTTGTGCCTTTTCACAGGCAATTCGTCAATTCAGTTCAATCATATCGTTAATTAATAAGAAATATGAATGCAATTCTGAACAAACTATAAAACTATGACCCTACAAGCTACAACGAAGGTTACAGAGGTTTAAATAAAGAATATTTCGTTAACCTCTCAACAAAACATAAACAAAGGAATAACAATAACCTGACGAATGATCTTTTCCGAAGATCTATTATTGATTAGTTATTCTTACCAAGATAAATACCAGTTACATTATAACCAGGCCAAGCAGCAGCTGCTCCATAGACAAAGCGATCACCTGTCTGAGTATCCACAACATTCACCAAGTCACGCCACCAAGTTGAAGCAGAACCAATATACTGAAATGATTGACCAAAATCAGTTGATTCATAAATACGTGAGTTCTCTGCTACCATATATTGTCCCGTCTCATCCATAGTTGTGGTTACACCGACCTGTACTCCCCAATCAGACTTTGCAACAGTCCATGTTTTACCGTAATCATTGGAAATGACAGGGCCAGTAGCACCAGGAAAACTTAAATACTTCCCATCCGCACTACTACCCATTTTACCTAATCCACCGTTGTATAAATTAGTGACAGTAGTCCAAGTTCGACCATAATCTGTGGATCTTTGAATCGCATTGTGGAAGTTACTCACAATATATTGACCTGTCGAATCCATTGCAACACCACTGGTTGTAGCAACGGTATCTAAAGAAGCAACATATCTCCACGTTTTACCATAATCTTCTGAGATAGTGAGTTGCATGTTTGTGGAGGCAAGAGCAACAATACGACCATCATAACTGGTGGACATTTGGTACAAAGTGGACACACAACTGGGGCAATTATCAACTGCAAGGTCAAAGGTTTTGGTCCACTCTTTACCACCATTGCTGGAAACGTAGATTCCAGTCGCAGCGGATTTCTGGTAGGTGGTGGTATCATAACCGCTGGCCGCCGCATAAATATGAGTACCCGTTTTATCCATAGCAATCGCACCCCATGGGACACCATTATCATAATGACCAGCAGGTTCTACAGAAGACCAAGTTGAACCTTGATTACGAGAAATGTAAAAAGCGCTAGTTGTATTTGTGGTAATTGCCGCAATAATCTTTCCGCTACGATCAATCGCAAGTTTTGACCAGGAAGATTCTTTCCCATTGGAAATGTCTTGCCAAGTAAATTCTGCGGATAAAAATTGTACAAGGCAAGCAAAGAAGAGAAAGTTAACAGCAATCATCGTTCCTTTCTTGATGGTTTTGTTTTGTTTTTTGATTTCTATGAGAAATGTCATCACTGAAAAGCGCTTTTTCAATGTTGAAACGCTTCCAACCCTCATCAGTCGAGAGGTCAATATTAGTCAATTATAGTAATTCGATAGAATTCTCAAATTTTAATCATCTGAAAGAGGGGATTCAAAAAATGGAATAAGCACTTTCCTGTGATGAATAACTTCAAACGTCATCTGTTTTAAAAGCCCCATCTGTCTTAATGGAAGCAAAATTTTAAATTTTACAAAAATTATCATATAAAATAGTATAATATGGGGGTTTCGAGTCTTATTTTCTGTTAGCTGTGAATACTATAAATCATCACAATAGAAAGAACTGTCTTGGAAATACGCTAAGACATCCGGTTTGTAATTTTTTCTACTAATCGCGCTTTAATTGCGTCAATGCAAAATTGAAAAGTTAATTCAATCAAAAGACCTGCCACAATGATACAATATCCTCCTTCTCTCTTATACAAACAAAACAAAAACACAATTACCATAAACACAACCCACAGAATATGATTAAAAGTAATATAATCAGAGGCATAAAAAGGAAAGATCATTAAATTGTTCTGTGTCACTAAATTTCTTCTCTTCTGCTTTGTTCCCCCATGTCGCATGTTTGCAGCGTTGTGATCAATCTTCTTCTTATCTTGATAGTAGATGATAATACAAATCGACATAAATCGATTGAAAACAATACATGGAAGATAAAAAGAAAAATAAATAATGAGTGGGAAGGAAAAAGTCGCAACAACCCAATTACGAAGAAAGGAATAAATCGTTTGACACGCAATAAATAAGATTGGCACTAACAACCATAAGACTTCATCTTGATATTGAACCCCGAAGATAAATAAAACAAACAATCCCACCGCATACAAATAGTAGACACAAGGAGATCGAATATCGTTAATTGAGAAACTTGAACTATCCATTGCTAATTTAATTAGTGGCTGGCAGGCAAGGTACAGAGTAATCAAGGCAAGAAGAAATCCTTTCAGAGCATTTCGGCAGTGGGTACGAGGATGATTCCCGGGCCAGAAGCAATCCTTGCTAAGTATCAAAGCATTTACTCCCGCATCGATGAGCATGTTAAAACCGCAGATAATAACCGAAATCGTTAAGCTCATTTGAAGTAAAGATGGCCACATGAAAATAGCGAAGATTATTGGTAAAATGATGCAAGATGAGCTGAAAAGGTTACCAATTTTCTGCAATTCAAGAATAATATCATCTATCATCCGATTTGAGCGTTTATAAAATAACCAGTAGTGATGAAAGGTATTATTCATGTGAACTAAGTATGCCCGTTGACTTTGAACCATCTGCTTCCAATCGCTCCTTTTAATGTCTTTAAAGTCTTCAATGGGACGGATTATCTTTAACCCATTACATCTTTCAAAGTATTTTTCTCTGGAGTACAGTGGAACATTGATTTGGGAGAGTTCCGTGGAAGAGTCAGGACTTGCACAGGAGTTGCGAGAAATCTTGAGACCACAATTGAACCACAAATAAGAATTGTCCACGTAATTACACCAATACTTCGATAATGTGGATAATAAAAGCAAATCAGTAAAATTATTAACTACATATTCTTCTATAATACGATGAACCTCCCTAGGAAGTAAGCCCAAACTTACTCTCTCCCTCACCCGATCAACCTGTATCAACTCCATCCTTCAATAAATCAAAAAATCAGTGAAGTTTCTCAGGCAATAAAATTCACGAGTATTAATACTATTTAATTAATAAATGATATCTGATAATAGTCAGTCAATTGTCCGTTGTGTTATGATATGAGGGATCAACGCATAAACATTACGCCAACCCGCCATCATTTTCCTCGCCCGAAGGCGCAAATATCGCTTTAGAGTTATTTTAGCTTTAATTTCTCATCTATTCTTACTACTTAGTTCGTATCAGAAAATGCAAAGTACAGGAGGAAATCGACAAGTGAACCAAAGAGGTCCATGATCGAAAATCAATCAATTCCGTCCCTGTGAGCGTAGGAAATACAAATAAATCAATAAAAAAAAGAAAAGAAAAAGGAATCGCTCAATAGGGGGAAAATGTGGAATATCAAGCAAGGGTTTTCATGACTCAGGTAAACGTATGTTAAAAGAAGTGTGGAGTGAATTGCGGCGAGGTGTTAAAAGAGTGAAACAGGAGAAAACATCCTTCTCTGACTTGGTGCATAGCACCCGCTTTGAAAGCAGATATCATGAAAACAATATATGTGATTCATAATCAAAACAAAACTATAGGAAAAACAAAAAATATGAAAAAAGAACACAATCAGAAAAGGAGAACCTACAATACATTGTCATGCAAGATTTAATAACAACTTTTTTTAATAGTATCTCTTATATCCTGTTAAGCCACGAGGGATAATTTCAGGAATTTCGCGAGATAAGAAAGCCCATGTCACTGAATCAATTCGAGGATATAAAATCAAACCAATTTCTTGTGCTCTCATTGGATTCGCCCAGACAAAAGTCTTGACGTAACGAGCTTTCCATGCTGGCACAGGTAAGTGCTCTATTACCCATGGCATCACAACACTCCAAGCCTTGCCTGAAGTCATATCAAATACTTCCTTTGTAATCTCGCGTTGATAATCAATAGGAACATATTTTCTCATTGCTACCGTCACAGTATTCTCTTCATTACGTAAATGTGCTTGTAGATGATCACCAAATCCAGGAAACGTCGTGCGCAAGAAGTTCAACAATAATTTTGCTGCATCAGTGGAATCATCACCAACTTCAATCTTTCCTTCTTCTGAGGAAGAAGCATGAACTTGACGATAATTTTGAATTTCATTTAACATTTCATCAAGGACACGATGTTCATATTCATGTTCTTCATCCATTGTAGGATTTAAATTAGGGAAATAACGGCGAACTTTTGGGAAAAGGACATCATCTTCATGTCTTCCATGTTCAGCATAGGTGGTGAAGAATCCATCTAACTCTGTTAAGAGATTGTCAACCGCTACGGGGTTAATCGTATTTGGATCCATTCCATTTAAAATTGTGTTAATTTTTGGAATACCAACACGTAAAGCTTCATGAGTTAGCTTCATGAAGGAGACTGGACCCCATTTCTGTCGAGGTGTCCAAAGAGATAAATCAAATATCATTGACAACGTATGAGCACCACACACCGCCATGGAAGCACATGCTATCACGCCAGTAATAATACATAAAGTGGTAAATAGTTCGCTCGGCGCAGAAGATTCCGTCTGATAAGTAATTGTACTAATCGCAAATGCCGAGTACGCAAAAGGAACAATCCACATACTTAAATCCTTTGTATCGTAATTAAAGAAATTCTTTAACCAACCTAATCCAAGAATTGTAAAAAAGAATAATGCAATAAACCAACAACTTTGAAAGAAAACATCTTGACCAGCCATCACATCATTACTACAAGCAACATAAGCAGGTCCTGCAATCGATGCGGTCGCTAACCAAACATATAATGTTGGACGATTTCGGTTATCAGAATAATGATCTGAAAATGATCGTCTAAAGGTGAGTGTAAAGAAAAAAATTGCGAATAAAGTAGCAATTGCAAACCATAAACGACTCAAATATAGGTAATTTACATCACCACGAAGGTTAGGACCGTTGTACAACAAACCAAATGTAGTAAATCCGATGGTACAAATGTAATTGCCAACTGGTGCCATCATCACAGAGGGATTCAGCCATTCATCACTAACCGGCGAATAGACCAGATCACTTACTCGGATGACAGTTATTAGCATCTGGCCGATACTACCAATCCAAATTAATGCCCCTCCACCGTTTACACTCTTCGGTAAAAGCAATAAACCATAAAGAGTGATACAAATAGTAATGGCACTGAAGTAATTACCCTGCGAAGGGTGGCTCCATTCTTTCCAAATCTTTCGAGGGTGTAATAACAGGCGAAGGGTATAAAAAACGGCAATTAAACCAGCAGTAATGACCGAAAATAAAGCAAGAACTTGATAAGCATAACCTCCGTTAAAGTCAGTTAAGTCATGCGTATTGTCAGTTAATTTAAACATATACGCCAATGCACCAATCGCCATGGGGATAGCAAAGAAATCAATCTTTGTATGGCGTATTAAATTAACGTCCTGTAATTTGTATTCAAGTTCTAATCGATCTTTACGTACTAAATCGACCTTTGATGGTTCGTTTTGTCCTGGTAAAAGGTAATGCTCATTTACAGCGACAGGGAAAGTTCGCTTCTCATTCATGTAGGTATAGCCCCATTTGCGATCACTAACCATATTCAAGTACGGTTGATACACAGACGCGGGTAAAATGCCGAAGGAAATGGCTAAACCGAACATCCAGCAACCAAAGCAAAAGTCAAAAATTCCTTCACAACCAGCAGCACCGGCTAAAAGAGCAATGACAATTGCACCACCAACCCTTTGGCCACCAAGGAACAAACCCGCTCCAAACGTGGAGAAGAAAACACCGCATAAAGCAGCGAACTGTTTGGGTGGACCCGCCGACCATTTGGGAGGAAGGTTCACAACGAGGGCAGACGCCAGAGCACCCATCAATGAGTGACTAGCACCATAAACAAGTCTTGCCAAAAAATCCAATGCCAAGGCTAACACGGCCCAACGTGTAGGATAGCTACGATAAAATATCACACACAAAATCGAGTAAATCATCGTAAACAATCCAACGAGACGAACAACGTGACCGTTGGCGGTGTCAGGGAACCATAATAATCCTAAACTAGACATTTCTGGGCCTTTGTTCCTTTCCTTTCCAACAAACGGTGCGAGAAGAGTCGCGAGTTGCCCAGTGTTCTTGAGAGCTTTTACGTCCATACAACCTCCTTTACTCTCACCTCTGATGAAAAGGTTAGGGACAGTACTAAAGCCTGATTTATCTTTTAATACCGCTTGAATTTGCTTCATAGCCGAAGTCTGGTTGACTTCAAATACAGCAAACGACACTCCATAAGATGCTAAAGTTCGCTTCAACTCTAGAAGGAAATGTCATGATCCGTTGAGCCTCAAAAATTTGAAACTTACCAAGACAAAATGGACAAGTTGACTTTGAGAACATGAGCACATCATTTGAGCCAATGAGTTCATTGATTTTAGCTTCAACTGAACCTGTTTCCAAATCCGATGTCACATCGGAAGTCGCATAGATTGAATTAATTCGTTGGACTTTATTCGTCTGTCAAAAACAATGTCAGCAGATTGGATCATCCCAACATCAGTAGCTTACCATGAAATCCCTTGAATTGTGTTTTGAAATCCCCAATCTAATCTATGAAAGATAAAAGGGATCTCTATATTTTCGTTTTCTCGTGCTTTCGGTTCTTCGATTTTTCGGCTTTTCGATGTTTGGATGAATGTGTCTTCTTTTTGAAACTGGTTCAAAATGTGAGAAGTGAGAAGTTCGTTTCACAGTTTTCCCTCAAGAAAAGGTTGCAAAAAGAACATTCAAAAAGTAATTTAAGAGATGGAGACATTAATCATGATGTTTCTTTTGCTTCTAGTGGTTCTCTCTTTTTTGGATTCTGTCATCGCGAAGAAGAATGTTACGACTTCTTCCAATAGTTCGATTCCAGCAATAAGCAAGGTGTTTTTGATTAACTTAGATAACAGAAAATATCGTCTTCGTGAGATGGATGCAAAGCTTCAAAGCTTAAACATCCCTTACGAGCGTATCCCAGCAGTAAATTTTTATAATGGAACAGATTGGAGGAAAATTCGTGAAGTTCGTAAAACACTTCACCCAGACACGAAACTCAATCTGAATACAGTGAAAAACCAATTAAAAGAACGTCATACAAATACTTATAATTGGGGTAGTGCAGGATGTTGGCAAAGTCATTTACAAATTTATTTACATATCGTTAAAGGTAATTACTCTCATCTACCAGGACCATTCTTAATCTTAGAAGATGATATCTCGATTAAGAATCGTATCACAGAAATATTAAGTAATAAATTTTTATATCAGTATTTACCATCTGATTGGGAAATGTTATTTTTAGATCATATGAGTTTAAAATGTCATCGTTCTGATCGTTATCAAAAGCCGAAAGATAAAAAACCTGAACACCAATATTGTATGATTGCTTTTTGTTATTTAACTAGTGCCTATATTATTAGAAATAAGAATGTTGCGAAAAAATTAATTAAGAAAGGTAATACACCACATATGCAAGTTGCTGATTGGTATTTTAATGATCATTTTATGGTCGGCAGTATACATGCTTATGCAATGAAAAAGAAGGTTGCCTATCAAGATAAGAAGAAATTTGGCACTGATATTTTTGGTATTGATAAAGGGAAGCCAAAACCAATGTGGATTCCATCAAGTCAAAGAAAACCCAGTGATGGTAAAAACCATACAAGTATTATTGAGAAGAATAAGAATAATAACAACAATCAAACAACCACCGTGACAACACATCATCATAAAACAAAGAAAACATCAATGGATGATGAAGATTCTACAGGAGATCAGAATTTATTGGCTATTTTTCAAAGCTTACAAAAAGATTCACAACCTGATTATGATAAAATTAATGAAACAGATAACGACGAACAACAACAGGATGAACCTCTTCCAAAATTGTCCAAAGAAGATTTAAAAGAAAGAGAACAAGAGGAAAATTCGATGTAAAGTTCTTTACTTTGTGCATTATGTTTTTTTTTGTCTCTATGAACTGAGTTGATTTTTGTAAAATCAGATTTTTGTTGTGTTTTGATGAATGTCATTCATGCGTGCTGATTTGCTACTGTCTTCTTTTCCAGCGATTGAATCACTTCGAATGAATGTGAAACAATATGAAATAAGTGAAATTCTCTTTTTTTAAATTCCTCTTCGTTGAATGTTATCGATTGTCTTTCTTTTCTTTTTCTTTGCTATTTCATTTTGTTTTGATTTTATTGTTCTCTTCATTGTTTGGGTGCTGAGGTATCTTTGAGAGAATAGTTCTCATCGATCAATTTTATATTATCGTGATCCAAACAGAGAAGGAAAGCAATTCAAAAATACTATTATTCTTATATCATTATCTCTTCACCTAACATCAAAGGAAAAAAATGTCTCTGAAAATTTCATTCATCAACTTTCGTAGTACATGTGACATATCCTAATATTAATTTTTAAGAACTAACAAACTAAATCACTATAATTGTGAGTCATCAAAACGTCGATGTTTCATTGGAATGAAGATTCTCTATCTAGTTCGAGTCGAAGAAAACACTTCTGTCAGAGTAAACGATACCAAAAATGGATCAAAGGGATTTAACTCAAAGAAAATAGGCGAATTGTCCTTCAAAGAAATTCTAGAGCAGAAAGATGAAAGAAATGGATATAATGAAAAAGAAGAAGAAGAAAGAAAAACAACAACAAAAAAGCAACCAACTCATTCACTAATAAGAACTGTTAACATCTGGTGTGAAACATCCTTAATGTTATGAAAGATTTTCCTTATTTACATCTAAACTCATTCTTCTTCTACTTCATCATCATCATCATCATCATCATCATCATCATCATCATCATGATTTAATAATTGATAATATATCAGTTTCAACTTTTTGTGTACTACCATCACTAAACTGTATGTCAGTAGGGAACTTATCTGTCTGTCTCGCAGCACGGTGTAGTATAGCATAAGCCTTAATATATCTGCTATTAAAATTATAATTGAAAAACCAATCAGCGACTTGGATATGATCCGAATTACCACTTTTAACTAATTTTGCCGCCACAGATGGATTCCGAATTATATATGCACCAGTCGTATAGGTGAACTTAATCATACAATACTGTCGATCAGGATGATGATCTTTCGGACGTTTCCAATGCGGTTCATTTTCATGACATAATAAATCTAAATGATCTAAAAAAATCATTTCCCAATCATAAGGGAGATAATGATATAGATAATCATATGAGAGGACATCTAATATACGTGGTGATAGATGAACATCATCTTCAAGAATTAAGAATGGACCAGGTAAATTAGTATAATTACCTTGTATAATTTGTAAATAAATTTGTAAATGACTTTGCCAACAACCTGCACTACCCCAATTTAATGCAAAATTATGTTTTTCTGATAATTGTTGTTGAACAAGTGTTAAATTCATCTTAGTTAATGGATGTAATCGTTGACGTTGTTCCTCCATTTTTATTAAATTGGTACCATTATACCAATTAATGGCTGAAAAGCGTTGATAGGGTATCCCAAGATGATTTAATTGTTCATCCATCCATTTCATTCTGTTAGGTCTTTTGTCTAAATTAATCACAAATGCTTTACTTAACGATGGTACTGCACCATTCTCATAATAAAATTTTTTACTTTCTATATTTTTCAGACATATGATCAGGAAAGAGAGAAGGAGAATGACTCTATGAAGGTGAAATGTCATTTTATTTGGCTGTTGTCAGGAATCAAAAATTCTGGTTGTTGTGCACCTAACAACGCACGACACTTCTTGGATGGGGAAATCGGGGAAGTACATCATCTAACAGACCTTCTCCTCATTGACTTGAAGGAGAATCATTTGACTTGAAGGAATTTCAGGAAAAATGGAGTTTTCGCTTACTCTGAGTAGATTATGGAAGACTACTTACTTAAATAGTTATAGATAAACTTGCAATAAAATATGGCAAATCAAATCCAAATCAAATCAATTATAAATCATGTATTATTCCTACTATCTATCAAAATTAGAAGCAAAACAATATGATATGAAAGAAACAAGAGGTCTGAAAAATTCATTAGAACCTATCTGTTTGTAATGTAACTTAAGAAGCAGGACAACTGCAGAAACCTTTTTTCAGGAAAATTCCGCATAGAATATAGTTATAGCCAAATTCGCAATAAATTATGGCAAATCAAATATAAATAATGTATAATTACTACTATCTATTATATCAGCATGACAATCTTGCGATGAAAGGAGGACAAGAGATCTGAAAATTTCATTAAAGACTACTAAACTAACTTAAGAAACACGAGGATAATTCCTTTTCGAGAAAATTCCACGCAGAATATGTAAGACTACTTACCAAAAGAATTATAGCCAAATTCACAGGAAATAATGGCAAATGAAATAAGAAATCACGTTTATTACTATTTGAGTATAAGCAAAGGAACAAGAGATCTGAAAAATTCACTAAAAATTACTTGTAACGACTGATTTACGAGAAATTCAATAACTTTTACTTCTTCTCACGATTTGCTCGTCTCTTAGCATAATTATCATTATATTCCTGAACTGCAGCAAATAAGTCAGCGCCATTGTGACAAATATTATCAACGTAAATTTGATTAATGTACTTCCAATAACCTGATCGAAGCTGCTCTGCTGCCCAAGCATTAATGTTTGATCTTTCTTCATCCAATATCAAAGAAGAACTATGCAATGTGCCTAACATGTCGGATTCCTCATTTGACTCCCAGTGAGCCCCAAATCCCCAAAGAAATCCATTCTTAGATGGTATAGAGGAAGCTGCATCTGTTGTAAAGTTCTTCATTTTTTCCCATGCAATGGGAGAAGTGTCATGAGGCCAGGAGTCATAACAAGTGTAATCTTTAGTGTAACAGGTCAAAGAACGATCACGATACTCAAAAGAACAACTATCCATCATAGCAATAAGATTACCATTAGGATATGATAAAGCATGCTCAAGTGTTAATGTATCAAGTTCATTACAATCAGTAATAATCTGAATATTATAATCTTTGAGTAATGATAATACATTATCTTTACAATCTTCTGAATAATAATATTCATCTTCCAAGTAATAATATTCCTTCAATGATGCTGCTTCAAGATAATGTGAAAATTGTAGTAAAACAATTTCTTCTGGATGTTTTTTACTCCATCTTAACATCTCCTCAATTATTTCTGATATTAATTTATAAACTACAATTGGTTTCCCCTTGGGTAGAGTGATTCCACCAACATGAGCGTAAATTTGATGATCAGAATCAAGATATGGACGCAGTTCGAATGCACGTGCACCACAATCTAATTGATCGAGAATTGTATCACGTTGTGTTTGTGTCCAACGTGTAATAATATCATCTCTTTTGATATTCATTTCACCGGTGATTGAATAGCGTGCGGAGATCATCGCATATTCATTTAAAAGGCGATTATCTCCATTGAACGTGATAAATTGGCGATAATGGTGAATACCGTAGATGATGATAAATTGACAGACGAAAGCAATGAGGAATAAGATCGAAAACATCATCTTGTTATCTTATACCTTTATACCACAATCACTTGCAAAAAACACGTAGAAAAACGCTTTTTTCGACTATGGAGTACAAATATCTTCTGTCATATTTTATCATCCCATACATATCCAAGAGATTCATTCTTCAAACTTCGCTTCAATACTATCCATTAATCCAAAAATAAAGGAACAACGAAAGACCTCTCTTCGAGGTCAAAGCAAGAAGATTGGTTTGTCTATAGAGGATAGGATTCATTTTGCACATTTTGCACATTTCGCACAAATCAATGAAAAGAAGTTTATTGATTGTTGGGGAGCTCAAATCAATTCAAAAATATGTTTCAAATCTTTCGATTATGTTCTTTCTTCTTCTTGTTAATTAATATAGATCTTACAAAAGGAGGATTGAACAGTCGCGTGATTCAAAATTTTGCTGGGACAACAGTGAATACTGATGGTCCATCTAATGTTCAATTCGCTCTTTCTCCAGTCACAGTAGGAGGTGATTCCGTCGGAAATATTTACTATGGAGATCAAAGTAACTGCGTAATTCGTCAAGTGAATTCATCCCTTTATGTCAGAACAATTATAGGATCGGGAAAGTGTGGTAGTAGTTCATATGGTGCAATAGCTACTGCTTTAAGTATTGGTCGAATGGGAAAGTTATTTGTTGATAAATTAGGCAATATTTATTTAACAGATATTGATAATCATTTAATTCGACAATATCTGTCTACAACACGTTATCTGTACCTGTTTGCAGGAAATTATCTCACTGGTTTTACTGATAATGTTCCAGCAACAAGTTCTGGATTAAATACACCGTATGCTGTCTATGTTGATACGAATCAAGTTGTTTACATTGCAGATACTAATAATCAGCGAATTCGGAAGGTTGTAGGTGGAATTATTACGACTATTGCTGGCACTGGTCTCGCTGGATTTGGCGGTAATGGGGGTCCGGCGACGAGTGCACAGCTCAATGGCCCGTTCGATCTTCACGGAGATACTGGTGGTAACCTTTATATTGCGGATACAGGAAATGCTGCTATCAGGTTTTTAAGTACAACGGGCGTTCTGTATACTTATCTAAGTGGATTATTAAGTCCACAAGGTCTTTATTATATTAATGGTTATCTTTTAATTGCTGATACTGGAAAACAACAAATACTTCAATATCAAATAGGTGGTACAAGTGCTGTCTTTGCAGGTAACGGAGTCGCCGGATTATCATCAGAAACACCGATTTCTGCTGTATCGTCGTATTTAGGAAGTCCTACCGATATCTATTATGATTCAACACGAAATGGTCTTTTTATCGCAGAATATGGTACAGGTATTGTTAGTTACGTTAATTCTGGGATTCTTTATCGTCTTATTGGTTTCACTGTCTATTTTGATAATGGTCCAGCTACATTAGGTCGTTTACATTATCCTGTTGGTATATGGGGAGATACTACTGGTAAAACCTATATCACTGATAATATTGTTGGTAAAGTTCGAACTGTAAGTCCTACAGGTATTATTAATACGATTAGTTCAGTAAATTATGCAACTTATGGTATCTGGGGTGATACAGGGGGGAATCTATATCTAGCTGATCCTGCAAGAGGTTTAATATATAAAGTAACATCAAGTAATGTTCAATCTGTTTTTGCTGGATCAACTCAATCTTGTGCTAATGGTTATGTATATAATCCATTCGGTGTTTGGATGGATACTACAGGTATTTTATTTGTTACTGATGTAGCGTGTTCAACAGTATCTTATGTTATAAGTGGGGGGCTTGCTGTTTACGCAACTGGTGTTGCTAATGCTGCTAGTATTTGGGGTGATAGTGGGACAAGAATTTATTTTTCTCAAGCAGGCTCAACAAATACCGCCATTTGTATTACGTCTATAGATCGTGCAACAAATACGGTGAGAACAATTGCCGGTACCGGTGGAAATTCAGCAATTACCGGAAACTACTTCGCAACAATGGCGGCACTGAATTCACCTGGAGCTATTACTGGTGATACAGCTGGTAATCTTTATTTTGTTGAAAGAAACCGTTATGTAGTTAGAATGTTAACACCTCTATCTACGAACTCTAATCTTTATAATATTACGACGATTATCGGTACCGGTAATCTTTATACTGGAGGTGGTAGTATGTCGGGTAATGCGTTGTTCGTCTCGATAAATCGTTGTTTAGGGATATGGATAGATAGTAATGGTATTATCTATCTTGCTGATACTTATTTAAATGTTATACGTTCAATTGTACCTGTCTGGGATCCGTCCAGTCAACCAACAAGTCAACCAACAAGGCATCCCTCCTCACAGCCCTCAACTCAGCCAACAAGTCAACCAACTGAACAACCTTTTTCACAACCCTCAACTCAGCCAACAAGTCAACCAACTGAACAACCTTTTTCACAACCCTCAA
>VFQN01005231.1_pt1 | contig 16097 bp, 24 predicted proteins | sample 3512371 | NCBI WGS metagenome assembly VFQN01 (sample SAMN10412370, study PRJNA504923) | tailings metagenome | isolation source: Replicate 2 from Balatoc abandoned mine | place: Philippines: Itogon, Benguet | collected 2017-08-28 | reverse complement strand
TTTGACTGGCTTTGCGCCTGTATAGTTAGTTGGGGCCTACGTCGTACGTCCCTGGGAGCGACACACCGACACTCCACTGGCCTGCGTGCGAATTGCGAAGCGTGCGCAAGTCCAAACGTAACAATTGTGACATCAGACCCCGAAATCTCAAAACTCCGTCACCTTGCACTGTCATGGCAGGCGTTCTTCTGGGTCATGTGCGCGGAGGAGTTCAACCTCTGCGTGCGCGCCGCGGCATGACACCAGCGCGTCACTACTCCCGTTATGGGATTGTGACAAAGACGTCCATCAATGTCGGGAAGGTGGGGAGAAAGCGTGCGGCTTCCTCGCTGGCGTTACGTGCGCATCTTGGGCAAGACCTCTTTTGCAACCTTCTTTTCTTGTGCACCTCACCTGACCAAACAGCTGGCAGAGGAGCGGGCACGGAGGGAGCGGGCGGAGCTGGAGCTGAAGCAGCTGAGGGACGCGAGGCTACGGGCCGAGCAAGAGCTGAAGGAGGAGACCGAGCGGACGCAGCAGGCAGAGGAGGCGCTGAAGGAGCTCTCGCCAACCACAGGCTACCAGGTCATCGGGGTAAGTGTGCAGCTGCCCTCGGGATGTGCGCAAACGGAGATGTGCGTAAACGGAGATGTGCGTAAACGGAGAGTCCTCCTGCCGCTTTTCGATCTTGGCTTGAGCTTCTGCCTGGCTGTTTTGTCCTGCGCAGATTGCCGTGGCCGGCTTGTGCATCGTCATCGGCGCTATAATGCGACTGAAGGCGGTCTTTGGCATGTAACGGGAGTTTTCGTTTGAGGTTCTCCTGGGCACTCCTTGCCCAGGCGACAGGCGCTGCCGACCAGCTGCTCGCCCTATGCTACTGCTGAAGTTTGTGCCTAACTGCTGGCACGCCTGATGCTCCAAGGCACTGGGTGCTGCTGGCTGAAGCGCTGTACCTCCTCCATGCAGTGCAGCCCGCTGCCCAGAACCAGGTCATTGTGCGCTAGGTAGGACTGGGTCTTTGTTGCTGTTTCGTTCAGGCTGCTGGTTGATGCGGCTGTGCGTATTAGGCTAGAGGGTGCAGGTTTGAAGGATGGCATACTGTGTGCAGCCAGACGCCTTTGCATTCATGTGCGTGGGCACTGGCCACGTACGGCAATATAGCACGTGATAGGTGGTGTTGGCAGGTATGTCATCTTCCTGGCAGGCGCCATGTCCGGGTGTTTGCATGCTCATAGTTTCTATTCTCATATATGGGAGCGTCGTACTCCTTAGCAGCTTTTGCGGGGCTGAAGTAGCATGGTAGGCCGTCGCCATCAGGCCCATCGTAGCAACGGATATTTGCATAGCCAGGAGGCTCACGGCGATGTCTTTTGCCTCTTGCCATGCCTCCTTGTAGTGGAACCCACTTGACACATGTGGACAGCAGCACTGTCGTGCTTCCTTTGCCCCAGTGCACTGTAACATGCTTGGCTTGGCTTTCTGCTGTCCCTTGTCGTACGGTGCAGTCGGCATGCCGCTGTGGAAGCCCATGCAGTTGAGGCCTGATCGAGTGCACAGCACCTTTCGTGCTTGCAGACAGCATGCAGCATGCACGCAGCACACAGCGGCATCCACACACATATGGTATAGTATAGACTCAAGGTATAGACTCAAGGTATAGACTCAAGCCGCGAGCGTGGTCACCGCTCACCGGTCAGCTCACGCCAGTTGTTGCCCTGCCTGCCTCCTGACTGCGTGATGGGGCCTCTGGCTGGTCCTCTTCGACACAACGCACATATTGTCTTTACACTACGGGTTGCAGCCAGCTTCGCCGTTTTGAATCTTTCCTTTAGCTTTTATGCAACTTCAGCACCGGCCCTCAATCATAGCTTCAGCACGCTGGTGCAACAAACGTACAGGATTACCTAGCCAAACTGAGCAGCACGGGCACTGTGCAACTGCCATTCCGCCACACACAGCTGTCCTTCCCATGCCAAGTCGAGGACAGGACGAAGTCTCAATGACAGAAACGGCAGCAATAACACGACGACTACCGACCACCAGCATCCCTGGATGGTTCTTTGCGGCTACTGCCACTGCGTGCACACAGTCTCCTTCCCGCACCGCCTACCACGCAAGGCACCCGCACCATGCCTCGGCATACACAATACGGTCGGTACATCATGCAAAAGCGATGCATTGCAACAACAAGGTTCCGGGCAACAACTCATCCCGCATATCCACGTGGCGCACTCTGGCCGCCAGCCAGCGCCAGCACCCGTCCCGTCCACCTCAACCGCTTCCCCCACCGCCGGGGCCAACCCCTCCGCCGCTGCCGCGTGCGCCTGCCAGGCTTTGGCAACGCCAAGCGACAGTGGCATGTTGAAAGCCAGACCATCGCACTTCAACTTGGCGCTACAGAACTAACCGCTACCTGCTTTCCACGGTTGCGGCTCTGCCGCCGCCGTCTCTGGTCTCTTGCACCCTGCCTGCCGCCGCTGCCGCCGCCGCCGCCACCGCCGCCGTCAGCCTGCCTTTGACGACGCCGAGTGCCTCATCACAGCCACCGGCAGCGACGCCGCGCCCGCCAGCTCAGCTGCTAGCCGCCCGCCAGCGGCCGCCGCTGCCACCGCCAGCGAGCAAGCCGACGAGCTACGTGACGGCGGTGATGCCGCCAGTACCGCCCCACAAACCCCACCGGCGCGCCGCCGGCGCTACCCGCCATTCCGCTGCCCACGCTTCCAGCCGGACTGACCCCACCCAGGCCGATACCCCCTGCCCTCTCACCCCCAGCTGCCGACGGAACCGAGATTGCGCTCGATGCCCCCACCACCGTGTGTGTATTAGCCCCACCGGCACCACCGACAGGCCCCGCTCTGCCCTCTGCAGCAATTGCTGCTGCCGCCGCCGCTGCCTCCTCCACAACGGCATTCGCCACCGCCCCCAGCAGCGGCACCAGCGCGGGGGGCGGCGGCGGCGGGCCGTTGAGTGCCGTACTGGGCTGGCGTGCTGCGTCCATGTGCAGCAGCTGCTGCTGCAGGGAGGGCACCTTAAGGGCCACCTGCATGGCGGCATGTTGAGAATGAAACAAATCAAGTATCAAGGAATGGTACCTGCTACTCCATGTACTACACACCTCAAGCAAAAGGCCAGGGCGGACGTCACTGTACTCGCAACCCAGAGGGCTCCATTACACAGGTGCTCGATTGCGTCGCGTTGGCGCGCGTCAATGCATTGTGGCACTTCAACACTTTGACGACCCCACCTGCAGGGCGTAGGTGTCTCGCGGCACCTTGCGGTGTGCGGCCAGCGGCCGCAGCATTGCCTCCATGTCACACAGGGACTGGGCTGCGAGGTGTGGCGGGGCACGGGAAGCAGCGATATCATGCAACATGGGCAGCACACAGCAAGGACGAGCCTTCAGCTCACCTACGAGCATGCAACACCCTGAGCATTTGCGTGGGCTGCTGGTGGAGCAGAAGAGCCACGTGCACCCCACCCCGCAGCGCTGCAGCACAGGCTGCACAGCCCGTACCCCTACCCACCTGCAGCCCCGCCGCAGCACAGCCCCTAACCACCCTGCAACCCCGACGCAGCCCAGCCCCTACCCCTCCCCACCTGCGTCCGGCCCCGCGTTGAGACACGTGAGGGGCGCCAGGGGCACCGCGTGGCGCTCAGCCTCCAGGGCGTCGTCGGGGGGAGAGCCAGGACCGCCGCCGCCGCCGTCGCCGCCGCCACCACCCTCGCCGCGGCCACCTGCAGCCGTGCGTGCAGCTGCCGGTAGCTCCTCTCCCGCACCCATTGCACCAATGGCACCTGCTGCGGACTCCGTGGTTGCTGCGCCCACGGGCGGTGCAGTTGCCATCAAGGCGGCTGCCCGCTCCTCCAGGGCCCCCCGTGCCGCCCCTGGGCTGAACCACACCTCCACACGGAAGCGGGAGGGGCTGTGCAGTGGAACCTGGGGGAGGCGGGAAGCGGGCAGTAGCAGGCAAGGTAAGTGGTAAGTGATAAGGGAAAATGCAACCTGCTGTAGCCAGAAGGCTTGAGAGTGGCACGGCTCTTAGGCGGGAGTCAGCGTGTGCGGGAGTCAGCGTGTGCGGGAGTCAGCGTGTGCGGGAGTCAGCCAGTGAAGGGACGCGCGGAAATGAAGACCGATGGGGACTCAGAGTGCCGTAGCCAGAGGGCTGCAAAGTACAGTGCCAAGGCTGTTGAACAAGAGCCGTTTTTGGTGCGCAGGTGTCATCGTAGCAGGAGCCTGCATCCGTACCTGTCCTCTTTTACCTCTTGGCATTTTGCGTTACATTCCAGGTGGTGTGGCCAAACGGTCCTTGCCGGTCCTGTATCCCGCTTTTTCGACACGACACGGCGCTCCTAACCCAGCCACTCACGTGCTTGTTCTCAAACATGCGCAGCACGATCTGTGTCATGTAGTCGTACTCGGGGATGGAGTCCAACAGCGCAGCGCCCGCACAGCCCAACATGCCAGCCGCCGGCGGCCCACTGCCCATGCTGCCGCCTCCGCCGCCGCCGTTCACCTCCGCCGCCACGGCGGCGGCGAAGGCAGCGGCGTCCAGCGCAGCGGCGGCGGCGCTGGGCGCTGACGCCAGCGACGACTGGCGGCTGGCGGCCGGGGGCGTTATGCCGCCGGCCCCGCCGGCAGATGTTGCGGACTTCTGTGCCGCACTCCGCAGGTGGCAGTAGCGCAGAGTGTTGGCGAGAGCGTGGATGTGGCTCTCTGCATTTCCATTTAGACCCCAATCAGGTATTGCACCAGGGTTAGAAAGGAGGTGTGTTGTAGGCACCTACATGTGCCATTTGCCATGACTGCATTTCTGTCCGAGAAGTACAGTTACTAAGCAGCTTTGCGTCAAGCTTAGTCGCAAGTAAATAGGGAGCCCAACCACCCACGCGTACCCACGACCCACCCGACGTGAAGTACACGCGCGTGCGCACGTGCCTTAACGGGCTGTTGATGTCCGTGGCGTAGGTGGGACACAGCCGATGCAGCGCCTGCCTCGCAACCTCCTCATCCTCCGCGCCAACACCCGCCACCTCATCCTCCTCTCCGCCGCCGCCGCCGTCGTCCCCGGCGGGACCGCCGTCTGCCCCCGCCGCCTCCTCATCTGCCACCGTAGCGCCCTCTCCGTCACCTGCACCTCCAATTATGGTTGGCGTAGCGCCAGGTGGCTTAGCCGCAGCTGCCGCTTGCTGCTCCCGTTGCTGCAGCGGCACAGCGCCCGCGGTGGCGGCAGCGGCGGTGGCGGCAGCAGCAGCATCGCTGCCAGCTGCCGGCTCGCTGCCGTCGTCGGCGGCGACGCTGGCCAGTAGCGCCGCCATTGCCTCCGCCACCCCCTCATCCGCCTCCACCGCTCCCGCGTTCAGCGGCAGGTGCACGCCGCCGCCGCCGCCGCCGCCGCCGCCGTCATCTGCACCGACAGCAGCGCCCTCCCTTGCAGCAGACTCCTCCGCTGCCACTTCCTCCATCGCCTCCCACAGCTCTGGCTGGTGCGACCCACCCGCTGCGCCCCCCGCCGCCGCCGCGGCCTCTGCTGACGTCACACCGCTGCCGTCCGCCGTCGGGTCTGCGCTGCCAGCCGCAGCCCCCGGTGGAGTTGAGCGCTTGGGTGAGCCGATAGCCTTGCCCCCAAGCACTCCCGCAGCCAGCCCAAACATACCACCAACTCCAATCTCGCCACCGGCACCGCCTCCACCGCCGCCGCTGCCCGACCGCCCACCACCGCCGCCGCCGCTGCCCCCCGGCCCCGGCCACGCCGCCCTGCCCCCAGTGGGGCTCCGCACCAGCGCCTGCATCTGCTCGTCCTGCAGCGACGCGCTACCAAACTCTGTGGCAAGGGAGTCCACCAGGGCCTCGGCATCCGCCGCCAAGTCCCCCGCCGCCGCCAGCGGCGGCGCCGCGGGCGTTGCGTCCTTCTGCGGCGCCTCCACCGCTGCGTCGCCGCCTCTGCCGGCGCGGCCGCTATCACCGTCAGTTGCCTGGAGGCCCGCTGCCGTACCACTGACCTCACCGCCGCCGCCACCGACAGAGGCAGCCCTGGTGGCGGCTGGCGCGAAGGGACTCTGGCCGCTGCCGCCATTGCTGCGGGAGGACTTCGGGCTGCTGCATGCGGCCGCCTCGGCCTCCGCCACGGCAACGACAGCGGCGGCGGCAGCAGGCTTGCCATCACTTGCAGTTGCATTTGCACCTGCTGCTGCCGTGGACGCTGGCTGGGTTGCTGCTGGCGGCCGCATGAGCCTGACGCCGCTGTCGCTGGAACGCAGCAACGGGGGCGGCGGCGCAGTGGCGGCGGCGGCGGCGGTGCTCGCGTGATGCAACTGGTGATGGTGGTACGCGCGTGCGCCGCCGCCGTCGCTGCTGCCTCCGCCACCAGTAGATTCGGCCAGTCTGGTAGAGCTGGGGGCGGCGGAGTGCATGTGGGGGGTTGGGGGCGCGCCGCCAAAGGACCCCGTGGGGGTGATGGTGCCTGGGGACGAAAGGAGGGTAACTGACATCTGTTAGTCACTGACATGCGGTTTTGAAGGACACGGTAAGGGCTACCTAACCCTGGCAGCCCACATGACGTGCTCCTCTTGTGTCGCGCTGAAAGGGTGAGACTCTGTTGGCCATTCAATAATTCATGCTGCCCCTCACCCTCCGTTGCCACGCTCTCCTCCCGCATTGCCGCCAGGTCCGCCAGCAGCTTGCCCAGCAGCTCGCGGCAGATGGCGGAGCCGATCAGCAGCTGGGACTGCGGGGCGTACGGGAGGCGAAACAGCAGTGGCTGTGACCATCAGGCTTTAACTACATTGACATGTGCTAGGAGGGCCAGCGGCAGTAGCCCTAATGCATACAACACGCCACGACAGGATCCGCCATCCGGTTCCGCACTTGTGAGGCAACTCGGTAATTTGCTTTGCACAAGCGGCACACGGTGTATGGCCTCTACCAGTGCCGTAGGGGATTAACGTGCGTGGCTTAAGCAAACGAGACCACACCTTGGGGTCTAGGCCGTACTCGTGCGGTACGACAACGTCCGCCAACCGCCTAGCAGTTATGTACAGCGGCGCCACCAGGTGCCCCACAAGGAGCGTTGAGGCGGCGGCGGCGGCGGGTGCTGGCGGGTCCTGCTGCTGCTTTTGCTGCTGCTGCTTTTGCTGCTGCTGGTTGACTGGCCCCAGGGGCAGGTAGGCGTTGTGGATTAGGGCGTGTTTTGCCGCATCGTAGATGTCCGGGACCTGTGCGAGGGTGAGGCAAGGGGCAGGTGTGAAGCACTAGCAGGGTGCGTAGGTGATACATGAAGTCCCACTGAAGGGCTCGCCAACGCACGCAGTGTCGTACACCCGTACGATGTCGTACCTTGCTGATGTCGTACACGCCCTTCTTCGCCGACCAGAAGCTCTCCAGCAGCTTGTGCCACCTGCGACACCATACGGCGTATGCCCACCATATGGCGTATGCCCATGAACGCATGGCGACGTACAACAGATCCCGTACCTTGGACTGATGCCGTCAGCCATCAACGGCGCAACGCCGCAAACAGTGGTCTTTGGTGCTAACTCCCAGTGGTGCAGCGCGTGCTTTTGTTAATGGTACGGCGTGTCGCTGTCGTACAGCCCCTTGGCGCCTACTGTATGCATGTTGTGTCGCGCGGTACGGCACGCCGCTGCCCACCTGTCGTACAGCAGTAGCCACCGCTCTCCGCCGCAGGGGCTGCCGGGCACAGGCTGCCACTCGTCGGGCGACATGCTGCGATGCAGGAAGCAACAGGTGGAAGCCGTTAGCATTGCTGTTGCAAAAGGCGAGAAAGCAGCATGTAAGGAATTTCCGTACTCATCAAGTTTTAAATCCTGCCCCATGCTAGCACAAAGCGCCGCACCTGAGGCTGCTGTAGTACGCACTAGGTGGCGGCGTCGGCGGCGGCGCTGCAGGCGCGCCCTCGTCTCCGGACGCCGCCGCCGCCGCCATCCCGCTGCCGTCAACGTCGCCGACGCCCGTCTCCGCCACGCCCGCCGCCGCCGACGCCGCCGACGCAGCGGCGGCGGCGCTGGCGGCGGTTGCCACCGGCAGGCCGTGGTGCGACCCCGCCGCCGCCGCCGCCACCGCCGCCGTCGCCGCCGCCACGGCGGGGTGTGCCGCCAGTGCCGCTACCAACACCCGCATGCGGGCCACCATCTCGTGTAGCAGCTCCAGGGGCTGATCCGGCAGCTGGCGTGCGGGCGGCGGCGCGAACATCGCTGTCCCGTCGGGATAAGGTACAGCCCTGCCCTGCCCCTCGCCACCTCCCGACTGCCCCTGCTGCCCTTGCTGCTGCTGTTGCGGTGACGACTTGCTGCCTGTTAAAGCGTCTGCGGAGCTGGGCTCGGCCAGGGCGGTCCCAGCACGCTGCGGCTCAGGCAGCACCGTCGCTGCCAGGGACTGTGGCGCAGGCGAGCGAGGCACACCACCGGTTCCACCCTTGCCCCCGCCACTCCCACTGCTCCCAGCAGTGTCTGCAGCTAGACCGCCTCCACCGCTGCCACCGCCGCCTCCACTTGCGCTGCCTCCGCCGCCACCGCCGCCGCCATCCGCCCTCGCTGCCATGGAGCCGCCCACACTGCTGCACCGCACACTCAAGCCCTTGAGCGGTGTGGCTAGTGCGACTGACGAGGCCTGCAAGGTCAGGTCCCCCGTGGAACCGTACAGCAGCTGCACCTGACGCTCCTGCTGCGGCTGCTGCTGGCCCGAGCCAGCGCTGATCCCACTCCGGGCAGGCCGCATGCCGGTTCCGCTGCCGCCGCCACTGGCGGCGGTGCCACTGGCGGCGGTGCCGCTGCGGGATGCTGGCATGGCCACCGTTGGTTGGTGGCGGGACGACGGTGGGCGCGGGGAGGCGGGCGGTGTGGGGGACACGGAGGGAGGTGTGGGCGGCGGCGGCGCTGGCGGCAGCTTGCAGCGTGACACGCCCGCCGTAGGGTCCCATGTGATCTGTACGGCAAAAGGCACGGCAACATGCAGTTGTATCAGTGCATGCATAGAGAACGCCATGATGAATAAGGTGAGCTCCACTGACAGCCACTACAACTCTAGTACACCTGAGTACACTGTATGGCACTCTGTCTCCCCACGGCCGTACACCGTCCGTACCGCACTCACCCTCCTGTACAGCTCCTCCTTTGCCGCCCGCATGTCGAGCGAGGCCCCCTTCCCGAACGCCTCCAGCATGGCCGCATCCTTGTTGACCAGCGAGGCCAGGATGGGCGTCAGGGAGGTGCCCTCCAGGGACAGCAGCCCCTGCGTGAAGGCGGCGGCGGACGTCTGCGGGAGGGAGGGGCAGGGCGAGGGGCAGACGCAGTGTGTAGGTAAGAGAGGTGCCCTCCAGGGACAGCAGACCTTGGGTGAAGGCGGCAGCGGACGTCTGCGGGGAGGGCGGGGAGGAGGGAGGGGCAGGACAAGGCTGAGGTGTATGGGTACATGCGAAGGCTTGCAAATCCTTTGACAGCGAAACAGTGAAGGCTTTTTGGATCCCTTTAGGGCCCCAAAGGGCTGAAAGGAACGTTGGTTACGTCTTGGCGTTGCTAAAGCTGTGAACCCAAATATGGATTACCGGCCAAGCAGCTAAGAAGAAGTGTAATGAACGAGAGTTGTTGACTGAAGCGAAGGAGAAAGATCGTAAGGCGTCAGGCAGGCGGCAACAGTTGTAGGGGCAAGGGCGTGGGGAAAGTTTCAGGGCCGTGTAGACTGAAATGGAGAGTGGGCCAAATCCTTGTAGCTACAGGCAGCCCTCCTAACCGAGGGTCTATGTGCAGTCTTCTCTATATATCACCTGCACGCGCCCCTCGTCGCTGCTGTAGACCTTGAAGTCGTGGCGGTAGGTGGAGTGCAGCCGCAGCAGGCCGCCGCCCGCGGGCCCCGCGCGGGGGTACATCGAGGTGCGGAAGCGCACGCCCAGCGTCTCAGCCTGCAGGGGGCAAAGCACCGGTCTTTCAGGTTGGGATGGGATATCAAGCTGTTGGGCTGCAATTCAAGTTAAGACTCGTAAGCATGGTCCATGTACGTCAGCGCACTGTGGCACGGCCGCAACCCATAGCCCCTCGTCCCTTGTTCGTGCCCGACCCACGCACCTGCGCTCTGCCCGCATGCGTCAGCACACCTCCCCACTTGACGATCAGCAGCAGGGACGAGGGCCGACCGCCGGCCTTGGAACCCTCGGTGCCTGCGGTTGGATCAAGACGAGGCTTATGCTCTCAGGGTTTAGGACGACCTACCGGCGGTTTGGAAAAGACGGCGCAATGCAACAAACTGCAAACCGGGTTGCAACGCTATGGGTTTCATGGCCGCAGTACAGGCCGTCACCTGCAATGTTGTCCGATGCCTTCCCCGTCCAACGCGCACAACGCCGGTGCTGCTCCCACCCATGCTGCCACTGTGCGCACCTGCTCCCGCCGCCCCAGCCTTTGGTGGCTCCCACCCTCGCGGCTTGAGCTGCGCCTTGCGGTTGATGCCACTGAAGTGGCCGCCCGCCTCCAGCACGCTACGCACAACCGCCAGGGAGGCAACCGCCTCGGGGTCCAGCGGTTGGTCGTTGGAGTGGTTAGGGTGGTTGCTTGCGGCACCGGCCGTGCCTGCTTGTGCTGGGGCTGGTGATGAGGATGCAGCGGCCGGCTGCTGCTGCGGCTGCGGGGAGTCCAGCTGCTGCTGCTCCAATTGGTGGTGTTGCTGCTGCTGCTGCTGGTGCTGCGTTGTCAGCACCTGCCGCGTAACGTCCAGCAGCTCCTGCACAGCACGGTACAACAGTGGACGGATGTGGATAACTTGGATAATTGATATATCAATAAATAAGCAGATGTGAAGAAGAGTCTGCAATCCCGGCTACCGGCGGTATGCAGCTACCTGTACACACTTCTTGTGTAGCTTGCCCCGCCTCTTGGTACCAAAGCGGTCGGTCAGCAGTCGCGCACCCACGGGCCCACCAGCAGCTGATCCGCGCTTCACCACCATTTCGGGCATACCGCCAGACCTTCCGTAGCAGTCACGTCACCCCTCAAGGTGAAACGATGAACATCCGTGACACGCGTGCCCACCTGCAGCTGCGCCGCGCTCTTTAGCTTGGCCTGCCGGCTGGGCCCCGGGGCCTTGTGGCGATCGGCGTGCCGCTCATACAGCGCCAGGAACGCGGGCTGCGGGAATGGGGGAGAGGCGCAGGGCACTTTGCGTGAATTGCTATAGCGTTACAGCAAAGGAAAGGGGCTACGGGTATGGGGAAGACAAGCAGGACTGTGTTGCATGGCTGTGGTGTGGCGGGGAGGAGGCAAGGCTTGGCGCGTTTTGCGGGAGGCCCAACCAATGACCCTTGCTTGAGTTCCACCGACAGGAATGCAGGGTGTCGGAATGGGGGAGAGGCGCAGGGCGTGTTGCACGGACGCTGAAGGAGGTACAAGCGCACAGCGGCCCGAACAGGAATTGCAGTGGGCGGGGAGGCGGCACGCATGGAACGCGAGGAAACCGTGCGTGCATGTGTGCCACCACCGCGTGCGTGTACTCACGTGCGTCACCACCACCTTGACCTTCTGCTTGGGCGTCCTGTCCCCATGCCGCACCACCGCCAGCACGCACCGCAGCTCCTCTCCAGGGAGGCCCCCGCCGCCCGCCACCGCGGCGGCCGTGGCCGCGGCGGCCGCCGCCGCCGCCGCGTCGCCTGGCGAGCTGCCGCCGGCTGGCGGCGGCGGCAGGATGGCGGGGGGAGGCGCCAGCAGCGAGTTGGTCCGGTCCGGTCCACCCTGCGTCATGGGCGTGGGGCGGACCGTGTCTTCGTGCGTATGTCTCAAGGTCCGGTGGCGGGCACGGTCAAGCTACCCAAGCGCCAGTCAGACGTCGTTTGAGGTGACCGTGAGCGCACCGCATTGTTAGGCATGGCAGGCAGGATAGGGCCTGCTCCCTACACAAGATACGGTACCGGTAGCTCGGTACAACAATGTGCCCCCATTTCCTGCACACGGCTACACGCCCACAGCCAGGGGTACCGCCGTACCGGTATGCGCTCCCGCCTAGTACGGTGCGGTACGGTGCCCAGCTGCGCATCGTCTTCACAGGGTCCCGTCGCAGCCCCCAGTACGGTTACGCATCAACCTTCCAACGACCAACAACCAACTGCCTGTGCACCCCGCCACGTGTCACTCCCCACGGACCTGCATGTCGTCGTCGCAGGGCGCTGCCCCGGCGGCTGCCAGCACCCGCTGCGATTCCCGCATCAGCCTGTGGCACGCAGCAACTTGATACGGTATGTAGCAGCATGTTACACAGCAACATGTTGTTACGCGTCTTGGCCTAGCAACGTGTGGCACATGCACCCTAGGTGGCATGTTAGGCTCGGCCCCTGACTGCACGGCGACACGGCCTACAGCCCTACGACAAAAGTAAGCATCGGTGAATGGCAGTAGCACGCGCGTCGCCAGCAGCAGTGGCCTACGTACGTACCCGAATGTTGGGGCCTGGGGCAGTGCGGGCAGCAGGTGCAGGCGGTGCGGCGCCAGCGCCTGGAGTATGATGCTGCGGACAGGGAACAAACGGGGAGGCACGATCAGGGGACGTGCAAGCAGGTGGCCACACCCCAGCGCCTGCAGGATGATGCTGTGGGCAACGGAGACGATCGGGAAGCGCCGAGGTGCGGTCCAGCAGGCCTTGTCGTACGAACAAGGATCCGTGGGTAAGTCCACGAGGCAGGCATCGAGGCATGGAAAGGATGAGGGGCCCACAAGCAGCAAGATGCCTGCCTGTGCCCTACCCTTCGCTTAGCTGTCAACACCAACGTCCAACACCACCCCCGGGGTGGTGGGGAACCCGCTACCCCCGGTCTACTTCTCCTCGCACGCCTTGTGTACGGCCCTGGTCTGCCGCACGCTCCAAGCGTGGCTACCATCCGTACACACCTCCTGAGGAGGTTTGCCGCAGGCCCGGGCACTGCTGTCCGAATGCACACACCTCCGTAAGATGTCTGCTGCGTCCTCGTAGTACTTGGTGCTGCCCTTGACGAACGACCAGCCATTGACGTCACACACGTAGCTGCCGCCGCGCTCGCTGGGTGTAGGAGGGTGAGGAAGGGTGAAGGAACAGGCGAAGCGTGAAGCGCGAGGCGTGATGAGAGACTGTAGCAGAGTAGCACGTGTCTTTTAATGCATGAGTGCAGCCGTGCGTGTTTGTAACGTGTGGCCATCTTGCACTCTTGCACACGCATGATTGCTGGTGAGCACGGCCCGATCTTCAAGCAGCCCAGCTCTGCCCTCCCACTCACTGGGCAGGTCTCCACCCCAGCCCCTCACGCCTCACCTCCTGAGCAGGTCGAAGCCGCACACCTTCTGCCCGAACGCCAGGCACACCATGCGCGCAATCTCCTTCTCCTGGGGACTCAGCAGCACAGGGAACCGCACCTGCAGGCGTGCAGGAGAGGGGGCAGCGGTGACAAGGAGTGAGATGGCAAGGTCGTACCGGCGGCCGAACTCTGCGTTATCGACCCATGGCAGATGCGGGCACGTGGCACATGCCACCCGCACACCTCCATGCGAACCGTTGTTCCACCAGTTCACATCGGCCGTACGTGACACGCAAACGGCAACCCCAATCCCCAATCCCCTTACCTCCTTGCCGTCAGCCGTCCGTGCCACCCTGCCATCCACCACAGGGCTCTTCCTGGCCTCCGCGTGGGCGTAGCGGGGGCCCACCGTATACACCTTGACGTCCGTGCCGCCTGCACAGAGCCAAATTTTTCAAACGGACGAAGGGCAGCCTGGTGCATTGCACTGCTACGTCTTTCGTATCCGCCGTCGAGAACACCCGCACCCACACGTACCTGCAAGAGGCTAGTCGTACGCCTTTACATCAACTGCTGGTACGGCATCAACTGCCGGTACGATATGCGCTGTACCCAGACCCCCGCACGACCAGGCCCACTCTGCCCCCTGCCCCTGCCCCTGCCCCTACCGTACCCACCCGTCGCCATGAACTCCTCGTAGATGTACGACCCATCCCGCCGTACGGCATCGCTGTGCGCCCGTACCCCTGCCCCTACCGTACCCACCCGTCGCCATGAACTCCTCGTAGATGTACGACCCATCCCGCCGTACGGCATCGCTGTGCGCCCGTACCCCTGCCCCTACCGTACCCACCCGTCGCCATGAACTCCTCGTAGATGTACGACCCGTCCCGCCGTACGGCACCGCTGTGCGCCGGGTCGTAGTTGCCGCTGCGGTCGGCCACCTTGCGGAACAGCCGCTTCACGCCGCCGCCCTGGAGGTAGGGATTAAATCAGAAACGTGAAATAGTGATGGCAGGATTTAAGCTGAGCAGTAGCAATACAGCTAGGCGCTTGCTGCGCAGGGCCGCTGTGCAGTACAGCAGCTCCTCGACGGCGCTGCCCTGGAGATGAACCAAGACAACAAGAGCGATGGACCAGCACAACCGCTAGGAGCTTGGCGCACATGACACCTGCTGAGCTCACACGTCTTCCACCAAGCGATGAGGGCCGCGCTGGCGAGGCAACAGACGTGTCAGCAGTCAGCAGCCCACAGCGCAACGCCGCCCAGGCATCCCTAGCCTAGCCCACACCCATTCTGGACTAACGGTAGTGGTGCACGTGTGTCAGCTCCAGTTAACCCACCATGGACTGAGGGTAGTAGACCCATATATTGTGGTCCTCGCCGCTCGCGGGCTTCTCCACAAAGGGCTTGTTGATGCGCACACCGTCAACCTGGGTTGTGAGGGCCGTGCCGGTATGCGGTCGTCAATTCTAAGCTTGCGAACAGTTAGTGTCATTGCTCTACACCTTGCGGTGTGGCAGCCCTTCCCCTCTTGCCCCAGCACGGTACGGCACCACCAGCATGTGGATTCCCCCATGTACCACCACCACCACGCCCGCCCCGCACCAACACGTGCGCCCCCTATTGCTGTGTCCGTCGTGTCTATCCTGTCGAGCCAACACACGCGCCGCCACGAGTTTACCCCCTCCCTCCGGCATTGTACGACCCCGTGATCCCATGCCGTACGCACCTCCACGTGGTCCTCCCCCTCCACGAAGCCCGGGGGGCTCTCCCCTGGCGCCAGGACGTCGCGGCTGACCACCACGTGTCGAGGCACGGGGATGCTGCTCTCCTGGGCGACAGAATGGGGAACACGTGTGCACATGGAGGTGCAGGTGTGGGCATATGCTTGGGCTCACAGGGCAGGCATTGATATATGCCTCATCAGCTAGGCACGCCTCATGCGATGCGTGCCGTGTAGCATGAGGGCCCCAGTGTTGCTAGTACGGGACGGAGAGACACGTGCAGATGCCTCGGTACCTGAGTGCCCCGCAACATGCACACTGTCGTACAATAGTACGGCAGCAGTACGGCAGTACTTCAGATCGCACCTGCAGCACGCGGTACACCCTCCGTCTGTCCAGCAGCAGCTCCTGGGCCGCCAGGTCATTGACGCAGAAGGGCTGCACCAGCTGCACGTAGGACTGCAAGGGAGTGTGTGGAGGTGGCACGTGGCACAGCAGGGCACGTGACAGACGGAAGAGAGGGTCGGATTATGCGATGGCATGAAGAAGGGCTGCACCAGCTGCACGTAGGACTGCGGGGGAGCGTGCGGAAAAGAAGTTGCACGCGGCATGCCGTATGTAGCGTGGCGTACGCGGCATGCCGTAAGTGGCACGGGGCGGGCCGTACGTGGTACGTGGCAGGTGGCACGTGGCAGTTGCTTATTACGGTGCACGCACAGCTGGAGCGGAATGCACAGCTGGAGCGGAGTGCACATCTGGAGCGGACTGCATCGGTGCACGTAGGACTACGAGGGTACGGGTGAGGGCACGTGTCGTCAAGAAAGAGGAAGCCGGGGTACAGGCCGGGTCATGAAAGGCGAGGGAAGGTGTGATGCAGAGGTCGGCGGCTATATATAAGGAGCTAAGCTGTGCAGGAGTACTTTCCTTCGCATCGGCGGAGCCGGCTAGCCGCAATAGACATTCCCGTTGGCCTGCCGTACGGCAGCTCCATGCCGTACTCTGTACCCCATATGCCGTACCCACCTGCGCCTTGTCCAGCGGGAAGCCCTCCGAGTGCCACGACAGAAGGCAGTCCACAACCGGCCAGCAGCTGACGTCCTCGTGAAGGATGGTCTGCATTGAGTTGCA
>VFQN01005230.1_pt1 | contig 16099 bp, 29 predicted proteins | sample 3512371 | NCBI WGS metagenome assembly VFQN01 (sample SAMN10412370, study PRJNA504923) | tailings metagenome | isolation source: Replicate 2 from Balatoc abandoned mine | place: Philippines: Itogon, Benguet | collected 2017-08-28 | reverse complement strand
CCCTGCCCCCCAAACCTCCGCACTGTTAAATACTGGTCTAGAAGCAGCGTCACTACTAACCAAGATCGTTTTTTTCAGGAGAAGGTGGACTGTCGTGCGGATACCCACGCATGTGGCGCGCCAGGGCGCAAGTGGTGCCTCTTGTTAAAAACGACAATGGTAGACACCTTGTCATATACTCGACAGGGGAGTAACTCGACAGGGGAGTAGTGAGCCCGCGAGCATGCATGCAACGCTCGATGTAGTTCGGCGGGCCCCCTTGCTTTAACCCAACAGAGCTTCAGCACCTGCTCCTGATTTATAAACGGCCTAACCTTCTGTGGGACAATACAAAAACTCGGCAATAAGGGTCAAGATAGGACAACCAGGGCCCCGCAGACAACTATTGAACCCTTCCCTGAAGTGTCGACACGCCTGAAGGCAAGTAAGTAAGGGCAACGTGCATGGCATGATACTGCATACACAGACGACACACACACACAAGCAACCCAATACACGTGTACGGTATTGTCCTAGGACCCATCTCATCGACTGTACACGACATAACGGTAATGACGCTGTACGCCCTCTGCAATCGGCACAATGCAAGTGGCACAGCGACGTAAGCAAGGAAACACCTTCCCACAGCAACTGGAGAGCGCTGTCACTCACCGCCCCACGTGGTAAGCCTAAATCAAACGCTTCCTCCTTAATATGCGGGTGCATGTAACATGTTCTACTGGTACCTACGGTACGGTACCTGTGTTGACCATTCCATGGCTACGGCGGGGCGCGCTTCCTGCCTCCCATGCACGCTTCGTTCACGGCCCACAGCCCTCGACCACGACTCGGCCCTCAAGCAGGAAGCAGCCTTGTCCCCGTAACCCATGCTCGCTGCTGCTCCCTACAGCAACGCCTTGCAGAAAAGCTATCCCACGCACTGGAGCTCTGGATGGCGTCTCGGCTTCAGATAGACCTCCAGTTGAGCCGCCGTAATCCCTCGCCTAGCGCTAGGCCCCCAGGGTCCCTAGCCAGCATCGCAGCCGCAGTACCCTGGTGCGAACACTGCGCACAGCACCCTCGGCGCCTGCCAGGGCACCACGCCCCTGATCCTCCGGTGGACACCGGCAGGTGTCCATTACGCGTACTGCGTGCAAGACAGGCAAGGAGCAGGCAGACAGGTAAGGGTCTTAGGTAGGGACCAGAATTCCTGCGGGAGTTGTGTCGCACACTCGCACTTTGGGCTGATGGCCAACAGGAAAGGATATCGGCCGACGGACAGGAGTGGCATGCAAGCCGCTCTGCCGTCGCATACCAGTGCAGGCACAGGGACATGACCTCATGGGCAACGGATTGTTGCCACCAGTTGCCACGCAGCGTCAGTCGGCCTTTGCCTATGTGCGTCATGGAACCAATGCTTGCACCCGCTGCTGTTGCTTGTCAAAGCATCATATGCAGTTCCTCGCCTCCGTGTCCCCCGCAGCACGCAGACAAGCGCCGTTGCCACCACGCACGCCTCCACAGCACGCACCCACCCGCAGCTCTAGGTCGTAAACGTCTCCGTCGTCCTCATCGGTGAAGGTGACGAAGGTGCTTGAGCCTCTCACGTCGCAGTACCGCACTGCAGGGCTGCCGTCGAACACCACCAGCCACCTGACGCCGTCAGAGTCCACCGCATCGGGCCGCACAAGCACGCCCTGCTCCCCGCCAAACTCCTTCTCCACCCTTAGCCCCTGCCGCGCCGTGTAGAAGGTGACGGAGTCCCCCGGCCGCGCCGAATAGCACAGGTCGTAGCCATCGACAGGGGAGGCGCGGTGGCGAACCGTCTGGCCGTTGGGCCACTGCACGGGCAGCCAGTAGCCTGTGGGGGACGGGGAGGCAAAGAAGTAGCCTGTGGGGGACGGGGAGGCATAGAAGGCTTACTCACTTGCGCCAGTAGCAAGTGACTAACAAGCATCATTGCTCCAAACTGCAATCTCAATGGCACAATGCAACACAGCAGTTGCTCTTTGTCCGTACAAGCCGGCGATGCATGCTCAAGTCCTGCTTGCACGCAGTTGTTGCCTGTTGCAGGTAGATAGGATTTCCCGGAGTCCCAGGGGACTTATGGCACCCAAGTGGCTTAAGATGCGCGGTGGTGGCTCCCTGCTCACCCAGAAGGTTGTGCGGGCCCTTCTGCCCGACGGTAGCTGCGCCCCTGGTGAGCCCCACGCCCGGCTCCGCCCCGCCGTACGTCCAGTGGGTCCCCCGCTCCACGGGGTGGCCCGACAGGTCCTCCGGCACCACCAGGTGATCCGGGCGTTGAAGCTCGCTCCCACCCCACAGCAGCACCGCCCCCTTGCCGCGCTCCGTTGCCGACACGTGCTGGTGCTCGGTGTCCCCGGTCCAGCACTGGCCCACCACCGGCGCGCCGCTGGTCCGGCTTGTCTCCAGGTGCACCAGCTCGAAGCGGTCGTCCTTGCCCGTGGCGTAAACCCCCTGGCTGCCGCTAGCCCACTCCACCAGGCACGTGTCGCCCATGTCGGGGGAGGGCTGCAGCACACCCACCTACGATCGGGCGTAGGGCACAGCAGGCAATGACGGATGTACCACACAAGCGGCCTGCACAGATCTACCAGTGTGGCACGTGCGACCACCTTTAAGACGTTGCAATGTGAGCGGGCGTGACACCACCACAGGCATACACGCCGTGTGGACGTACAAGTCTGCAATAGCTACGGAGCGCTTTGCTTGCCGGCCAATCGTGTTCCAGGCAGTTGAAGGGGTGCTTGCGTACCGCGTACCGCACGTGCATGCTACAGGCATGCTCACCGCTTACCGTACCCACGCGTGTAACCAAAACAGCACACCGGTAGCCAGACGACAGGACCGTGTCGCTGGATGCGCACGCACCTCATCGGCCTCAGCTGCCCTCCTGGTGCTCGTGTGGTACCCCCGGCGCACCAGCATGCCGGGGGCGGCGGTGAAGCGGGTCACGGGGACTCCCTTGCGCTTGGGGTCGTACGGCAGGCGCTGTACCAGCAGGAAAGGGGCAGAAGACACGCATGGCTAAACAGTCTGTCCATGTGTGCGCCAAGCCCTGATTGCACGTATCGCACGAGGCAACTGGAGATGCACATAGAGTCCAGTTCACCGGTATTGACACGCTGGCCCTTGCTAACCTGACACCTGCGCACCCTGCCACTACTGGCTCTATATTTAGGTACATGTTTGCATTATTATTATTCATGGTAAGCAAGCCTGCGGGGTGAACAGCACAATAGCTACTCGCGGCACAACTACGGTATCAGTGCGGGTGCCGTGGTTACAGAGCCCGAAGCACCTACAGAGCCATGCATGGCACGGGGAAGCCTGGGCGCCGACGTACCTTATAAAGTGCAAGGTCCTGCTCCTGCAGATCGCACTTACGTGCGGTCCAAAATCGCAGGTCCTGGTGGTTGACGAGGGTCTCGCGCGTGCCAGTGCCGGACACGGTCCACATCTGCGGCCAAAAGGCGGCGGCTAGCAGCGGTCTGTGATATAAGACGGAATGCTGGCAATAAAGCCACGTGCACGACGGGACTCTGATGAGACCCTCTCACCCGATCTGCTTCACCCTACAAGCAAACCGCCAGGATCCACAACCGCACGCACCTTGAGGGCCGTGCCGTGTTCCGCCGAGCCAAGCACCACCCCGACTTTCGAACCCACATAGACATAGTCCAGCAGCCGGGGCTCTGGCCGAACCACCTGCTCGCTGGGAACGACGATGGCCTCTGTCTTTGGGTACTTGCTACGGGCAGTCCTGTCGAGGGCGTATAGGGCATTCAGTACATCGTGCGCGTGCTCCGCGTGCTGCTGCTGCTCCGCCTCGTGCTGGAACAGCTGCTGCTCCATCAGCGCTTTCATTGCGCCAGCCTGTTGTTGCAGCACCGTCCCCTGCAGCTCCAGCACTTCCCGCATGTCCGTCTGCAAGAGCAGGAGCGCAGGACAACAAGAGCACGCGTCAATAAAGCAGGTCCACCCAAAAGAGCATACCGGTAAGTGCAGCGAAACCGGTACGTGTGTCCTAGGCGCAGGGCGGTCTGCAGACACCCATCATGTTCTGTGCACCCATCTGCGACCCCAAAAGCTGCACCGCATTAGTCTACACACTATGTCCCATGTGGCTGGGAAGTTGCGCTGTTACACCTGCAGCGGTCAGCATGCATGCCGTGCCCCACCTGCGCCTCCACCAGTGGCCTCAGCGCCTCCTGCAGCAGCGGCAGCACCACCTCAGCCGCCTGCTGCTGCCGGGAGGCCTTGGCGTCCGCCGGGCGGGCGTCTGCGTCGTTGGGGTGCTGGGAGGTGCTGCGGCCGCCTTCGGCCGCATTTAGGAGCTGGGAGCTGCTGCCGCCCTCCGCAGCGCCACCGTTGGCCGCACCGGCATCAGCAGGCTGCATCCGACCCCTCTCGCCACCGTTTTCGGAAGCGGAGCTCGCGTTACCGCCGCTGCACCTTGTGGAAACGAACCGGGAGAGCTTGCAGTGGCTGTTGCTATTGAAATGAAGCCGAGGCCTAGGGCCTGAGACGGTCGCCGACGGAGGTGCGGTTGCGGCAGGGCAGCGGCCGAGCAGGGCGGGGCTGCGATGCGGGAAGCAGCGGCCGGCCGCCGCGCAGGAGCTGCTCGGCAGCACAGGGGACAGACGCATTTGTGCTGTTTTGGAGCAATGGAGGAATGTATCCTGCTGTTAAATATAGAGTAGTCCTGTCCTCGGATGTTTGCCTTGTTCCGGGACTCGCGCGGAAACGGTCCCATGCGGCTTGCAAAATCCGCGTCACTCTGGAGGCGAACCGACAAACCGCCAAGTACCGGCACTTTTGGCGCCTCCGTCGAGCCATTTTGCGCTATGCATGGTAATAAAACACAATTAATAGCGACACTACAGATCAAACAGGTTTACCGCTGGAAAGGAAGGCATAGGGGCGCGGCGCCCATGGCACGAGGGCACCTGGGCGCACCTTTAAGCAGGTTACCCCGCTCCTCGAAAGCCTTACGCGCGCGGCGCCTTTAAACTGCAGGCAACGGTACCGGAAGGATAACATGACAGCAGGCCGGCAAACGTTGGGGCCTCCAGCCCTGGTATGCCAGCTGGCAGCCGGGCACCAACACCAACTCACAGCGAACCGCCGACCGCATGACGGGGCTTCCCTCCTGCTGTGCCGCGGACACTCCAATAAGCAGGCCCTTGCAACAGGCAGTACGGTCATGTCCTTGTCCGTTGTGCCCATATCCTAATACCCACGTCAGTACCTCCCGCAACAGTCGTAACCACCTTTCCTCGTGTTCCTCAGCCTCCGGCCTCCACACTAGGCCTCCCTCGGCTTGAGCAGCCACCTGCCGCGCACAGCCTTCACACTAATCTACGACGCCCCTTTCCTCCGCCTCGACCCTGCTATGCCTTCCACGTCTTGAGCGGCCCAAGATCAGCCCACAGCAGCCCGCATACGGTGAAGCACACTCCGTGTACGGCATCGCTGGACAGCCGCCATCTCCCCTGCTTCCGCATCCAATCCCTACGCCTTCCATGCCTTGAGCGGCCCATGCGATCTGCACACGGTTCAGCACACGCCGTGTACGGCATCGCTGTATCGCGGCCGCCCTCTCCCCCGCTTCTGCCTCCGGCCCCTACGCCTTCCACGTCTTGAGCGGCCCCTCCGCTGCGTAGGTTGCCAGCACGTTGCGGTGCGGGTGGTGCGCCAGGCCGATGGGGCCCTTGTCGTGCACCTGCGGGGGACGGAGGGGCAAGGGAGGTGCGCGGCGGTGTGTTATACATGTGGAACAGCGCACAGCGACGTACAGTGGTGATGCAACCTGCATATGCGGTGACATGTGCTGGCATCCCGGTAGTCGCCAGGCACGCCCTGGGGCGGCTGAACACGCCGTATAGGATCAAGTTGCACGCAGCATCCGCCGCCGTTAAAGATTTGGAGGGCCTGTGCTCACCCCCACCTCCCTCCCCATTACCGTATTCTGCCTCTGCCCCGCCTCCCGACTGGTATTCCACATCGTTCTACCCACTCAAGTAACCAACGCCCTTGCCCGCCCCCGTCCGGCTGGTCTCAGCCCTTCCCTCCTCCCCTCCCCTCCTGCCCCCTCCCCTCGTTGTCATGCAGTGTTTTCAAGCGGAGGGTTGCACCCCGAAGTGCAGATGTTCACTACCACGCGCACCGCGATGAACACCCAACGAGTAAAGATACCCTACCACCACCCCGCCCTCACGCCATGCTCCAGCTTTCCCCTTGCAGCGCGCAGTGCGACACATGTTCAGCTTTATTGTCATGTCAGTGCCACAGCTAATTTTGGCTGAAAAAAACTGCCCCACCGTCATGACGTGCTCCAGCTTGCCCGCCGCCACCCCGAAGCAGTACAGCATGCCGTCCTCGCCCAGGCAGTACACCAGCTCGCCACGTGGCGAAGGCATGGCGGCCAGGAAGGCGCCGCCCTCGCGCTTGCCGCTGCTGAAGCTCTTGACCACCTGTGTATAAGCGCACATGGCACGTGGCACGTGGTGGGGACGGCGTGTACGGCGTACGGTTGGTACGACAGCGGCACCGTGGCTAGGTGTTGACCACCTGCGTCAGAGCATGGCACGTGGTGGGGATCCCGTGGTATTGAGGCAAGGCACCAAAGCTCTGGACGTAGGGACGGGGATGAGCCGGACAACTTGAGCAATGCGAGGCGTTCGTGCATATGGCACGGGGCGCGGTGTGGTGCGAGGGCGTCTCTGGCCTGTGCACATTGCCAAAAATGCACAGGCTTCACGCTGACACTTCCAGCCTGCATCATGCACTGCGCCGGGGCTGCAAGGGTGCTCCCTGCTCCCTGCCTTCCGGTACACGCATAGCTTGCACCACGCACCCGGCCCTGCTGGTACGGTTGCACACCACCACCTGGTCCTTGTCAGCACACCCGCCATCACCTGCCACGCTAAGACACACACTCCCGCTAATACACACGCACCTGGCCCTGCAGCGTCATGAGGAACACGGTGCTGGTGCGGTTGCACACCACCACCTGGTCCTGGTTGGCGGGGAACAGCGCCACGCTGTTGATGGCGACATCCCCTGACGACGACACCTGGGGCGGCCTGGGGAGGGAGGGAGGGAGGGGCGGACAGGGGGCAGCGGGATGGGGCCGGAACACTGTGAACGGTGAGGCAAAGAGGCACACGAAGATGGACAGGTGCGCGGGTGTGACCGTGCGATGAGGGAGACAACAGACGAGCAGTGCAAGGTTGCCCGGGTCCCACAGCCAAAACGCCTGCGTGCCCCTTCCCGTGCCCCATCAGTTCCCTGGCCCTTGCCACCTGTCGCCTCCCTAACCCTATGCAGCATATTACGAAATGCCGTACCCCGTACCATCTCCCTGCCTGGATTTGCCACTCCCCTGCTGGCCAACATCCAGAGCGTACGTCCCCGAATCCACTCCCCTTGCTGTTACAACACACACCGCCACCCCGCACCTGAACGCCTGCAGGCACTCGCACGTCTTGGCGTCCCACACGCGCACGGTGGAGTCGCTGGAGGCGCTGATGAGCGTGGAGCTGCCGTCCGGGCCCCACGCCGCGTCGTTGACGTAGCTGGTGTGGCCGCGCATCTCCTTGAGCATCTTGCCGCTCTTGAGACCGTGCACGCGCACCGTGCCGTCGAATGAGCCGGACAGCACCTGGGGGGCAGGGGGGCACGGGGTGCGGGGGTGCGGGGTTCAGTCGGTAGGAGGACAGGCGAAGTCTGTAGACCGATGTGGTCGATGATGAGGCGTACAACCGTTTAACCCAGCCCAACCCTTCACCGGACCGCCTCGTGAGAGCAGCCGATGTTGCCACGTTGCGTGCGGGGGTGCGGGGTGGAGCGATTGAGCATTGAGCACCAGGCGGTATCGCAGGCCCAACCGCCATATCACAGCGCGCTATGGCACCGAGAGCGCCAGGCCTGTGGCCATGGCCGCAGCCCCGTGGCGTCGCACCCCTTAATACACACACCCCATCGCATACGCACCTGCGTTCCGTCCTTGGACAGCGCCACGCACGTGATCCCCTGGCTGTGCGCCCTGTCGAAGCGGCGGAGGCACTGCCCCGTGCGGATCTTCCACACCTTGATCTTGCCGTCCTGGGCGCCTGAGGGAAGGGGACAAGGAAAGCAACGCTCGAGCTGATCCACGTCCCCACCCACAGAACTGGTGCTTACCCACACGGCGAGCCCACTCCTGCACTGGCAGCTCACAACCGTGCAGCTATCCCCCGCCCCACCCGGTACCAGCATCTCAGCGTTCCTGCTGAAGCCCAGGCACAGCACCGCCTGCTCGTGCATCATAGACACCTACCCCAACCCGCTAATACACACCCGCACAGCTAACCCACACCCACCAGACACCAGCATCTCGCTGTCCCTGCTGAAGCCCAGGCACAGCACCGCCTGCTCGTGCATCATGAACATCTCCTCAGCCTGGTACGACAGGTCCTTCTTCAGCTTGCCCGTCACGCTGTCCCACACCTGGCAGCAGGGCGGGGGCGGGGGAGGGGGGCCATCACAAGATCAGGAGAAAGGAGCAGCCGTGGGATGGGGTTTGCCCCGTACCCACAGCTTGCCCGTCACGCTGTCCCACACCTGCGAGCAGGGTGGGATGTGGAATGTAGTTGGGAGACGTAAGGGACCCGGGAAGCGGTTTGCAGTAAGGATGGCATGATATCGGATGGAGTGGGGCGCGTGCGGCCAGGGGGCTTGGGCGAGGGTGACGAAACACGCACCTTCATGCACCCGTCCACACCGCCGGTGACCAGCATGGAGCCATCTGGATACCCATGCTGGTAGTTACTTGCACCGTCAACCCACGTTTGTAAGTAAGTCGCCAGTATGGAGCCATCGGGGTGCATCCGGACCCACACGATTCAGTACACTCTCGACAGGTACCTCACTGAACCCGTCTGCTGGACCGGTGACCAGCAGAGAGCCGTCGGGGTGCACCCCGACCCACACAAGTTAATACACACACACGCGCTCATTCACACGCACCTCGATGAAGCCGTCCACACTGCCGGTGACCAGCATGGAGCCGTCGAAGCACACCCGGACCCAAACATGTTAACACACAACGCACCACGCTAATACACACGCACCTCGATGAAGCCGTCCGCGCTGCCGGTGACCAGCATGAAGCCGTCGGAGCACACCCGGACCCAAGTTTATTCATACACAGGCACACGCTAATACACACGCACCTCGATGAAGCCGTCCACGCTGCCGGTGACCAACATGGAGCCGTCAGGCGAGAAGCGGGCCACCTCAGGGTGCGACTTGGAGGAGAAGCGGATCTGAAGGGGTAGAGGGGTAAAGTGAGAAGGAGGGCAGGGAGGGCACGATGCCCCGAAAATTACGGTCGTACTTAAAACCCATTCATCAGGCAGTGCTCCACCTCCCCGGGGTGCAACAACTTTTAATCAGTGACTCCTAATCACCACGCCGAGTGCACCACGCCTTGCACACCCTGCACACACCCACCTCGTGGTCCGGCACCGTGGAGTACGCCAGGTTTCAATAACATACACGTAAATAAAGACACATACAAGAACACATGTACATGCAATGTACACTGGCCAGTATGCAGTGTGCACGCGTGTGGTCGCACCTCGTGGTCCGGCACCGTGGGGTAGGCCTCCACCTCGTCCCGGGCGCTCTGCACGGTGCCCCGGAACAGGTCGAAGGCGGTGCCGGGGGGCAGCAGCCCCTGGCTCTGCTGCCTGGGGGCGGGGGGAGGGGAAAGGAGGGGAAGGGGAAGGGATAGGAGCAGCGGATGTTACTGGTGGGAGGGCGGGGTGTTGGTGGCCCGTGCACCACAGGGGGGCCAGGGGTGAAGGCGAAGGCAGGCACCCTGCGCTTTGCCTACGCCTCCCTCTCACAATCCTTCAGCGCCCCCGCCCCACCCACCACTTTAGCGCCTGCCCCACAATGGCCATGAGGCGACTGGGGGGAACCATCACCACCTGAGGAGAATGGGGGTTGGGGGCGAGGGATGTTGGGGCGCGCGTTTGCTGCAGGGGCCGGGCAGCACCGGTCCGGAGGTGTAATCGGTCTTGCCCGCACCCGACGTTTAGGCATGGGGTACGATACTCACGGCAGATGCTCCCTACGTCGTGCGGGTTCGGCTGCGGTTTCGGAGCTCATGCCCTCCGCATGCCCCGCTTTGCTGCCCCCTCCCCGCCCGCCTTTCCCCCACGCGCCCTGCCGCCCACCTCCTGGCTCAGCGCGTGCGCGATGGCCGCCCGCCGCTTCTCCTTGCCGCCCCCCGTGCCGTACACCTCCCGCCCGTCGAAGAAGGTGCGCGAAGCCAGGTGCTCCAGCCGCATGTAGCGCTCGGGGTCGTCCAGCTTCATGCGCTGGAACACCTGTACGGCATACAGGGACGCACGGGAGAGCAGGGAATACACCTGAGTCGCATGCAGGCAGACGTATTTGTACGGTTCGTGCTTGCTTTAACGAGTCCATGTACCGCCCGGGGTCGTCCAAATTCATGCGCTGGAACACCTGTGTGTAAGGGGTGCGCAAAAGGGGGGATGGGAGGGGCAGGAGGCGGACGTAGCCCTAAAAAGGCTACTGAAACGCACATGATGGCGTGTCGTATTCGTGTGTATGCCATGCCGGTCACACTAACGCGCACCGGCCCCCTGCTCCCCGTCTCTTTTCCGACACGGTTACCATCCGCTACCGCACTGCAACCGTCGTTTACCATACGCGACCCCATGCCGCCACCTGCCGCCGCAAATCTCACGCACAGCGGTTCGGTGTATCCCACCCCACCCCACCTCACCTGCGTCTGCCGCAGCATGGCCCGCGCGGTGTCGACCTCCCGCAGCTCAAACAGCTCCAACACAATCTGGGGGTGCAGCAAACCCAAATGGCAAGGGGGAGGGTAGTAGCACGGCAGCAGTAAGAGCGGCCGCCATCGTGAGGGGGGGTATGTGGGCATGAGGGGTGCGTGATGGCGGTGCAACGTTTGGGCCACAGCTGGCGGCACCCCAACACAGCGCCTCCCTCCTCCCCACACATCCAAATAGCCGCCGCTGAAAAGGCATCCGGGTGCGTCCTCCAGCACAGGCCCCTCCATGTCCATGTGCCCTCCACCGCAGAGCCCAGAGCCTGAGCTTGCAGCCCGTCTCATAACGGGTGCAGTGTGCATGGTGTGTTGGCCCGCCCACCCTGCGGCCCCTGTGAGCCCGTCCCGTGGGCCTGCCCTGCAGCCCTCTGCGGTCGCCCACGGCAAGGGCTGCCGCAAGGTGCCGGCAAGGCACTGCTGGCCCATCCACCCCGGCCCAGCAGTCTAGGCGACACGCGGCACGAGCACACGTGCCCCTGAGCCCGCCCGCAGCCGCCCTTGCAGCACGGAGACGGCCCCGGAGAAGCTGCTGGCACCCGTAGGCGGCTGCCAGTAGCTGCACGCATCCGCCAAGCGCCAGCTCGGGGACTCCCAAGCTCCTGACCGCACCCAATGCAGCACCACGCCCAGGCCCCGGTGTGCGACTTCTGTCGCCCGTCACCAGCACCCCGTCCCCCACGCCTCTCCGCCTCTCTGCAATTCCCCCTTGCAGAGCGTACCACCCGCAGCGCGCACGTCTTAAGCCGCCGACCGTCGCTCCAGCCACAGCGTTCCCGCTGCCCCTCCTGCTCCTCAACCCACACCGGTACCCCGGCACCCCCTGAAACCCAGCCGGTGCATGTGGAGTATGCACCCGACCCAGATGGCAATAGCCACGCCTGTGGCCGTGCGCACGTGCTTGTGTGTGTGTGTGTGTGATGCATGTGAGGCAGGCTACCTGTTCGTAGAGGTCCTCCAGCTTCGCCCGCGGCAGCTTGAGCTGCGCCACCTGGGGCAGCACCGCGTCCCACCGCCCGTTGTTGATGTCTGATACGAAGTTCTCCACGCTGTCCACCGTGTTCAGCGACACCTGGCATTCGTTCTGCGGAGGAGTATGGTAGAGAAGGGTTGCAGCAACGGGGGAACATGTTGGGGGGGGGCGCGGGTGGGTGTTGCGAGCTGGCGGAGGGGCAGCTAGGTGCGGAGGGCACACGCATAACGTGCTAGACTGGGCAGATTGCGGGACTCCGGTGAGTATGATTACTTCACAACATTTTAAGCTTACCTGAATTGCATTGAATGAATCTGTTAGACCGTTCTCCTTGCAAAACTGGAGAATGATCTTAATGACACTGCGAGAGCGTAAAGCGTCCGCGTCGGTGCTTTGTCAGGTTTGCATTATATTGAAGCCTTCGCAAGCTTGTAAGTTGTTATGGTACGCACTCGGTTGCCTCAATCTCCAGCGACATCCTTCCTGCTTTGCGGCGCAAGCCCGCCGCTACCCGTCAACACAGGCCAATGAAGGATGGCTATGTCCTCATTTACGCAAACGCCAGGTATGCCTCTGCCTAGCGGTCAACGGGAGCGTCAGCTTGACGGACTGCTAGTGGCGGAATGCTGTAAAGCGAGCTGTGGATTGTCTACAAGGCACAGTTACGTAGCGTCAGCAAGCTTTGCGAGGAGACATGCACATGCGAAAGCTGCACCGCAAGGAACACTCAGCGCCGGAGGGTCGTCACGGCACGTGTCGTTGGTTGACCCCTCCTGTACGGTCCTACGTTTCAGGACGGCCGGCTGTCTTCCTGTCCGCTCTCTCTGCTCTCCTCTCCACACAGTAAGTGATGCTTGCATCCCGTTGGTAACTGAGTGCTGGCAGTTTGGGACTTGATATGCCCTACCACCACAAACGGCCCCAAGGCTGCTGTAGTGCGGCGTAGTGCAGCGTCGTGCCTGTGAGCCCCTTGTGCTCCCCTTTTCGGTGGACCAGCAAATGCTTGAAGGGATGCAGGCGTGGGATGCAGGGTCAGGAACTCGACACTTGCCATGTTGGTGTCGCGTGGTATACTGTACTGCGTATCGAGGGCACAGAAAAAAAAAGGGCACTACCTGCCTCCTGCCTGCTCATGCCCCAACGAACCCGGATCCACGCCGCTGCATTTGATGCAGGGGGTGGCCTAGTGGCCTTCTACGCTTCATGTGGATACAGTGGCCGTGAGAGGAAGTCCACACATGCGGCTGCTTACGGTTGCATCGGCTGCACCTGGCTGCACAACGGCTGTGTGGCGCCTTGGCCGGCTGGCTCCTGCTTGCACCATTGCGGATTGCGGTGACGGGCGCACAGCAGGCCGCATGATACCGTAGGTTACATTCCCCGTGCACGCATTGTCCCGGCCCACGCCCTTCAACCGCCACCGATGCACATGCACGCAACAACCTCCCATGCTCCACCTCTCCGGCACAACCACCACAACCTCCCCATGTCCGTCAGCACCATGCACCACCTGCAGACTGCCGTACCGTTAGGCCCCCTAGCCCGCGACAGCCGTACCAGTAGCTTCCTGCACCTAGCACACGCATGCTGGGCCCATGCAGGCTACGGCGCCTACAATATCCAGCGCAGCATCCTGAGCGGGATGAGGATTGGCGCGAAGGGCAGCAGGACGATGCAGGTGAGGGTCTTGAAGGTGGTCTGCGGGTAGGGGGTGGGAAAGGGCAGGGACCGACAGGGTTGGGAATTACAGGTTGACTGACGATCAAGCAACACGTTGTCAGCCTTCAACACGGTCATTACGAGAAGTGGTACTGCCGCTCGCACCGAGCGGTAGGGTGCGTTTCGCTGGGGCTTGCCTGCTCCGGTCTGCCCCACGCGCCACGCCGCAGGCACGTGGCCAGGCGTTGACCCGCTGGGACGTTGCCGCCAGGGACTGAACACAACTAAGTGACTGCGCTACTGCGCAATGATCATAGCGAAACTTACGTTTGACAATTATCGATGCTTGCATGCTTGCGCCTAGCGAGACCCCGCTGCCCCGTCGACGCGCGTTACGCAATGTGTCGCGAGAGCCTCAGAGCCCTTCGCCGCCCGCCTCGGCCGCTGGCCTTCCCATATCCGTCGCCCAGACAAGCATGTCCAAGTCTTCAAATGCTTGACTATACAGTCTGACACCCGGCTGCAGGACCTGAAGCACCCTATCGCGGCCGGTCCCCGCCCGTGTCGTGCCTCGACGCATGCACTGACCTTGGCAATCCACCAGGGGATGAGCACCGGCAGGAGCAGCAGGAAGACGGGCAGGAAGGCCAGCGACAGGAACAGCTTGGCCAGCAGGATGAAGGGCAGGAACGGGCCCACAATGGGCGCCAGAAGCAGGTTTGTGATCAGTCCCATGTTGCTGCTCTCCCTGTCAGCGCGCTTGGCTTGCGCAAGTTGCTGCTGCTGGCTCTAGTGGCGGCAGAGCACTTCAAGGTAGCCTGGTGGTACGTTTCGAGTACTGCACTGTTAGTTTGAGGGCGGGTTTCGGGGGCGTTTAATTCTGGGACAGGATGGGTCCAACGGACCTTTACCCCATGCCCATAGTGACCCATGGGACGAAGTCGTCATGGCGCCCAAGATGGCGCCCCGCGACCGACCGAACGCGCTCAGGGCTGCGAGCTATGACAGACAACCGCTGATCTTCTTACACTTTCAGCGAGAATACTCATTATCAGTTAGCTCGGGACGCTGCCGACGCTCGCTAAGCGCTGCGCTCCTCCCGTCATCCCACGGCCCAAGTACACCCTCCCAACCGCTTCTCAATAGACCCAGTCCACTTTATAAAAGCCACCGTATAACCAGTAATCCTCAGTGTTATAGGGTGTCGACAAAATGGGTGTCGTGGGTGGTGTGGTGCACGGGCTGGTGGACTGGGCGCTCAACTTCCTCCGCGTGGCCACGCTGCTGGCCCTGGCCCCCCTGCTCATCCCCGCGCTGCTGCTGCGCTGGGTGGGCAGCGGCACCTCCTCGGTGCTCCTCACGGCGGCAATTCTGCCCTTCGCGGCGGCCTGGCTGGCCATAAAAGCAGGTGGGTATGGGGGCTCATGGGGCCAGATGGGGGCCAGCAGGGGGGTACGGGACAGCGGCCAGGCAGCCTGGAGGCACGCAGCAGGCAGCACGCTTCACCGCGGTTACCGTAAGCCTGCGTTTGAAGTTCGTTAAGACCATGCTAGCATCCTTCGTCCTTCCGGCACCCTGGCTCTCGGGACGCACCCCATTGGGGTCTGTAACTGTAAAAGCTAACTGTTAACGAACTTTACACCCCGTGTCAAGCAACCTGCTTCCGTCGTCGTTGCGCCGGCTTAGCTGGAATGTACGGTCATGTGTCGCCACTGCCTCAGCTGCAGTGTAATGTGTCCCCATCTCCACAGGCTTCCACTTCGTTCGTTCGCTGACGGTGGCGCTGCTCTCCCTGCCGTACACCATCGCCGTGACGCCGTACCGCGTCATGCGCTTCCTGACTAAGAAGCACGACAGCGGGGTGGCACGGATCACGCCGTGATGCCACACGCACTAGCTCCTGGTACGGCGTGTGTGAACAAGGAAAGGGAGAAGAAGCACTTGTAGCACCAGTTGACCAGTAATGACAAGAACTATGGCGTAGGGGCTCAAAAGTGGCAATACCGCCACCACTACAGGTGGCTTTTGAAGCGCTGTGGCCTGCTGGGTTCCCTATCTATGCATTCAACGAAGCTTGGTTGCGACGTCGCAAGGGCTGCCCCTGCACCTGGGCTTGCTGTTGAAGCTGTGCGCTATGCCTGCAAGAGCAAGTGGCCCTGCTTCCGGATGCGAGGGGGTGCGTGCAAAAGTATGACTTTGTCCCCGTCGCCGTGGTTTTAGGCTTCTAGCAAATGACTCAGGGCGTGGGTGGGGGCACCTCGAAGGCTGGGGTGTTGCCAGTCAACCTGCAGGGGGCAGTTAGCGTGAACGTGGTTGACGGCCGTGGTGCTGTTGTTGTGCACGTGGCCATGTGGTCCTACCGGTAGCCAGCACAGACCCGTCCTGCGGGGCCCTGGCCACTCCACACGCCGTGATTATTGTAGTGTTGGGTCAGCCTGGCTGGATCGTTGCGAATGGCAGAGCATGGTACCCAAGTCCCTGGTGTACAAACATGCAGTACCCTGCTGTCCTTATTTTGCTTGAGGCTTGAGGTTGTATGTATGTATGTATGGGTTTACAGTTTTGGTCCCCTTCCAGGGCCCAGCCCCGTCCCACTCGGG
>VFQN01005229.1_pt1 | contig 16105 bp, 5 predicted proteins | sample 3512371 | NCBI WGS metagenome assembly VFQN01 (sample SAMN10412370, study PRJNA504923) | tailings metagenome | isolation source: Replicate 2 from Balatoc abandoned mine | place: Philippines: Itogon, Benguet | collected 2017-08-28 | reverse complement strand
ATGTACGGAATCGAGCAAACGTGTCGCTGCATGCGGTATTGCAGTTGATTGCAGCACCACTCATACAAGCTGGTCTGGCTCAGGGGACCGATAGGAAACATGCCTTTCGGCTGGTCAAAACCGAGACGCGTCCCCTGCCCCCCTGCCACCATCACCGCTGCGACCCGTCCATGCGACAGGTGCGCGGCTCCACGACGAGTGGCATCATTCCACTGCGATTGCTCGATATGCGACCGGGGTTGCCGGATCATCCGCCGCACCGGCCGCAAAACCAGCGTGGACCGATTCTCGGGCGACTCGACTTCGACTTCTTCGCCCCCTTCGGCAAATACAGTTTGCAACAGCTTCCAGTCGACCTGGTCGATCTGGTTTTGCAGTTCGCAACGATCATGCGGCGCTAATTGCTGTAAATGCTCTGCCAAAGGCCCCTGGCCATTTTCACAAAGCGGACTTTCACCGGTTTGGGAACCACGCAGGAGACCGTTGACTGCCATTGCCGGAAACTTTCATGGATGGTCAGGACAGGGAAGCACAATCGCTATGACTCTGAAGCAAGCCGCATACCAGTTGGTGTGACTCCCGCAAAAACACCACCTCCACTGCGATTTTCAACGGGGTTTCCCCGCACACCTGTCGTTGAACTGGCGTGCAGACCAGCGATTTGCGCGATTCGCGAACAGTCAGGAGTCGCAAATTCGAGCGCAGGGCCTGCCACAGGCATCACTCAACGCCACGGCCTGCTGCGAGAGTCGCAGCAGGCCGTGGCGCAATTCGTGATGGCTTGCCGGTGATCCCGAAACCGTTACACATCCAGAAACAGATGGCGGAACGACTGCCGGTGCAGGAACGACAGCCGTTCCAGATTCGGAATCAGGAAATGGTTGTCGTCGACGTCGGTCAACAGGTAGCCATTTCGTCCGAAGCGCGTCACCCGGTGCGGATTGTTGTGCACCAGAAATTGCACCGGCCCGTCGTCGGTTTGCGCGGAACAGCTCACCAGGTTGTTATCCATCCGGCTGCCGCTCAGCGACTTCACCACCCGCAGCAGATAGCGGCGATTCAGCGACCGGCGAATCAGATACCGGGTTTCTTCCGACCAGCCTTTCAGATTGCGAATCAGACCGATTTCACGATCGCGTCCCGAGGCGTCTGCATACCGGATGCTCAGCAATTCCTCCGAGTGCGTCGCCGGAAAGGCCCGCACGGTATACACGCCCTCGTACATCCGCCCATGGGCCTGTAACGTCAGCACGTCATGGATACCCAGGTGGAACGCCGCGGCATCCGGTTCCAGCCAGGGCAAGGCATCCGCCTGATGCCAGTCTTCGTCCAGATCGGACGCAGCCGGTTCCGCCGAGTCTTCCCGTCCCTCTGCCATCGCGGGATCAACCGCCGCCTGCCCGAACTGCAATTTGACCAGCCGGGCATAGACGCCTTCGGCCGCGAGCAGATCGTGATGAGTTCCCTGCTCGACGATTCGCCCCTGATCCATAACCACCAGCCGGTCGGCATGCTCCAGGGTCGAGAGCCGGTGAGCGATCGCGAGGACGGTGCGTCCTTGTGAAAAACGCTCGACCGCCTGTTGAATCAACCGCTCCGACTCCGAATCGACGCTGCTGGTCGCCTCATCGAGAATCAGGATCTGCGGGTCGTACAGAATCGCCCGGGCAATCGAAATCCGCTGCCGTTCCCCTCCGGAGAGGCCGGCGCCGCGTTCTCCCAGCATGGTGTCATAGGCAAACGGCATTCTCAGGATAAATTCGTGCGCGCTGGCAGAGCGGGCACTCATCAGGATGCGTTCCAGATCCGCCCCCGGGTCACCATACGCAATGTTGTCGCTCACGGTCCCCTGAAACAGATACGGCTCTTGCAGCACCACACCCACCCGGCGACGTAACGCGGTCCCGGTGATTTCACGCACGTCGATGCCATCGATCGTGATCGACCCGGACTGCACGTCATACAGCCGGCTGACCAGCGAAGCCAGTGTCGATTTGCCGGAACCACTCCGGCCGACGATGCCCACCATTTCTCCCGGCTGGATTTCCAGCCGCAGGTTCTCCAGCACCGGCGATTTGCCGTCATAGGAGAACGTGACGTTATCGAAGTGGATATGCCCGCGCAACCGGTCGACTTCCCGCGGGGCCGCCGGATCATCGACCGTCACCGGCGTATCCAGCAGGTCAAAGATGCGATGGCTGGCACTCAGGAAATTGCTCATCCAGGAAGCACCTTCCGACACCGTAGTCAGTGGAGCATAGAACATCGACAGGTACGCAAGAAACGCCATAAGCGACCCGAGCGACATTTCGCTCTGCAACACGTCACGACCGCCCACGTACCAGACAATCAGCCCCCCCAGTCCGAACAACACTCCCACCAGTGACGAGAAGGTGGCATTCGCCAGATCGACGCCGACCCGCGATTCTCGCAGCCGCTCGCTGGCAGAACTGAAGCGGTCGTGCTCGCGGCTTTCCTGGGTGAAGGACTTCACCACGCGAATCCCGGAGAGCAGACTGGTGAGCGCGGCAGCCTGCCGTCCCACGGCTTCCCAGTACCGATGATTGCGGGTGTAGAGACACTTGCAGAAAAACCAGCTGGTCAGCAACACCAGCGGTGTCGGCAATAATGTAATCAGCGCCAGCTTGGGATTCAGGACGAACAGCATGCCGCCGATCGCCACCAGCTGCAGAATCTGCAACAGAAAGCCGCCGGACAGGTGATGCATGAAGGTGTGCATCGCTTCCGTATCATAGGCGACCCGGCTCATCAGCAGGCCGACCTGATTCCGGTCGTGGAACGACACCGACAATCGCTCCAGCTTGTCGACCATGCTGGTGCGCAAATCCGCCGTCAGCCGCGTGCCGATCTCACTGGAGAGTTTTGATTTCATCACTGCGAGGACGGCAGCTGCGATTCGCACGAGGGCCAGCGAGCCGACAATCACGCCGAGAGTCGTCAGCAGACCCGACATGACCACGGGGTCGGTGCCCTGGGTCAGCACACTGTCCACCAGAACTTTTTGCAACCACGGGGGAATCAGTTCGATACCCACCGTTGCCAGCGACATGACCAGAATGGCAGACACCGTCTTGCCGTGAGGCCGCAGCATCTGGACCACCCGGCGGAAGGTATCGAGCGACGGCTGACAGCGCTTGCAGGCCTGTTGCTCATCCAGTTCCCCACCGCAGCGCGGACAGGTCACCTCGCCGTCGTCAATCGGCTGGATTTCGAGATGATGGTCTTTCCGGAGCTTCTCCAGATGTTCCACCGCTTCGCGAAAGCGCTGGGACAGGCGGTTGGAGAACCGCATGACGTCGATCCAGACCTCGTTCTGGCGAATCTGGAGATACCCGGACCCAATCTGCGACTGGACCCGGCAGCCGTGCACATCCTGCAAGCGGTAGGTTCCCAGACAGTGAACCGGTCGGCGCTGGTCTTCGTCTCCCCCGTCGAAAACTGCCAGGCTCTTCTCCGTCGCCACCAGCCAGTGTCGAGCGACTCGTCCTGTTTGATCAAGGTCAGAAGAGATCGTCAGCAGCAGGGTTTGTCCCGGCAGTTGTGACGTTCCAGTTAGTTCCCGAATTTCAGCAGGCAATTGACGGGGCATACAACCAACTCACAGGGACAATCAATCTGGCGAACGCCGCCATCTGGGTGCCGCGACTGACGCAAACCCTGCGCCAGATCCTGAGGAACTGAATTCCCCGACAGATTCCTCGTCATCTGTGAAGATCGCCTGTGCTTCAGGCCAGTTTCAGGCGAAGGCATCCACAGGTTCATATACATCGGTGATCTGGCAGCCTTCAGCATGGAGGCTGTGAAATCACCGGAATCCCGCGGAGATTCCAGCCCCGCCAGATTCACTCCCTGCCTGAAGCGACAGTGCGATAAAAGAAGGCTTCGCAGTTCACCCGGCCGGCGAACTGCGAAGCCTCTGGAATCCGTCGAAATGTCGATTCCCTGTCAGCTTGCAAATCTGACAAGTTCATGAGCTCAATTTCATGAGCCGATCTGCACCGATCGCTGCAGAATGCAACACGCCGGAGAATCCTGGACACCAGTGGAGCTAAACACCGGTAGAGCTAGACACCAGTGGAGACTGTGGAATTCGCTGGCGAATGAAACGAGATCATCACGTCCTGACTGGACTTTCGACGCCGGCAATGCAGCACCACCTCATGATCTCCGCCGTCATCCACCAGATCCACGACCGGAGTTTCCCAGCCGAGATCTGCCACCGCGGCAGGTTCCAGCCCTTCATCATGCAACTCGACACGGAACGTCCAGGTGGCAGTGCCGTGACGGAGCGTCACCTTGAAATGTGACCAGTTGTCCGGCACGCACGGGCGGAAGCTGATGCGATCACCCCGGCGTTGCAGTCCGAGAATGTTCTCAACCGCCGTGCGATACATCCACGAAGCAGAGCCGGTGTACCACGTCCAGCCGCCGCGTCCGACATGCGGCGGTTCGGAATAGACGTCTGCCGCCATCACATACGGTTCTACCTGATAACGGGTGACGTCGCTGTCCATCGTCGTCTGGCGAACCGGGTTGATCAGATCAAAGATGGCGAAGGCGCGATCGCCGTCCCCCAGTTCCGTGAGTGCCTGAATCAGCCACAGCACCGCATGCGTGTACTGTCCGCCGTTCTCCCGCACCCCCTTGAGATAGCCCATGATGTAACCAGGATTGGGCGTGGAACGATCAAACGGCGGGGTCAACAGCGCCACCAGATGATCATCCGGACGAACCAGACGTTCGATCGCCGCATCAACGGCATGGGCGCTGCGTTCCGCATCTGCTCCGGCGAGGACTGCCCAGCTTTGCGACAGAGAGTCGATCTGGCATTCCTCGTTCAGGTGCGAACCCAGCGGTGTGCCGTCATCGAAGTAGGCCCGGCGATACCAGTCGCCGTCCCACGCATGCCACTCCAGCTGTTTCCACAGCTGCGCCCGCTTGTTGCGGTAGTCCGTCGCCAGCTCCTGATCCTTGCGCTGCTGCATCACCGGCAGGAAGCGGTCGATGATGACCATGAGGAACCAGCCCACCCAGACGCTTTCGCCCTTGCCGCCCTCACCGATCTTGTTCATGCCGTCATTCCAGTCCCCGCAACCGATCAGCGGCAAGCCGTGCGGTCCCAGACGGAAGGCATGACGCAAGGCCCGCAGACAATGCTCATAAAGCGTGCCCTGCTCATTCGAGACCTGCGGGCATTCATAGCGCTCATGCTCATCCGGCGCGAGCAGCGGAGACTGCAGGAACGGAATCTGTTCCTCCCAGACGCCGTGATCCTGGGTCACATCCACGTAATGACAGGTCGCCAGAATCAGCCACAGGAGGTCGTCGGAGAACCGGGTCCGCGTTCCCCGCCCCGTGGGAATGTGCCACCAGTGCTGGACGTCGCCTTCCACATACTGGCGGGCCGCTGCCCGCAACAGATGTTCGCGCACCAGGTCGGGACTGGCATAAACCAGCGCCATCGCATCCTGCAACTGATCGCGGAAGCCGTACGCCCCGCTGGACTGATAGAAGCCGCTGCGGCCCCACATCCGGCAGCTGAGGGTCTGGTAGACCATCCAGCGGTTGGTCACCACGTCGAAGGCCCGGTCGGGCGTCTCGACCTGGACCTGACTCAACAGATCATCCCAGCGACTGCGCTGTTGTTCCAGCGCCTGATTCACGACCTGAGCGGTCGAGTACTTCTCCTGCAATTCCACAGCTTCGGCCCGACTGGCCCCGCGACCGAGCATGAACACAATCGTCGCAGCCTGCTGCGGTGCGACCGTGGCTTCCGTCTGAATCGCTCCACACGGGTCCAGACCGACGCCCACGTTGCCCGGCAGATGATCCGCTGCCAGTCCCTGCGGCCAGCACGGATCGCCATTGCGGCCCAGAAACTCGCGCCGGTCGCCGGTCACGCTTGTTCTGCCACCGAGCGATTTCAGAAACACCACCTGATCCGCATATTCCGGATGATACGCATTGCGGGCCAGCAGCGATGTCTGACTGGAATCCACTTCCGTGATCAGATGCAGTTGCGTTTCTTCCCGCGTGACGCCGAGCACCCACTCCACAAAATAGGTCAGCGAGAGGGACCGGGTCCGGGAGGACCGGTTTTGCAGTTCGACTTCAATAAACTTGACCGGGTCGGATTCTGCAATGCTCACGGTTACGGTGGCCTGCAAGTCCGTAGTCTCCCACGTCCACCGCGACCAGCCGTTGCCGTGCTGGCAACGGCGCGTGGTATCCACGGCCTGCCGCCCCCCGAAGACCGGCCAGACGTCGAGCGTCTCGCAGTCCTTGACGTATAGCTGCTCCGAAGGGGGATCGCTGACCGGATCATTGCTCCACGTTGTGAGTTTGTTCTCGCGACTGTTCATCGCCCACGTAAAACCGCCCCCGCATTCGGTGACCAGGCAGCCGAAGACCGGGTTCGCGATCACGTTGCTCCACGGCATCGGCGTGGAACGTCCCTGCACCGGCGCGACCAGATACTCGCGGCCCTCATCGGCAAATCCACCGTACCCGTTCCAGAATTCCAGCGACTCATGTCGTTCTGCAGACAACTTGTTCCCGACGGCTGGCAGGGTTCCCGACTTTGAATTGACAGATTTCGACTTTGCGGTGGCCGAACTCTGCGGACGGAACTTCCTGAGAGCGTCGGCTGCAGTCAGCGCAGTCGCCGTCTGCGGTGCGGTGGAAGCCGCGACCGGTTGCAACGCCGGATGCGACCAGCCCCGCGAGGCATCAATCACCACTGCCGCGACCGTCTCCAGCAAATCCAGCTGCTGTTTGGAAAGCTGCGCGCACCGCAGGACGAAGGCCCGCCCCGGCCGGACTTCTGCCCGATGGGGAGTCTCGCGCACCAGCCGCTCCAGTTGCTCCTGAAGCTCATCCAGATAACTGCCAGGCAGGCAGTTCAGCAGGACCAGATCCACATGGAACTGCCGGTAGGCCCAGTATTCCTGTGCGATCAGATGCTCACGCACAAAGTTCAGTTGCCGCGAGTGGTCGATGCGAATCAGGACAATCGAGCGATCGCCGGAAATGCCGAACGGCCACAGCTGGTTTTGTCCCAGGCGATTCTCCAGCAACGAGGACTCCGGCCCCCGACCGGTGCGCGAGGGATACAGAATCGCTGACGCCAGACGCTGGAAGCGGTGCGTCTGGGCCGCGGTCGTCCGCCAGTGGCGCAATTCAATCTGGTTGTAGGCCCATGCCAGTTCAAACGCCCGCTGGACGGCCCGCCAGTCATGATACAGATCGGCCAGATGCAGCGCTTCTTCCCGGGTCGCCGCGTACCCGGTGATCACCGCCACATGCACGCAGGATTCGGCGGGCACGTTGATGCGACAGCGGATCGCGAGCACCGGGTCCAGGACAGGGCCCGTCGTCTGGGACAAAACATGCCCGGGGTCCAGCGCCAGCGGCGATTGCGCCGTCCGTCCGCGTCCCAGGAACCGGACGCGGCTGGTTTCATACTCAATCGTCTTGAGCGAGGCATCACCGGGACACAACACGTGAAACATCCACAGCGGAGCATCACTCGCGTCACGCGGACGACGACGTGCCAGCAGCGCCATCGATTCCGGAATGTATTCGGTCTCGACAAACAGCTTCTGGAATGCCGGATGTGCCAGGTCGGCAGCAGCACTCGCCAGCACCACTTCCAGATAACTGGTCACATCGAGCGTCCGTTCCTTGCGGCCCTCATTCGTCAGTTTCAGCTGACGGACCTCAACCGGATCTTCGGGACTGATCGCGATCTCCAGGGACGAACTGATCTCGCCGTCCTGCCGTCGGAACTCTGCCTTGTCGATGGAGTAGATGACTTCGTAGTTGTCCGGTTTCTTCAGTGTCGGCTGATACGTCGCCGACCAGTAGTCGGCGGTACGCGGATCGCTGATGTACAACCACTGTCCCCAGTGATCGCGGGTCACGTCAGCGCGCCACCGCGACAGCATGGTCTCGCGATGCCGGCTGTAACCACCACCGGCGTTGGTCAGCATCACGGCATAGGAGCCGTTGGAGAGCAGGTGCGTACGCGGAGTCGGGGTATCGTACGTCGCGATCCGCCGGCTGACGACCGGCTGTTCCACCGGCCGGGTGATCCGCACATCCGCCACCTCGTCGGTATGCGGCATCATCATCGGCGCGGACACAGGCACGCCTTCCTGCAGCAGCAGTTCCGCAGCTTTCATCAGCGGATGCGACCGGAACCGGCGGCGGATGCCTTCCTGATTCAGCAGATTCGCCAGGCTCAGGAAACTCATCCCCTGGTGGTGGGCCATGAAACACCGGACCGGCACAGAGTCCCGCCCTTCCGGCAAGCGCGACGGGGTGTAGTCCACTGCCTCGTAAAATCCCCACAGGGCCAGCAGGCCCTGCTGTTCCAGCCGTCGCAGATTGGAGACTGCTGCCGGGGTATCGACTTCCAGGGCCAGCATGGTGGCATACGGCGCCACGACGTTGTCCTTGCTGAGTCCCCGTTTCAGCCCCAGCCCCGGCACGCCGAACGACTGATACTGATAATCGGAGTTCGGCGACATCGCCGCGAAAGCACTCTCCGAGACGCCCCAGGGCACGCCCCGCTGCCGCGCAAATTTCTGTTGCTGGCTGACCGCTGCCTGACACGCAGCCGACAGCAATGAGCCTTCGACGCGCGGCTGGAACATCAGCGGCATCAGGAACTCAAACATCGTGCCGCCCCAGGACAACAGACCGGTCTGCCCTGCGGTATACGTGGTCTGCCTGCCCAGCCGGAACCAGTGACGAACGGGAACGTCACCCTTGGCAATCGCGACATAGCTGCTCAGGCGGGCTTCTGAACAGAGCATGTCGTAATAAGAGCCGTCCAGCCGCCCGTCTTCCATGTTGTAGCCGATGGAGAACAGCCGCCGCAGCGGGTCATACAACGGCTTGAAGTCCATCTCCTGATTCAACCGTTTTACACACGCCAGGATTTGATCGAATCGACCGGTCACTTCCGCAGCCTGCTTGGCACAGGCCCGCAAGCTGCCGGTCAATTCGGCCAGCCAGAGCCTGCCGCGCGAGCCCTCGGCGGAGCCACCGGAATTCGCGTTGCCAGAATTCGCGTTGCTGGAATTCATCGAAAGCGCCGCACGGAACTCGGCCAAAACTCCGTCCAGACGCTGCTCGACGGTCAACAGGTCGCTCAATGACACGACCTGCTCGAGTTCCGACTTGAGTCGCTGCCACAGCGCACGACACTCCGGCGCTTCATACCAGTGGGACTCAGCCGGGGACGCGGCTCCGGCAGAACGCTGGCCGACAGCCGGCGTGTCAGCAGAGGCGTCGATCTCTGCCAGCCTGAGTGCAGCAGCCCCCCTCATGGCCGGGTTGTTCACGGTCGACGGGGTCACGCTCTCAGCCGCTGCGATATGGTCCACCCAGCGAAACAGCTGGTCGTAATCGTGGAGGATCGATTCCAGCCATGTCTTGAGATTACGAATTTCCGGTTCCATCACGGCCAGATGGATTGACCGGGCGGAATCGCCGTTCAGGCCCTCGTCACCGGTCGCCGGAGTCAACTCCAGCAAGCAAGTGCGGAGGATGCCGATCGCCCGCGGCCACTCCCAGATGCTGGCAGGCGGTTGGGCACACAGTCGCTTCAGCACCGACAAGGCCGTTTTTGCGGCAGACGAGCGCGATCCGGTCTGATCGGTCCCGGGCGCGTAATCCGGCCGCGAAGTCGCTTCCTCGGCAATCGCCACACTGTCGGCCAGCCCCTGCCAGAGCGCCTCCGGCAGGACCGGAGTTCCCGGCAGCTCTTCCAGCCCCTGCTCGACGACAATCAGACTCGCAGCAAGATTGCCGCTGTCGACGGTCGACAGGTAGCGTGGTTTCAGCGGTTGCAGGGTGGTTGTGTCGTACCAGTTGAAGAAATGCCCGCCCGCTTTCGGCAGCTGGCATAATGAGGTGAGATTGCGTTCCCACCACGTCGCCATCGATTGCAGTCCGAGATAACCGAAGTCGCGCGCAGCGATGACGGAGACCAGAAACAGCCCTTCATTCGTTGGGGACAGCCGGTCCGCCACGCGCAGCTTCGGATATTCCTGCACATTGTCCGGTGGCAGCCAATGGTTGTGCGGACCAAGATTGTCCTCGAAGTAGTTCCAGTTCCGGCGACTGACCTGCCGCAACCACAAGCGGGTGGGCTCATCCAGTTCATGGCTCTGCTGCTTGCGAGGCCGGCTGATCAGATCCAGAATGAGCGGCGCGAAGAACCATGCCACCAGCCAGAGGGCGGCTGCCGGCAAGGCAGCGCGGGGCATGACGACCGCCAGCAGGACGGCCAGTCCGGCAACATACCACAGCCGGACTGCAGTTGACGCCTTTTGGCTGCTAAGCAGCACTTCCGTGCTGGCAGCCGTCTGCCATTCCAGCATCTTCCGCTGACTGACAAACATCCGCCAGAGCGTGCGGGCGATCGCATCTACGGTCATGACCGCCCGGTGCGGCAAGCTGATCGCGAGGACTCCCACCTGCAACAACACCGTTTGCAGCTGCTGTCCCGCGGCCCGCAAGGCGGTTCGCAGGTCACGGGCATAAGCCAGGCTTTCCAGGACGCCTACGAAACTGATGACCGCCGGGATCGACAGGCACAACAGTCCGACGAGGCTGAAGACCCCCGCGAATTCGGGAGCGATCAACCACCCCGGCACCATCGTGATCAGGATCGCAATCGAGGCAAGGCTGCGCCGCAGGTTATCAGCGATTTTCCAGCGTGACAGGAATGACAGCGTGTTCGGCCTGCGACCTGTCGCCGACGGGACGTAGAAGAACAGCCACGGAGCAATTTGCCAGTCGCCGCGAATCCAGCGATGTTGCCGCCGCGCGTCTGCCTCGTATTTCGTCGGGAAACCGTCGATGAGTTCAATATCGCTGGCCAGCGCCGTCCGGACGTGACAACCTTCAATCAGGTCATGGCTGAGGATCTGGTTTTCCGGGAAGGCACAATCGAGGTTGCGTTCAAACACTTCCAGATCGTAGATCCCCTTGCCGGTAAAACTGCCTTCGCCGAACAGATCCTGATAGACATCCGAGGCAGCCGTGCCATAGGGGTCGATCCCCTGGCTGTTCGCCATGATGCGGACGTACCAGGATTTATGGGCGTCCGCGAGGGCCACCGTGATCCGCGGCTGGATCAGGGAGTAGCCGGCTTCCACGCGCTGGCTGACCGGGTCAATCCGCGGACAATTGAGCGGATGGGAGAGTGTGCCCACCAGCCGCCGCGCCGAACCATGCGGCAACTGGGTATCCGCATCACAGGTAATGACATACCGCACGCGTCGCGCGTGCGGACCGGTCAACGCTGGCAAATCGCCATGTTGAATCGTGTACGAGGTGTCGGTCGCACCTTGCAGCAACTGATTGAATTCCATCAGTTTGCCGCGCTTGCGCTCCCAACCCATCCAGGAGCCTTCCTGGGCATTCCACATCCGGCGGCGATGAAACAGATAAAACGGCTGGGCACCGCTGGCGCCGTATTTCCGGTTCAGCTCATCGATGCCGCGAGTCGCCTGCTGGATCAATTCCTGATCCACTGCCAGGCTTTCTTCGCTGGCATCAGTGAAGTCCGTCAGCAACGCAAAACACAGATTCGGATCCGAGTTCGCCACATAATGTTGTTCGAGTCGCTCCAGCAGCGATGCGACTTCCCCCTTGCCGGACAACATGGAAGGTACGACGACAATCGTGCGACTCTCGGCCGGAATCCCGTCCCGCAGTTCCAGATGAGGCAAGGTCCGCGGCGGCAGAATCCGCGTGACCAGGTAGTTGACCAGTCCGACGGCAAACTCACTGACAGCCAGCGCCAGCGGAACCAGCAGCCACCAGGCATATCCGCTCTGCCAGCCCACAGTCAGCGACAGGATCGCCACGGTCATCGCGGCAGTCGCCGTGAAGATGCTGCCCAGATAACCGGCCAGGCCAGCGGCCCGCACGCCGCGAACCAGGCGATCCCGCCACGACGGGGTGTACTCGAACTGGGTTTCCAGCGCGTGTCGGCCTTCATCCACCAGCCAGTAACCGACATGGCGTTGCCGCATCTCCAGCGGTGAGGTCACTTGCCGCATGCGGGCCAGGTTCACTGCCGTCTGGGCGATATCCAGTTCGGTCGCCTTCGTTCGCCGCGCGATCTTTTCCAGCGCATGGCGATAACGATCCCGGCTCTCGTAGTCCATCTGGCCATAAGTGCCGGAAGGATCGGTGCGCAGAATCTGTTCAACGACGCTGCAGTTCTCGAAAAATGCGATCCAGTCCAGGGCAGACAACAGCCGCATGGCCGTAATCACGTTCCCCACGGACAACTGGCTGGCCGCCTGCCGCTGATGATGTTCACGAACGCGATCATGCAACGCCGGATTCTGTTCCAGCAGCAGCCGTTCCAGCGGTGCCAGCCGGACCACGTCGTCGGCGGACGTCTCATCGACGGCGATCAGCGCGTGCAGTTGCAACTGCTCGTCACCGTAACGCTGGAGTTCTGTCGGCAGCATCTCGCCGCCGGGCCAGGCCTGCAGGACAGCGTTCGCGCGGCTGCGTTGCTCGCGCACGCTTTTCATGGCCATCGACAGCTTGCCGAGGTATTCCACCAGGCCGATCCGCAACATGATCGGCACTGCCCACATCTCGCCGATGGTCAGCGGGGCGACACTTTGAAAGGCCTGGGCATAGGCCACAATCGTGTCTTCATCCAGCAATCCATCCGTGTGGAGAATCAGTTCATGCGCCAGCCGGTAGACGCGCGGCTCGCCGCTGTCCAGCTTGGGGAGTTGCGCGAAGTACCGCGGCGGCAGATCTTCCTTGATCTCCTGCAGCTGCTCCTCAACCACATAGTAGTTGTCCAGCAGCCATTCCGCATCGCCGGAGACGGTCTCGCCCCGGCGACCTGATGTTGTCAGATGTTCGTAAGTCGCCTGAATCTGCTGCGTCGACTCTTGCAGCCGAAAGAACATGTCCGTCGATCGCGACGGTCGTTCGACGACCTTGAGTTCACGTGCGAGATCGCGGGCGTAATCGCAAAGATGCTCCAGACTGAAAAGTCTGTTTTTGTCCAGTGCGGGTCCGGCGGGAGTCGTCATGAGTTCCTGGGACGTTGTCACTGATTCTCCGGCATCCATAGCGGCTCCGCGATCTCATAGCAGGGGGCAACCAGTCTCAGGAAGGCATCCGTGCGCCCCGCTGACACTGGTCAATGATGACCACACTTTTCCTAGGTTCTGTGATGCAGCCGACCGGCGTGCTTGCACACATCTGCGCTCTTGTCGGCGCTCCTGCACGCGGAACGGCTGCCGGGACAGCTCATGCTCAGGAGACCGGACGAATGTCGCCACGGGCACTGCTGAAAGTCAGGGAGCGATCACGACCGAGAATCAACCCCAGCTTGCGATCCACCGCCTGCACCGGTCGCACGCGGGAACGGGAATCAGCGATGAGGCTTTCGGAATCAGCGGGCATGCTCCCGGTAGAGGTGCTGGAATCCGAAGCGAGAAACTGGCGGAGATTGATGAGGGTCGGCATTTCTTACGGGTCCTTGAGAATTTTGACGGCAAACATCAGCTGGACTACCAGCCAGCTGGTGTCACGACCTTTCCCTCTAGCAGACACCGTGCCAATTCCAGGACGCCGTCAGACTCTACAGACGTAAGCCACAACTGAGTCAACAGTTAAAGAAAACATCGCCACATTTTTTTCGCGACATACATCACCGCATCCACATATGACCGGTGTAATCCCGCCCCCGGAATCCATGGGACTGCATCGCAATCGACCGCAGAGCCTGCTGACCTTCCACATCTTGAGGAAAACTTTCGGCCCGGGCGCAACCCCTACCGGAAATGACGGGATCCCGCTCTCCCGTGAATCAGTCGACCGGTCGAACTTCCCGCGCTACCCCTCACCCGGGAGCGATGCCCGACAATTGAGAGACGACCAATAAAAAAGCTCCCCGGCGAGGACCGGGGAGCAAGTAGTAGACAGTGTCTCGAAACGCGGACCGATCAGAAATCACATCCGCGAAAGAACAGTGCCAGAATGATGATCGGAAGTGGCAGACCCAGCAACCAGGCAGCACATCCGTATTTGATCTTGCCAGCACGATTCGTATGGGCCGGAATCGAAGCACTGGTGGCAGGCGGCAGTTGATAACGTTTCACAATCAGCTCCTCAGTGGCAGGACAATCCGAAGTGGCGGGACAATCCCGTCCCGTTTCCCCAGACGCAACTTATGCGCCGCCAGGAGCCAAAAAAATCACATCAGCACCAGAGCCACCCCAGAACACAGCCCGGCACGCATTCTACTGGTAATTGCTTTAATCCATCCCCGGAACAAGCTCATACCGAGCAGGGTTCCGAATTCAAAAAGACCTTACTTAAGTTCGTAGCACGATTTAATTCCAGACAGCACCCGCAATTCATCGTTCGATTCCCGGCCAAATTGTTCATAACGCCACCATCGACCTCGACCGCATTCATCAAACGACCCGGCGGCATGTCTTTTGCATTATTGAACACCATCTGGACATCCTACACCCCGTCATGAATACAAGCTCAGGAACACTTCATCATGGAATTGCTGCTGCTCATTATTCTGGTGCTGCTAATCGCCGGCGCTGCACCGGTCTGGCCTCATAGTCGTTCCTGGGGCTATTACCCCAGCGGTGGCCTGGGCACAATTCTGCTCATCATCCTGATTTTCGTATTATTGCGCAGAATTTAAATCATGAGTCGCAAGAGTCTGGTTGATTTCTGAATCGGTGATTTCCTGAGCCAGGACTAACCGGGAGTTCTCATCAATCTACAACGTCTGGACGACCAGCGGGAATGCCGGTAATTCCACTCGGCATTCCCGCTGTCAGTTTCAATAGATAAAGATTGAATAGATAGAGATAGTCGCAAACGCCATTATGAAAGCACTTCAGCCTTCAGAGCCCTGCACACGGCTTCAATTTCCTGCAGGAGGCGAGGATGCAGCTCACGGGCAGTGGTGAGCCGTTTTTCACGAAGCACCCGCTCCATACTCGCTGCAATTTCCTGAAGCTCTGTGGCATCAAAATTAGCCGCCAGACCTTTAATCGAATGAGCAGCCCGCAGTGCTTCTTCGAGATCATCCCGATCAATGGCTTCAATCAAGGCCCCTGCCAGCTGGGGCACATCCTCCAGGAAGAACTGAGCCAGATCAATTAACAGGGAGCGCGCATTGCCGATCCGCGCCAAAGCTCGCTCGACGTTGATCACCATCTTGCCGGGAGGCGTCACCGACGGAGACTTCGCGGGCGGAGCGGACTTCCGGGGCTTCTCAGCGCGGGGAGCAACTTTTCTGATTCCCGTATCCGCCACCATTTTGCCAATCGTCTCTTCCACAACCCGAACGAGATCGTCGGCATCAATCGGCTTTGTAATGTAGCCATTCATGCCCACGGCGAGACACCGTTCGCGGTCTGCGTCAAGGACGTGAGCAGTGAGTGCCAGAATCGGCACGCTGGCATACGCAGGATCTTCCAGCTGACGAATCTGCCGGGCGGCATCGACTCCGCTCAGAATCGGCATTCGCAAATCCATCAGAATGACGTCGTACCGCTTCTGTGATGCCTGGGTGACAGCCTGTTGCCCGTTGCCCACGACATCGACCAGATGCCCCCTCAGTTTCAGAATGGTCTGAACGACCTTCTGATTCGCCTGCATGTCTTCGGCGACCAGAATTCTCAGCGAGCGGCCAATCCGGGGAATCGGAGCCATCCAGGTCGCCCGGCCGGCTGTGGAAAGCCCCTTGACCGCGCGGACAATCCCCTCCAGCAAGTCCGACTGGGAAATCGGTCGTTCAATAAACGTCTCGACCTGCGCACTCTCACCGATCAAGGCCCGGGTGACTTCCATCTCGCCCGAGGGAATCAGCAGCACGACATTCTCGTACAGCGGCCGGTCCTGCAGTTGTTGCAGGATCACGTCGCCCTGCCGATCCTTCAGGCCGGCATCCAGCAGGACGATGTCACAACCGGTCTCGACCGAACCGTTCACAATTCCCTCTGCCGCTTCTTCCGGGTTGGCAGCGACGGTCGGCACCAGATTCCATGACGCGGTC
>VFQN01005228.1_pt1 | contig 16105 bp, 17 predicted proteins | sample 3512371 | NCBI WGS metagenome assembly VFQN01 (sample SAMN10412370, study PRJNA504923) | tailings metagenome | isolation source: Replicate 2 from Balatoc abandoned mine | place: Philippines: Itogon, Benguet | collected 2017-08-28 | reverse complement strand
CATGACCCAACCCGAACCAACCCGCTGAGGCTGAGGCTGCGAGCTGATGCTGAACTAGCAGCTGAATGCGACCTCGTGCCTATGGTCCCGCAACGGGTGCAAGCCGGCACAGACCCCAACGCGCGCCCAGTAATGTGGGGGGAACATGGCGCGAGATCGAAACAGCGCACTTTAAAGTTTCCGCCTGCTGCCCGTGCTGCACACGTATAACCCCTGTCGGTTGAGTGACACCGATACCAGGGCACCGCAGCGCTCACCTGCAGTACCCGAATGCCCGCCAGCGCCATGCGGTACAAGAAGTACCGCGTGTCGTACATGTCCCCGAACGGAACCTGCAGTACAAGCAAACAACACGTGGCATGTAACAAATGAAGCGTTAGCATGCGGACGTGCTTGCCGCAACGGCCGGAGCCATGGCAGCCAGTGGTGCCGGTGGCATGATGGCCAGAGTGGCTCCAAAAGGGACGCGTCCACGTCGGCAATGCTTCCATGCAGGCTGCTGGGCTGGAGGCCTAAGCCGAGCGCGCGTGCCGCTGCGGGCGGCAGGCTGTGCCACGCACGCTTCTCGCTGGCCCACTGCCTGCCTGTGACGTCACGCAACCCCATACTGCACAACGCATCTACGCACCCATCATACCAATGCCATGCCACGGAAGACTCCACCCCAAGGAACGCCGAGCCCCTCACTGTCCCCTCACCGCCCCCTCACCGCCCCCTCACCGCCCCCTCACTGTCCCCGCCCGCCCGCCCGCACCGTGTTCCCCTCGCTGGCGGTGACGGCGGCGTCGCTTCGCTGCAGCCCGTTGTCGATGAGGTCCGGCAGCACGATGGCGCGGGACGTACGGCGGGCCAGCAGCGCGCCGTACACGATGGCCAGCCGCTGGTTGGTGAAGCCGTTGCACACCTGGGTGGCGGGGAGGACGGGAGAGGATCGGCCCTACGCCACACGGCACGGAATTCTGTGGCCAGCGTGCCGGAGTTCACTACCCCTGCATGCATGCGGCGCCAACGCAAAGCCGCCTTGTCCCGTCCCAAGTTGCTCCGCATTGCCCCTTCCGTACATACTGTATAAAGAAGCCGCCTTGTGCGACCCGCCGCCTTGCATTGCGCTGGACAGACACAATTCGGCCAGGTCCCCAGATTGGACTGATCAACGCTGTACTCGATGCGCCCTCCATGAAAGCACGGCCGGCAAGCTCCTCCGGTGAGGTAGCGTGTTCACGTCCCATACCCTGTATCCCCACAGCCCTCGCACCCTGCCCATCGGCCCACACCCGCCCCGGCCGCCGGCGCTTAGCAACTTCCATGCCCCACACATCCTGCCCACGACCCCTCTCCCCGACCCCGCCCTACCACGACCCTGCCTCACCCTTCGTGTCCTTCCCTGAACTACCCCGCTCCCCCCTCACCCTTCGTTACCGTTTCCGTTCCTCTTGCCGCTCCGCGGTTATCCCTCACGCCTTTTTCCGCCTTATCCTCACCGCCAAGCGTCCCCTGCCCACTTCAACCCACCACTCCTCCCCCCCCCCTTCCTCGCCCCACCTGGAAGCGCAGGGTGCGGTTGGCGGGCGGCAGCGCCCTCAGCGCCGCCTGCAGCTGCTCGTCGCTCACATCCTCCCAGCCGAACCCGTCCGCAGACCCCGCGCCCCCTCCGCCCGGCCCTGACGCAGCCTCCTGCCGCTGGCCCCCCTCAGCCCCTTCCGTCCCCGCCGCCCCTCCCTGCTCCAGCTTGCTCAGCCGCCGAGCCGCCCCGCCCCCCGCCCCCGCCCCCTGCCCCTGCTGCCCGAAGGCCTCCACCAGCTGGGCATCCCCCGGCAGCAGCCCGGCCTCCTCCGCCAGCGCAGCCATGTCCACAGGCCGCTCGCTGATCCCACTCCTCACCGCGTCGCCCCAAGTGCTAATCGCGCTGCCCCCGCCGCCAACGGAGCCGACGCCAGGCCATCCGCCGGCGCGCACCTCCACCCTGTGCCCCGCCGCATCCCCCGCCGCTGCCCCGCCGCCCTGCTCCCGTGCCCCCGCCCCGCGCCCAAACCCTGAGTGTACGACCAGCGCCGCCGAGTACCCGAGCAGTACAAGCGTTACGTACAGCAGCGCACGGGGAGGTGACCCCGGGCCGGCCCTGCGCCCCAGGCCCGCCCATGCGAACAGCGAAGTCCTCAGCCCGCCGCCGCTGCCGCTGCCGTACAGGCCGCTGGCGGCGCCGTTGCTGTAGCCGTTTGCGGCGCCGTCGCCGCCATTCTCCCCCTGGTCAGTGAACCATGGGTTACCGCGGCGCTTGGTGACCCGCATGGCGGGGGGAGGGCCCCCCTGGGCTGCTCGCGCCTGACTGGGGAGGAAGCTGGTGGGGGCTGTGCCGCAGCGCTGGCCGCGTCAGGCGGTGCAGGGGTGGTGACCCAAATCGGCTGAAGTAGTGATGTGGGTCAGAGGCATAATTAACGGTGGTGGATACTGTTTGTTGTCTTTGGCTGCACGAGACACCACCCAACGAGCAGGTTGAGGGATCTGCGGTTGAGGGTCAAATGTGTACACTGGCGTGAGGGCCCTTGTGTAGGGCCCGGCGTCCGCAGGGCGGATCCTTGTGCAGGACTGCTCAAGACAAGGTAGAGATCACAGGGTAATGAAACTGGGCTGAAACTACGAAGGTGGTCGAGAGCGAACATGTCCAAAGGCCACTGTGGGGTGGTCGTGTCAACGGTAAAGCGAAGGGCACCGCCGAGAATCCCCCCAGCTGGGAAACTCTGTATCGCATATAAGCTTTCATGGCAAGAATCGTACCTGTGGCTGTCAGGGCCCACGCTTCTCCAATCGGGTGACGTCTGGGCTGCCCTCCTCCTAGTATATGCGAAGCCTATGGCCTTGCCTTACAATTACAACGCTCTTGTCACGCGATCTTTCCTGGAATGTTGCTCGCTTAGAGGGCTGTTACTGATCGCCGCGTCTAGGCAGGGATAGCTCCATCTTGGCGAAGAAGTGTGCAACAGCTCTAGCAGCCTTGAACAGTCAGTGTGTTGCAAGCAAGTTTAACGCACTGCAGAAATGTTTGCACTGGTTGGCTCGAGGCGATCGTCGAGCTTCGCCGCAGTTGTCTACTGTTGCCAGCGCCTGTTAACTAGACATGTACGCGAATGGGCTGTGGCGCAGTAGCGTTGCTTAATAATAATAAGAAGTTATAGTACTGTTCCCGTCCGTAGAGACTGCCGTTTGCACAGCATGGCAGCTGGGCCTAGAGCGTGCAGGCTCGCGGCCTACACTTGCCAGCTGTGAAGCCCGTAGGATGCGGTAAAGCATGTATGTACACAGGTTTAGGAACAAGCGCACGCACGCTTTACATTTCTATCGCCAAAACAGAGCCAAAGCAGGGGAGTCCTCTGCCTCCGGTGGCACGTGGTGGCCAGGTGCTTGCACGTGCTTGCCACACACATTGCCCTGGCCCCTGCCCGTTGGCCGAGCAATTCTTTGGCTTGGTAGAGCGCTGGTCACTGGCTCACTGCCCGTGTCCGTAAGGAGCACGGAGCCCTGGCGAGCTGGTGTTGCCCGAGCCCGAGCCCTGTGCCCGAGGCTGGCCGTCCTAGGCTACCTTTGGTTCTAGGCAGTGTTTGGTAGTTATAATGCTCGCATTATTAGTCCTTATGGCCCCTTGAATCTCCGAGCGTATCCCGTTGGGGACTGTAACTGTAAGTCGGTAACTGTGACTGTTTGAGCTGGCTCGTGGGTAAACGCGTGTCTGCGTAGGGCAGAAACAGGGCCCCTGGGCAGAATGTGTGTTGGGCAAGTGAACCCCCGCTTGTGCTTTCGCCTTTCGGAGATTGCCCTCGTGTCTGTGAGCCCAAATGTGGACTGCGTGGCCTGCCGCCCTGTCGCGGCTCGTGCCTCAGGCCCAGCCTGCTGCGATCCGCCCTTTACGTCGGCACAGAAAGGACTCCACTACGGAGCAGAAGTACGCTGTGGTGCAGTGGGCTGCGCGGAAGGAACGCCTTGGTCGCTCAACATACGGTGCCCCTGCCCCAACCGCCCAAGAGGAGCTTCCCGTTACAGACGATGCACGACACTAGAGGAGCTCCTGTGCTCACGTCACAGGTGGGGCCCCGGACACGCCAAACCGCGCAAACATGGCGCCCGGCAGGGGCGGCCGTGCCGTTCTACCTGCGACTTACACTCCGCCGGAGAAGCCACACATTATTTATAGCCTTTTAGCCTACTCAAAAGCGATTCCGCTGGGGCAGCAACTGTCAACGCTCCAGTCAACGCTCCAGCACCATACCACTGCAGTTGAACACAGGCACATGGCCCGGGCCCTGCACGTGGCATTGCGGCAACCTTGCCTATTCGCCCACAAGGAGACTCAAGCGCTACAAGCCATAATCTAAGACAGTCAGTATTCATTCCTTAGTACCATGTCTAGCTTGATGCATTCCCATTTAGGAGCAGGACGTTTGGGAGAACGCTCTTTGCCTCGTTGCTCACCGAGGAAGTGCGCCTGCAGGAGTTATAATCCACTCCTACGTGCCCAGCATCGAGCGCAAACATGTGATTCTACAACGAGACCAGGAAGCAATGACTTTAACGCAAGCGAAAGTGGCCCATGGAGCACCTGGGCTCACCCCAGCGAGTTTGACGGCAAAAGCGGTGGAGTAAGCCGTCGATTGGCTGCTCTACACATACTGGGAGCTGGAGTTGCAGTAGGTCTAGGCGGTTACCTGCCCGAGCGAGCCACAGCGGCAATCGTCGATGAGGAGGTGGCCACCGAGGTTAGCGCAGGCCTACAGAAACCAGCTTGGCAATGACGACAACCGTATATACACGTCGTAAATCGAGCGCTGCGCATGATCAGGTGTTCTTCACGGCCAGCCGGTCAGTCGTGTCGCTATCCGTCACACGCACAGTCTCAGGCACCCCGGTGACCGAGCCCCTGGGCACCGGCGTGGTGTGGGACGGACTGGGACACGGTCAGTCCAACAGAAAGGGCGTGTAGGGGGTGTACACTTACCGTGGCGGGTGTGGCATGTACGGCTGGGGCGCTGCTGCAACGCGGGGTGCAGGGCTGAGGGGCCGGACGAACCGCTGACGTAGTGCCACTAGGCACTGCTGTCGGAGTGCGTATCCGGTGTACAGGACCAAAGCCTCATTAGGGCGCAGGCATCCCGGTGTTAAGGTGGCATGGGGGAACGGGGGCGCCACACCCACATCAGCCGGGAATGCGTGGTACGGTGCTGGGCCAGACGTACGTGCACGACTGCTGCTCGACCGATGTGCACTGGTTCATACCTGACAGCACCCACGCTAAGTGTTGAGCCTGTTGTTGCGCCTTCTGCCCTCTTCCCCCCCGCACTACAGTCTTGACAAACTACCACTGCATCTCCCGCGTGGACAAGGTGAGGCAGAGGCCGCAACCGCACGGCGCTCGGATGGTCCGGGGGCAGGGCAGCACGTCTGGGGACATGCGGGCGGGCTGCTTGGCTGTTGGGCTCCCAAAGTACTGGCGCGACAGCGCGGTGTGCGTGGGCTAGGAGGGCACACGTGCATCGGCCAGGTGAAAGGGTGTCACCATGCAACGTGGGGAACACCAGTCATGTTTTCGAAGATTGGGCAGGCAGTTGTAGCCAGTTACCGACCGGCGTCTTAGCCGATGGCTAACTTGCTGCCGGTCGAGGCGTCACAACGGCACCTTCGCCATCACGTCGGCGCCAGGGTGAGGAACGGCGCTGGGGGGCAGGGAGGGAGGGAGGTGGCGCAGGAAGGCACGTGTGGTGGCTGCGCGGCGAGCCTCCTACAGCAGCCAGCTCGACAAGCACTTTAGCTGATGGCGACCAGCGGCATGCAACAACCAGGGCGGCAGGGCATGCCATTAGAAGGATTGGAGGTCTGCTGGGTGCGCGTCGGGCAGGTCCCTTTGGGCAGAGCGCGGGAGGCTACGGTTGCTCCCAACGGATGCCGGTAGGTGCGTGCATAATGTGCGTGACGGTATGTGCGAGCTATCCTCCTGGATACAGGCGTCTGGGCTGCAGGGAACTCACACCCTGTACCTTGTACGACACGCGTGGGTATACCGCTGTTACTGTGGCCAGACGGCACATACCGGTAATGGGTGAATCACGGGTAGATGTACATGCACCTGCCGCCCCACGTGTCCCACACCGCAGGGCCAGGAGCTCCGCGCCACCTGGTCCGCGGCCCCGCCCCCAGCCACCTCCGCCTCGCCCGCCAAGCCCGCCCTATACACCGCCACCGCCTCCATCGCCGGCACCGACACGCTGCATGACCTGGCGGTGCTGCAGCTGCAGCTACAGCCGGAAGCTGAGCCGGAGCTGGCGGCAGCTGCGCAACAGCCGGTGCCGGTGGGCGGGCGGCCGGCGGCGCAGCAGCAGCAGGGCGGCAGCGGCGGCGCTGGGGGCGGGGGCCTTGCGCCTGCGTTGCCTGCGGTCCGCCTGCCGCCGCCAGTGGTGCTGGGCAGCTCAGCAGACCTCAAGGTAGTGCGGTGTTGGGGGAGGGCAGGACGGGGAGGGCAGGAGGCGGGCTAGTTTTGTGTGGAAAGGTAGGACAGGCCGGCGGCGCCTGGGCAAGGCGAGAGGGAGGGTGCTGAGGGTCTGCTTTGCATGGCTGCACCGCGCGGGGCAAGGCGGGAGGCACCTGTCCAAAGGCGCATGCACAGCACCCGCGTTTAATGGCATCCAGCCAGCGTGCCCTTCAACCTCTGCCGGCTGCAGGTTGGGCAGTCGGTGTACGCGGTGGGCTACCCCTACGGCTACGGCCGCCCCACCCGCACGCTGTCGGCGGGGCTGGTCAGCGGGCTGGACAGGGCCATCCCCTCGCCGGTGGGGGCGCGCATCTACGGCGTCATACAGGTGGGGGCGCAGGGGGGCGGGGGGCGGGGGGGGGGGCTCGGGCAGGTGGGCAGGGCGGGTGGGATCCTATCTCAGGGCAGGGGCTGGGGTGAGGATGGGCTTCCGGGCCTGGCACGCGCCTGCAGGCGGCGCAGCTGCGTACCCGAGCTGCATGCCGGTTGTGCTGTGCAACCCCATGCACCGCAGCGTGCACGAGGCAGCAAGTGCCGCACGTGTGAGAAGGGCGCGCGGGGCGCAATGGCATTTGCTGTAAGGGCGGAGCCCCCTTTCAACTTCCTCTGCTCCTGTCCCAACGTGCCCCGCGTGCCCGTAGACCGACGCCGTGGTCAACGGGGGCAACTCCGGCGGTCCGCTGCTGGACTCGTTCGGCCGCATGGTGGGGCTGTGCACGGCGCTGCCCGGCAGGAGCACGTTTCTCGGTGTGGGGCGGTGGGGCGGGGGTTGGCCGGTGGGGGTTGGCCCGTGGGGGCAACAAGGTACCAGAAGTGATGGGGGGAAACCAAGTGCATGATACCGTGTATGGCAATGCGCAGCGAGGAACTGCAAGTCGTGAGCACGTTTGTGGACCGGTTGTAGGTGCGAGGGAACCCACTGTCTTGGCGAACCGCCTCCTGCTCCAGCTCTAATGGCGCGCACCGGCGTTCGGCCTGAAACGCATCGGTTGCTTCTCGGCCCCCACTCCTGAACCCCAACGTGCACGCATCCGCATCCGGTTCGGCCCAGGCCCCAGCTTGCGCGTTGTCGCGTACACACCCCACTCAACCAGCTGCTTTAGACTATGTACGGCAGCTTTTCGACGGAGGTTTTGCGCCGACCAGCTGCAACAGTGCGCCCCAGCAAGCTTGCCGGCGCGAAAGCTCCGTCGAAAGCTACCTAGCGTGGCCTAAAGTGGTTGAGTGGGTTGTGTAGACGAGGCGATAGGCTGATGGCGCGGCTGAGTGAACGCGCGTGAGTGCCCGTGGGGGCGGCGGGGGGCGCCGCGCGGGGAGGCACCCGATGCGTTGGACGATGCGCTGAAGGGATGGGCTCGTGTGGGCTGGAGCGCTGACCCTGGTGCAGCGAGGGAGCCGCCGTGTGTGCGCTGGGCACATGGAGTACCAGCACGCCCCTTGACACGTTGAGCATCGTCCTTCAACCTGGCCCGTACCCGCAAAGCCTAACTTACCACTGCTGGTGTGCCGTCGCTCCCCCGCAGGGCCGTGGCAGCGGCATCAACTTCGCCCTGCCCGCGGACATGCTGCGCGAGCTGGTGCCCAACATGGCGCTGTACGGCAATGCGTACGGCAAGAAGTAGGAGTACGGCAGGGGCGGACGGCGTGGAGCACGGAGGACGGGACGATGGTGTGCGGCGGGTTACGGTAACGTCCAGGAGGGTCCGGATGGGAAGTGCGGTTTCATCCCTGTAGGGTACTGTCGGTGGCGCAGTGCCTGTCAGGCGGATTGTCGGCAACAGTGCCAGGGAGGAGGGCGTTGCGCTGGTGAAGGTGATCCGGGAGAGCGTCCTTGCCTGTGGACTGCCACAGTGCCTCGTCTGTAAGCACTCTGGTCTGTACCGTACGAAGCGTCGGACCGGACGTGGTAGCAGAAGGGTTAGCTGCATCCTTGTTATCCAGCTTAGCAGCGAGAACGGTGCACCTGCGTGCATGTGCAGGCGGCGCGCCGATGCCACAAGCGACGCAGTTGCTGGGGTGGTGAGCACTGTCCCGAGGGGCGGTGTGGTTGGGCCATGGCCATAGAAAGCGACTGAAAGCGATGCGTGCGGCCTGTACTTGCAACTGCTCTTGCCGCTTGCAAATGAGGACCGTCTGCGGACTGCGCGCATTTGCCCATGCTGGACACTACAATACCCCTGGTTGCATGTTTGCAAACGTTCGTCACCTGGGGTACCTGCATGCAGCTCACGATACCAGATGGTGGTCACCACCACCCACCACCGCCGCCACCACCTGCACCAGCCTGCACCTATGGCACGCGCGGGTGTTGGAGGGGTATTCACGGCTTGTTAAGGATCAGACCAGGTACAACAGTAGGAAGAGCCTCTGGGAGGCGCGGGAGCCGGGAGTCGAGGGGAGGGAAGGGAGGGTTGCCAACCGGCACCAGGGGTGGCACACGGTTTAGCCCGTGTACCCGTACACGATTAACTGCGATTAACGGAAGGATCTCTGATGTCCAAGTGATACTCCACGCACCAGGGCTGCTAGTTTATGCATGTACACCTCCCCGGAGTGCAATAACTATCTAACGAGGGCATAGACGGACGCAGGCCCTCAACTGTCAGGCGTTCGCAGTTCCTGTGTACCTGCTTTGTACTGACCCATGACCCAAGACTAACGACCTATGACCGCTTATCATAACATGACATGCGTAGTTGAGCCGGATGCATCTCAGTGAAAGTTGAATACATTACATATTCAGGGTGTAGCGCAGTATTGACTTTTGCTATGCGCCCCCAACCGTCCACGACGCTTCTCGAGTGAGTCACATAAGCACGAGGGAATCTTACACGCCTTCCTGCATGTATCAGTAAAGGTGAATTTTGGCTACATCTTAGATGCCGCTGTGGAAATGTGCCCCGGGACCGGTACTGTTGCAATTTTTCCGACCTAATCTTAGGCACTTCGCTTTTGGTTCAGTAGGAAACCAACCAGCTGCACTGACGTCCCTGTCAACACGCAACTATACGCTGTGCTTTTGCAGTCGACCAATTCGGAGGCCAGTGCCTCTTAGGAACGCCCTTTCGGAGCTCGCAGTCTGCCAGTTTTCGCGGCACCCTTTTAGACACATCCTAAGTCTTAGGCTGATTTGTCGCCTGCCACTTGTCGCCCCCGATCTGGAAGATTACACAGCGCTTAGCAGCATGCGTCCGTTGGTCGCGTAGCCCGCGAAGGGCCTGCGCGAGACCCTCCAACACCCTCAAACAAACGCCATTTATGCCATCGCGCTCCCTGCAACACCGCAGCCACTGTTAGTGATATCGACACCAGCCTAGACAGCATGGATTCGCCCAGTGGCGGAGTTGGCCTCGTTTACCTGGCCGCCATGCAGAGCCAGTTCCAAGAGCAACTTAACCTCAGCCAGGCGCTGAGCAGGCGTCTCGACGTCATGATCAACCAGGTGCGGCCCGCGCGAAACAATCACGGCTTGTGGCAAAGTATGAAAACCGTCATTGCGTACCGGCGCGCTCACCTGCCGAGCGCAGGCGCAGTGGGCACAACGTTGGTGCACGATACAGGCACGGGCGCACGGATTACGGCCAAAACACCGGCTTCCAGCCTTTGCTGTCATGACCATTCTGGCACATCCAAGCTTCACCTTCCCGTTCCATGTGGCATGCTGTGTCCTGCCTGGTCCTGCGCAGGCGTCCGACATGCAGAGCGTGCTTATCCAGGCGCTGCAGAAGTACGACGAGAAGCGCAGCGTGTGCAGCTCCTGCCGCCGCCCGAGACACGACCCCGCCCGCCCCTGCCTGGCAGCCCAAGCATTGCAGACCCTCGCTCCTGTCCAACAGGAGCAGCAGCAGCAGCAGGAGGAGCAGCAACAGCAACGCGCAGCCGCCCTCTCATTCGAGCCCACCCCCGCCAAGCCCTCTCCCTTCCGCGTGCAGCCGCCTGCCCACCGCCAACGGGCCGCGCTGCCGCCGCCGCCGCCGCCGCCGGCCCCAGCGCCCGCTTCGCCGCCCCTGCCCGCACCCGTCCCGCAGCCACAGCCGCAGCCAACGCTGCCGCCACCTGCCCTGGTGCACGCCGGGAGCTTCGACCGCGCCAGCCAGTCCAACACCTTCGCGGTGCCCTCCGCCGCGCCCCAGCGGCCCCACCGCCCCGCCGCCGCCGCCGCCACTGCCGGCCTGCCGCGATCCCTCAGCGGCATCCCCACCGCCACCAGCGCAGACTCGTGGGACTCTGGCGTGCCCCTCATCCGTTGCCTCTCAGGCACGCTAGCCATCGCCTCCCCGTCCCCACACCAGCCCGCTGCCTCCAGCCCCCCTCCCTCCTATCTCGCCCTGTCCCAGCCGCTGCCCCCACCCCCCACATCGTCCGCGCCTGCTGCCAACGACAGCAGCAGCGGCAGCACCGAAGATGGCCTTAGCGGTCAGCTCCCGGCCGCCAAGCGGTCTCGGCTGGCGGCGGAGCGGCAGCCAGTGGCGGCGGCGACGGCGGCAGCGCTGATGCAGGCGGCGGCAGCGGCAGCGACGGACGCGACGGCGGCAGCCATCGCCGCGAACAGCGCCATGCTGCAGCATGCGCGTGCCCAGGCGCAGCAGCAGCAGCAGCAGCAGCAGCAGCAGCACGAACGACAGCAGCAGCAGGTACTGTCACTGCATGCCTGCGGGGTCGGCGACGCCAGTGCCGCCGCAACTGCCGCCGATGCGTCAGCAGCGGCGGCGGCAGCAGCGGCTTCCACTGGCCGCGTGTGGACGCTGAACCTGGAGGCGGACAACGGCAACGGCAGCCTTAACGGCAGCGTCAGCGGCAACGGCAGCGGCGACGGCAGCGGCGGCGCCTCCGAGCTGCTGCAGCAGCAGCGCCACCAGCAGCTGCTCATGCAGCACCTGCAGCAGCGGCGGCAGGACGAAAAGACAGCCAAGCGCAAGCGCCGCAGGGAGGTCGCCGCCGCGCCCAGCCTGAGCCGCCACCTGCAGCAGGAACAGCAGCAGCAGCAGGAACAGCAACAGCAGCAGCAGCACCGCCTGCCCATTGCCCTCAAGCTGCCTGAACTTTCCGCATCCACAGCACAGCAGCAGCAGCAGGCTGCAACGCTGCTGACGTGGCAGCACAACCCCCTGGCGCTGCAGCCCGGCTACTTCTCGCAGCCGCAGGTGCTGGCGGGGCTGCAGGCGCAGCTGCATGCGCAGCGGCAGCAGCAGGCGGACGCCCTGGCGGCTATGCAGGAGCTGCAGAAGCAGCTGGGGGAGCAGCTGGGGCAGCAGCATCAGCTGCTGCAACAGCAGCACCAGCAGCAGCCGTGCGGCAGCAGCCCGCGCGCCGGGTCCTCGCCCTTCATGGCAGACTCTACCTCTGGGGAGGGCTCCCAGGGGCCGTGCGCTCCACAGCCGCAGCAGCAGCGGGGCCCCAGCCGCTACTCCTCGGGAGCCAACGTCGTGTCGGTGGACGCCCTCGGCATCCCCGCGGCCGTGGCCAGCGCCCTGCCGCCCCGCAGCGGCAGCGGCACCTCTGTGGACCAGGACCAGGACCAGGAGCCGCCACAGCGCTGCCCCGTGCAACTCGCTGCCATGCCGTCGGCGCTTCCGGTTGGCAGTGGCAGGGCCAGCGGGCTGCCGGCGGCGAGCTGTGGCTCCGCTGGCGGCGCCGGCGTGGATGCGACGCTGGCGGCGTGTGCGCAGCAGGCCCTGATGGGGACGAGGCAGCTGCACGAGCACGTGCTGATGCAGCAGCAGCAGCAGCAGCAGCAGGCAAGGATCGCGTCCGTCGCCGCTGCCGCTGCTCACAGGCCCGCGTACTGTGCAATGGGGCTTGAGGCGTCGATGGCGGCCGCCCTGGAGATGGAGGGCCTTGCCGATGACCCGTGGGACGGGGTGGACGGTGGGCAGCTGTTCGACTTGTTTGACTAGGGGGTCCGCAGGGATGTGCCAGTGCGGAAAGGGATAGCAGTGCGTGCTTCTTGTGGCTAAGTGGGCTGTTGCCGTACCATACACCGAAGCACGGGTGATGGTCAGAAGCCGCGAGCGAATACAAGTGCTGTGGCTCAGTGTGAGGCCGGCTAGTGAGGGCATTATGGGCCCGCAATCGGGCCGACGTTACGCCAACTTGTATTTGGTTGTTCGAACGGCTGTTGTGTAGATTTTCGGTAGTTGTGTAGCGTATGCAGTTTTCGGTAGTTGTGTAGGGTTGTGTAGGTTTTCGGTAGTTGTGTAGCTGAAGAGCTCACTCACCAGCCGGTTGTTGTACGGTTGCCGACAGCCGAGGCTCCCCCGGCACATCGACGCGTGAAGGTGTCGGACGCGCGCTTCGCTTTTCCTCTGTATCATGTACGTGCCACCATTAGTTGAGGGGGTTGCTTTACACTAGCGCAATGACCCTTGTCCGCTACGCTTCTCATCCGCAGCGCAGGTGCGCACGCTGTTTGTTGTCGGCCGTACGTCTGGCGAACGGGGACTTGTAGATACTGCGTGTCGTGCGCGGCTTGGGGTGTTCCGATGTCGCTGAGCACGGCTGGGCACTGCTGCCGCAGGCCCTGGGTGCCATCGTCATGTGAGAGACGTGCTTTGGATACCGTTGTACATGGGCGCTAGTTGGTGGCACGCGAGCCGGTGCACGTGGACGCCACAACTGCGACCCTAAGACACATGACTGCATCACTGAGGTTGGCCTCCGGGCATGAACTGCATTTGGTTGCTTGGCCAAGCTAGGTTGTGGCAGCTGGCCGCTGTGCTGAGCAGGGGTTGGGGTTTTGAGTGATGGGCGCGCGTGTGGCTGGTGGCAAGTGGGACTGTCGCGGTGCAGTAGTGCAGCCTGGGCGTGTGGAGGCGCTCTGCTGATGTCCTATCGCGGTCCGGTACGGCCGGCCCCGTGGGCGAAGGGCCATCACTGCTGCACACAAGCCACCCCACCCGTGGTTGGCATTCGTCTATTTATGCTCCGACTGGGCCTGGAAAAGCTTCAAACACTTGCGGGGAGGGGGCAGCAATGGGACGGAGGAAGGGACGGTGCAAGGGTTCGTTGCAAACTGGCATGCCTCCGACACGACATGCAGCCGGCCGAGCCCGCAAGGAACAAATTTTCAACATTGCGGTGGTGAGGTGGAGCGGCCAAGCTCCCATTACTCGATTGTCTGTGGTGGTCCTTATGGTGTGTAGCAGCACTGTCGTGGGCGCAAGGTGGAGACCGCAGGCGCGCGATTACTACCGTGTTGCGTTCAAGGGGGCCTGGGGCCCAGCCTGCCGAATGCGGCTGGGCGTGACGCGTTCTCGGATTGTTACCCTTGAGCGTCATGGCCCCGGGGATAGCACTTGCTCGCGCTGTGGGGTGCGGGCGTGCGGTAATTGGTGGGCTTGTGGTCTAGGTGCACGCAGCTGCAGGTGATCCGCGTTGGGCGTGGGAGGCAAGCCCGCTGCCGTGCGGCGTGGCCCCATGGAACTTAGTCTTCACCTGCGGGGGGCCTGAGTGGGTGTGTGCAACGCGTGGTTACAAGCGGGTGGCGGGGCCGTGTGACGGCCGCAGTGCGGCAGCCAGGCGGCATGTGTCGTAGTCGTACTGGTTGCGCAGGCGGGGCGAAGGGGCAGCCCCGGTAGCGGTCGGTTGTGGACGTGCTGGTTGCAAGTGACAGAAGCAAAGGCATGCCGGGCGCGGGCACGGGCGGTTGTGCAGCAGGTCGAAGAGGGCCAGCGTTTGCTGCGGCTGTGCCCGGCGGAGTGTGCTACGCGAACACTGGTGCACCCTTGGAACTTGCTCGAGCTCGGTGCACGTGCACTAATTTGCGCTCGAGGCACCTGATGGATGTATAGGCCGCGCACGATTTATCGTATACCAGCATGGGGCGTGTGGCGTAGGTGGCGTGCACACGCACGGCGTAGTATCACGCGTACTCTCATCCCCCGCTTGCATCCCCTGCACAGTGCGGCTGCTGGCGACGTAGCTCGTTGCTGCCGCTGCACACACGTGTCTTACGCCTGCATCTTACCATGGTGATACGCCGAACGGAGTTGCACGCACACCAAAGCACCTGCTGCTGCGATATGCGCTGTGGTTGTGTCCGGATAACCTGCGATCCGGTAGTCATATTTTTGGAGCAGGTGCTGGACTTCTGGCGAAGCAACAGCTGCAGTCTTATTTTTCTCAGTTTCAGTTCGCAGTGCGGCTGTTGGCACAGGCGGGGCAGGCAGGCCCCTGAACACGGAGAGGACGCAACTGATGCGGCGCAGTGGGATGCCGGACTGGTGCCCATGTGAGCAATTGCAGCAATGAACGGCTTGTAGGCTGAACGCTTGTGGACTGCGGTGTGTGCTGGCGGGTGGACGACGCTTGCTGTGCGCGTCGGTTCGCTGCTTGCTGGGCCTTGCTGACTGGCGATGACTGGCAACGCAACGGTTCGCACCTGACACGCACAGCCTAGCCAACCCTGACCCGAAGCCATGGATGTAGTGTGCCACGCATTAAGTGCTCAAAGTAGCAAATGCGGCGAATGAATAAAGACGCTTGGCGAAGGCCGCCAGCTGAAGCCTCTTTCGTACGAGGCACGTACCTGAACCTAGTAGCAGTAGTGCACCTTTCTGCTGACTCACGGTTTGTACGCTACGTTTAGTTGTTGGTGGTTTTGGGCATCTGCCCGTACGGTGGCAGGGTGCATGCTTTTTCTTGCGGAGCTGCTGTTGGCTGCCGTGGGAGCCGGTCGTGGCTGCAGGCGGGCGATGGAAATGGCAATGGCCCGCTTAGCGTGCATGGGCTGCCACGCGGAGGGCCGTGCGGTTGCCACCTGTGCTCGTGCGCGCCCAGCTGTCTGCCGCCGCAACAGTGCATGTACGTAAGGCAGTGTATGGATCATGGGTTTGGTGTCGGTATGTAGTCACGCTGAAGGGCAGACGTGTGTCCAGTTGTACTTTGCTTTTTGGGGCTGGTGTATGCCTATTTATGACGCAGATTCCTGCACGTTGGGAAAAGGAGGTAGGGTGTTGTGTTGAGTTGATGAGCATTACAGGTGCATGGGGTGCGGCACCCTTAGGAGCAGCTGTCACGCCGTGCTGTGGCCGATTGCGGCAGGTGGGTGGGGGGCGCCGGCAGGCCCGTCCGAAGTAACAGCTTACGCTGCTGTGGTGGGCTAGCTCGTGTTGCCATGTTTGCTACGGCAGACTACTGCCTTATACCTGTACCTAGGTTCGTGAGGCCTCGTGCGCTCTTGCTGGTGCCCCAGAATGAGCGACGGGGTGGTTCCTGGGTACCGGTAGGTGTTCTTCGCGCCAAACCACTACTCTGTAGCGCCTAGTGTGTGGGCCCAGGTCTGGATGTCAAGATGTCAGGTGTGGAGACCGCGGAACTGTCATGCCAGACACGTGGAGTATTGTTGACGTGTGTAGCCAGGCAAGGGCCCCTGACAGCCAGTCCATCCCCTGGCAGCATGCATAAAGCATGGGTGCCTGGGGGGCCACCTGCGGCTGTTGGGGTGTCATGCGGGCCTTCACAGGGGCATGCAATGTAAGGTAATTGCGCTGCAGCTTGCACTTGTTGCCGCGCGTTCAAAGGGCTGCGTAAGGCTGCTTCAGCCTGCAGTGCCTCCTCGACCGCACTGCACGTGATGGTTCTCGGACCTTC
>VFQN01005227.1_pt1 | contig 16105 bp, 15 predicted proteins | sample 3512371 | NCBI WGS metagenome assembly VFQN01 (sample SAMN10412370, study PRJNA504923) | tailings metagenome | isolation source: Replicate 2 from Balatoc abandoned mine | place: Philippines: Itogon, Benguet | collected 2017-08-28 | reverse complement strand
AGAGATTGCCGCGGCCGATGTAAGCCGAATCATAGCTCGAATTGAGCTGGATCGCCCGGTTGTAGTCCGCCAGCGCCGCCTGCTGATCGCCGAGGAAGCGCTGGATCAGCGCCCGGTTGGAATAGGCCTGGTAGTAGCTGGGATTGAGTTCGATGGCCTTGTCGAAATCGCGCCGTGCTTCTTGATAACGGCCGCCGCGCCCATAGGCGGAGCCGCGGGTATTGTAGGCTTCCGGGTCACGCGGATTGCGTTCGATCACCGTCGTCAGGGACGATATGTTCTCGCTGGACCCCTGCGCCGTCTCGATGGTGGTCAGTTCGCCGGCAGGGCCGCTCTGGCAGGCCGCCAGCGGCAGCAGGGCAAAAAGGGCGAGCATCGGGGCATTGCCGCGCCATGAGGTCTTCCGGCCGCCGGTCATGCCTGTCATTCCGATCTTCCTCTCACCTGGAGCGACTGCCCCTTCAATCCCCCGAGGCCCGCCTGATGCGGGCGAACAAAAAGGTGGCGGCGATTGCGCATCGCGCCACCTTCGGCAGTATCGTCGGAAAAGGACGAAAACTTGGCGTGTTCAGCGCGCCGGCCTTGCCGCCGCGACGGGCGCGGGACGTCCGCCCGGAACCAGACCCTCGCGCTGGGCGCGCTTGCGGGCCAGCTTGCGCGCGCGGCGGACGGCTTCCGCCTTCTCGCGGGCGCGCTTCTCTGAGGGCTTCTCATAGTGTCCGCGCATCTTCATTTCGCGGAAAACGCCCTCGCGCTGCAACTTCTTCTTCAATACGCGGAGTGCCTGGTCAACATTGTTGTCGCGGACGAGTACCTGCACGTGTGATCCTGTCGTTTGCCGTTTTGTGCCGTTAGACCAATTGCGCCGTCAGCCCACAGCTACGGCTTCCGCGGTGGCTTCCATCGCGAAATGCGGCGGCTCTTAGCAGAATCGCCGATGTTTGTCGAGAGACCGTGAGGCTGCGTTACTCAGCGGCCGGCCGCTGTTCCATGGCATCGGGGCCGTCGGGATTGCCGGGGGTCGTCTCGCAACCGAGGTCGGGGAATGCGGCGACGCGTTTTCCATGGAAATCGACGCGTATGATCAGCAGGCCGCGCTCCTCGAAATAGGTGAGCAAGCGGCGCGCGCGCCGCGTCGACTGTGTGCCATAGGCACGGGCGAGCGTCGCATCGGACGGGCAGGGCTCGCCCGCGACAGCGGCCTGGGCAACCATCAAAAACACGCCCTGCACGTCGTCGGGCAAGCTTTCCGACAGGCTGAGCGCCTGCTGCCAGTTGTCGCTCGTCGCCAGTTCGCCGCCGACGCCGGCCCGCGCCACCGCGTAACGGCGACGGAAGGCCGACAGGGGCAACGGGTTGCCGGGCACACGACGGATACGGCAGCGCACGAGGAAGTCCTGGTAGAGTACGGCATCTGTGCGGAACGAAGCGTCGGGATCGTCGATGATCTCGCGCATCACCTGCTCGATGCCGGCCTCGCGTTCGGCTTCGTCGACCTCGACAGCCGGCTCCGCCGCGGCCTCGGTCGCGGGCCGCGAGCGCGCGAGCTGGGCGAGGATATCGACTGTCGGGGTCGGCGGCGGCGGAGGCGTGCGGCGCACGATCGGCATCGCTTCCGCGGGGCCGGGCGTGAAGACCAGATCGCGAGCGTCGGCCGGAGCTTCGGGCAGCGGCGTGAGTTTGGGGCTGGTCGATCGGGCCGAAGTTTCGACCGGACCGATGGTGAGCGGCAACGGCCGCCGCGAAAGGGCCGGGCCCAGCGCGACGAAATGGCCGCGCGCCAGATCGCGGAACATTTCCGCCTGACGGCGGTCCATGCCGAGCAGGTCGGCGGCGCGCGCCATATCGATGTCGAGGAAGGTGCGGCCCATCAGGAAATTGGAGGCCTCGGCCGCGACGTTCTTGGCGAGCTTGGCTAGGCGCTGCGTGGCGATCACGCCGGCGAGGCCGCGCTTACGGCCGCGGCACATCAGATTGGTCATGGCGCCGAGCGAGAGTTTGCGGGCGTCGTCGGTGACGTCGCCGGCTGCTGCCGGAGCGAAAAGCTGTGCCTCGTCGACAACCACCAGCACGGGATACCAGAAGTCGCGATCAGCATCGAACATGCCGCCCAGGAAGGCCGCTGCGGCACGCATCTGCTGTTCGACGTCGAGCCCTTCGAGATTGACCACCACGGAAACACGGTGCTGCCGGATGCGGCCGGCGATTCGGGTCAGCTCCGATTCGGCGCGCGCGGCATCGACGACGACATGGCCGTACTTGTCCGCCAGCGTGACGAAGTCGCCTTCCGGATCGATCACGCATTGCTGCACCCAGGGGGCGCTCTGCTCCAGCAGGCGCCGCAACAAATGCGACTTGCCCGAGCCGGAATTGCCCTGCACCAGCAGGCGCGTAGCGAGCAACTCCTCGAGATCGAGCCCGGCCGGCATGCCGCCGGTCGCGGTCCCCATGTCGATATCAACCTTCATGGCGTCTCCAAAAAGCTTGGCGCGCGGCCGACGCGTCCGCGACATCAGTCCATAGCATCGCGCGGCATCCGGATGCAGCAGTCGCGAAGGAGATACCCACAAATGGCGACAAAGGCGACTGGCTATTGCGGCGTCTGCTGACGCAGGAGCCAGGTGATGCGGTCGGCGGACAGTGCGTAGTGGATGGCTACCAGGATCACCAACGCCAACGCCGCCATGTTGTGGCCTGCAATCCAGTAAGCCGCTGCGCCGCCGCAGAAAACAAGCAGTTCAAGGAGAAGGCGGACACCGCCCGAGACCGGGATCGGTGCCGTGCCGGACCGGCTGGGGTCGCCCGGAACAGCGAAGGCACCCCACAGGACCGCAGCCGTGACGGGCAGGGACAGCGCCAAAGGCCATCGCCAGGATGACGAATCGCCGAGGCGCCAGCCGGCGAACCCGAAGCCGGCAAGGGCCGCCAGCTCGAGCAGGAAGCGAAGCGTAAGATTCCACCAGGCACTGGCCATGAACAAGCTCCGGCAGGGTCAAGGACCCTGCCGGCAGTCTTGGCCGGAACGAAGTTCAGCGCAATATCCGCTCAGGTCCGATTGATCGACACGCCGCCATCGGCGAGCAGCGCCGCGCCGGTGGTGAAGCTCGACGCATCCGAGGCGAGGTACAGCGCTGATCTCGCAATCTCCTCCGGCCTGGCGATGCGCTTCAGCGCATGCAGCCCTTCCACGAAAACCCGCTGCTCGGGCGTCGTGGCGGTGAGTGCCGGCGTCTCGGCGGCGCCGGGCAGCAAGGCGTTCACCCGCACTCCCTTCGGCCCGTATTCCGCGGCGAGCACCTGGGTCAGGCCGATCAATCCCGCCTTGCTCGCGGCATAGGCGGTCATCCCGGGCATACCGACCGTGTGGCCGACGAAGGTAGAGGTGAAGATCAGGGAACCACCGCCGCGCTCGATCATCGCGGGAATCTGGTATTTCGCTCCGAGATAAGCACTGGTCAGGTTGGTGTCTATCGTATCGCGCCAACCCTGAAACGACAGCTCGGAGACGGGGGCCATCTCGCCGACCGAGCCGGCATTGTTGAACGCGATGTCCAGCCCGCCGAATTTCTCCATCGCGAGAGCGACCAGCGCCTCGGAATAGGCTTCCTCCCGTACGTCGCCCGCAAGTGCGGCTGCCGTGCCGCCGGCATCTTCGATCTCTGCGACCAGCGTTTCGAGCTCGGCCCGGCGGCGTGCCGCAATGACGACCTTGGCCCCCTGGTCGGCGAACAGCAGTGCGGTAGCGCGGCCGATGCCTGAACTCGCTCCCGTCACGATGGCGACCTTGTTTGTGAGTGCGAACAACTTCTTGCTCCTTGGTTTGTAATGGAGACGTGGTCGCAGATGGAAGGTCGGGCAGCCACCCGAAACAGGCGATCGGCTTGCGGCGCAAAACGGCAAGGGCCGTCGCAAACAGTGCAAGGCTGGCACCGCCTTTTCGCTAGTGATACACGTCGCTTCCAGGCAACTTCCGGCAATACTTCGAGGCCAGGCCCAATGCGGAAATATTCGGTGTTCGCCATCGCGCGCGAGGCCATGCGCGGTAACAAGGGCTGGGAGGAGCAGTGGTCTTCGCCCGAGCCGCGCAAGGAGTATGACGTCGTCATCGTCGGCGCCGGTGGGCACGGGCTCGCGACCGCCTATTATCTCGCCAGTGTGCACGGCATCACCAATGTAGCGGTGCTGGAGAAGGGCTGGCTCGGCGGCGGCAATACCGGGCGCAACACGACAATCATCCGGTCCAACTATCTCTACGACGAGTCCGCCGGCATCTACGATCACGCACTGAAACTCTGGGACGGGCTGTCCCAGGACCTGAACTACAACGTCATGTATTCGGCGCGCGGCGTCATGATGCTGGCCCACAATGTGCATGACACCCAGGTGTTGAAACGCCACATCCATGCCAACCGGCTGAACGGCATAGACAATGAATGGCTGACGCCGGAGCAGGCCAAGCAGTTCTGCCCGCCGCTCAACATCTCCAAGGAGGCGCGTTATCCCGTGGTGGGAGCCGCGCTCCAGAGGCGGGGCGGCACGGCCCGGCACGACGCCGTCGCATGGGGCTATGCGCGTGGCGCCTCGGCGCGGGGCGTGCACATCATCCAGAACTGCGAGGTGACCGGCATCAAGCGGTCGCCCAACGGCCATGTCACTGGCGTGGAGACCTCGCGCGGCTTCATCGGCGCCCGCAAGATCGGCGTGGTCGCCGCCGGTCATTCCTCCGTCATCATGCAGATGGCCGGCGTACGCATGCCGCTTGAAAGCTACCCGCTGCAGGCGCTGGTCTCCGAGCCGGTCAAGCCTGTCTTCCCCTGCGTGGTCATGTCCAACACGGTGCATGCCTATATCTCGCAGTCGGACAAGGGCGAACTGGTGATCGGCGCCGGCACCGACCAGTATGTCTCCTATTCGCAGACCGGCGGGCTGCACATCATCAACCACACGCTCGACGCGATCTGCGAAATGTTCCCGATGTTCACGCGCATGAAGATGCTGCGTTCCTGGGGCGGCATCGTCGACGTGACACCAGACCGCTCGCCCATCCTGGCCAAGACGCCGGTGCCCGGCCTCTATGTGAATTGCGGCTGGGGCACGGGCGGCTTCAAGGCGACGCCGGGGTCCGGCCATGTCTTCGCCCACACCATCGCCAACGACAATCCGCACCCGATCAACGCGCCTTTCACCATCGAGCGTTTCCGCACCGGGCGGCTGATCGACGAGGCGGCGGCCGCCGCCGTCGCCCATTGACGATGATCGTGCCGACATTCGCCATGGCCATGCCGCTCATGCTCGCCGCGGAACAGGACCTTTTCCACATGCCTTCGGCCGAAGAGGTCCGCATCCAGCCGATCGCCCGAACGGACAACGAGACGGGCTGGCCGTTCTCGGTCGAGAACGGCAACCTCACTTGTGTCTGGAGCGGCGGGCAGAAGGTCGTCTTCTTCTTCGAGCCACGCCCCGACGACCTCGACGAGAACGAGGAATTCGACCCGCGCGGCGTGCTGCTGTCGGTCAATCCACTGGAGCTCACCATTGGCAATATGGCGGCCAGTGACCTCTTCGTGCCCGCCAGCAGCGTCGAAGAGCGGATCAAGCTGGTCGCGCCTTTCACGGCAATGGGCGGCAAGCTGTGCGACCAGCCGGCCGGTTCCCGCGTCGGCTACGGCGAACTCTAGGATCTTTGAGAACAGGCAGGACAAGAATGCTTCTCATCCGCTGCCCCTATTGTGAGGAAGAGCGTCCGGAGCTCGAGTTCCGCAACTCCGGCGAGGCCCATGTCGCGCGCGCGGCCGACATCGCGTCGATCTCCGACGAGGATTTCGAGAAGTTCTTCTTCATCCGATCGAACACCAAAGGCATCATCTATGAGCGGTGGCGTCATGTGCATGGCTGCGCACGCTTCTTCAACGCGGTGCGCGACACCGTATCCGACAAGTTCGTGATGACCTACAAGGCCGGCGAACCGAAACCCGAGATCGTGCAGGCCGCGAACGACACCGGTCCGGCCGCCTGGGCCAATCGTCCGCCGGACCAACTCAATGTGAAGAAGCCGGCGCGCAAGCGAACGAACGGCAAGGGAGACAAGGCCTGATGAGCGCGACCTCCTACCGCATTGCCGGCGCGGGGCGGCTGACGCCGGCCAGGACGGCGCGTTTCACCTTCGACGGCCAGGCGATGAGCGGCATTGAGGGCGACACGCTCGCCTCGGCCCTGCTCGCCAACGGGGTCCATCTCGTCGGCCGCTCCTTCAAATATCATCGCCCGCGCGGCATCCTTTCTGCGGGTGCGGAAGAACCCAATGCGCTGGTGTCGGTCGAACGCGACGCGGCGCGCAAGACGCCGAATGTCCGCGCCACGGTTCAGGAGCTTTATGACGGGCTGGCCGCGGTCTCGCAGAACCGCTGGCCGTCACTCTCCTTCGACATCGGCGCGCTCAACGATGTCGCCTCGCCGATGTTCTCGGCCGGCTTCTACTACAAGACCTTCATGTGGCCCAAGGCTGCCTGGAAGAGCATCTACGAACCGAACATCCGCGCCGCCGCCGGCCTTGGCGTGGCGCCCGATGAGCCAGATCCAGATCATTATTCCTCGCGCTTCGCGCATTGCGAAGTGCTGGTGATCGGCGGCGGCGCGGCCGGCATTGCCGCGGCGCTGGCGGCCGCCGAGACCGGGGTGCGCGTCATCCTCTGCGACGAGCAGGCCGAATTCGGCGGCGCACTCCGCTTCGAGGTCGGAGCAGCGATCGACGGCGAGGACGGCTGGAATTGGGCGCAGAAGACGGTGGCGAAGCTCGCCGGCATGGACAATGTCCGTGTGCTCCCACGCACGACGGCCTTCGGCTTCTATGCCCAGAATTTCGTCGGCCTCGCCGAGCGCGTCACCGATCATCTCGCCGGTCCCGACCGCTCGCTGCCGCGCGAGCGGCTGTGGCAGGTGCGCGCGAAACGCGTGGTGCTCGCCACCGGCGCGATCGAGCGGCACATGGTCTTCGCCGACAATGATCGGCCGGGCATCATGCTGGCATCGGCTGCCCGCACCTATCTCAATCATTATGGCGTCGCGGTCGGCAGGAATGTCGGCATCTACACGGCCAACGATTCCGCCTATGCGGCGGCGATCGACCTGAAAAAGGCCGGCGTCGCCGTCGCCGCGATCGTCGATCTGCGCGACAATCCGACCGGGCCCGCGGTCGACGAGGCGCGCGCGCTCGGCATCGAGGTCAATCACGGGCGCGCCGTCGTGCGCACCGGCGGCAGGCTGCGGGTCTCGTCCATGACGATCCAACCCAAGAACGGCGGCGGCGAGCGGACGATATCGGTCGATGCGATCCTGATGTCCGCGGGCTGGACGCCTTCCGTACATCTCTTCTCGCAGTCTCGCGGCAAGGTCGCCTTCGACGACGCCACCAAGCGTTTCCTGCCCGGCGTCTATGCACAGGACTGCGTCTCGGTCGGCGCCTGCAACGGCACGGACAGCCTCGACGCGACGATCGTGGAAGCCTTGAAGGCGGGCGCGGAGGCGGCGAGTGCAGCCGGCGCCAAGGGCAATGGAACCAAGCTGAAGATCGACGCTTCGGAAGGCTGGTCGGGCGGCATGCTGGGCGCAGGTCCCGGCGCCGGAGCAGAGACCACCGTCAAAGCCTTCGTCGACTTCCAGAACGACGTGACCGCCAAGGACATTAGGCTTGCCGTTCGCGAGGGCATGCGGTCGATCGAGCACGTCAAGCGCTTCACGACCAACGGCATGGCGACCGACCAGGGCAAGACCTCGAATATGCACGGCCTGGCGATCGCGGCCGAGACTCTCGGCAAGGAGATCCCCGAGGTCGGCCTCACCACGTTCCGTGCGCCCTATACGCCCGTTACCTTCGGTGCGATCGTCAATCATGGGCGCGGGCCATTGTTCGACCCGACGCGGCGGACCGCCATGCATGGATGGGCGGAGGCGCATGGCGCGGTGTTCGAGGATGTCGGTCAGTGGAAACGCGCATGGTATTTCCCGCGTCAGGGCGAGGACATGCATGACGCCGTCAACCGCGAATGCGTGACGGTGCGCAAGACGGCGGGTCTCTTCGATGCTTCCACGCTGGGCAAGATCGAGGTGGTCGGGCCCGATGCGGCTAAGTTCATGGAACTGCTCTATACCAACCCCTGGGAAAAGCTGGAACCGGGGCGCTGCCGCTACGGCATCATGCTGCGCGAAGACGGCTTCATCTATGACGACGGCGTGGTCGGCCGCCTGGCCGCGGACCGTTTCCATGTGACGACCACGACCGGCGGTGCCGCACGGGTCATGAACCACATGGAAGACTATCTCCAGACCGAGTTCCCGTATCTCAATGTCTGGCTGACCTCCATCTCGGAACAGTGGGCGGTTATCGCCGTACAAGGGCCGAAGTCGCGGGACATCATCGCGCCGTTGGTCGAGGGCATCGATCTTTCGGATGCGGCCATGCCGCATATGTCGGTTCGCGAAGGAACGATCTGCGGCGTGCCGACCCGGCTCTTCCGCATGTCCTTCACCGGCGACCGGGGCTTCGAAGTCAATGTTCCGGCGGACTACGGCCAGGCCGTCTGGGAGGCATTGTGGGCCGAGGGCCAGAAGCACGGCGCCTGTGCCTATGGCACGGAGGCGATGCACGTGCTGCGCGCCGAGAAGGGCTACATCATCGTCGGCCAGGATACCGATGGCACGGTGACACCGAATGATGCCGGTCTCGACTGGGCGGTCGGCAAGAAGAAGACCGACTTCGTCGGCATCCGCGGCCTCACCCGCCCTGACCTGGTCGCCAAGGGCCGCAGGCAGCTTGTCGGTCTCAAGACCAAGGATCCCAGGACCGTGCTCGAAGAAGGCGCCCAGATCGTCGGCAATCCCAGTCAGCCCATTCCGATGAAGATGATCGGCCATGTCACCTCCAGCTACTGGTCGGAGAATTGCGGGCGGTCGATCGCGTTCGCGCTGCTCGAGGGCGGGCGCGATCGCATGGGCCAGACACTTTATGTGCCGATGCCGTCAGGCCTGATCGAGGTGGAGGTCACCGGCATGGTGTTCTTCGACGAGAAGGGAGAGCGCCTCAATGGCTAAGAAGTCAGCATCCGTCACAGCCGCCCCGTCCGCGGAACGTCGCGCCGCCCTCTCCGGCGTCGACCTCTCGGCGAAGGGCGTGCGTCTCGTCGTTCTGCCGCCGGCCGAACGCGTCTCGCTGCGCGCTCCGGCAGCCTCCGTGGCAGCGCTTTCCAAGGCGCTGGGCGTGTCACTGCCGAAGGCGCCGAAGACCTCCGCTGCTAAGGACGGCCGGACTGCGCTTTGGCTCGGCCCCGACGAGTGGCTCGTCATCGACGAAACAGGCAAGGACCCGCTGGCCGACTGCGCCGGCGTCAAGGCGCTGCATTCGGCGGTCGGGATCTCCCACCGCAACGTCGGGATTTCCGTCACCGGGCCGGCGGCTGTGGCAACCGTCAATGCGGGATGTCCTCAGGACCTGTCGCTCACCGCTTTTCCGGTCGGGGCCGCGTCGAGGACGATCCTCGGCAAGGTCGAGATTGTCCTTCTGCGCACGGCCGAGGACACATTCCGGGTGGAATGCTGGCGATCCTTCTCCGACTATGTCTTCACCTTCCTGTCGGAGGCCGCACGCGACGCTGCGGCCTGACAGTCGCGGCCGCCCTTTCGATCCCGCGCATTCGGCAGGGAGGGAACCCTGTCGCCTGTCCGACGTTACGATGATCTTGTCCCGGGGTGCGGCGCATCCCGGGGGCGCTATCAGCGGATCCCGTGGGAGCGCGAGCGATCCGCCCAGGGTATCACGCTTAGCATCGTGCCTGCACGATGCGCGATCTTGGATCGATCCGGTGGAGAGGACCTCGCGATGACCAATGTCGGTAGAAACCACCCCGTCAGCAAAACCGCGCGTGAGATGCCCAGGCCGGCCGGAAAACGGTCCCGCAAGCATGTCGTCGACAGGCCGACGGATCAGACGGCATTGCAGGCCGAACTGGACGAAAGATTGGAAGACCGTTTCCCGGCGACCGATCCGGTCTCAGTGCCGTCGACGGCCATACCGGGGCCGCCCTTGCGATCCCCAGGTCGCCCTTGCGATCCCCAGGTCGCCCTTGCGATCCCTAGGGTCGCCGGGAAAGAAGCGGTAGAGTGCATGCGCTGAGTACAAAGCCTCCGTCGGCCGGGTTGCTTGTCATATCCTGCGACGTTTGTACTGCCCTTCATCCGCCCGCCGGCTTCTCTCCCTCTCGAGGGGAGAGGACGTTTGCAGGACGGTCGGAAAAAGGGGACGGTCCTGTAAAGAACTGGAAATTTACAGGACAGGCCTGTTATTCGACCTCACGCTTTTCGGCATGGGACAGGGCCTGTTCAGGCATGCCGAAATCGGCCGCAAGGCAACTCGCCCGCCCGGCAAAAGACGCAAATCTCCGACAGTGAAACGATGCGTCAGAAAGTCGTCTATGTCGGCACCGTCGTCAACCGGGGAGGCTGGGGGTCATCAAGAATTGATCGGCCTGATGGGTCAGCAGCCGAGCTCGACCCTTCAGAACCCGAAAGACTGCTGCGCCGGCTGCGGCGATCCCACTTGCACGCCTTCGATCTCCAGCATCCTCGCCTTGGCCGTGGAACCGCCCGGTGCCGAAAAGCCGCCGATCTTGCCGCCGGCCGCCAATACCCGGTGACAGGGGATGATCAGCGCCACCGGATTCTTCGCCATGGCCTGACCGACGTCACGCGCCGCTTCCGGCCCCGCTCCGAGTTCCTTGGCCAGGGCGCCATAGGTGGTCGTGTGGCCCCAGCCGATACGCCGCGCAGCGTCATAGATGCGCAGGAAGAATTCGTCCTGGTCGCCGAGATCCAGGGTGAAGCGTGAGAAATCGATCGCCTCGCCGTCGAAATAGCGTTTCGTAGCAACGATCGCTTCCGCGATTTCGGGAGTTGGCTTCCCCGGTTGCGCGTTCGGTACGCGACGCAACAGGTTCCGCTCTGTCGCTGCGGCATCCCTTGTCGGCAACTGGAAGCGCGTGATGCCGATGTCGTTCCAGGCGATCCCGCAGAAACCGGCTGACGTCTCGAAGATGGCGTAAGACTGCATTTTCTGGCCCATGATACGGCCCTCGCGTTTCTCTAGAGCATTTCCGCTTTTCTCCGAATCGCGGAGATACTCTAACTCTTTGTTCTTACGCAATTCCGGACGCAAAACCGCTGCGCACTTTTGCTGGAATTGCTCTAGCCTCAAGATCGTGCTTCGCGGCGGCGAACTCAACCCGATTCCTGCGCCATGCTGACAGCGAGCGACAGCTTGCTGCGCTCCATCACCACCATCGTACGGAAGCGCTTCACATTGCCTTCTGCGAAAAAGAGCTCGCGCGTCAGCCGCTCATATTCGGCCATGTCGGCGACGTTGACGATCAGCACGAAGTCGGCGTCGCCCGTCACGTAATAGAGCTGCTGCACCTGATGGCAGGCGGCGAGCCGGCGCTTTACCGCGTCAAGCAGGTCGAAGCGCTCGCTCTCGACCGTGACCTCGACGATGATGGTGATCGGCCGTCCGGCCTTGGCCGGATCGACCACCGCGACATTGCCCTTGATGACGCCGGCGGCTTCGAGCGCCGCGATGCGCCTGTTGACGGCCGATGGCGAGAGGTTGACCGCATTGCTGATGTCGCGCTGCGGCATGCGGTTGTCGTCCTGCAGCAGCGACAGGATCTTTCGATCGAATTCGTCGAGCATGGCACCCTCCCATCGTGGTCGGATATTCCGGGAATATGGCTGGGACGCAACACTGTCCCGAAAGCAGGGGCAAATCTCGGCACAAATTCCACTCGATGTCGACTAATGTTGCGACAATCGTTCCACAAGGAGGTTCTGGAGTGTTTCACGCCGTTACGGAGAAGGGGCCTGCGCCGCGCGCGCAACTGACTGCCGCGCTTGGCGATGAAGGTCGAGCCAGGGCACAGGCCTTTCTCGAAACTTTGCCAGGCTACCTTCCGACGCCACTCGTTGCGCTGCCGGCACTCGCCAGGGCTTCGGGGATCGGCGCGCTGCAGGTCAAGGACGAGGGGAAGCGCTTCGGCTTGAAGAGCTTCAAGGCACTTGGTGGCGCCTACGCGGTGATCTCGCTTGTGCTCGAGGAGGCAGGCCGGCGTCTCGGCCGTGCGCTGAGCCCGGCCGATATCGCGTCGCAGGATGTCCGCGCCATTGCCGCCACAATGACCGTGGCGTGTGCGACGGACGGCAATCACGGTCGTTCGGTTGCCTGGGGCGCGGAGCTTGCCGGCGCCGCCTGCGAGATCTTCATACATGCCGGAGTGTCCGAAGGGCGGGCGGCGGCGATGGCGGCCTTCGGTGCGCATATCAATCGCATACAGGGCACTTACGACGATTCCGTCGCGCTCGCTGCGGAGATGGCTGCAGCGCGCGGCTGGACCGTGGTCTCGGACACGTCATGGGAAGGTTACGAGGCGATCCCGCTGACCGTCATGCAGGGTTACACCGCCATGATCGGCGAGGCGCTGGATGCCTCGGCGGAACCGCCTACCCATCTGTTCCTGCAGGCAGGCGTCGGCGGCATGGCCGCGGCCGTGGCGTCTTATGCCACACAGCGCCTGGGCGCGGCGGCTCCCAAGGTCGTCGTGGTCGAGCCCGAGCGCGCGGCATGCCTCTACGCCACGGCCGAGGCAGGGCAGCTGGTGACGGTCCCCCATGGCGAGCCGACCATCATGGCGATGCTCGAATGCGCCACCCCATCGCCGATCAGCTGGGAAGTCCTTCGGCATCTGGCCGACGGTTATGTCACGCTGGAAGAGCAGGAGGCCGTAAAGGCGATGAAGAAGCTGGCCCAGCCTGTCGGAGGCGACCCCGCGATCGTTGCCGGCGAAAGCGGTGCAACCGGGCTCGCCGGCATGTTCGCCTGTCTCGCTGATCCCTCCGCGCGTGCCCATCTCGGGCTCGATGCCCAATCCCGCGTCCTCGTCTTCAACAGCGAAGGCGCAACCGATCCCAAGATCTACGCCGATATCGTCGGCCGCAGCCCGGAACAGGTGGCCGCATGAACAACGACCCGATCCAACTCCTGAAGGACCTCGTCTCGATAAACTCTGTGAATCCCGATCTTGTGCCTGGCGGCGCCGGCGAAGAAAAGGTCGCCGATTTCTGCGCAGCCTGGTTTCGGGAGCGCGGCTTCGAGGTGCATCGTATCGAGGAGCATGCCGGCCGTCCCTCGATCGTCGGCATTGCGAGGGGGAGCGGCGGCGGGCGGTCGCTGATGTTCAACGGCCATTACGACACCGTGTCTATCGCCAGCTATGACGGCGACGCGCTTGATCCTGTCATCCACGACGGCAAACTCTCCGGACGCGGCTCCTTCGATATGAAGGGCGGCGTGGCGGCGATGATGGTTGCTGCGGCACGGGCCAGGGACAAAGGGCTGCGAGGCGACATCCTCGTCGCCTGCGTGGCTGACGAGGAGTATGCCTCATTCGGCACGGAGGAGGTCGTCGCACGGTTCAGGGCCGACGCGGCGATCGTGACCGAGCCCAGCCATCATGAGCTGACGACGGCCCATCGCGGTTTCGTCTGGTTCGACGTCGTCGTGCAGGGCAGGGCCGCCCATGGCTCGCGGCCGGAACTCGGCATCGATGCGATCGTGAAGGCCGGCAAGTTCCTGGTTGCCCTGGAGGAGCTCGACCGACGTCTGCGCGCGAACCCTACGCATCCGCTGCTCGGGTCGGGCTCCGTCCATGCTTCGCTGATCAAGGGTGGCGAGGAGCTTTCGAGCTACCCGGCCGAGTGCCGCATCTCGCTTGAGCGCCGGACCATTCCTGGAGAAGATGCGGCGACCGTGGCGGCCGAGCTGCAGGCCATCATTGACGCCATCGCTGCCACCGATCCCGATTTCAAGGCAACGCTAGTCGCCGGCCTGGAACGCCAGCCCTTCGAGGTCGACGACAACGAGCCCGTCGTCGTCGCGCTCGACCGTATCGCGACCGAGCGGCTGGGGCGGCGCCCTGCCCGCCGAGGCGAGCCGTTCTGGACCGACTGCGCGATCCTGCGAGGGGCAGGCATTCCCTGCGTCATGTTCGGTGCCGACGGTGGCGGCGCCCATGCGGCGACCGAATGGGCCGACATCAGATCCGTCGAAACCCTGGCCGACATTCTGACGGAGACCGCGGTTTCCTTCTGCGGGTAAAGCTCCGGGCTTCCGGCCGGGGCTGCCTCAGCGTGGCTCGGGCCGGATCAGCGGCGTGATGGTGAAGGTCTCGACCGCGCTGCGCCGGATGGCGGTGATGACGAGCGGTTGGCCGATCCGGTCGCCGGTCAGCCTGCGGATCAGGTCGTCGACGCCGGCCACTGCGCGCCCGTCGATGGCAACGATGACATCGCCTTCCTTCAGGCCGGCGCGTGCCGCAGGACCTTCCGGCTCGACCTTGCGCAGCCGCACGGCGGTGTTGCTGACGACCTGGGTCGCCAGCGCGGCGCGACGCGGCAGGACGACGGTATCGGCCGAGATGCCGATGAAGGCGCGCCGTACGCGGCCGTGACGGATGATCTCGGAAACGACGTGGCTGGCAGTGTTGGACGCCACCGCAAAGGCGATGCCCTGCGCGCCGAGGATGATCGCGGTGTTGACGCCGATCACCTCGCCGCTCGATGTGACGAGCGGTCCGCCGGAATTGCCGGGATTGAGAGCCGCGTCGGTCTGCACCACGTCGTCGATCAGGCGACCGGTCGAGGAACGCATGGAACGGCCGAGCGCAGAGACGACACCGGCCGTCACTGTCCATTCGAAACCGAGCGGATTGCCGATGGCGATGGCGATCTGGCCGCGTCGCAGCGATTTGGAATCGCCGAGCCGCGCCGCGACCGGGAAGCGCCCGTCGGCGCGTACGAGCGCGATGTCGGTATCGGGGTCGCTGCCGAGCACCCGGCCCTCGGCCGAGCTGCCATCCGGTGTCATCACTCGTACCGTCCTGGCGTCGGCTACGACGTGGCTGTTGGTGACGATCAGACCGTCGGGCGAGATGACGAAGCCCGACCCATGGCCGGCCCTGCCGCCGATGTGCTCGATGCGGGCGACGGCCGGTCCGACCCGGTCCACCGCATCGGCGACCGAACGGGAATAGGCGTCGAGCAGCGCCGTGTCGCTGTCGAGATCGAGAGCTGCCTCGCCCATGGTTGCCTCAGTTTCTGCAGCGTGACGCATGCACTCGTCAGGAGATCTGCGTTGCAGTGAAATTGCTCCCTATATGTGCGGAGCGCGAAAGGCCCATGCGACCTGCCCGAATGGCCAGTCTAGCAATCTGGCGAGTAGGAACAGGCGCCTGCTTCGGCGATATCTGGGATCACCAAGCCCAGGAGGCATAAATGAGCAAGTTCAATCTTCCCGACTTTTCCCGCGCGGTCGCCGACCTCGCCCAGTCGGCCGGCGCGGCGCTGGCGAGCCTCAATGTCCATCCACGCCACAGCGTCAGCGCCTTCCATTGGCGCGAAGGCCTCTATGTCACGGCCGAGGAGGTTCTGGATTCCGGCGACGAACTGGAACTGGTGCTGCATGACGGCAGTACCGCGAAGGCCGAACTCGTCGGCCGCGATCCCTCGACCGGCATCGCGCTGGTCAGGCCGGAAGGCATCAGGGCGCCCGACATGTTCAAGCCGGCGGCGGATGTCAGGGCCGGCAGCCTCGCCGTGATCGTCGGGCAGGGGGGCGGGTCGCCGCTCGTCGCCTTCGGCACGGTCAACGAGGCCGGCACGTCATGGCGCAGCATGCGCGGCGGGCTCATCGATCGCCGCATCGGCCTGTCGGCTCCCCTCGACGGACGTTTCGAAGGAGCGGCCGCCCTCGACGGGACCGGTGCGCTGATCGGCCTCGTCCTTTTCGGCCCGCGCAGGCGGCCGCTGGTGATTCCTGCCGAGACGATCGAGCGGGCCGCGGCCGCACTCAAGGAGAAAGGTCATGTCACGCGGGGTTATCTCGGCGCCGGCCTGCATCCTGTCCGTCATGCTTCAATAAAAGGCGCGATGGTGATGAGCCTTGATGACGACGGTCCGGCCAAAGCGGCCGGCCTTCATCTGGGCGATATCATCACCGAGTGGAATGGCG
>VFQN01005226.1_pt1 | contig 16106 bp, 14 predicted proteins | sample 3512371 | NCBI WGS metagenome assembly VFQN01 (sample SAMN10412370, study PRJNA504923) | tailings metagenome | isolation source: Replicate 2 from Balatoc abandoned mine | place: Philippines: Itogon, Benguet | collected 2017-08-28 | reverse complement strand
TACGTCTGACCAGCGCATATAATCGGATACAACCTCAGGAAACAATATAAAATTTTCCAGAAAATAATATAGTATTTTAGCAATATTAAATAATGGTACGGCACCGTACGGGGGCGGGCGGTCGGTCTGGACCCCCCTCCTGAAACTAAGTTGGCATATGTGTCCAAAACTAAGTTTTCTACCCCCCCCCCCTGCCGGCACCATGGACCATTTCCACAACACCCAGCGCTGCTGGCAGCGCTGTTGTGCGCAGTGAGTGTGCATGCGCCCCACCCACCCGCCGGCGAGTCCAGGAATATCATGTTGGCCACCTTGCTCCACGCGTGGGGGTTGGCGGACAGCCGCACGCCCAGGCCCTGCCCCACCAGCTCGAACGTGAAGGGGCCCTGCAGCGGCAACCAGGGGCGCGGGGTTAAACTGAATGCGTAAAACTTGCAGTGTCTATGGTAACAGTGAAACAGACGTTTGGCTTATCCAAAGGCAGGTGTGCAAACGCAGCTTCACTGCGGCGCACGCGGAAACTGCAGAGTGCGTGACGAGCCCCAGCCCGGCCCCCTAGCTATGCGCCAGGGTGCACTGCTGTTGTTGCTTGGCCCTTGCCGCCGCTGCTGTTGTTGCTACGTGCTGCCGCCGCCGCTGCTGCTTCTGCTGCCGGGACTGCTAGCCCACGCCTTGCTCTGTAGCGCAGCAGCCGCGGGCGCTATTGCCACGACCGTATCGCCCAGCAGCGCCCGTGTACGGGTACAACTGCGTGGCAGCAGCCGCAGCTGCTCGCGACCGATCGACGCTGCGGCCTGCACGGCCCCCGGCCAAACCCTCTCCTCGCCGTTCCTCCGCCTCCGCCTCCGTCGGCGCCGCGGCCCTCCTCACCACTCCGCCGAGCCCTGCCTGCACCCCCAGCCCCGGCCACCGCTGCTGCCGCCACAGCCGCCGCCGCTGCCAAGCCCATAGCATCAATACCGCAGCTGGGAAGTGCAGGCCTTGCTGTGGCTATCACAGCATGGACTGGCATTTCACCTCCAACACCACCGCACGCCGCGGGCAGTGCCCTTCCCGCCCCACACCGCCAGCGCTGCGTGCCAGCCCCCGCCCCGCCTCCATGCCCCCCGCCGCCTCCGCCCCAGGGCCCTGCCTCCGTCGTCACTGACGCCCCGCTGCCCGGCCCTGCCCCCGTACCACACTCACGCCCGTCGGTCTCTAGTGACCCTCCCTCCCATCTACGGCCCCCGCCCCGTCGACTGCCGCCCCTGCCGCCCCGCCCTGCCGCCGGCCTCCCCATACGCCCCGCCACCCTGCCAGTCGATACCTGCCTGCACAACCCACCGCCGGCCCCCGCCTCCAGTCCCGCACCTGCCGCCGCCCAGCCCACGCGGCCCTGTCCTGCCCTGCTCTCTCTTTCGCGTTTCTGCTACTGTGCTGCTCTGCGGTTACCCCCCTCCGCCGACGCCCCGCAGGCCCGCCCACTGCCGTACACCCCGCCCTGCCGTACACCCCGCTCCGTAAGTCACCTGCTCGAACACGAATCCGTCGAAGGAGCTGCATCCCGGTCCCCCGTTGAGCCACAGCACTACAGGGTCTTTGGCGGGGTTGCGCTCTGCGGGCCCGCAGAAGGGATCCAGAGGACTGGCTTAGGACAAGGGGTTTCGCGATCAGGAGTAGCGATAGCGGTCAAGCAGGCTGGATGCTGAGTTTGGCTGAAGCGTGGCAGAGGGCGTGACATGTGGGGTGAGGGTGCGAGCACAGTAGACATAAAAGGTCGCGAGCTTGGATCAGGATTGCCAACAAGGGAGGGTATGGGGGCCGTTAATGAGTCGAGAAGTAGGAGAGCAAGCGGGTCCGGGTTGCTTTGACACCGAACAGCGGGCGATTGGGGCATGCTGTGCAGTGTACACACCAGAAGCCAGCGTGGGTAAGCTTGTTAGGGTAGGGTTAGGGTAGGGTTAGGGTAAGCGGCCCACTCACAAGCCGGGTCGTGCTTTGAGGAGTCGCGGCACACCCTGGAAGCGCGCAGCGGGCCCCCTGTTCCCAAGACCCTACGGTGACGCAACGACAATGGCGGCCACGCAATAATGCACGCTGCCCGGGAGCTGGGCGCCGGCCAGGCTGTGGTGTCGCTGACTGGGACGACGACAACACACCGAGGCTGACTGGGAGCATGGCACACAGCCCCGAGCCACCCGCTGCGGCCGCATGGGCCCTAAGTTTGCTGCCATGGTCAGGACAGGGGCGGCGGCGAACCGGCCCCTCCTGACCAAAGCTTGGCCACCCCAATCCCAATCCCAATCCTCAACCCCAAGCGCATCCGTCATGACCTGCGCACCTTCGCACTCTCACAATTACCTACCGCTCTCGACAAAGTAGTAGAAAAGGCGCCGACCGCGCTTCTCGTCCACTGTCACGTAGCCGGCTGCAGCGGTACGAGGACGGGGGGGCGGGGGGACGCAGGCAGGGCAAAGGGCAGGTGGCAGGGACATGACGGATGACAGCCGTGGTGCATGGGAACAGCGATGAAGCTGGCTCTTGGACATGTATAGGTGCAGCGACCGGCCTTCTGTACACAGCTGCTTGCCAGTGGAGGCAAGTCGAAGGGCCTCGTGCGGTTGCGGTCAGGGGAGATCCCAGGCCGACCTCAAGCGTTGCTCCACCCAGATAGACCTCATTGTAATCAAAAGCATCTCAATCTGATCTAAGTCAGTGAGTTCTTATTGCACCGGAGTGGCCGATCGCTTGCGGCCGAGGGGCCCCGCCGGAACTAGGGCTGTATACATAACTGCTTGGAGCCATGGAGGCAGCTGCAGCACATTGCCCCCAAGCTTTGCAACAAGACTGCCAGCGCACGCAGGAAACTGTTGCGTTGGCAGAGCGAGCTGACACTTCCATACCGTAATGCGAGCTTGTGAATCGGTTGTCATATCCAGGCAGCTGCAGCACTTTGTCTTCTTCTGCTTCCGGTGTTAGCTTAATGTGACCTGTTTGGCGAATGTGAGAAGAAGCGAAGGATGCTGAGGAGCCCACGCCCGCATGCACACGGGCGGCATGGCCTTGACAAAGCCCCAACACAAGGAGTATAGCTAGGAGTATGGCCATGTTTTCCTTTGCTCTGCGTAATCGGAGGAGAACAGCCCGTAAGCTTATGCCAGGGCCTGACACAAGCGCATCCCCGTGTCATGCGCGTGGCCAATGTGCCGCGCTCCATGCCCTACCTGCAACGGCCAGCACATCCGGAAGCAGGCCAGAAACCACGAGGGTATCCCCGTGTCATCTCATAATCTACTATTTTGTACTGTAGCAGAGCGCAGGCAGGGGTATATAAGGGAGCTTGCTGCACAAGGTCAAGTTTACGCCACCTGCGCTATTAAACGCACTATGCTTCCGAGCGAAAAGCAGAAGCTCATCTTAGAGGGGACAACTTTAGGCCGTCACCACCGCTAAATCAGGAAAACTGGCGCGCGGCGGCAAGTTCATGGCCTCTGAGGCCGTTCCCGCAGCTGCTGCTATGGCAGCGGGAAGCGGGCGCCGGCCTGCTCGTGGCCAGCACCGCAAGGCCCCTAGCGATACCTTTGCTTGGGCGGCTGCCCAGGTGCTCACTCAGCTACCCCCGACAGCCAATGGCTTGTCAGCGGTTCCCGACACCTTCCCGCGCGGGGGCGCAACGCTCAGCGCCCCGCTTCTGCCAGGCCTCGCAAAGCCTCCGGGCGAGCTTGTTGCAGCGCACGCTGGCAGTCTTCCTGGCCTGCCAAACCAGCTGGTCGACATCCTACAAGGCGTGACCGAGGACGAGCTTGGCGAGCAGGAGCTTCTCCCTGATGCAACCGAAGATATGGACCAGCTCGACGATGGACTCGGAGCGTCTGGCTCGCAGCAGTCGTCCGAGGATGGCGAGGAGCTGGAGGGCCGCGGGCGTTCTGCCCGGCGCACCAGCAGCGGCGGCAGAGACTCGTCCGGAGCTCCTGGTGGAGGCACTCGGCGGCGGGCGGCATCTTCCGCTGGAGGTCGCGGGCGCCACACTCGGACTCCAAGCGATTCAACGGTGAGTCCTCTACGCAAGTCGGCCTGTGCCGCAGGGTTACGGGGTTTTACGCTTGCATTTTGTTACATATTTCAATTGGAGTCTGTTCTTGTGACTGCTGCGCTAGGGGCTCCCTTTGACACGGGTTGTAAAAGCAACGCAAGAAATCTCGGGGTCGCTTAGCACGTGCAGCAGTACCTTGCGATTGTCCAACAACATGACATTGCAGTGCTCGGCTTATCTCGCTTGGCTAGCCCTGCACTGCGTGCTGTCGACGCGTGTTGAACTGCCATGCCCACCGCACTCGCTGAGCACAAACAAATGCAAGTGCCCGAAAGCAGCAGCATTGCACTGTCAGTCAACAACCCGCAGCCCCGTTACCTAGCTCATCCGGCTCTCGCGCCCTGCCCCACCCGCCCCGCAGCGTCTTGACCTGGCTCCAACCGGCCAGGGGTGAGGAGGCTTATACATCGCTACTATATCCGTAGAGCAATCGCCATCACGGCGAGTAGTACCTAGCAAAGGCGCCAGCCAGTCTATGCCACCCGATTGCACCTCGGCGGTGTGCGAAGGACAGCAAACTTGCGAGGACATGCCACATGTCCGCAGCGGCAGCGGCGCGCCTAACAGCGCCCGGGCGAGCGCCAGGTCCGCCGGGTTATTGTAGCTTATACGCGGACAGCAGCAGAGCAGCACGCTGGCGTGGGGCAATCGCCTTAGGGGCATGCGCACATGGGCACCGCATGCACTGGGCTGCGTCGTGCAGGGGTGCGCTAGGGCTCTGCACGGCACAAGGGGGAAATCATACCTTGCCGCAAGTGGTGCCTCGGCCATGTGGGGTGGTATGCACTGGGTACCGCATGGGCTGTACACGGGCTGTGCTGGATTTGCTGCACACGCACGTTCACGGTGGGTGTGTGGTCTTGGGGCGCAAGACGCACACGCTTGGGGCGTGTACCCGCATGGGTTGTCTCTTGTACGCATGGGTGCATGCATGGGTGCATGCACGAGGCACCGAGCATCGTGATGGGTACGGCGCCGTTTGCCCGCCCCTGGCACCCAACCCCAGCACACGCACTCGACACGCGCCACCCGATTAGGGCACCCGAGGGCCAACACCAGCTGCAGCTCAGCGGCCCTGGGAGCCGCAAAGAACCCCCAAGAGCGTCAGCGCAGCAACACCCCAACCCCAGAACCCCGAACCCGACCCCAAAACAACTCCCCCGCGTGCGTCCGAGCGCACATGCACCCCATTCCCTCACCTTCCTAACCTTACATTCCCACCTAACTCCCTCCCTACCCTTTCAAAGCTAACCGTCCTGCTCCGCTCCCTCCCATACCCGAATCCCGTGCCCCTTACTGACCCCACACCCGCCTGCCCTCCCCCGCCCCTCCCCCGTTCCCCTCCCTCAGGTCGGCGCCCTGCCGCTGCTGGCCGGCCCCGCCGCCACCCCCACGGCCAGCACGCTGGCGGCGCTGGCCGACAAGCCGCTGTCCAAGTTCGTCGGCCAGACGCGCGCCAACGCGCTGGACCCCGCGCAGCTGGACCCCAAGCGCGCCAAGCGCATCATCGCCAACCGCCAGTCCGCGCACCGCAGCCGCATGAAGAAGCTGCAGGCCATCCACGAGCTGGAGAACCAGGTCACGGCGGCGCAGGCGGCCACGGAGGCGACGCGGCAGCAGGTCACTGCGGCGGCGGCGCGGCGCCGGGAGGCGCTGGGCGCAGCCGCAGCGGCGCAGCGACGCCTGGCGGACCTGCGTGCTGAGGCGGCGGCCGCCAGCGCCATGGCCGCAGCCGTTGCGGCGGAGCTGCGCGCCATGGGCATCACGCCAGCCGTGGCGGCGCCGGTGCAGCCGGCGGCTGACGGCGGTGTTGTCGCCACCGTGGCTGCAGAGCAGGAGGCCAAGCCCGCAGCGGACCCGCAGCCCACGCCCGTGTCCGCAAAGGCCGCCGCGTCCCCTAAGTCGCAGAGCGCCATGCCGCCGCCCTCGCAGCCCGTCCCGCCGCCCCAGCAGCAGCAGCAGCCCTCTGCCGCGCCCTCCGCCTCCCGCTCCGCCTCCGCCACTGCCACCGCCACCTCCCTGCCGGCAGGCCCCCGCTCGCGCTCCGCCTCGGGCTCCATGTCTGCCTCCTTCGACGGCCCTGCCGCCTCCCCCAGCCCCGCCACCACCACCGCCGCTGCCGCTCCCCCCATGCCCTCCGCTGCCGCCGCCCCCTCCGCTCCTCCGCAGCCGCAGCTGCACCATGCCAGCAGCGGCGGCAGCAGCGCCATCACCAACGCTGCCGCCGCCGCCGCGGGCGTGTCCGTGTCCGTGGACCGCACCGCCAGCGCCACCAGCAGCCAGCCCTCCGCCCCTCACACTGCCGCACCCCACATGGGCGCCACCATGACCATGGGCATGAGCATGACCGCCATGCCGGCCATGGCAGGCCTGGGCGTGGGCTACGCCTTCGGCATGCACGGCGTGCCTGTGATGCTGGCCGGCGCCGCCGACCCCATGGCCCTGGCGACGGGCCACGGCGGGCTGGTGCCGTCGGTGGCCGCCATGCAGCCCGGGTTCAACAGCCAGATGATGCGCCCGGCCATGGATGCCCACAGCCCCTTCCTGCAGCAGTTCGGCATGCAGCCCACTGGCATGGGCGCCAACGCCATGGCGCCGCAGATGCAGCCACAGGCCGCCGCGTACATGCAGCAGCACCAGCAGCAGCCCTATTACGTGCAGCTGGCGCAGCAGCACCACCCGCAGCAGCTCATGCAGCCGGGCCCCATGTACATGGCCCAGGCGCAGCAGCTGGGCTCCGGGGTCATGCTGGCGCCCATGGCCCCCTTCGCCGGCTCCTACGCCCCCGCCATGTCCTCCCGCGACGGCTACGGCATGTCCATGGGCATGGGCATGATGGCTGGCGGCATGGCGCCTGCCGGCCTGGCCATGTCCGGCCCCGCCAGCGCCGCCAGCGGCAGCGGCGGCTACATGGCCTCCGCCATGGCGCCGGCGATGGCGCCTGGCGGCGGCGGCGGCTACGCTGCGCCCATGGCTCTTGACGGCATGGACACGCTGGGGCTGCACGCCATGCTCAACGGCGGCGACGACGGCGCGGACGACATGGACGTGGCGCAGCTGTTGGCGCCCATGCTGGCCGGGGATGACGACGATGGGCATGGCGGTGCCGGCGGGTACGGGTTTGGGGACGGGGAGGGGGACAGGGACGTGCTGCTGATGGGGGGCGAGGGCGGGCAGGGGGAGGGGTCGCTGCTGGTGGGCGATGCCTAGGGCCCGTGCTGTGGACCGGTATGGACGGCGTTGGGTGCTGGGAGCTGGGGGAATGTGTGCTAGGATCGTGATGTGTTCGGGCCTGCGCGTGGGTGTGTACGCAGACAAGCGTTGGGCTGGTCGCAGCCAGCCGTAAAAAGAAACAAAAAAGCACTGGTAGCAGCAACTTGATGCACCATTGGGCTTGTATTAAGGGTACTGAGCGTTAGCTGTAGGTTTGGCGTTGGTTTGTCGTTTGCAGCTGTTACAGCACTGGCTTTCATGCCGAGTGGCTCGCGACTGACGACTTGGGTATAGGAACACTGACACTTGGCGTGAAGCACTGTCAGCGGTTCGGTGGTGTCTGGTACGGCCGGTGGCAGTAGCGGTGCTTGCGGCTGCTGCTCCGTCGCACTTTTGGCGACGCCGGATGAGGGTCCGAGACTGCGACACGGATGTAGCGCATCAATGCGAGCTTTGGGTGTTATTACAATTGCAAAGCCACTAAGCGTTGACTGGCAGGCTGCCACTGCCTGCAGAATTGATCATCATCGTAAATCCTTGCTTTTGTCTTGACGCATAAGGCAAGCCAACACGTTACACGATGGGCCCCACACGGGCAACATCGATTTTCAAGCTGTTTGTTGTCCGTAGGAGAGAGATCGGTAGGAGAGAGAGAACTCGCTTTCGGCCCAGCATTGGGCGTTTGACTGCAGATGGTACGGGGCTGGGGGCGCCCAGTGATCTCTCTGTTGGAGGCGGCAAGTGTTGTATCATTGCCTGCCTGCCTGCACCGCGTTTGCTCACGGCGTGAGACGGCACGGGGATGCTGTAGACTGTCTGGATAACCTGGCTTTTCCATGAGGGGTGAAGAACTTGGAAAACGCACGAATAATGCAAGCTGTAGGCGCATAGACGGTTGACCGCCTAAGCACCCCAGTCAGGCGTAATGTGCGCCTGGCAACACGATCTGTGTAACACAACGAAGGGACAGGTTGGCGTTCCTATGCTTGCTTGTGGGCATTGCGTCCGAGACTGGCAACAGGCGGTGCGTGTGGTACAATTGTCCAGCAGGTGGTCCAGTCTCTTGTCCAGCTTTTGCCCCTCAGCCCTTACGCCAGCCAACCAGTCCAGCTACAGGCTTTCAGCCTTAGACCCGCACGCCTGCAGGAGCCAGGAGGCCATGTGCCCCACTTGAGCATAGCGCGCACAAGCATATGCAGCAGTACCATCACAAGTAGTACAGCGCCCGACGGTATCTACGACATGCAGCCGTGCAACGTTAGCTTCACATTGCCGTTGAAATGACGCAAAATCGTATTGCGGGGAAGCATGCGGCTCGAGCCCCTCGTGCAGATGACGGGGTGCAGTGTTACACCAATAATGCGCTGTTCTGTAGCCATTAAGCGTTGGTCGGCAGCTGCCGGTTCCCCTTCACCCCGTCCACGGCCGCAAACGCACGCACAATGGCCGCTGTAACAATACCCGTCCACGTGGACGCACCGCGTAGGGAGTTATGCCAGGCACCTCCGCTTAACAAGGGACCTGCAGCCGGAGAGCGGGACCCTTCCGCCACGTGCCTGCCGCGACTGAGAGAGGGGTACGGCCGCAGAGATTCCGAGGCAGGTGCTTACACAACTTATGCTGGTGTTGCTAACGAAGGGAGAAGTCCAGCACCAAGGGCGCGACGGTGCGTGGCTTGACTGTTATCTACCAATGACCAGGACAGGTCCTCCCCTGCTAGGGGTTGCTAGCTTGCTGCCAACCGGCTCACAATGGACACACCAGGGGCGCAAGACCCTGCCTGTTACAGACAACATGTGGGTTGCGCGAAGGCAGGGCAGGTCACCGTTGGTTTCCGCCACGCGCTGCTGCACTCCTGCATTCACGCACACAGGTACGCTGGGAAGCCCTTTCAACCCCTTCATGGTGCAAAGCGATGCAGGAAGTTGCACGTACCGTACGACCAAAACAAGCAGTTGACAGGTTAGACTACGACCGCGCGCTTGGGCTGTTACACAACTGTAGACGTCCGTCCACTGCAGGCCCCGACATCAGGACAGCCGCGGCACCTTGCACATGAACGACCAAGGGCATGTGGCGATGCCCTCAACGGAAGGCTGCACTTCTTGTGCGAGCATGCCATGAGTCATGTACGAAACTTACAGCCACCTACGTATGTACATACATTATGGCACGGCTTTCGTTCAGACTGGCCAGTATACGATCCGGCCCCAGGACGCGCGAAAGACACGCAGCGTGTCAAGCAGCAGCAAAATCATTCCTCAATCCTCGTCTGCAGTACTCCGCTATCATAAGCACGCGCCGTGCTGTCCGTGGTGTCCGTGGAGCTCTTCGTTCTACATCGGGTTGTACACCCACAGGCCGCCACCCATCGGTTGGCCCGGAGGGACGAGCTGGCCGTGCGCCACCAAGGGGGCGGGCGGTGCGGCCCCTGGGGCGCCCTGACCCGTGGCCCCTGCTGCTGCCGTGGGGTCCATGCCAGCGCCGTACGCGTGCCCGTACACGTGTCCCTGCTGCCCGTACGCCTGGCCGTAACCATGGGGGTACTGCTGCTGCTGCTGCGGCGGCGGCGGCTGGTGATGCTGCTGCGGCTGTTGAGGCGGGGCGGGGTGCTGGTATCGCTGTTGCGATGGATACAGGGGAGACTGCAGGCCCTGGGGATGTTGTTGGTAGTGTCCTGTGAAGGTAGGCGCTTGCTGCGGATGGCTATGCTGCAGCTGCTGCTGCGGTTGACTGTGCTGCAGCAGCTGCTGCTGCCTCCGGCACGCCTCGTCATCGCTGCCTGCCCCTCCGTCGAGGTAGACGTTCCCGTCATTGTGGCTTCCAACCCACGTATCCTCCAGCGCTGATCGGTGTTGCTGCTGCTGCGGCTGCGGCTGCCGCCGCCGCCAGTGGGCCTCGTCATCGCTCCCCGCGCCGCCTTCTATGTACACGTCATTACCCAGGTGACTCCCACCCCAGGCATAGTCCCCTGTATGCTGCTGCTGCTGGTGCGAGGGAGCGGGCGCAATGGCCCTGTTGGAGTTGCCAGGGCCAGGGCCACGGGCAGGGGCAGGGGGCGCAAGCGAGGAGGAGAACGAGGTCGGGAGCAGGGACGGGGGCGGGGCGTGTGGGCTGGCCAGCGCGGCAGCGGTGTGGGCCGTTCGGGGGTGGCCGGGGAGCGGATGTGGTGCGGGAGCCGAGGAGCAGCTGGAGGTGCGGGGGAGGTGCAGGTGCGGCGGGCGAGGTTCCGGAGCTGGTGGCGGGAGGGACAGCATGGGCTGAGCGAGGGGCTGGGTGGGGCAGGAGCCGTGGGTGAGTAGCGGGGCGGTGGAGGGGCGGGAAGCGGGGGCGGCTGTGGGTCTGGGGCGGAGGGCGGCCAGCAGCTCGGGCGGGAGCGGCCTGTGGGGTACAGCAGACGGGTGCTGGTGAGGCCGGTGCCCTCTGCACCCGTTGCCCCAACGCAGCGTAACAGGCATCTGCCAAGGCCAGTCACGGGGTCAATACAGCCGAACCTTTCGAGCCGGATGTCCGCCCTTTCAACCCCGCCCTGGTCCTTCCCCCTACCTGTCATACACCCTGCCGTATTCCCCCGCCACGTCAGCCAGCGCCCCCGCCGCCTCGCCGATCACGCCGCAGCCGCCACCACTCCGTGCCCCGTGCGCCCCGGCCACGCTGTCCGTGTCCGTCAGCACGCAGTCTACCACACACCGGGCGGTGCACAGGCGCGTGAACCACGCCTGCAGCGCTGCCCGTGTGCCCTGCACGGCACGACATGGCACCGTACGAGTCAAAATGTATACGAGATAATACGGTGACACGCAATGAGAGGCCAGGTGCTGACATCTGGTTTGACCTGCACATTCGTCTGACGCACAATAGCACGCATCGGCACGAATAATGTTGACCTCCGAAACCGGACCGCGTCTAATTCTACCAATAGACGAACGGGCCGTCTATAGCAACCTTGAACCGTCTATGGCAGGGGGTAACAATTGCGGACGCGGTTCACCTCGATCCTACGCTCCTACACACCGTCTGCGTGTCCCTCACCATGTCCGCCCCACGCGCCGCCTCCGCCATCGCCCCCGCGTGCAGCACCGCACGCAGGCAGCCCCACGTGGGGGCAGGGGGGGAGGGGGAGGAGCTGCGAAGGTAGGCAGGGCCGGTGGGAGGCAAGAAGGCCTGATGTTGCAGCAGAACGACTCAAGCAACTGGCATATGCGGTGTGCGTCAAGTGTCATGCACGCTACGATGGGGTACGACGCATCCAAATACCCCGCTGGCCCCCTCGCACCTGCGGGCGCTGCCGTTGCAGCTGAAAGGCGCTCCATCGGCGCTGTCACCGTCACCCCACCGCGCACCCTCTCCATCATCTCGCCCGCCCCACTCGCGTCCCCCATCCCGGTCCCGCTCCCGGTATCCTTGCCGCCTTGCATCCGCACCCCACCCCCTGTCCCTGTCCCAGCCCCTGCCGCTATCGCGGTCCCTCGGCCTGTCAGTCTCCCTCCCCCTGTCCCTGTCCCTGTGCCCACTCCGCCGCCGGTCATCCCCGCCTCTCCCGTTCTCCCACTCATCTGATCGCCGCTTCTGAGGCCCTTCCAGCAACAGCAGCGGACCGATTTCCCTTCCCTCCTGCACCTTCCGCTCCCCCTGCTCCCTCTGCCGGCTCTCCCGCCCCTGCCGCCCCTCCTGTCCCCCCTCCTGTCCCCCCTCCTTCCGCAGCTCCAGCGTGACGTCCAGGGCGCTGGGCCCCGCTAGAAGCCGCACCACAGGCAGGCCAGAGACCAGGGCCATGTGCGGGGTGCCGCCGGCAGCGGACATGATTTTGGCGGCGGCAACCACTGCCACACGCCCCTGCGCGCAGGGTCGCACGCAGGCAGTCTGTATACTAGCAAGGTATGTGAGTCAGTAGGCGCACAGTTTGGAGTGTCCCAATGGGCGTGCACCTGCCCACCCAATGTATCCGTGCCCAACCTGTCTGCGCCCCTGACAACCGTTGCCCCCTAACCCCCGCCCCCAGTCGCTCACCATCTGCGCCAGCTGCCCCAGCACCGGCCCCTTGCGCTCCGCATCCGCCCCCAGCCGCTCCCACAGCCGGTCCAACACGCCACACAGCGCAGGGTGCGCGGGGGCGGGGCCAAGCGCCGAGCCGCGGTCCGACTCCCGGCTGGACCCCCTGTCCCGTCCACGGTCGCGATCGTGCTTGCGCCCGTCGTGACGCGAGCGAGCGTCACAACCGCCGTCACCGTAACGGTCGCCGTAACGGTCACCGCGGCTGTCCGCATACCTTCTCATGCTGCCCCCGCCGCCGTGGCCGTCGCACTCGCCACGCCGGCCACCGCCTGTTCCTGCCGTCAGCTCCAGGGGCGCGCTCCACTGCGGGTGGTGCAGCAGCTGCCGGGCGGCCAGGCGCCGGTCGGCGCCGGCGGAGGGGGGCACGGCTGCTGCTGGCGGGCTCGCCGGTCCAACGGCAGGCGCAGCGGCAGGGCTAGGTGCAGGGCCTGCAGCTGCCGCCGTGCTGGCTGCGGCTGTAGGATGTGGCTGCCGCCAAAGTGGTGCCGCCGCACCCGTTACTCTCGTTGCTGCTGCGGCCGTCGGCGCCCCCGGCTCGGGGTACGGGCCTGGCGGCGGGTGCGGGTACAGAGGCGGATGGTGTGCTGCCGTAGGTTGGGGAGCTGGCCGTGCCCCTGGCGCCGATGCCCGGCTTGAGACGCCCGGAGGAGGCGCCGATGCTACATGTGCAGCCGGGGGACGACCAGGTCCAGGGCCGGCGCCAGGCGGTCGGGGCGCAGGCGGTGGGCCAGCTGCTGCTTGTGGAGCGGAGGTTGCCATGCCAGGTCTTGACGGGCCACCGCCGCCGGCGGCCTGTCCCGGCGCCCGCCCTGTCCCTCCGGCGGGCGCGGTAGCCCCGGGCGCAGCTCCGGGGAACGGTCCAGGAGCGGACCGCGCGTCAGCTTGTGTCCGGGGCGCTGCCCCTGCCACTGGCCCTAATCCAGACCTTGTCCCTGCCCCTGGCCCTGACGTTGGCCTTGCCCCTGACGTAGAAAGTCCGCCGTGTGTACTGTCATTGGACCGCGCAGCTGAAGGACCAGTGGCAGCTGCTGCCCCGGCCGCTGCTGCCGCTGCGCCTTGAGCCGCCTGGATGGGCCTGTGGGTGGGTGGATCAGCACGGAGGGGGACTGCTGCTGCCGCTGCTGAACCCCTTGCACCTGTACCCACACCCGCCCTTTGCCTGTCCGGCCCAGTCGCAGCCGTTGCCGTGCCAGAGTGACCGGTTGACAGCACGCCCTGCAGCCCCCGGGGCGCCTCCCGAGCGGCGGCGGAGGTACCCGGTGCAGCCCCTCTGGCCGGACCCGGCCCCGCCGCAGCTGCCGTTGCTTCCCCCGCAGCATGTCCCCCAGCCGTGCGGCCCCCTGGCGCCCCCAGCAGCCTCCCTGAAGATGACGGCCCTGCCGCCTGCCCCGCCTGGCCATGGGGTCGCGGGCCCGAGGCGGTGCCGTACGCAGATGCGATGGCGGTAGCGGCAGCGGTGGCGGCGGCAGGGACGTCGCGCCTTGGCGGCCCTGCTGCCGTTCCGGCCCCCGCGGGTTGCAATGCGCCGCCAGTAGCGCCGGACTTTGGCGCGGGTGCGGGTGCTGAGGTGCCGGCGCCCCAGCGGTTCCGGCGGTCAGTAGCAGCAGCGGGGCCAGGCGGGGCGGCCGCTGCAGCAGCAGCAGCAGCAGCATCACCAGCACCAGCACCAAGCACCCCAGGTCGGCCGTCACTCGCCAGGCCCTTGCGGGGGTCCCTCCTGGGAGCCTGGCCAACAGCCCGGGAGCTGGGCGGCTGTGCGCCACCTCCCGGAAGCAGCCTGCCTGGCGCGCTTCTGCCGCCGCCAGGCCCCGGTTGCCTCCCACGCGCCTCCGTCCCGCCGCCTGACGCCCGCTCCCTGGACGACGACCGACGGGGGGCCCTGCCGCGGCTGCGGCTGCGGCTGCGTGTCCGCATCGCCACAGGCTGGCCCTTGCACCCCTCAACTTCCTCTGCCGCCTCGTCGCTAACCCCGCCCCGCCCCCGGTCCTGGGGGCCCAGGCTGCGCCCCCGGCTGCGGCTGCGGGTGCGGTGCGCCACAGGCTCACAGTCAGGGCTGCACCGCCTGCCGCTTCTGCCGCCGCCGTCATCATCGCTGCTGCTGCTGTCGACACGGAAGCGGCCCCCCGACCGCCCGCGTCGTCGAGGCCGCCGCGCAGCCTGGGCCGGACTGCGCCCGCGGCTGCGACTACGACTGCGGCTCCGATTCCGACTGGGGGACATGAGCAGCTCCTCGCTCGTGTCGCTCTCATCGCTGCTGCTGAGCAGCTCGCACACCTCAACGCTGTTCCCCTGGCCCTGGCCCCCACCCTGCTGCTGCGGCTGCTGCGGCTGCTGCTGTAGCTGCTGTTGATGGTTCCAGGCGGCAGCCGCCGCTGGTCCCTGGGGCTGTGGCTGGACGGTGCCGCCTGCGGCCACGGGCGCCGTGGCTGCAGCCTGGGGTGGAACGACAGCTGGCGCCGTGGCCGCAGCCTGGGGTGGAGCTAAAGCAGCACCAGCCGCTGTTGCGGGCTGGGCGTGGCGTCCAGCCGCTGCAGCCTGAGGCTGCTGTTGGTGGCTTCTCTCCCCAAGCCCACTGGCATGGCTGCTCCCGGCAGCACCCGCCCGCCCGTCCTGCACCGCCCTGCTGAGCGGCCCCTCCAGCCACGCCCTCAAATCGGGCACGCCGGCACCCAGCGGACCCAGCCGCGCAAACGCTCGCCGCACCTCCGCCGCCGCCGCCGCACGCGCCGCCTCCCCTCGCCCGCCGCCGCCCACATGCCCCTGCTCCAGCTGCCGCACCGTCAGCGCCTGCTGCACCTCCGCCGCCGCTGCCAGCTGCTCGTTCAGTCCACGTACTATCCGCCGTGCCTCCTCCCATGCGCCGCCCATCGCCTCCTCCCACGCGCCGCCAAGGCCGAATGCGCCCTCCCCTGCCACCGCCGGCGGCAGTGGCGGCTGCGCAAGCAGCGAGGAGCCAAGTGGCCTCGTGGACGGCGCCGCCGTGGGGCCGAAAGGCGCGTCCGCGGCCTGCCCGCTCTTGGCCCCCGCGCTCCCTTGACCTGCCTGCACCGTCCGAGGCTGCTGCTGCTGCTGCTGCTCTGGAAGCAGCGCCTGCGCTTGGCGGGCACCGGGCGCAAGGCGCGGTCGCTTGCTGCCGGGACTCACAGCCTTCGTGCCGTCAAGCCCCTGCCCGCCCACACCCTCAACCTCAACCCCAACCCCAACCTCAAACCCAACACCGCCAACACCGCCTGCATCGCTGGCACTGGCGCTGGCGTCCAACCGCTGGATGCCGCCCTCGTGGCCGCTGTGGCACGGGCGGGGCGGGTCCTTTGACCGGCCGCGCCGTTGCGCTCCGTGCTTGCGCCGCTCCCCAACACTCCCCGTTTGGCCAGGGCTCCTGCCCCGTGCCCTCTGCCGCCCCTCCCCGCTTGGCCCACTGGATCTCTCCCGCCCCGCGCTGCCTTCACCGCTGCCCCTGCTGCCCCCACCTTCAGCCCCTCGCACCAACTTGTGCCCGGACCCTCCTGCTGCTGCCTCGCCCGCTGCTGTTGCAGCTGGTATGGCCGGCGCCTCCACCTCCACAACCTCACCCTCCTCCTCCGCGCCCCCGCCACCACCGCCAGCGCCCTGACCCTTCACCGCCTCCCCGCTGCTTGCCATGCCTGCCTCTGCGCCCACCCCTGCACCCGATCCCGATCCCGGCCCCGCCTCTGCCCCCGCCCCCGCCTCTGCCCCTGCCCCCGCCCCCGCCCCCGCCTCCTCCTGCAGTCCGCGGAGGAACTTG
>VFQN01005224.1_pt1 | contig 16128 bp, 11 predicted proteins | sample 3512371 | NCBI WGS metagenome assembly VFQN01 (sample SAMN10412370, study PRJNA504923) | tailings metagenome | isolation source: Replicate 2 from Balatoc abandoned mine | place: Philippines: Itogon, Benguet | collected 2017-08-28 | reverse complement strand
GCGGAAATCCGGAAAGAAACTGGACTGCTTTTTATGATGCCCCAAGGTATAGCAGTGGTTATGCTGCTTTGTTTCAGACGATGGCTTTCATGCCTGAAACACATATGCTAAAACCGTACGATCAGCGTGTGAAAAGTACGTATGATCTGATGCAAACATTTATAGAAGAAGGATCCAAACAGGCTACTGCTATTAAAACAACAAGAAAAAAAGCCATTGATGCAGTAAAGCAACAACAGGAATTTCCACAAACCTATCGTGTAGATACCACTCGATTTGATCAAATTAAATTCATGGGATATACTTCTGCTCAAAAGATCAGTGAAGTAACAGGAATGAACAGAATCTATTATGACCGATCAAAACCATACACGAAAGAAATTAAGTACTATAATTATTTTAAAGGTGAACAGTTCGTCAGTAAACCCAAAGCTTATATTATTCCACAAGGATGGCATGAAGTAATCGAAAGATTAGCTATCAATAAAGTAGCCATGCAAAGACTGAAGAAAGATACAGTGATTGAAGTGGAAGTATCTCGAATTACTGACTATAGAACAACTACCAGATCCTTTGAAAAACATTATCGCCAGTCAGGCATTCGTGCATCGCAACAAACAGAAAACATCCGTTTTCTAAAAGGAGATTATATGATTTACACTGGACAAGCAGCCGATCGATTCCTGATTGAAACACTAGAAACCGGAACCGATGACAGTTATTTCTCCTGGAACTTTTTTGATGCCATCCTCCAGCAAAAAGAGGGCTATAGCAATTATAGATGGGAAGATGTTGCTGCTACTTATTTACAAGAACACCCTGAACTAAGAGCAGAACTCGACGCCAAAAAGAAAACAGACGAAAAATTTGCCGCATCTGCGAATGCACAACTAGACTTTGTCTACAAGAAATCACCCTATTATGAACCAGCTCATATGAGGTATCCGGTGTTTAGGTTGAAGTAGATGATAGACCGTAGTCCATGGTCCATGGTCTATGGACTATGGTCTACTGTTCATAGCTCCTCAACTTCTTCGCAATAAAAACAGATAAGAGTACAATCACAATACTGAGATAACCTACCCAAGAGTAGTGAACAATAGTATGATCAGGTTTACTGATGACGATCATTCCTGCAATGAGTGAGGCAATTCCTGAGAACAATTGTTGGATAGAACCATTAAAACTCATAAAACTTCCTCTTTGTTCTGCCGGTACCACATTGCTAATAATGGCTTGAGCCGGAATACCCCTTCCTGTACTTAACACAAACCAAATACCAGTAACCATCAACACATAATAATATTTGATAGCTGGCATATTGGTGATCAGGAATATGGGAATGAGAGATATCAATGCAAAAAACATAAATGTGTTATGCTTTCCGTACTTATCCGCCATCTTACCTATCAAGGGTGAAGTAATAAATGTAGCGATACCTCCTACCATGTAAATCATGTTACGTTGTGTATCTGTAAACCCTACATTGAACTCCATATAGGGGTTTAAAAAAGGGATGATCAGGAAATGTCCTAGCATCAAGGTTCCGGATAATCCTAATGCTACCAATTGCACCCTACTGGTCAATACATTTTTTAGCATGATGAAAGGTTTTACTCTTTCACCATGAATATGGGCTGACATAGAAGGAAGATAACGCATGAGCAAAATGGTAATGATAATGCCCAAGCCTCCGATAGATAAAAAAGGAGAATGCCAACCCAGCCATCCTGCTAAATACAAAGCAGAAGGGACCCCTACGATAGATGCCAATGAAAAAGCCGAGAATAAAATGCCCATGGCTTGTCCTCTCTTTTCATAAGGAAAACTATCTGCAACAATGCTTAATACCTGCGCACCAATCAATCCTCCAAATAAACCTGCAGTAATTCTTGCTACCAATAACAAGAAATAAGAAGGAGCAATACCACAACAAATGGTACCAATGGTAAACCCAATATAACCAAATAACAATACTTTTTTTCGATCATACCCATCTACAAAAAACGCAGCTGCAAAGCCTGATACTGCTGCGCTGATGCTATAAGATGCCACAATTACACTGAATTGTCCGGGTGTGATATTAAAATAAGGCATTAAGAAATTACCCAATGGCATCATCACCATGAAATCGAGAATATGGGTAAAGTTGACACTAGCCAGTAAGATCAATAAAATCCGTTCTTTCCAATTCATACATCCGCTTTTAAAAATTCCGGGAGAGTAAGGTTAATAACAAAGACTAAAAAAGGTAACCCGTAAGAGTTACCTTTCTTGAATTATTGTTGTAAACGTTTGACTTCTCCACTACCACTCACTTTCTGCGACACTTCAGCTTCGCCTTTGTAATAGACAGAACCAATGCCACTGATAGATACATCTAATTTATTGTCGGCGAATATTTTTACATCACCACTACCGGAAATCTTCACCGAAGCATTTTCTGCTTTTAACTCTGATGCATTACAGTCACCAATACCACTAATTTGAATTTTCGCATCTCGGGTTTCTCCTGATAGTACCAATGACCCACTACCACTGATTTTTGCATCCAGCTCTGGAGTATTGGTTTCTAAGCGCAGGTCGCCAACACCAGAAACACTAACTTTCAAACGTTCAGAACCGGTAAACTTATTCATTCCAACGATATTACCTGAACCTGATAATTTTAATTGTTCTAGTCGATCTGTGGTAATATATACTTTTAGCTTTTCGCTGGTAATAAAATTGATATTGCCTCTCATCTTAACAACCAGTTCATCACCTTCCATTTCGGTAATGATATATTCCTGAAGATTTTCGTCTGCTTCTACTTTTACGGTTGTGCCGGTACCTTGGGTTAATTCTACATCCATGAAGCCTTTCAAATGAATCTTTTGGGCGGTAAGTCCAGATCTCTCCTCAACAGTTACATTTCCATTTCCTTTCACTCGTTTTGACCCGATAAATACACAGGAGCCCAGCAGGGAAACCAGGGCTATTGTGATAAAAAAAATTCTCATGTTGTTGGTTTAAGACATCGAAATTATCAAAAAGGACCCTGAATCCAGCACCATTCCTGTGGATTTTATGACCATTTATACGGTCTCAAGACCACCAAATTTCATTTACCTTCGCGCCATGACAGAAAAAATCCTCATTCTTGACTTTGGTAGTCAGTATACCCAACTGATCGCCAGAGCGGTTCGTGAAGCCAATGTGTATTGTGAGATCATCCCTTTTCATAAACCTTTTCAATATGAAAAAGGCTTAAAAGGCATCATTCTCAGTGGTTCTCCTTTCAGTGTCAATGAAGAGAATGCTCCCAACGTAGATATCGCTACCATGATTAGCAAATTACCCGTACTGGGGGTTTGCTATGGTGCACAACTGACCGCTAAGAATTTTGGAGGACGTGTAGATAAATCAAATAAGAGAGAATACGGTCGCGCGAAAATGGAAGTGCTGAAAGAAGACCAACTTCTAATGGGGGTAGCCAATGGATCGCAGGTATGGATGAGTCATAGCGATTCAATTGTTGCATTACCAGAAGGTTTTGAAATCACCGCTGTAACAGAAAGTATTCCGGTGGCTGCATTCAAAAAAAATGGAACAGATACCTGTCCGCTGTATGGTATTCAATTTCATCCGGAAGTATATCATTCTACTGAAGGTAAAAAAATTATCCGCAACTTTTTAGTGAACATCTGTGGTTGTACACAAGATTGGACTCCAGCTTCATTTGTTCATGAAACTGTTGAACAACTCAAACAACAGATTGGCGACCATCATGTAATCATGGCACTGAGTGGTGGTGTTGATAGTACGGTGGCTGCTACATTGATCAGTAAAGCCATCGGCAATAGACTACATGGAATTTTTGTTGATAATGGTGTGTTGAGAAAAGATGAATTCCAACAAGTTCTAGATACGTATAAAACGATTGGACTAAACGTAACCGGTATAGATGCTAGTCAGCGCTTCTATGACGAGTTCAAAGACAAAACCGATCCTGAAGCGAAAAGAAAAGTCATTGGTCGATTATTCATTGATGTATTTCAGGAAGAATCCAAAAAAGTAGCCGGTGTAAAATTTCTAGGACAGGGCACCATTTATCCTGATGTAATTGAAAGTGTGAGTGTACATGGTCCATCTCAAACCATTAAATCTCATCACAATGTTGGAGGCCTGCCTGATACTATGCATTTAGATCTGGTAGAACCGCTGCGCTATCTTTTTAAAGATGAGGTAAGAAAAGTAGGATTGGAATTGGGTATTCCAGCGGATATGATCAATCGTCACCCTTTCCCGGGACCAGGCTTAGCGATCAGAATTTTGGGAGAAGTAACAGCTGAAAAAGTAGCATTACTACAAGCTGCTGACGATATTTATATCAAAGCATTAAAATCTCATGGTCTCTATTCTCAGGTTTGGCAGGCCGGAGCCATTCTACTACCTGTTAAAAGTGTAGGCGTAATGGGTGATGAACGTACTTATGAATTTACTGTTGCCTTGAGAGCTGTTACCTCTGTAGATGGCATGACAGCTGATTGGGCACATTTGCCCTATGAGTTTCTGGCACATGTTTCGAATGAGATCATCAATAATGTAAGAGGTATTAACAGAGTGGTATACGACATTAGTAGTAAACCTCCTGCAACCATTGAGTGGGAATAGGCATTATTTTTGAATAGTCAAGATCACATATGCGTATACTACAACAGTTCATACTTGTATCTATTATTCTGATCAGTCACTATGTTGTTGCTGCACAAGAGCCTGTAAAAATTTGGAAAGTAGCAGTCTTTGCACCCGTATATTTAGATTCTGCGTATACACAAGAAGGCAATTACCGTTTGGGCAACCAAATATTACCCCGTTATATGATGCCTGGTTTAGATTTCTATAATGGTGTGATGTTAGCGATTGATTCTCTCAACGCAGAGAAACAACCTGTTGAAGTATTGTTTTACGATTCAAAAACTGCAAAAGGCAATACCAGCAATGTTATTCTCGATTCTACGCTTGCAGATGTATCATTAATCATTGCTTCTTTCAGTAATAGAAATGAAATCAAGCCACTGGCTGATTTTGCATTGGAGCATGAAATACCACTGGTCTCAGCAACATATCCCAATGATGCAGGAATTACTGAAAATCCCTACTTCGTTCTCATGAATCCAACACTGAGAACGCATCTGGAAGGTATTTACAGTTACCTACAAAGAGTATACCCTACCAGCACTATGACAATGTTCAGAAGAAAGGGCGCGGTAGAAGATATGATTCAGAATGGTTTTGCTGAGATTGCCAAAAGTTCAAAAGCGGTTCCTTTAAAAATCAAAACTGTTGAATTAACAGACAGCTTTACCACTAGTCAGGTGATAAGCTATTTAGATAGTAGTCGTCAAAACATTGTGATCTGTGGATCACTGAATGAAACTTTTGGAATCAATTTGGTAAAATCATTAAGCGAATCCAAAAAATACAGAAGTATTGCCATCGGTATGCCTACATGGGATGCCCTAAAAGGAGTGGATAGAAATGTAGAAATACTTTATACTACACCTTATCATTTTATTAGAACAGACAAAATAGGATTAGATATTACCAATACCTATCGTGATAAATTTTCTGGCAGACCCAGCGACATGGTTTTTAAAGGATTTGAAGCCATGTATCGTTTTACCAAACTACTGATTAAGCATGAAGGGGAACTGATGAAAAATTTGTCTGATAGAACTTTGAAACTTTTTAATGATTTCGATCTGCAACCTGTAAAACCCTACAGCAATAACCCCAATGCAGTAGATTATCTGGAGAATAAAAAATTGTATTTTATCCGAAAAATGGATGGTCAGATACGCTCAGTCAACTAAATCCCAACAAAATTTTGCTCTCCGTGTTATTGAGGTATGAAAGATTTTAAAGGCAACAAATCTTCCTTACCCTCAAAAATCTGTGTTACCTGTCAAAGACCTTTTTCTTGGCGTAAAAAATGGGAAAAGGTATGGGATGAGGTTAAGTATTGTTCTGACAAATGCAGGAGGAAGCCACAAGCTGCAAGCTACGGACTACAAGGAAGGAGTTGAAAGCCTCAAGTTTCACGCCACTGGCTACAAGAAATTAGATGTAATAATAAAAATTAGTTCATAACTTTTTCAAGCAAAGCTTGAAGCTTGTAGCTTGAGGCTTGCAGCTTATCATGGCACTTATCACATTTACAGATCAAGGACTCTATTGTGAAGCAGGGCAATTTTATATTGATCCCTGGCGACCTGTTGATCATGCAGTGATCACACATGCACACAGTGATCATGCAAGATGGGGGTCTGGTCATTATCTCTGCCATCACGATACCTTACCTATTCTTCGTTTGAGACTTGGTAATATACAGGCGCAGTCTGTTGCTTGGGGTGAGGCTGTGTACAAGAATGGTGTTAAAATATCATTACATCCTGCAGGGCATATCATTGGCTCTTCACAAATAAGGATTGAATACAAAGGAGAAGTATACGTTGTTAGCGGAGATTATAAAACAGAACCGGATGGAATCAGTGGAAGTTTTGAACCGATACGTTGTCACACATTCCTAACTGAATCTACTTTTGCTCTTCCAATTTATCAGTGGGAACCACAGGAAACCATGTTTACGAAGATCGGCAAATGGATTACAGATAACCAGCAGGAAGGAAAGACGAGTGTATTGATTGCTTACAGTTTAGGAAAAGCGCAAAGAATATTACAAGCCATCACCCCCGTCACTCAAAATATCTTTGTTCACGGCGCTATTTGGAATACACATAAAACATTGCAAGATCATGGCATTCGTTTACCAGATGTACAGAAAGTAAATCCAGATATACCAAAAGAGAAATTTCGTTCCTCGGTTGTCATCGCACCACCAGGCGCTGCTGAAACTAGTTGGATGAAAAGATTTCAACCTTATGCTACAGCTGTTTGCAGTGGTTGGATGCAAGTGCGTGGTAACTTCAGAAGAAACAACACAGATGCAGGTTTTGCGGTAAGTGATCATGCTGACTGGAATGGACTACTTAGTGCCATTGAAGCAACAGGTGCATCGAAAGTTTTTGTTACGCATGGCTTTCAGTCTGTACTCAGCAGATATTTAAATGAAAAAGGGATTGAGGCAGCAGAAGTGAAAACTGCGTATGGTGAAGAAGAAACGATTTCACTCACAGAAAATCCTGATGAGCTATGAAAGCCTTTGCCTCATTGGTTCAGCTATTAGGCAATGCCACAGGCACACTTGAAAAACTGCATGCCCTATCGCATTATTTTTCCACTGCACATCCTAAAGATAAGGTTTGGGTAATCGCTATTTTTAGTGGTAGAAGACCTAAACGAGCCATCTCCACTACACAGTTGAAACAATGGTGTATTGAGTCAACAGCTTTGCAAGAATGGCTCTTCGAAGAATGCTATCATACAGTAGGTGATCTAGCAGAAACCATCGGACTCTTACTGCCGCCAGCTGTATCCCATACAGAAGACTTACCACTACATTATTATATTGACAAACTGATTCAGCTACAAAACGAAGAGGATGAACAAAAAAAGAAATTCATAACACAAGTTTGGCAAACATTAGAAAGAGATGAACTATTTGTATTCAATAAGTTGATCACCGGTGGATTTAGAATTGGGGTTTCACAAAAAATGATGGTGAATGCTTTAGCAAAAGCTACAGCACTGGATGCTTCTTTAGTAGCACATAAAATCAGTGGCAATTGGGATCCTCAAACAATTTCCTTTGATCAATTGCTATTTGATGATCAAGAGAATAATGATGATTCAAAACCTTATCCTTTTTATTTAGCTCACGCATTAGACGGAGAACCTCATAACCTTGGTGATCCTTCAGAATGGCAGGCAGAATGGAAGTGGGATGGTATTAGAGGACAAATCATCAAAAGAAATGGCACTCATTATGTCTGGAGTCGCGGCGAAGAACTGATGACCGATAAATTTCCAGAATACCTCTCTTTTGTATCTGCTATACCTGATGGTACAGTTTTAGATGGTGAGATCATGCCTGCTAAAGATGGACAGCCTCTTCCATTTAGTGTTTTACAAACCAGGATAGGCAGAAAAACTATCACAAAAAAACAATTACAAGATGCACCTATCGCTTTTTACGCATATGATCTTTTAGAATGGGAAGGAAAAGATATCAGACACTTACCAACTGCTAAACGAAGAATGCTATTGGAAGATATGGTAGGTAGTCTCCAACAAAGTTCGAATATATTCTTATCGCCATCTATTCTTTTTAACAACTGGCAGGAACTCATTGCTATTCGAGAAAGCGCTCGTGAAAACTATGCTGAAGGATTGATGCTCAAAAGAAAGAATGGGCCTTATCAAGTAGGGAGAAAAACCGGAGACTGGTGGAAATGGAAAATAGATCCATTAACCATCGATGCGGTAATGATTTATGCTCAAAAAGGTCATGGCCGTAGAAGTAATTTGTATACTGATTACACGTTTGCCGTAAAAGATGGAGATAAGCTGGTGAGTTTTACAAAAGCCTACTCCGGACTTACCGATAAAGAATTTGCACAAGTAGATGCTTTTGTAAAAAATAATTCAATAGAAAAATTTGGACCTGTCAGAACTGTAAAACCAGAACTGGTTTTTGAAATCGCTTTTGAAGGAATTGCGGCTTCTAACAGACATAAAAGCGGTGTGGCTTTACGCTTTCCAAGAATTAACAGATGGAGAACAGATAAAAAGCCTGATGAAATCAATACATTAGATGATCTAAAGCAGCTGCTGGCTGTATATGGAAAATGAGTATTACAGAAACGCCGGGATATAAAGTAGTAACAGATTGGCTATCCTCCAAAGGGTACAGTCCATTTGCATTCCAGGCTGAAACATGGAAACATATTTTTCAACATCATTCCGGTTTGGTGAATGCACCCACCGGGTGTGGTAAAACATTTTCTGTATTTCTGGGTGCAGTCATACAATTCATTAATCAACATCCTGAAACATTTAGATCATCAAAAAAAAATGGACTTCAATTATTATGGGTCACACCCCTTCGTGCACTCGCTAAGGATATCGGAAGAGCCATGGAAGAGGCGATTCAGGAAATAGGCATATCCTGGCAAGTAGGTATTAGAAACGGAGACACGGATACTTCAGAAAGGCAGAAACAAAAAAGAAATATGCCTGAGGTATTAATCATTACTCCGGAAAGCTTACATCTATTACTCGCACAAAAAGGATATCCGGAAACATTCAAATCGCTTTCGCTCATTGCAATAGATGAGTGGCATGAATTGATGGGTGGAAAAAGAGGCATATTGGTTGAGTTAGCAATATCACGTTTGGTGGTATTATCTCAACAGCAAAAAACTCAACTTTCTATTTGGGGTATCAGTGCCACTATTGGTAATTTAGAACAGGCCATGGAAGTATTGTTATATGCTTCAAAAAAGAAAGGGCATATCATTAAAGCCAATATTCACAAGCCTATTGATGTACTCTCAGTGATTCCTGATGAAATTGAAAAATACCCATGGGCAGGACATCTGGGCATTAAATTAGCAGAGAAGATTGTTCCCATTATTGAGCAAAGCAACACCACACTCATTTTTATCAATACCAGAGGAATGAGCGAAACATGGTATCAAACCCTTTTAAATGTTGCGCCACAATTAGCAGGAGCCATTGCCTTACATCATGGAAGTATTGAGCAGGAATTAAGATTATGGGTAGAAGATGCTTTACATACACAAAAATTAAAAGCAGTTGTTTGCACAGCAAGCTTAGATTTGGGTGTTGATTTTCGTCCCGTAGATACTGTCATTCAAGTGGGCTCCCCAAAAGGGGTTGCCAGATTTTTACAAAGAGCAGGAAGAAGTGGACATCGACCGGGAGAGGTCAGTAAAATTTATTTCTTACCCACACATTCTCTAGAGCTTATTGAAGCTGCTGCTTTGAAAAAAGCAATCGGTGAAACAGCGATCGAAACAAGAGAACCTTTATTGCTTTGCTTTGATGTATTACTGCAATACCTATGTACACTTGCCATCAGTGAAGGATTCAAAGCAAAAGAAATGTTTGAAGAAATCAAAACAACTCATTGCTTTAGTGAAATGAATGAACAGGAATGGCAGGAAGTACTATTACATATCACACAAGGTGGTACTGCTTTACAGCAATACGATGAATATCGAAAAGTAGAAATAGAGAATGGGATTTACAGAATCAAAAGCCGAAGAATTGCCATGCGTCATAGGATGCATATCGGAACGATTGTGAGCGATGCGATGCTGAAAGTAAAACTTATGAATGGCAAATTTCTTGGAGTTATTGAAGAATGGTTTATTAGCAAACTAGAGCCCGGCACTGTATTTACATTGGCAGGAAGGAATCTTGAATTGATTGGTATCAAAGAAATGACTGTAACGGTAAAGCCCTCATCTTCTAAAAAATCAATTGTACCAAGCTGGATGGGAGGCCGAATGCCATTAACGGCCAACTTGGGTTTGATGTTGAGAAAAACGCTAGATGTTGCATTAACTAAAAAAGCTAAAGAGCCAGAATTACAAGCGCTCACACCATTATTTGAACTGCAGGAAGAGTTATCACATATCCCTAAAGAAAACGAATTACTCATAGAACATATTGAAACAAAAGATGGATTTCACTTATTTGTTTATCCATTTGAAGGACGTTTGGTACATGAAGCGATGGCTGCCTTGCTAGCTTGGCGCATCAGTAGGAAAATGCCCATTACCTTTTCCTTTGTGATGAATGATTATGGGTTTGAACTATTAAGTGACCAACCTATCCCTCTAGATGATAGCAATGTGTATGAATTATTCAGTACAGAAAATTTGATGAATGATATTACACAGAGTGTAAACTCTGTAGAAATGGCTAAAAGAAAATTCCGAGATATCGCAGTCATTGGAGGATTGATTTTTCAAGGATTTCCAGGTGAGCAAAAAAAAGCAAGACACTTACAATCTTCTGCATCACTTTTATTTAAAGTATTTTCAGATTATGAGCCTGATAATTTATTGCTACGCCAGTCTTATCAGGAAGTGTTTGATCAGCAAATGGAAGAAGTGAGACTTAGAAATGCTTTATCCAGAATATTAAAGAGTAAGATTATTATTCAATTTCCACAACAACTAACTCCCTTCTGTTTCCCGATTAAAGTAGACAGTATGCGGGAGAATATGTCTTCAGAGCAACTAGAAGATCGCGTCAAAAAAATGCAGCAACAATTACAATAGGTTTGTAGCTTCCATCAATATCTTTGCGCGCTATGACAGCCCCCATACTTCATCAACTTTTTGATCATCATTTCTGGCTATCACCGGAAAGGGTTTTATTTTGGGAGCAAGAAAAAATACTGATTGTTTCAGACCTTCATTTCGGCAAAACCGGTCATTTCAGGAAAAGTGGTATTGCTGTTCCTCAATCTGTGTACAAAGAAGATCTTCAAAGATTATTTGCTCAAATCAGTTTCTTCAAAGCCGAACAATTATTGATCGTAGGGGATCTATTCCATAGTATTGAAAATAAAGAGATGGACTTTTTCCTGAAATGGAGAAAAGATATTTCACAGCTACCCTTCCTCTTGATTAAAGGTAATCACGATATCTTACCCATCAACTGGTACCAAGAGGCATCTATTGATGTGAAAGAGCAACATCAAATACATCAATTTCGTTTTATTCATGATCCAGCAGAATCTTCTATACTCACAGAAGATTCATCGTTTATTTTTTCTGGGCATCTACATCCGGGTATTATTGTACGGGGCTTGGGTAAACAAAGTCTTCGTTTTCCTTGTTTTTATTTCTCAGAAAAGCAAGCTATTCTACCAGCCTTTAGTCATTTTTCAGGTTTAGCCATGATTGAACCCAAGAAAAAAGATCAGGTATACGCTATTGTGAACCAGTCTATTTTACAAATACAATGATCCGGATCGCTTTTGACCCAATATATTCACACCCCCTACCCGAAGGTCATCGCTTTCCAATGTTGAAATATGAACTGATACCTGGACAATTGCTACACGAGGGAGCTCTTTCAAAAGAGCATTTCTTTTCTCCAACGATGTGTAAAGAAAACATCGTATTGCTAACTCACGAGAAAACATATTTAGATAAACTGCTATTACAAACCCTGAGTGCATCAGAACAAAGACGTATTGGTTTTCCACAATCACCTGAACTTACCAAGCGAGAACTGATCATTACACAAGGAACTATTGATTGTTGTGACTTTGCTTTTGAAAACGGAGTTGCGTTAAATGTGGCCGGTGGTACACACCATGCATTTGCTGATAGAGGTGAAGGTTTTTGTTTATTGAATGACATGGCAGTTGCTGCCAATTATTTACGTCATCAAAAAAAAGCCAATAAAATTCTGATCATTGATTTAGATGTACATCAAGGCAATGGTACTGCTAAATTGTTTGAAAACAATTCATCTGTTTTTACATTTAGCATGCATGGTGCACACAACTATCCATTTCACAAAGAACAGTCTGATCTTGATATCCCACTGAAAGACGGTACCAACGGACAAGAATATTTACAGATATTGTATGATAGACTTCCTGATTTAATCGAAAAAGTGAAACCTGATTTTGCATTTTATTTATCAGGTGTAGATATTCTTGAAACAGACAAGTTTGGAAAACTCAAAGTAACGCTCGAAGAGTGTAAACAAAGAGATGCATTTGTTTTTCGAACCCTACAAAAGAATAATATTCCTGTAACTGTAGCCATGGGTGGTGGATATTCTCCTGATGTACGTGTAATTGTAGAAGCGCACTGTAATACGTTCAGACTTGCAGCTGACTTATATTAAATATCTTTTCTTTTTTTCTGTAAGGTGAGATAATCAATAAAATAGATCAGTCTAAATGTAATCTCATTACCTAAAGGTTGCTGAAATACTTGTCGCAGATTGTCTACATAGTTTTTATGTGAAGCTCCTGATATCGGGAAGTCTGTACCCAACCAATTCTTCCAGCCAATAATAAAACGACTGCCATATTTAAAATCCCATGTATAGAACATGTCTAAATTAAAAGCATTAAAATTCTGATCTCTACCCGGTGTAAAAGGTCTTGGAGTGAGCCAGCCATCCGGCGTGACATCAAAGAAGCTTTCATATTGAACCTTACTCCAATAATGACGTGAACGTAAGGTTAGATTCATTCTAGGGGTAAAGTTATAAACCCCATTAATGAGCGTGGTAAAGTTGGTAATCTTTCTTCTACCTGCGATGGGTTCGCCATTGGTATCTCTATAGGCATAACCAAACTGTCCGTTATCACGATCACGCCTTGTTTCAATATCTAAACTAAAATGTTCATTAAAACGATATCGTTGCCCAATACTGGTAACAATAAAAGGATCATTGGGTATGGGCGATTCTGCAAATCCAAGATTAAACCTGAAAAAATATTTTTTCCGACTATCACTGCTTCCATTCACACCGGTATACCAATAAGGTGTTTTCCGGATCATTCTTCCAGGCGTACGCAAGTCAAAATAATCGCGTTGCCAATCGGGCTGCCAATTGAAGTTGATACTCAGATCCCAGAAATTTTTGAAAAACCAAAATGCCCTTGTCTGAACTATAAAATTGGAATACGCATTAGGCTTGTATAAATAAGTGGGTATTAGCGTAAGGCTATAATTGTAACTAAGGAAATTTTTTGTAGGCGTGAATTGGTTATAACTCACACGTGCTGTAGTAGTAATTTCATTGGGTGCTTGCAAAAAACCCAAATCATTGGGATCATAACGATCAGATTCAATTACATTCTGAAATAAATACTGAATTCGTCCACTTACTTTTCCGTAAGACAATACATTGGTGAATCCATTATAATTTTCTTTACCGGTAATATGGCTGAATCTTCCACTCCATTTGAAGTTCGTACGATTATTTTTATCAAATAAATTCACATCCATCGAACTAACATTCGAATTTCTGCTTCCTCCGCTTCTCCATACATTGGCATTGGTAAAAGTAACAGACGATCGATTCGCTAGTGCCTGATCTAATACAAAAATGTTATAGTTAGCCAATGGCTCCGTTTCTATTCTTGTTTGTTTACCGGTAGTCTTATCTTCAATCACCGCATGCATAGGAGCACCTATTGCATTGAATACACCGATACCTAATTTCTTTTTATTTCTTCCCGAAAATTTAGATGCGTTGTATAACTGTGTAATTCCAGGGTTGGAAATAATATTGAGATTTGGATTGTTGTTAACCATATTCCTCACTACGTTATATCCACCAGGCGTATTCCCTACTCTTCTTGAATAAAAAAGTCCTGCCTTATTAAATAACTCAATACCTTCCGTAAAAAAAGGTCGGTTCTCTTGAAATTGAACTTCAAAGGGAGAAAGATTGAGTACTACATTATCTGAGATCACTTGTCCAAAGTCTGGAATCAATGTTGCATCTAAAGTAAAACTCTCATTGATACCATATTTGAGATCCATCCCTCCATTTCTCAAAAATTCTGTTTTGGTTTCACCATTGGCATAAGGAACAACTCTTGTACCCGCAGTAACATAAGGAAGAAAAGACAAGCGCAAAGGAGGAACAATGTTTCGGATATCCTGCAGATTTCCAAATTGGTTCACAAATCCGTTTTGATTGGGATCTATTTTATTCCAAAAAGAACTTTCATTATTTCTTCTGCTGTATCGTTGAAAGTTCACACCCCAATCTTGTATCTCTTTCTGTGAAAAACGAAGAGCAGAATAAGGTATTTTCATTTCTACCGTCCAACCATCTTCTTGCATCTGCACTTTACTTTCCCAAACGGCATCCCAACTATAATCTGAGGGAGGACCAAATTGTGAGTTTAGATTAGGCAATAAACGACCATCTGATTGTACGTTTCTGGATGTAACAAGAAACTGAAACCCATTCTGATCATCATTATAGGTATCAAAAAAAACGCTGAAATAATCAACATCATTTCGTTGTTCTCCATCACGCGAGGTCAATTGTTTACGAACCAATTTTGGATCATCATACAAATAAGCCCCTACATAAATGGCCTGATCACTGTACAATACTTTCACCACAGAACGCTGACTGGCAGGATCACCAAATTTGGGGCTATTCAAAATAAAATCTTCTGCTGTTGCTGCTTCTTTCCAGATAGGTTCGTCCAGTTGACCATCTATTTTAACGGGCACATCAATTTTTAAAGCTTTGAGTCCTCTTTCTTGAGCGAACAAAAAACTGGTCAACAAGCAAGCAATGGATAGCAACAATGTCTTCATGTAAATAAAAAGTGCCGCAAAAATAGCGGAATCAGACTGCGGAGACATTAAAAATATGCGGACGGATCAAGAAAAAAGCCTGTGAAGTAAAATCACAGGCTTTAAAAGACATCTTAATTCAATTTCTTTTTCAAAGTACTTACTTGTTCTTGCAAGTTATTGACCATACCCGCCAATTGATTCACATCCCATCGAGGACCTGCATTGGCTTTTTGGAGAATATAAACAGCTTTCCAAACTTCCAGTACATCTTCTGAATTCACATTGTAGGGCTCGTATTGTGGGTTATCGCTAATCAGTGTGATCTTATTCTTCACCCGATTGTTTTTCATGATGCGTTTATATACAACCCCTTCATTTCTTGAAAGCACAACATACGTGTTGCTATTTTTCACGTCTTCCAGGTCTTCTACTTTTTCTCCAACAATTACACTTCCGCTAGGTGTAGGTAACATACTATCTCCTACTATCTCAAAAGCACGGTATTGCCCCGGAGCCAGCATGGGTAACGTGAACGTGTTTAACTCATCTACAAATTCAGGATCCGCATAACCAGCCAGGTAACCAGCTGCCGCTTTAACAGGCACGAAACGCACTTCTGCCACTTCCGCCACCATTTTCATCTGACGTCTCTTCTCAAGGTAAGAACCACCCCCTTTAGCAGTAGTAAGGTCTTTGAGTAAAAAATCTTCGAGACTCAACTTAAAAATTTGGCAGATTTCTTTCACCACTTCCAGCCTTGGTTCAGCACGTTCTTCTTCATACGCACCTACCAGGGATCTTTTGATCTTAAGCTTGTTGGCGAATTCCTCCTGCGTCCAGCCACGTAGCT
>VFQN01005223.1_pt1 | contig 16130 bp, 13 predicted proteins | sample 3512371 | NCBI WGS metagenome assembly VFQN01 (sample SAMN10412370, study PRJNA504923) | tailings metagenome | isolation source: Replicate 2 from Balatoc abandoned mine | place: Philippines: Itogon, Benguet | collected 2017-08-28 | reverse complement strand
GTCCCACGCATTGACGTTCTGGCCGAGCAGCGTGATTTCGCGCGCGCCGCCCGCGACCAGCGCGCGCGCCTCGGCAACCAGATCGGCGAAGGGCCGACTGATCTCGGCGCCGCGCGTATAGGGCACCACGCAATACGTGCAGAATTTGTCGCAGCCTTCCTGCACCGTCAGGAAGGCGGTCGGGCGCTGCCCGCCGGCGCGCTGGGGCAGCGCGCCGAACTTGCTCATCGCCGGCATGTCGAGATCGACCGCTTTCTCACCGCGCGCGGCGCGGGCGATCAGATCGGGCAGGCGGTGATAGGCTTGCGGGCCGACGACGACATCGACGCTGGGCGCGCGGCGCGCGATCTCGGCGCCTTCGGCCTGCGCGACGCAGCCCGCGACGGCGATCGTCGGCGTGCTACCATCGACGCGCTTCAACCGGCCAATGTCCGAATAGACTTTCTCTGCCGCCTTTTCGCGGATGTGGCAGGTGTTGAGCACGACCAGGTCGGCGTCGGCGCCGTCGGCAGCGGCGACATAGCCTTCGGCGCCCAGCATCTCGGCCATGCGCTCGCCGTCATAGACGTTCATCTGGCAACCGAAGGATTTGACGTGAAAGGTCTTGGCGGTGGTGGAGGAGTCGGATTTCATCGGCGCGCTATAGGCGATGCCGCGGCGCGGCGGAAGTCGCCGCGATTCGGGCCGCTATCGCCGCGCGTGCGGCCTCGTTGATCGCCTTGCGGTCGCGCTCGGCCTCGTCGGGCAACGGGTCGAGATAATGGATCGTCAGCGGGATCGGCCGCTTGCGCGCCAGCAGCCGCTTGAAATTATCGAGCCCCGATTCGGGGTCGAGCCAGGCGATGTCGTTTGCCTGCGAACCATAATCGAGGAACACCGGCTGGACCTGCAAATTGGGCGGCGTCGGGATGATCGCCTGGAACAGCGAAGCGCGGAAGGGCAGCAGCCCGTCGCCGGGTCCGGTCGTCCCCTCGGGAAACAGCGTCACCGGGCGTCCGCGCGCGAGGGCGTCGCGCAGGCTGTTCGCCTGGCTGTGAATGTCGCGTTTCGCTTCGCGCTGGACATAGATGGTGCTGTTCTGGTCGGCGAGCCAGCCGACGAGCGGGGTCGTTTTCACCTCGGCTTTCGACACGAAGGCCGAACGCGCGGCGCCGCCGAGCGCCAATATGTCGAGCCAGCTGACATGGTTGGACACGAACAGGACGTCGCGGCGAAGCCGGGTGCCCGTGGTCCGGATGCGCAGCCCGGCGATCCAGCCGACCGCATTGAGGAACGCCATGACCATCGGCGAAGGCCGACCCACGGCGCGATAGAGCAGGTGCGGAACGATCAGGAACAGCAGCGCCAGCACCATCAGGGTCAGGCGGGCGACAGTTCGCCAGGTGATCGCGGCGCGATCAGTCGCGCTTGCGATCGATGGCGACACCATAAAGCTCCATTCGATGGTCGACGAGGCGGAAGCCCAGCCGTTCGGCGATCACCTTTTGCAAGGCTTCGAGTTCGGGATCGACGAATTCGATGACCTTGCCCGTTTCGACGTCGATCAGATGGTCGTGATGCGCCTCGGGCGCGGCTTCGTAGCGCGAACGGCCGTCGCCGAAGTCGTGGCGGTCGAGAATCCCCGCCTCTTCGAACAGGCGCACGGTGCGATAGACGGTGGCGATCGAGATGCCGCTGTCGATCTTCGACGCGCGCTCGTACAGCGTTTCGACGTCGGGATGATCTTCGGAATCCGAGATAACGCGCGCGATGATGCGGCGCTGCTCGGTAATGCGCAGCCCCTTTTCGTGGCACAGGGCTTCAAGGTCGATGGTACCGGACATGCTGGCCTTTCCTGCAAGATGCAGCCGCGTCTTTTGTGTTCAGACTGTATAGGGGCGACCCCGCGATAGGACAAGGGCGGCACCCCGCGGCACCGCCCCTCTCCTCGCGATCAGTCGATGATCAAAAAAGGTCAGGCTTTGACCTTGCGCTTGCGTCCGCCGCCGCGGCCCTTGGTGCCAAGGCCGATTTCCTTCGCCAGCGCGCGGCGCCGTTCGGCATAGTTCGGCGCGACCATCGGATAGTCGGCGGGCAGTCCCCATTTCGTGCGATAATCGTCCGGGGTCATGCCATAATGCGTCATCAGGTGGCGGCGCAGCATCTTCAATTTCTTGCCATCTTCCAGGCAAATGATGAAGTCGGGTTTTACCGAAGCGCGGACCGATACGGCGGGGACCAGCTTTTCCTCGACGACCGGCGTCGAGCCAAGACCGGTCAACGCGGCGTGGACATTATTGATCAGCAAAGAAAGATCGGAAATCGCGACGCTGTTGTTGCTGACATGCGCGGCGACGATGTCGGCTGTCAGTGTAACGAGCATTTCGCTGGTATCATTTTGGTCGGACATGAGACTATTCCTTATTGTTTTGACCCAGAAGCTGGACAGCGAACATTGGAATTTCTGTTGCGCCAATTACAATGTTGCCACTTTGCGCACGATCGCGCAACAACCGATCAGTTGCCACCGGTTACCGGTGATGTTCGCCGCATCGTAATCGCATCGCGCATCTTGCCGTCTTGACCGCGATAATAAGCGGCCCGCCGGCCGACTTCCGAAAATCCGCTGCGCGAATATAAATGCACCGCGTCATTATCGGCGCGCATTTCCAGAAAATAGTCATCGGCGCCTTGCGCCGTGGCCCAGGCCTGCCAGTCCTGCATCAACAATCTGCCGATCCCGCGGCCGCGCCAGGCCGGGTCGACCGCGAGCAGCAGCAGCTCGCTTTCGGGTCCGGCGATCCGCGCCGCCGAAAAGCCGCAGGGCTGATCGCCGTCCCACGCAAGGCAAACGCGCGCCGACGGCAAGGCGAACAAGGTGAGCAACTGCGCGCCGCTCCACGCTTCGCCATAGGCCGGCTCGAAAGCGGCATCCATCACCCGCATCACCGCGGCCAGATCGGCCACGCGGGCGGTGGCGAGGCGGATGTCGCCGGTCATGCCGTCGCCATCGGCTTGGCGTCGGGCGCGCGGCCATAGATCGGGCTGGGCTGATCGAGCAGCGCCGCCGGTGGCAGGTGCACGAACGCGCGCGCATCGGGCAGCGTCGCCAGCGCCCGGCCCCCGCCCCGAAGCGCGACAAATTGTTCGGCGCGGTTGCCCACGATCAGTTCGTCGGCGAGCGCCGCGGCGGCGTCCGGCAGCAGCGAGCGAAGATCGGCTCGCGGCGACAGGTCGGCGGCAAACGGCTGGACGAACCATTGCCCGTGCCCGCCCTCCATCACGACGAGCGCACCATCCGCTGCGGCGATCGCGTCAGCCGCGCCCGCGGCCACCAGCGCCAGCGTCGAAAAGCCTTGCACCGGAACCTGCCAGCCCAGGGCCAGCCCGCGCGCCGCGGCCACGCCGATGCGCACCCCGGCAAAGCTGCCCGGCCCGCAGCCGACGGCGATCGCGTCGGCCTTGCCGCCATCGACGAGCTCGGCGATCAGCAGCACCAGCCGCTCGGCGTGGCCGCGGCCGATCACCGCGTGGCGAAAATCGACAATATCGGCGCCCTCGATCAGCGCCACCGAACAAGCCTCGCTAGCCGAATCGATCACCAACTGGCGCATATGGCCCGGAAATTCCGGCTCAGGCGATACGATTGAAGCGATCGAAGTCCGGACGCGGGCTGCGCTCGAAGATCGTCGCCGGATCGCCATAGCCAAGCGTCGAGATGAAGTTGCTCTTCACGCTCGGCTGATCGGCAAAAAAGGCTTCATCGACTGCGGCATTGTTGAAACCCGACATCGCGCCGGTGTCGAGACCCAGCGCGCGCGCGGCCAGGATGAAATAGGCGCCCTGCAGGCTGGAATTGCGGAATGCCGTCGCTTTCGCCAGCTCGTCATTGCCGACGAACCAGCTGCGGGCATCGGTATGCGGGAAAAGTTCGGGCAGATTCTCGTAGAATTCAAGGTCCATGCCGATGATCGCAGTGACCGGCGCGGCCAGTATCTTTTCCGCATTGGCGGGCATCGCCAGCGCGGCAAGCTTTTGCTTCGCGGCGTCCGACGTGCACCAGATGATCCGCGCCGGCAGGCAATTGGCGCTCGTCGGACCAAATTTCATCAGATCCCAGATCGCGTGCAACTGCGCGTCGGAAACGGGCCGGTCGAGATAGCCGTTGTAGGTGCGCGCGGTACGAAACAGCTGGTCGAGGGCGCTGTCGGATAGCGGCTCGCTCATGGGCTAACTCCTCGGTGGAAAATGGGTCAGACGGCGTGAACCGCCGTTACCTCGGGAACATAATGTTTCAAGAGCGATTCGATGCCGTTCTTGAGCGTCGCCGACGAGGAGGGGCAACCGGCGCAGGCGCCCTGCAGCTTCAGATACACATTGCCCTTGTCAAAGCCGCGATAGACGATGTCGCCGCCGTCGTTGGCGACCGCGGGACGCACGCGCGTTTCGATCAGTTCCTTGATCTGATCGATGATGTCGGCATCGGCGGGATCGTCGGCAAAGCCGGCGCCATCCTCGGGCGGCACGGCAAAGTCGGCGCTGACGACGTTGAACAGCGGCACACCGGCAAGGAAATGATCCATCAAAATGCCCAGCACATCGGGCTTCAGGTCGCTCCAGCCAACGCCCGGCGCCGCGGTGACCGACACGAAGTCGCTGCCAAAGAACACGCCGGTCACATCGCCCAGCGAAAACAGCGCGCTCGCCAGCGGCGACGCCTCAGCCTCTTCGGGGCTCGCAAAGTCACGGGTTCCCGATGTCATCACCGCCTGGCCGGGCAGGAATTTGAGCGTCGCGGGATTGGGCGTCGATTCGGTTTCGATCAGCATGGAGTGCATGTGGGACGCCATCGCGCTTTGTGCAAGCCGATTGGCCGCGCTAAACGTAGCGCATGCGCCGCTTCGCCCACTTTGCAGCCCTCGACTGGTCGGGCGCGCGCGGACCCCGGCAACGCGGGATCGCGCTGGCAGTAGCCAGCGGCACCGGCGCCCCCCAGCTGGTGCGTCCCGGCTATATCTGGTCGCGCGCCGAAATCCTGGCATGGTTGCAGCATGTCGCCGCATCGCGCGCCGACATGCTGATCGGTTTCGACTTTTCGGCGGCATTCGCCTTTGCCGATTGCAACGCCTATTTTCCGCAGTGGGACCTGAGCCCGAACAACCTGCCCGCGTTGTGGGCACTCGTCGAGCGGCTGACGCGGTCCGACCCGCATTATCAGATCGACGGATTCCTGAACCACCGCGACGCCCGGCGACATTTCCGCCACGCACGCGGCGACGTCGGCGACCTGTTCGCCCCGGGCGCGGGACGGCTGCGCGTCGTCGAGCAGCATCAGCGCGCGACCCGGCAGGCGGCAAGCGTCAGCAATTTCAACCTGGTCGGTGCGGCGCAGGTCGGCAAGGCAAGCCTTGCGGGAATGCGGCTGCTTCACCGCTTGCACCCCGCGCTGCCGCTGTGGCCCCTCGATCTTGTACCCGGCAGCGGTCCGTTGCTCGTCGAAATTTACACCGGCGTCGCCGCGCGCGCAGCCGGGATCGCGGCGGGCCGCAGCAAGATCCGCGACGGCGCCGCGCTCGACGCGGCCTTGGCGGCGCTGGGCTCGCCCCCGGTCGGGGTGACCGGGCCGATCAGCGATCATGCCAGCGACGCCCTGATGACCGCCGCCTGGCTGCGCGCCGTCGCGGGCGAAGGTGCGTGCTGGTCGCCCGCGCCGCTCACCGAAGCGCTCGCCAGGACCGAGGGCTGGACCTTTGGCATCGTCTGACGATTTGTCGCCCTCGGCATCGGTGCGATGTCCGCTGTTTCCATCCACCGAAAAAATGCTTAGGGGAACGCGAGCGCCGGCTTAGCTCAGTTGGTAGAGCACCTGATTTGTAATCAGGGGGCCACGGGTTCGAATCCTGTAGCCGGCACCACCCACATCCAAGATATTGATATAATTCAATTATATTGTGAGCCGGCGCTTCGAACGCCGCAGTTCCGCGGGGTTTTCGCGAGCTGGATCCTAGTCGTGGTCAGAGACCGAGGCGGGATTGCCCGAGATCATAACGGAAAGGCACCGCGTCTCTGCTGGTGATTTTTGTGGCCACCGCAGCAGCCAGCAATCATGCGAACTTTAGCATTTTCCGCTGCTCAGCCCATTCGAGCGGGAGGCCAGGAAGCTTGAGAAGGCTCCGGCTGGTCAGTGTCGCGGGGTGTGTGCCGTCGAGGATTGCAGACGTGATGTCGGGTGCGAGATAAGCGAGGCGTGCCAACCGCTCGATGTGGCGGTTGCCGCGAGGGGCGGCGCTCAAGAACAAAGCGGCGCGAGCTCGATGAGCCTTTGCAATCACTGCGACGAGGTTCGGATCAGGTATTTTTTCGGCGGGCGCATTCCCGGCGATTACCAGCCGAGCGCCGCGCTTGCGGTGGGTGATGTTGGAGCTGATTTTCAGCGCAATACGGTGGTTGCTACCTGCTAATGTGCCAACGTCGTGATCCAGCGCTGCGAGCAGCGCGGAGTGGGCAACGCTGGCTTCCACCCGATCGCGATGGATGACGAGGGAGAAGTGTAGTCGGGTGAGCAGCGAGTGCGCGCCATCGGTCGTATGCGGCCGGAAGTGCCGTGCAAGTTCTGCGGCGGTCGCCAGGCGTCGCCGCGTCGTCGCCGCATCCCCATCGTCAAATAGGTCGGCAAGTTGGAGCTCGTCCAGAAGAAACGCCCGTAGCGCTTCGCGCACTGCGGCTTCGAGACGCCGCGCAGGCACGCGGACGACCGGTGCTGCCGATGCACCCGAGAGACCGCGATCGATGTCCTTGCTAATGCTCGACACATAATAATGGTACCGTCGGCCCTCCTTCACCGTGAACGAGGGCGACATCGGCCGACCGGCTGCGTCACGGATCATGCTGGTGAGCAGGGCGGCACCGCCGCCTGTTGTTGCGTTACCACGTTCGGCCGCGGAGGCCTTCAGCTTTGCTTGGACGGCATCCCACAGGTCGAGCGGGATGATGCCGTCGTGCTGACCTTCGTGGAGCTTGTCCTTGTGGCGCAGCTTGCCGATGTAGATCGGGTTCGAGAGAAGCCAGTAGAGGGCGCCGCGCGAGAACGACACACCGCCACGCGGTCCGTCCTTGCCCTGTTGTACCTTGGTGCGGACGCCCTGCGCGTCGAGCGTCTCCTTCAGCGCTCGCACCGACGGCTGGTCCAGATAGGAACGGAAGATATGCACCACGGTGACTGCCTCGGTAGGGTTTGCGAGTAGCTTGCGGTCCTGCGCATCGTAGCCGAGCGGCACATTGCCGCCCATCCAGATTCCGCGCGCTTTGGACTGGGCCACCTTGTCGCGCACGCGCTCGGCAATGACCTCGCGCTCGAACTGGGCGACCGACAGCAGGACGTTGCGGGTCACTCGCCCCATGCTGGTGGTCGTATTGAACGCCTGCGTCACGCTGACGAAAGAGGCGCCCGCAGCATCAAGCACGTCGACGATCCGCGCGAAGTCCGACAGGGCGCGCGTGAGGCGATCGACCTTGTAGACGACGATAACGTCAACTTTCCCGGCGCGCACGTCGCCGAGCAAGCGTGCGAGGGCCGGGCGGTCCATCGTGCCCCCTGAGAACCCACCATCGTCATAGGCGGTAGGAACCAGTGCCCAGCCTTCCGCTTTCTGGCTGGTCACATAAGCCTCGCAGGCCTCGCGCTGGGCATCGAGGCTGTTGAACGCCATGTCGAGCCCCTCCTCGGTCGACTTGCGGGTGTAGATGGCGCAACGCAGCTTCTTCATGGCCGGGTTCCGAAGAAGCGCGGGCCCGACCAACGTGTGCCGGTGATCGCACGGGCAATTGCCGACAGCGAACTCCAAGTCTGCCCATCATAAAGATAGCGGCCTTCGGTCTCGACGGTTACGCGGTGAGTCTGTCCACCCCACTCGCGCAGGATCTGTGTGCCGTGGCCAAGGCTTCTGCGCCCCTCTGCCAGCGTGGTGCCATCCCCACCAGTTGACCCCGCGAGATCATGAAGGCGGCGCTCGAGACGTTTGCCGATGCCGCCTGCGGCCGCGACCTGCGCGCGGTGTGCCAGGTCGCGGGCAAGCAGACTCGGTGCGATGGCGGGAGCAGGTATGCCGTGCACCCGCTCCCATTCTGCGATGATCTGGGCCGCGGTCATGCCAGCGATGGCCTCGACCGATGCAGAGATGATCTTGGTGGTCATTCGCCGATCCGATAGACCGTGACGCTACCCTGCTTGCCGCGTACTACTGCGTGACCCTTTTTGCGCAGGCCGGTAAGCGCCGCGCGTGTGGTATGCTGCAACCAGCCGAAGTTGTTGCTCAGTTCTTCGATGCTGACGCCGTGCGGCGTCTTGAGCATCTCAAGCAGCTGATCCACCTTAGTCGGCGAGCGATGTGCGCCGGTGTCAGTGTGCGCATCGGAGGCGTTGGCCGATGCTTTCGCGGATTGCGCTTTGGGGATCTTCGTCATGGGTGGTCTCCTCGATGGGATCCCGGCGCCGCGCCGGCCCCACCACCCAGAGCCCCGCTGGTCGTCCAGTCGAGGATATCGCCGATTCAACTGTCGCTTCGGCGTCGCTCCAACCAATGCTCGATGTTTTCGCGTAGTCCAGTGGAATGTCAGCTTCGCGCCTGTTATCGGCCGCTCAGCGCTCCGGGTCGATTACCTAAAAGCGGCCGTTCGATCGCACCTCGCGAATGTCCTTTGGGGGCGCAATTGGGACCGTGCTGAGACGGACAAGGCGCCCAGAATGGTGCTCGGCGTTCTGCGGTTGGTCATTTTGGATATGATCGCCGAGTTGACCTTGTGCCTTCTCTGTTACAGCAAACTCTGCGAGCAGAATTGAGGATTACGATATACTTCGTTATTCAGCTGGCGGGGGGATATTATGGCGTATCGAAAGATCGCGCTTGGATCGCTGGTGGTCAATCCAGCCAACGATCGTCACGGCGAACTAGAAAATGAAACTGCGGCGATCGCTCAGCTTTTCGCCACGCAGGAAACGCACATGCGTAGTCTTGCAAAGGATTTGGTCTCCAAGGGGGAAGTGTTCGAGCCTCCGCTTGTATTTCCCTCGGGAGACAAGTTCATCGTCGCCGATGGCAATCGCAGGACCACCTGTCTTAAGCTTCTTGGCGCGCCTCGCCGTGCGCCCACGGTCGAACTACAGCAATTTTTTGCAGATCAGCGTAAGAAGTGGCCCGGCAAGTTTCCGGACAAGGTCGAATGTCGGATCGAGGCCGATCGCGATCGCGTTGACGATATTCTCTTCCGACGACACACGGGTGTTCAGGGTGGGATAGGGCAGAGCACCTGGACCGACCGGATGAAGAATAACTTCGTTGTTCGAACGGGGAAAAGTGCAGGCCTGAACGTGGCCGACGAAATCGAAAAATGGTTGAAAGCCGCGAAGCTTTTGCCCGCACGCAAAATACCGAGATCCAACCTAAGCCGTCTTCTCTCTTCGGAGCCTCTACGTCATCGCGTCGGCATAGCTGTGCGCAAAGGTAAACTGGTCTTCATTCGTGACCAGGCAGAGGTACTGGCCGCCCTCCAGCGCGTTGCGAGCGATCTCGCGACGCGCGTCATCACACTGGACGACGTCTGGGATACAGAATCCAAGCTCAAATATCTCGACTTGCTCGACGCCGAAGGCGTGCTGCCTAGCGTCACGAGCAGCCCGCCGGGGAAGGGGAAGCCACAGCCGGCACCCTTTCCGCCGATACCGTCATCGCCAAGCTCTGCCGCTCCGCAGCCGAAGGCATGGCCGCATCTCATTCCCGATGTCGATTATGGCCTCGCTTGGCCGGCACACCTCCAGCGGCACCGTGCTATCTGGGAGGAGCTTCAGTACAAGCTCGAGCTGAGCGAGGAGCCGAACGCAATCTCGGTGTTACTCCGCGTGCTGCTCGAACTTGCGATCGACAATTATGTGAAGCGCGCCCAAGTGGCCGCAGTCCAAGAGAACGACAAGCTTTCACGTAAGGCCGCGAAGGTCGCCGACCATTTACACTTAGTTGGCAAGATCGATAAAAAGTACCTCGGCGTCATCAACAAGTTGCAGCAGGGCGAGGCCATCATTTCGATCGACACACTCAATCGCTACGTTCACTCGTCAAATTTCAGCGTCTCCCCCGAACATCTCAAGATGCTGTGGGAAACGCTGGCTGACTTTCTCGTCCTGTGCCTGGAATCGTAGTCATGCCGCGGTTGTGCTAGTCCGAACGCAATGAAATCGCGCATCACATCCGTCATTCGTTGGATAAGTGAACGGCTAAGTCGAGCCGCGAGCTTCTTGGACAAACTGGCGCGTTCCCCCAGCGCCAGTTCAAAATTCATCGACCTCGCCCCAACGGACGAGGCTGACAAAGAGGGCGTCTACGCCGAAGCGCTAACCTACGCGACGAACAACGAGAGGGTGTTCAATATAGCGCTGACGGGTCCGTATGGATCGGGCAAGAGCAGCATCATAAAGTCGTTCCTGAAGCGATATCCGCGGCCATCGCTAAACATTTCACTAGCAGCCTTCGTGCCGGGGGTCGATGCCGCTAGTAAAGAGGTCCATCGTCAGGAGATCGAAAGAAGTATCCTGCAGCAGATGCTCTACGGCGCCGACGCGAACAGGCTCCCGCTGTCGCGCTTCAAGCGAATTCGATCACCCGGCTTTTGGTCGATCTTCAAGACCCTCTTCATCCTGATAGGCGTAGCCGCCACCGCCTACGTGTTCTTCAACCGCCAGACTATAATTGGCGGCACCTTCCTCAGCCCGCTGGCCATGAGCAACTGGCTGCATCTGGGGAGCGTCGCGCTGGTGGGCCTCTTCCTATGGATGGTGATCCACCACTTCTACGTCGCCAGCTTCGGCCTGTCGCTGAAGAGCATATCGTTGAAGGACATAGAGATAAAACCGGCCTCGGATGCGGGGGAGTCCATCCTGAACCGTCACCTCGACGAGATCATCTACTTCTTCCAATCCACGGATTACGAACTCGTCGTCGTTGAGGATCTCGATCGTTTTAACGATGCGGACATCTTCGTCACGCTGCGGGAGATTAACAGCCTTGTGAACGCCAACGCCGGCGTCACGCGGCAAATCAGGTTCCTGTACGCCCTAAGGGACGACATGTTTGTCAACACCGACCGGACCAAGTTCTTCGAATTTATCATCCCCGTCATCCCCATCATCAACGCGTCGAACTCGATCGACATGGTGTTGGATCAAGGCAAGCGGTTGGCTCTCACTGAACGCCTGAACCGTCAGTTCCTACGCGAGGTGTCGCGATACCTCAGCGATCTCCGGCTTATCACGAACATCTTCAACGAATACGCGATCTACGTGGCCAACCTTGAGGCCGACGACCAGAACCTGCTCGATGCGAACAAGCTGCTGGCCGTCCTGATATACAAGAACGTCTATCCGAAGGATTTCGAGGATCTCCATCGCGGAGAGGGAAATCTCGCAAAGGTCCTCGCCCACCACGACGACCTCGTCGCGCGGGGCGAGGCCGCTCACAGGTCGGAGATTGCCGCCTTGGAGCGAAGGACGGTCGCGGCTGAGCGGCAGACCCCCGCCGACGTACGGGAGTTGAACCAGATCTACGCCATGGCGCTCGTCGAGCAGCTGCCGGAAAACGTCACCCAGATCAACGTAGATGGTCAGCCTTGGATTTCATGGCGGCAACTGCCGGATCAGGACCCCTTCGAACCGTGGATCAGCGCTGCAAGGGTCAACTACCGCACGATGCAGGGCTACAACCAGTCGATGCAGCTGACGGACATCGGCGACAAGGTCGATCCCGAACAAACCTATTCGCAGCGCCGGGACGAGATCCTCCATAAGTCGGATGCCGCGAAACTTGAGAGCCAACGCCGGATAGCGGATCTCAGGGCGGCGATCGCCAAGCTCCGGACGATGAAGTTCAACGAATTGCTCCGCTTAAGCCCGGAAAGCGTCGAAGACTTGTTCGAGGGTGCCGGAGAAAACGTCGAGCTCGCCCGCTTTCTCGTCATGGAAGGCTATCTTGACGACACCTACTATCAATACACATCATTGTTTCACTCGGGTCGTCTATCACCCAGCGACAACAAGTTTCTCATCCAGATCAGGGCGTTCATCACCCCCGATCCCGACTTCCAGATCGACAATGCCAAGGAAGTCGTCGATGCGATGCGCGATACCGATTTCGGGCAAGGATATGTACTCAACGTCAAGCTGGTCGACTGCCTGCTCAGCGACCAAGGACGCTACGCCGATCAGATCGCGAAGCTGCTTGGCCTCGTATCGACGGATTTCGACATGTGCGAGGCCTTTCTCGAAGCTTACTACGTGGGGGGGAAGCAAACGCCGGCGCTGCTCACGAGGCTCACCTCCTTCTGGACGCAGTTCATCCCAACGGCGCTGAAGAGTCAGCGAGGCATCTCGCACGCAACCCGGCTGGTCGCGGACCTATCCGAAGAAACCCTCCGGAACCTGGCCGAAGGCAACGACCTTCCTGCATTCGTGTCGGAACGCCTCCCGGAGATATTGGCACATGTGCCGGAACTTCAGCCCCAGCGCCTCAAGTTGCTGAAGATCGAAGTAGTGAGCCTGCCCGCGATCGGCGAGCACCCTTCCATCGCACGGGCGATGGCGGAAGCCGGGCTGTTTGAGCTCACGGTCGAGAACGTAGAATACGTCTATCGGCAGATTCTGGGCGGATCGGACCTCCATGCCTTGGCAACCAAAAACTACACGACGCTCCGGTCGATGGGCAGCGACATGCTGGACGGCAGGATCGAACGCGAATTCGAGGCCTATCTCGACGAAGTCCTCCTGAAGCTCGACGGCAATACGGACGAGGACGTATCTTCCATATTGGCGATCCTTCGGCGCGACGATGTGGACTCCGGTAGCCTGCGCAGATTCGTCGAGCCCCAGTCAGCACTCGTGCCCGAACTAAGCCAGGTTCCCGAAAACCTGCACGCGATGCTGTTCGATCTGCGTAGGGTCAGTCCGACGTGGGAAAACTGCCTCGCATTCTTGAGTGGTAGCGGGTTCGATGAGGCGCAACTGATTTCGTATCTGGAAGATGGCAGCCAACGGGTAGCCCTGCTCGAGAAACCCATACCAGCCGATCCAGATTCACGACCGTTGCGAACGTTCCTTTTGCACGCCGCAAGCCTCTCCGACGCCGCCTACTCGGATTACGTCGCCGCATTGCCGAAGCCATTCGGGCGGTTTCCCGAAGACCTCGAGGACTCGAAACGGGAGATCCTCATCAATCGGCGGAAGATCACTTTCACCAAGGAGAGCTTCGACGATCTCGCAGAAGAGGTCGATCTGCAGGTCCTCTTCGTGACCGCAAACATCGAGGCCTACATCAACGAGCCCGACATGCTCGGTCTCGATGATGACTTCTTGGATAATCTCCTCGAAGCGGACCTCACCGAAGAGCAGAAGGCGTCGGTGATAAGCCTCATGAACCTCGATTCAGTCATCGAACTACCGGATCGGGCCGCCCTCATCGGTCCGATCGTCGATCGCACCAACTTCGACGTTTCGGGCCTGAAGGCCGACGTCGCGAAAAGCCTGATCGCGCACTCCGCACCGCTCTCGACGCGGATCTCGCTCTTGAACAAGGCTCACGTGGTCCTGACGGACGATGATGTCCGCCAGGTCCTCGCCGGGTTGCCGGCCCCCTACTCTGACATAAAGACCGGATATTACGCGAGATTGGACAACAATTCGGAAAACAGGACATTGCTCGGATTGTTGGATTCTAGAAACATTATATCATCATGGAGCGTAGAAACTGGCCTTTTCTTCACTGAATATTTGCGCGTCAATCTCTACAGGCGTTGAGTCCGTGAGCGATGAGGGAAGCTGCACGCTTAGCGCTGGAAAATGAGTCCGTTGTTGCACCTGAATGATCGTCCGAAAGTCGCGAACTACAAAGCCGCCCGCAATAGTGAAGCCTCGGTCCTTGCGGCTTCCGCCGCATGAACGATGGTCCGCTTTTCACCTGTGATCGTTTGAAAGCTGTCAGTCGGAAAGCGGCCATATGCACTCAAGTTGGCTGACCGCCAATCCCCCAAGGAAAGCTTCTCGCCTCACTCCTGCACCTTGGAGACCTTCTGCTCGCCCATATCCGGTCTCGGGCATAGCGTTAAATTGCCGCGATTCAAAAGCTGTGGCATGAAACGAGATGTGGTTTTGATTCTGGAGCGGAGTTAAATTGGAAAGAGCGGGCCTGGTCGAACCACCATTTGTTGGAGAGAGTCGCCACAAGATCGTCGATGGTCTGATCGATATGCTCCTCGATGCTCAAAGTAATAATCGCCCCTTGTGGATATCAATCGAGGCTCCTTCGGGCTGGGGCAAAACGCGTGTAGCTCATGCCTTCTATGAACGATTGGCCGCCAGGCAGGAAAAGCGTTACTGGCCATCGACCATATTAGAGACCACCGACGCTACCCTCCACGAGGTGGGATCCCGGCGAAAGCGGGTGTTTCCGGAAGTCCAGCCGGTATTGCAAAATCGTGAGGCGGGGGCGCTGCCGGAGTTCTTCTGGTGGGGAATCGCCTGCGACATGCGTAACGGGGTTCCGACCCAGGTTCTGCAACAAGACCTCGAGCAACTCAAAGCTCATTCTTTCTTTCTCGAAGCCGCATGGTCCGCCCTGGCCAAAGCGCGCGAGAAACATGGCATTTCTCTCGAAAAGGCGCGCGAACTGGCAGCTAAAATCGCCGAAGAGGCGACCGGCGAAGGCATAGGCATGCTTGCGGAAAAGCTGCTTGGCGCGTCGCTGCCCGGCCTCGGCCTGGCGCTGGATATTGCCAAATTCGGCGTCGGCAAGGCACAAGACGCATTGGAACTGCGCCGGGTTATTGCACAGGCTGGCGGCCTTCCGGAGGAAACGAAGAGCGATATCGTCGAAGACGCTGCCGGAACATTGAAGCGCCTGGCCCGCCCCGGCCTTCCGGTCATCATCTTTATCGAAGACCTTCACAGGGACAATGGCCTGGTGGGGCGATTGCTTGAGAGCCTGTTGCGAGCGAACGCGCCGATCCTGATTCTAACGACCACCTGGCCCGGCGAGATCGAGCAGTCCGGAAAACTGGCACCCATGCTGGTCGATCCGGCCCTTGGCGATCGCATTTATCGCCTGCACCACGACCGCCCGGTCCCCGATGCCTTTCCGCAAGGCGCTTCGATGGATGCCCTCTCGCAGGAGGCATTGAAGCGGATCATTCGAGCCTATTATCCTGCAACCTCGGACATTGTGTTGGATCGCCTGTCCGCCCGCTATAACAATCCTCTGCCGATCGAGATCATCTGCGGTCTTCCCAAGCATAGAAGCCGCTCACGCGATGGCGCCCTGATCCTGTCCGTCGAAGAAATCGATCAACTGCCCCGACAGGTAGCCAACCTCTATCGCGAGCTATGGGACGAGCTGGACTATCCAATCCAGTGCGCCCTTGCACTGTCGACACTCGCCATTCCCGAAAGCGATGCATCCTGGCATCGGGGCCTTGTCCGCCAGGCGCTTGAGACGGTTGCCGGTCAAATCGCCGGACCGGATGCGACGTCGCTGGGGTCCGACGAGATTCCACATGGCTGGGTGCGCGAAATCGAAACTTGGCTTAGGCGCTTCAACGAACCCGATCAGATGCGCATCGCGCGGGAAGACCTCGATGACCATTCACTTTTTGGCGATGAAGTTATCTCGCCTTTCCTCGATACGCTGATCGGCGAAATCGCACGGCCCGAATTGTGGGACAATCAAGCGCCGCTGACCGACGAGGCGCAACATCGGGCCTGGTTGATATTGGCGCTCCGTCCGACCGGGCGGATCGACGACAATCTGACGCTCGACGCCATTCTCGTCCTGATGAACGCGCTGTCCGACAAACCGCTGGAGATCCAGCGGCGCTTGTCGCTCGGGGGCATCTTCGAGGAGTTGGAAATTGACCCGGACAGCCAGGCTGCCCTGTTGTTTCGTGCATATGTTTCCCGAGCATTAGGCGATTCTGGCCGCGTGTCGGAAGCGATAGTTGCGACAGATGCGCTGCTGGAGGACCGACGGCGGATATTGGGTGAGGATCATCCCGATGTGCTGACTACCCGGAGCAATCTGGCCTACTGGCTTGGCGCAGCAGGCCAGGTGACGGAAGCGCTC
>VFQN01005222.1_pt1 | contig 16132 bp, 12 predicted proteins | sample 3512371 | NCBI WGS metagenome assembly VFQN01 (sample SAMN10412370, study PRJNA504923) | tailings metagenome | isolation source: Replicate 2 from Balatoc abandoned mine | place: Philippines: Itogon, Benguet | collected 2017-08-28 | reverse complement strand
GTGCTGGACGAGGTCGACCTGGAGGGGGCGCCGGGCGAGGTGGTGGCGCTGCTCGGGGAGAACGGGGCCGGCAAGTCCACCCTGGTCAACATCGTCTCCGGCAGCCTCGGGCGCGACGCCGGCACGATCACCTGGGCCGGCCGGGAGGTCGACTTCCAGGGAGCCCGGGAGGGGATCGAGGCCGGCATCATCCACATCCACCAGGAACTCTCCATCATCGGCTCCTTGAGCGTGATGGAGAACCTGTTCATCGGCACCTACCGGGCCGGCCGCTTCGGCGTGATCGACCGCAAGGCGCTGCAGGCCGAGGCGGCCGCCCTGCTAGCGCAGGTGGGTGCCGGCCATATCGACCCGCGCATCGAAGCCGGCCGCCTTTCCACGGCCGAGCAGCAGATGGTCGAGATCGCCAAGGCGCTCGCGCGGGACGCCCGCCTCCTGGTGCTGGACGAGCCGACCGCGGCGCTGACCCCGCACGAGGCAGAAGCCCTGTTCCGGGTCGTGCGGATGCTGCAGGGGCGCGGCGTCGGGGTGATCTTCATCAGCCACCGGCTGGAGGAGGTGTTCGCCATCGCCGACCGGATCGTGGTGCTGCGCGACGGCAAGGTGGTGAGCAACCTGCCGGCGGCGGAGGCGAGCCGCGAGCGGGTCATCGCGGACATGACCGGCCGCATCTTCCAGGGCTTCACCTGCGACGCGGACGCGGCCCTGGGTGCGCCGCTGCTCTCGGTCGAAGGGATCGGCGACGGGCGCCATGTCGGGCCGGTCGGGTTCGACCTCCGCAGCGGGGAGATCCTGGGCATCTTCGGCCTGGTCGGCGCCGGCCGGACCGAACTGCTGGAACTGATCGCCGGCATCCGTCGCTTGGCCCGCGGCACGATGCGGCGGGATGGCCGGCCGTTCGCCCCTGCCGATGCGGGCGCCGCCTGGGCCAGCGGCATCGCGATCCTGCCCGAAGGGCGCAAGCAGAACGGTATCCTGCCGGACCTGTCGGTCGAGGAGAACCTGACCTTGGCGGTGCGGCAGGCGCGGCCGCTGCTCCTCCAGCCGAAGCGCGAGCGCAGGGAGGCGCAGGACTATCGTGACCGGCTGGGCATCGTCGCAGCCGACCTGCGCCAGCCGATCCGCAGCCTTTCCGGGGGCAACCAGCAGAAGGTCCTGCTGGCCCGCTGCCTGGCGACGCAGCCGGCCATCCTGCTCCTGGACGAGCCGACCCATGGCGTGGATGTCCGCACCAAGTCCGACATCTACCGCATCATCCAGGCACTGGCCGCAGAAGGCGCCGGGGTGATCTTCGTGTCCTCGGAACTGCCAGAAGTGCTGGCCCTGGCCTCGACCGTGCTGGTCCTGGCGAAGGGCCGACCGTCCCTCTACCGCCGGAACCAGGGACTGGCGGAGGAGGAAGTCCTGCCTGCAGCGTTCGCGCACGGCTGATCCGCTCTCGGCGCATGCGCAAGATGGGAACCCGCTCGCCCGGCGACTGCTGACTCGGCGAGCCGGCGCTGCTGCGTCGTGGCAGCCTGCCCAGCCGGCCGCAATGGGAGCTGAGATGGCGATCGTGACGTCGGTGCTGCTTCTTGCCATCGCCCTGTTCCTGGGCATTGGCGGTGGCTGGCTGGTGGCACTTGGCGGCGACTGGTACTACCTGATCGCCGGCATCGCCTTCCTGGCCACCGCGTTCCTGGTGTTCCGCCACCGTCCCGGGGCGCGCCTTCTCTATGCCGGCATCGCCCTCGGGACGCTTGCCTGGGCGCTTTGGGAGGTCGGGCTCGACTGGTGGCCGCTCGGCACGCGTGGCGGCGTGGTCGTGCTGGTGGGGCTCTGGCTGCTGACCCCATGGGCGATCGGCCGGCGGACCGGCTGGGATCTCGGCCGCGGCGCCCTGGCTCTATCGGTCCTGGCCGCCGTCGTCGTTGCCGGCGCATCGATCTTCCGCGATCCGCACGACATCCAAGGCGAGCTGCCGACCGCTTCGGTGACGCCGGATGCCGGCAACAGCCCGGTGCCACCCGGCGAGTGGCATGACTATGGCCGCACCCTGGCCGGCCAGCGCTATTCGCCGCTCGACCAGATCGACGCGTCCAACGTTGGCCAGCTCGAGGTCGCCTGGACCTACCGCACCGGTGACGTGCGGCGGCCCACCGACGTATCGGAGACCACTTACCAAGTGACGCCGCTCAAGGTGGGCGACCTGCTCTATCTCTGCACGCCGCACAACCTGGCGATCGCCGTCGACGCCGCTACCGGGAAGGAGCGCTGGCGCTTCGACCCGCAGATCCCGGAGGAGCAGAACCGGCAGCACCAGACCTGCCGCGGGGTGTCCTACTACGCCGACCCGGCAGGGACCGGCCCCTGCTCTGCCCGCATCTACCTGCCGACCGCGGATGCCCGGCTGATCGCGCTCGACGCGTCGAACGGGACGGTCTGCCCGAGCTTCGGCGAGAACGGGACGGTCAACCTCTGGGCCAACATGCCCAACCAGAAGAAGGGCTTCTATTACTCGACCTCGCCGCCGGTCGTGGCGGCCGGGCTGATCGTCGTGGGCGGCGCCGTCAACGACAACTATGCGGTGGAAGCGCCGTCCGGCGTCATCCGCGCCTACGACATCAATACCGGCGCCCTCGTCTGGAATTGGGATTCCGGCAATCCCGACCGGACCGCGCCGCTCGGGCCGGGCGAGACCTACACCGCGAACTCGCCCAACAGCTGGTCGGTCTTCAGCGCCGATCCGGAGCTGGGGCTCATCTACGTGCCGCTGGGCAACCGCACGCCGGACCAGCTCGGCATGAATCGCAGCCCGGCGGTGGAGCGCTTCTCGTCCTCGATCACCGCCCTCGATCTCAAGACCGGGCAGGTGCGCTGGGTGCGCCAGACGGTTCACCACGACCTCTGGGACATGGATGTGCCGGCCCAGCCGGTGCTGCTGGACATCACGACGGCGAACGGGGTGGTGCCGGGCCTGGTGGGGCCGACCAAGCAGGGCGACATCTACGTGCTAGACCGGCGCACCGGCGAGCCGATCATCCCGATCCACGAGGTGCCCGCCCCGGGCGGCGCGATCGAAGAGGATTTCACCGCGCCGACCCAGCCCGTGTCGGACCTGACCTTCATGCCCGACCCGTTGCAGGAAAAGGACATGTGGGGAGTGAGCCTGTTCGACCAGCTCGCCTGCCGCATCCAGTTCCATTCGCTGCGCTACGAGGGCCGCTACACGCCGCCGTCGCTGGAAGGCACCATCGTCTATCCCGGCAATTTCGGGACCTTCAACTGGGGTTCGGTCGCGGTCGACCCGGTGCGGCAGGTCATGTTCGGCATGCCGACCTACCTCGCCTTCACTTCCCAGCTGATCCCGAGCTCGGAAATCGGCCCGAACCAGGAGGTCAATACCGGCGAGGCCGGGCTCAACCTCAATGTCGGCGGCGACTATGGGGTGATCATGCAGCCCTTCCTGTCGCCGCTCGGCCTGCCCTGCCAGGCGCCCCCATGGGGCTATGTGGCGGGTGCCGACCTGCGGACGGGCAAGATCGCCTGGCGGCACAAGAACGGGACGATCCAGGACATGGCCCCGGTGCCGATCCCGCTCGAGCTGGGCGTGCCCGGCATCGGCGGCCCGATCATCACCGCCGGCGGCGTCGCCTTCCTGGCGGCTTCGGTCGACAACTATCTGCGGGCCTATGACGTGACCACGGGCGAGCAGCTCTGGCAGCAGCGGCTGCCGGCCGGCGGCCAGGCGACGCCGATGACCTATACCGCGGGCGACCGTCAGTTCGTGGTCCAGGTGGCCGGCGGCCATGGCTCGATCGGCACGGATGCCGGCGACTACGTGATCGCCTACACGCTGCCGAAGTCGTGAGGAAAGAGGACCGGCCAGGGATCCGATACATTGTCGAAACAATCCTAAGCCCTTGGCCGGCCCACCTTTCTCGGGTTCGTTCGTGCAAATTCATTATTTGCGAGCCCGAGCCGAGCGACGACCGGGCGGCAAGGAGGCCAACGGCCGATCATCGCACGGAACGGTACTTCAGGGAAATGCTCAGGCGGCGGGAAAGCTCGCCCGGAACATGCGGTTCAGGTCGGCCAGCACCGTCCCGGCGTCCTCGCCCTGCTGCAGCCCCTGGCTGAGCCGCTCGGAAGCCGCCGCCTGGAACGGCATGTAGCCGTCGTGGCGGGGCCGCAGGTAGGAGCCTTCCAGGGTGGCGCGGGTGTTCTTGTAGAAGCCGCCGACCGGACGGTTCACCTCCGGGTCCTCCCAGGCCAGGGCATGGCCGGGCTGCCCGCCGGCAGCGGCATAAGCGCCGCGCTGCACCTCCGCACTGGCGATCCAGTAGGCGAAGTCCAGGGCTTCCTGGGGATGGCCGGTGCGGGCGGAGATGGCGATGCCGGTCCCGCCAAGCGTGCCGCCGACCGGACCGTTCGCGCCCACCGCAGGGATGTCCGCGAACGCCAGACGCTCCGCCCGGAAGCCTTCGAGGGCGTAGCTGACATAGCCGTAGGTGTAGGGAATGCAGGCGATCTCGGAGCCGGCCTCGGCCATGCGCTCGGAGGCGGCGATCGGGTCCATCCCGAAGCAGGCGGGATCGACCAGGGCCGCCAGCTCCTGCATCAGCCGATAGACTTTTGCACCGGTGGCGGGATCGACCAGGTCGCCCGGCTCGGTGGCACAAGGGCGGCCGAGATTGGCGGCCAGCGTGTCGAAGGTCATCAGCGCGTGCGGTGAGCGCAGCGGGATCAGCACCTCGCCAGCACCTGCCAGCTTCATCACCTCGTCGAGCCTGGCCGGCGCTGCCGGCAGCAGGTCCGGACGCCAGGCCTGGACCTGGGTCGCCGCGTCGATCGGGAACGCCCACTGGCGCCCCTGCCAGTCATAGCTCCGGTAGGACGGGCCCACGCTGGCTTTTGCCAGCGCCGCGCGCTCGGCCTCGCGCCCCGGCACGTCCAGCGGCATCAGGCAGCCTTCCGCCGTCACCTGTCCGACATGCGGATGGTCGATCACGATCAGGTCGTAGGCCCGGGCCAGCTCGTCGACCGGGAAGGATTCGAAGTCCTGGAGCGAGCGCTTGTCCCAGGTGACCTCGATCCCGGTCTTTTCCCGCCAGAGCCTGGAGCAGGCGACCATCGGGTCGTAGCCGCGCGGATGGCTCCAGGTCATGCCCTTCAGCGTCACGCTCACAATCCGAACTCCCTGCGGATGGCCTGGCTGTTCTCGCCGATCACCGGTGCGGCCCGCGAGCGCGGCGGCCGCGCGCCGTCGACCCGGATCGGCGAGCGGGTGGTGGTGATCCGCACCCCGTCCGCGCGCTCCACGAGCTGCAGCATGTCCAGCGCCTTGAAGCCCTCGCTTTCCAGGAGGTCCGGCCATTGCAGCACCTTGGCGCACCAGACGTCGGCCGGCTGGAGAATGCCCAGCCAGTGGTCGGTGGTCTCACGTGCCAGATGCTGGGCGATGATCGCCTTGATCTCGTCGCGGGCGGTGAACCAGGTCGAGGGATCACCCAGATAGGGGCCGAGTTCCGAAACCTGCAGCAGGCCTGCCAGCTTCGGGATCGGCGTCATGGCGATGGCGAGGAAGCCGTCTTTCGTCGGGTACACGCCATAGGGTGCCGCGAGATAGGCATGGGCGCTGCGGAACGAGGAGCGGCGCGGCAGGCGCTGGCCGTCGTTCAGGTAGGTGGTCAGCACCTCGAACTGGAAGTCGACCAGCGCTTCCAGAAGGCTGGTCTCGACATGGCTGCCCTTGCCGCTGATGCCCCGCCGCACCAGTGCTGCCAGGATGCCCTGCGCCACCGCGGCGCCGGCCAGCATGTCGGCGATGGCGAGGCCGAACGGAACGGGGCCCTGGTCCTCGTCCCCGTTCAGCCACATCACGCCCGATCGGGCCTGGGCGAGCAGGTCCTGGCCCGGCAGCTTCACCCAGGGGCCCTCGTCGCCGTAGCCGGTGATCGAGGCATAGACCAGGCGCGGGTTGAGCTCCTTCACCGCGTCGTAATGCAGCCTCAGACGCTCGATCACGCCCGGGCGGAAGTTCTGGATGACGACGTCGGCCGACTGGAGGAGCTTGCGCAGGGCAGCGAGGTCGTCCTGGCTCTTCAGGTCGAGCGCCAGGCTCTCCTTGTTGCGGTTGATGGCGTGGAAGATCGTCGAGTCGCCGCCGATCTCGGTGTCGCTCAGGTAGAGCCGCCGGCACAGGTCGCCGCCGTCCGGCCGCTCGACCTTGATGACCCGCGCACCCAGGTCCATCAGCCGCAGCGAGGCATAGGGGCCGGACAGGAACTGGCTCATGTCGACCACGAGGAGGCCTGCGAGCGGCAGGTCCTTCTCGGCTGCCATCTGGTCCTGGTTCATGGGTCCGACATCCTCGCAACACCCCCGGCGCGTCCCGCCGCGCCGCCACCGCGGCGTTGTTCTTCTGCGAATTTCATTTTCATATATGAGCGGCTGGCGCAAGATCGGCGCAGCGCCGGGATCGGCAACGGGGAGGAAAGAAAAGCATGACCGGGCAAACCTATCTGTTCGTCGGCTCGCTGAACCGCAAAGCCCCCTACTTCCAGGGTGCCAATGGGACCGGTCTCTCGCTCTACCGCTTCGACGACGCGACGGGCGATGCCGAGCTGCTCGGAACGAGCGACGACATCGACAACCCGACCTTCCTGACGGTCGATCCGTCCAGGCAGACCCTTTATGCGGTCAGCGAGGTGTATGGCCGCAAGGAAGGCATCGTTGCCGCCTACCGCTATGACCTGCCGGCGGGTCGCCTCGACTACATCAACATGCAGCCAGCACTCGGCAGCATCACCGCCCATGACAGCCTGGCCGGCGGCGGCCGCTACCTCCTGGTCGCGAACTACGCCATGGGCGAAGGCGGCCCCGACCAGTCGGTCGCGGTGTTCCCGATCCGGGAAGATGGCGGCCTCGCACCCGCCTGCGCCAGCGTCGGGCATCGAGGCACCGGTCCCAATGCAGAGCGCCAGGAACGCTCCCATGCCCATTGCGCGCTCGAGGTGCCGGGCAGTGGCCATGTCCTGGTGGCCGACCTCGGCCTCGACCAGGTGCTGACCTACCGTCTCGGCGGCGACGGCGCGCTGGAGCGGGCCGGCTCCTACCGCACGGCGCCCGGCGCCGGCCCCCGCCATCTGGCCCTGCACCCGGCCGGGCCCCTAGTGTTCGTCATCAACGAGCTGGGCTCGACGATCAGCAGCCTGCGCCTCGGGCAGGACGGCAGCCTGCAGGAGATCGCGACGATCTCGGCTTTGCCTGCGGACGCCTCCATGCACAATGACTGCTCCGACCTGCAGATCTCACCGGATGGCCGCTTCCTCTACGGCTGCAACCGCGGCCATGACAGCGTCGTGATCCTTTCCGTCGATGCCGACACCGGCGCGCTCGACCTCGTCGGCCATGTTTCCTGCGGTGGCGCCACGCCGCGCAACTGCGGCCTGACGCCCTCGGGACGGCATCTCCTGGTGGCCAACCAGAACAGCGACGTCATCGCCGTGTTCCGCCGCAACGAGCAGGACGGGACGCTGGCCGATACCGGCCGCCCGATCCGGACCGGCACGCCGATGTGCGTGAAGTTCATCACCGCCTGACGCCCGGGGGAAACGCAGCATGATCGTCGAGCAGTTCTTCGAGGACTACGAGATCGGCTTCGAGCGCAGGACGTTCGGGCGGACGATCACCGAGACCGACATCATCATCCATGCCGGGCAGACCGGGGATAACTTCCCGCACCACATGGATGCGGAATGGTGCGCCACCCAGGACTTCAGGCAGCGGATCGCCCATGGCACGCTGGTGTTCAGCGTCGGCATCGGCATGACCGCCAGCACGATCAACCCGCGCGCCATGTCCTATGGCTATGACCGGATGCGCTTCATCCGGCCGGTCTTCATCAACGACACCATTACGGTGACGGCGCGGATCGCCGAGAAGCGCGACCATCCCAAGCGCCAGACCCATGGCATCGTGGTCGAGGCGATCGAGATGGTGAACCAGCGCAAGGAAACGGTGCTGGCCTGCGAGCATCTCTACCTGGTCGAGCGCCGGACCGGGCCGGCTTCCGGCTGAGGCTGGCAAGCCGTGGAGAAGAGCACGCAGCGGGTGCTGAGCGACGCGGAGCGGCGCGCCAAATATTCCGTGCCGGCTGTGGAAAAGGCGCTCGACGTCTTGGAATATCTTTCGGACCAGGCCGTGCCGGTGACGCAGGCGCAGCTTGCCCGGGCACTCGGCCGGCAGCCGGGCGAGATCTTCCGGATGCTGACCTGCCTGGAGATCCGGGGCTATCTTCGGCGCGATGCCGAGACGGGCGGCTATGGGCTGACGCTGAAGCTGTTCGAGCTGTCGCGGACCCATTCGCCCCATGAGGGGCTGCTGGCGGCAGCGCAGCCCTGGATGCGGCGGCTGGCCGAGGAGGTCCGGGAAACCTGCCACCTGAGCGTGCTGCATCGCGACCGGGTCCTGGTCCTGGCCCAGGAGGAAAGCCCCCGGCCGTTTCGGCTGTCGGTCCAGGTGGGCTCGCTGCACTCGCCGCTGCGCACCACTTCCGGGCGGGTGCTGCTCGCGCACATGCCAGAAGCGGCGCGCGACGCGGTTCTCGGCCGGGTGCCGGAATGGGCGGCGGAAAAGGCGGCAGGGCGGGCGCTCTTCCTGGACCGCCTCGCGCAGATCAGGACACGCGGCTACGAGCGGTCGGAAGGCGAGCGGTTCATGGGTGCGCTGGACCTGGGCGTGTCGGTCGGCTCGCCGGGATCGTCGACCAAGGCGGCGCTGATCATCGCGACCCTGAAGGATCAGAACGGCCCCGACCCCGATGCGATGCTGCCCAGGCTCCGCGCCTGCGCCCGGGCGATCACCACGCAGGCGGGCCTTGCCGAAGGGGAGAAGGACGCATGACGACCAGGCTGCGCATCGCGGTTCGAAAGTTCGCCGCGTTCGAGAGCGCCATCCAGAAGCAGTTCGCCGACTTCATCGCCGCCAGCGGGACGGATGCGGCGCTGGACATCGTGGCCATGGAGCTGAACCCGCTCCAGGAAGCGCTGTTCGGGCGGCAGGAGTTGAAGGACGGGTCCTGGGACATCGCCTTCCTGAACACGGACTGGCTGGCGCAAGCGCAGGCGCAGGGGCTGATCGAGGACCTGGCGCCCTATCTTGCCCGATGGCCGATCGCGGACTTCCCGGATGGCTGGAGCCCGTCGCTCCTCCAGCTGCAGCAGTTCGCGGGCGGGTTCTGGGGCATGCCCTACCATGACGGGCCGCAATGCCTGATCTACCGGCGCGATCTGCTGGCGGCGGCCGGCATCGCGGTGCCGGGGACCTGGGCCGAGTTCCATCAGGCCGCGCGGGCGCTGCACGCGCCGGATCGGGAGCGCTTCGGCACGGTGCTGGCGCTCTACCCGGACGGGCATAACGGCTTCTACGATTTCTGCATCCATGTCTGGACCCGCGGCGGGGAAATCTTCGATGCGCAGGGCAGGCCCGACCTGGTGACGCCCGCGGCCGTGGCGGCACTCGACTTCATCCGCGGCCTGGCAAGCGACCGAAGTGCCGTGGCACCCGGTCTCCGCGCCCTCGACAGCGTCCAGTCCGGGCTCCTGTTCTGTGCCGGCAAGGTGGCGCTCATGACCAACTGGTTCGGCTTCGCCGCGCTCGGCGACAGCTGGGCGGACAGTGCTGTCCGCGGCCTGGTCGACGTGGCGCCCATCCCGCGGGGCGACGGCGGCCGCAGCCTGTCGCTGAACGTGTTCTGGGTCCTGGCGATCGCCAGCGGCTCCCGGCACAAAGACCTGGCCTGGGCGTTCCTGCGGCATCTGGCGACGCCGGCCATGGACCGGCTGACCACGACGGAAGGGGCGATCGGGGTGCGCCGCTCGACCTGGGCGGATGCCGAGATCAACCGGACGATCCCCTACTACCACAAGCTGGACGACCTGCACGCGCAGGCGCGCGAGCTGCCGCGGCACCCCAGGCTCGCCGGGATCGCGCACGCGGTGGACGACATGCTGGCCCTGGCCACCACCGGGAAGGAGCCGAGCATGTCCCTGCTCCGGCGCGCCCAGGACAAGATCGGGGAGATCCTGCGATGAGCATGCCGACCGAACTGCGCCAGGAGCATCCGCGCCCGAGCCGGCCGCGGCCGATCGTGATCGTGGGCACCGGCGGCATCGTCGCGGACGCCCATCTTCCCGCCTATCGCAAGGCGGGATTTCCGGTGGCGGGCCTGTTCGACTTGGACCAGGCCAGGGCGCGCGACCTGGCCGGGCGCTGGGGCATCGACACGGTGTTCGGCTCGCTGGAAGAGGCGGTCGCCACGCCCGGCTGCGTCGTCGACGTGGCAGCACCACCCACGGCGCATCGCGCCATCCTGGAGCAACTGCCGCAAGGGGCGGTGGTCCTGCTGCAAAAGCCGATGGGCCTCGACCTTGCGGAAGCCACCCGGATCCGCGCGGTCTGCCGGGAGCGCGGGCTCATCGCCGCCGTCAACTTCCAGCTGCGCTTCGCGCCGATGATGCAGGCGGTGGCGGACGCGCTGCGCCAGGGCCTTCTCGGGCGGTTGATCGACGTCGAGGTCCATCTGAACCTGGTGACGCCCTGGGACCTGTTCCCGCATCTCCTGGCGAACGCGCGCGTCGAGATCGTGTCCCACTCGATTCATTACCTGGACATGATCCGCGCCGTGATGGGCGATCCGGTGGGTGTGCTGGCTCGCTCCTATGGCCATCCGTCGACCAGGCTCGCCCAGACCCGGACCTCGGCGATCCTGGACTATGGCGACGACCGCCGGGTGACCTTGTCGATCAACCACCACCACGATTTCGGCCGCCGCTTCCAGGACGCGAACTTCCGCTTCGAGGGCGACGCGGGTGCGGCGATGGTCAAGCTCGGCCTGCTGCTCGACTATCCCGAGGGTGAGCCGGACGAGCTGTGGCTCGCTCCCCGGCATGGGCCATGGGCGCAGGTGCCGCTTCAGGGCAGCTGGTTTCCGGATGCATTCATCGGGGTGATGTCCAGCCTGCAGCGCTTTGCCGCCGGCGAGGATGCGGTGCTTCCGACCTCGGTGGAGGATGCCTGGCGCACGATGGCGCTGGTGGAGGCCTGCTACCGCTCGGGCAGTTCGGCTGGAACGCCGGTGCCTCTGGGCTGATCGTCCGGGTTCGGCCTGATGCCGACGCCGAACAAAGAAAATGATCGGGGAAGGGGAAAATGCCTTGGCGTCGTGCCGGCGCTACTGCTGCCCGACACGACCTCGCCTGGCGAGCGAGCACGCCCGGTCCGGTTGGGCCCGGGCGTCAGCCATGCCGTCAGCCCGGCAGGCTCAGGTTCTCGGCCGCAACCTTGCCGGTCCGCCGATCCTTGACCAACTCAAACTCGACTTTCTGGCCCTCGCGCAGATCGCCGATGCCGGCGCGCTGCACCGCGCTGATGTGGACGAAGGCATCGCTGGTGCCGTCATCCGGCGCAATGAAGCCATAGCCCTTTTCGGGGTTGAACCATTTCACGATTCCCGTGGTCATGGGAAATCCTTTTCGACGTAGGCACTACCGGAAGACAGGAATACGGACTGCCTTGTTCGGACAATTTCGGCGAGGACCATCAGGACCTTCCCGAATTGTACCAATCACGACAAGTTCCAGCCTGTCTTCCATTGAAGAACTGATAAATAGGCGATCCTTTCCTCCGGCGCCAGTGTGACATTTTTATTTATCCGCCGTGTCAGGCGTCACCATCAGCCCCATCGTCGTCAGCCATGCTCCATCAGGGCTGGCGGCACGCCGGCCGACGACGGGGCAGGTCCGGCGAGCGAAGGGGTTTGCGGCGATCCGGCGGATCCGCTAAGTCCCGTCCCGCCTCCGGCGGATCCCTAGCTCAACGGTAGAGCGTCCGACTTTTAATCGGCCGGTTCCGGGTTCGAATCCCGGGGGATCCACCACCTCGCTGCATCCACCGCCAGCAGGCAAGCTTCCCGCGTGGCTGTGGCAGCCGCTCGGGAAACGTGACGCAGCCCGGTGCTGGACGGCTGGCGCCACGGCGGTAAGGTTCGGTGGTTCGTCCGATCCTCTGTCGCGCGAGGGCCAGCCCTTGACCAAGACCGCCCTGCCCGCCCGCCTTCCCCTGTTCCTGCTCGCCGTCGTCGCGGCGGCGCCATGGCCGTCCCTGGCCGCCGCGTCGTCGGCCGACACGGGCGCGCCGCAAACGGTGGCCGTCTTTCCGGTGGAATTTGCCGACACCAGCGGCGAGCCGCCCGGGGCGGGACGGGCGGAGCGGATCGAAGGGGTGACGGAAGAGCTGGCCGACCTTCTCGAAGCCTCGGGCAGGTATCGCGAGGCCGATCTGGCGCCGGTCAGCCAGCGCCTCGCGGCGGCGGGCCCGCTGCATCGCTGTGGCGGCTGCTGGCTCGACATCGCCCGCGAGGCCGGCGCGGAGGTGGCGGCCGTCACCGTCGTGCACAAGATGTCGACGCTGATCGGCTCGATGCATGTCTGGATGGTGGACGTCGCGGCAGAACGCGTGATCCGCGACGGGGCGGTCTCGCTGCGCGGCGATACCGACGAGGCCTGGCGCCGCGCGGCTGCCTATCTGGTCCGCAACGTCGTCCTGAAGGAGGACCCGAACCGTCCGTCGCTGTCCTCGCCGTTTCCGGGCGGCTGACTGTCCGGCCCCGGCAACCGGCCGCCGTAAGCTCTATGCGCCCGCCGGGCCTACCAGAGCAGGAAGGTAGCGCCCCCGGCACAGAGCAGCACGGCCACGCCCAGGCCCGGCACGAGCAGCGAGCGGCGGCGGGGCGGCATCGGCAAGGGATCGTGGCCGATGCTGGCCGGGACCAGCGTGGCTGCCAGCGTGTCCGGATCCAGCACCAGTTCGCCGCGGCCGGCCTCGGCAAGCACGGCATGGCTCAGGCCGAACACCGGCTGGGACGGCGCCGCGACCTCGATCTGCTCGCCGAACGGGTGGCCGTCGAGGGCCTGGACGACGCTGCCGCCGCCCGGAGTGACCCGAAAGCGCAGGCGCTGGGGAGCACCCAGCGGATCGGCGCCGACGATCCGGCCGGTGCCGTCCACGTCGAGCCGCACCGTCCCCCGGAACGCCCGCGCGAAGGCCGCGAACGGGATGCCTGGGATGCCTTCGCCGGGCTCCGGGTCCGGCAGCGGTCCGGCCGTCGATCGATCGAGCGGGCGCAGCACCACCCGGCGCGCCGAGCCGATCACGAAGGCGACCAGCACCGGCGCCGCGCGCTGCGGGAGCCTTGCCGGTGGCGGCGACCCGATGGAGGCTGCTGGCGCAAGCGGTGCGCGGCCCGGCGGCGGCGCCACATCGAGCGAGCCATAGCTGGGGATCACCCCTTCCCAGCTCAGCTTGCTGGTCACCCCCAACTCCGGAAGCTGCAGCTCGACCACGCCGAATTCCGGGATCGCGTCGACGATCTCGGGGCCCAGGATCAGCGCCAGCGAATCGCCCTGGAACTCCGCTTCCAGCGGCGCAAAGCGGTGCTCCGCCGCCTGCCAGCCGGACGGCCCCAGCCAGGGCGAGGCCGGATCGAGACGCCGGACCGCCAGGACCGGCGCCCCGCCCTCCGGCGGCACCGGGGAGAAGGTCAGCCGGGCGCGCCCGCCGCCGCCGGCATCGGCATCTTCCAGTATCGCCTGGACGTGGCGCATCATTCCCTTCCGCGCAGGCCGTCGAGCAGCCGGCCCAGCCGGCTATTCTGCTCGACGTCGACGAGGCCCCCCTGGCCCCAGCCGGCATTGTCGCGCGTCAGCACGCGCAAGGCGAGCAACCAGAACCGGGCACGCGCGAATCGCTCTGCCTCCATCTGGGCCTTGTCCGGCGCCAACGCGGGCAGATCGCCGATCGAGAGCGGCGGAGAGCGGCGCAGTTGAGGCAGCTGGGCATAGCCGTCTGGTTGCAGGTCGGAACCCAGCAGGTTGACCAGCCGGTCGATGATCAGCCCGCTGCCCATGGCGACACGGTGCATCACGTCGCCGGCGGTCTGGGCGAAGGCCTCGGTGGCGCGCACATGGGCCTCGACCTTCTGCGCGATGTCGAAGCGGCGCGCACCCACGGCCAGCTCGCCCACCACCGCACGGAAACATTCGCAGGTAAGCCCGAAGGCGCGAACAAGCTCCTCGTCCCCGGCCTTGCGCTCCAGGTCCTCCAGCCAGACCTGCACGGCCGCGTTGCCGAATCGCATCCGCGGCTGGGCCGGGCGGGAGGGATCCTGCCGAAGGCCCAGCGCCGGCCGCTCCGGCCCGGCCAGGCTCTGCCGCCGCGCGGTTTCCAAAAAGCGCTGGCCCAGGCGCGCCGGGCTCGCCTGCAGCTCGGCCAGGAACGGCCCGAACAGCATCGGCCGGTGCTCGAAGGCCTCGATCACCGGCTCGATCGCTTCCAGGCGCTGCTCGATCCGCCGGACCAGGTCGCCAGCCTCGTGGAAGGCGGCCAACTCGCTTTCCAGCTCCTGCGCAAGCGTCGCCACCCTGGGCGCCACCTGGTCGAACTTCAGGTCCGGGTCGCAGGCCGGCGCCAGGCGCTGGGCCAGGAGGCGGATGCCGCCATCGTTCAGCGCCAGCATCGCGTCCCATTTCTCGGCCGGCTCGGCGACATGGCTGCGCACCATGCCGTCGGACAGGAAGGCTTGGCGGTAGCGCTCCACCAGCGCCGCCTTGTCGGGGCGCAGCCGTTCCTCCGGCGGCATCACCTCCGGCGGCAGGCCGGGCACCAGCGCATAGTCGAACAGGTCCTCGCGCTTGATGCCCTTGGGGTTGCGGATGAAAAACAGGTTGGTGAACGGCCGGCCGGGCAGCCATTGGCGCGTCCAGCCGGAGAACTTGCTGACGCTGCTGTCCAGCCGGTTGGCGATCGACGGGGCGGGCTCGGTGCCGGTGCTGAAGTCGAACAGCTTGTCGGCCTTGGTCAGGCAGAAGAACAGGCTGGTGCGCTGGTGAACCCGCGCCGCGCGCTCCTCGGCCGAGGCGCCATGGGTGACGCCGATCCAGTCCTGGACCAGCTCCGGCAGCTTCGCCACGTCCTGGTTGCTGTCGCCGACGCAGAGCAGCATGGTGTTGAGGTCGAGGTCGGCCGCGTACTTGTCGAACAGCACGGCCACCTTGCCACGCAGGAAGCAGTAGGCGCGCGCCTGCGGCTTGTCCTTGGCGCGCAGCAGCTTGTCCGGCGAGGAATCCTCGCGCGAGCGGGCGCCGGGAAAGTCGAGCAGGTCGGTATGCTCGAAGAACGGCCAGGCCGGCTCGTCCAGGACCACCCGGAGCTCGGCGGTGAGCGCCGTCACCACCGGCTTGCGCAGATGCACCACCGGCCGGCCCGGCACCCGGACCGGCACCAGGGCATTGGCTGCCGGATCGGCGCCGTCCAGGCCCAGCAGGGTGTCGACGTGGACGAGGCTCCTGGTCCGCTCGGTGATGGTGTCGAGCGGCACGTAGGCGAAGTCGGGTGCTCCCGCCTCCGCGTCGCCCAGCTGGTCGAGCGCGTCCTTCAGCTCGCGGTAGAGCGCCGTGAACTCCGGCAGCTCGCCCCACAGCGGTGCGAGGAACTCGGTGCGGTCCGCCGCGGCAAGGAAAGGCAGCACGGTTTCGGCGCAGGCCCAGTAGCGGGCGGCCAGGCCACTGCCCCGGTCGGCCAGGACATGGCGCGGCAGGCTGTGCGCGAGATAGGCCCGCAGCTCGAACACGTCCTCGACCACCAGCGTGTCGACGGGCCGGCTGCGCCGCCTGGACGGCATCTCCGCTTCCAGGGCTGCCAGCCGCTCGCCCGTGAAATGGCGCTCCGGATCGGTCTGCCCGCCCAGGTCGAACACGAAGGCGTTCGCCAGGATCTTGACGATGTCGATCTCGCGCAGGAGGCGCAGCACCACCTCGTGGCCGGGCTCGGTCGGGTGCGGCCGGATCGAGAAGCGGGTGACGACGCCGGTGGTTTCCTTGCCGCCCTGCGGGTTGACCTCCTCCAGGAAGTCGCGCTTGACCGCCCCCTGCCCGCTGCCGAACAGGACCTTGGCCGGCCGGCCGACCGGCGTGATCAGGCTGCCGATCAGGAAGGACTTGCCGGCCTGGCTGGCGCCGAACACGCCCACCGACATCGGCCGCTCCGCGGCATTGGCAAGCCGGCGCGCCTCGACCGCATGCTGCCGGCATGT
>VFQN01005221.1_pt1 | contig 16135 bp, 11 predicted proteins | sample 3512371 | NCBI WGS metagenome assembly VFQN01 (sample SAMN10412370, study PRJNA504923) | tailings metagenome | isolation source: Replicate 2 from Balatoc abandoned mine | place: Philippines: Itogon, Benguet | collected 2017-08-28 | reverse complement strand
ATAGTTGCAAGACTGTACGTGAATTCAGTCACTTGCCGTGGCGCGTACATCTTCCGGGTGCGCGACTATTGTGCTCCATCGAAAGGCAGCGCGGTGCCTTAAACTTGAGCACGCCATGTCGATGGGCGCGAGTATCTCGCGATTTCGTTGCCCTGACCGAAGGAACGGGATCATCTCGTAGGATACGATCCTGCCGCGCCGCGCGCTGCCAGCCGTCTCTTCCAGCCCGACGCCGACCGCAAGCAACGCGCCGATCCGCAGCGGCCAGCGGCTCCGCCACCATGCCGTGCCGAGGAAATCGCCGAGGGAGTAGGCAATCAGCGTTTCGCCGATCCTCTCCACCGGCTGCACCACATGGGCATGGCCGCCCACCACGAGGCCGGCGCCGCTTGCCGCCAGCCGCCGGGCCGTCTCCCGCGTCGCGGCTTCGGGGAAGTGCCGGAACTCGCGGTCCCAGTGCGGCAGGGCGCAGACGAGATCGGCTTCGGATTCGCGCAAGGCGGCCAAGCCTTCATGTTTGAAATCGGCGGAGGTCGTCACGCGGCCGGAGAAGGCATCGGCCGTCTCGTTGCGCCACTGCGTGAAGGCAGCGAAGGCAACCCTTGCCCGGCCGGCCTCTACTGTCCGCACCAGGCCGTCCCGCCTGGTCCCGACCGTGCGGATGCCGAGCCGATCGAGCGCTTCAAGCGTCTGCTCGAAACCAGCGGCGCCCTGGTCGAGGGCATGGTTGTTGGCGAGCGACAGCACCAGCTTGGCGGGATCGATCGCCGCCGCGGCCAGCGTCTCCTCGACAAAGGCTCGGGTCATCGCATGGCGCGTGCCGAGGGCCGTCCCAGGCTGGGCGAGGGGCCGTGCCACGACCGGGCTTTCGCAGTTGCCGATAACGAGATCGGCAGCCGCGATCGTCGTGCGCAGGCTTTCGTCGAGCAGGGGCGGCATGCTGCCCGCCACGGCAGAAATGTCGCCGAGGAAGACCAGACGCAGATCCGGCGGCCGCGCCAGTGTCGATGTACTTGCAGCGGGTCCAAAGCCGCCGCGGTCGCCACGCAGGGACGGGACCAGGAAGCGCGGCAGCCAGGAAAGACGATAGGCGAGGGGAAAGTTGCTGGACACCGCGCTCTTCTAGTCGCTCGGTCGACGCGGCGCCAGAAACTTCGCAGTTGTCCGCGAACGTACGGCAAGATCACGTATCGGTCGAAATGGTGGCCTTTGAACATGCAGCGTTCTCCAGAAAGCGGAGATGTTCTCATACCATCGGCCCGCTACCCAAGAGTCTGCGACGGCCCCCTTTGATCTGCATTCGTCACTCGCGCGCCATGTCCGGGTTCGATTGCAACTCGGCCATCATGGCGTCACGCATGACGAACTTCTGCGGCTTGCCGGTGACGGTCATCGGCAGTGCATCCTTGAAGCAGACGTATTTGGGTATCTTGTAGTGGGCGATCTGCCCGCGGCAGAATGCCTTGATCTCTTCCACCGTCGCCTTGCTGCCCGGCTGCAGCACGATCCAGGCGCAGGCCTCCTCGCCATAAGTCGGATCGGGTACGCCGAAGACCTGCACTTCCGCCACCGACGGATGGCGATAGAGATACTCCTCGATCTCGCGCGGATAGATGTTCTCGCCGCCGCGAATGATCATGTCCTTCACGCGCCCGACAATCCGGCAATAGCCGCGCTCGTCGATGGTCGCGAGGTCGCCGGTGTGCATCCAGCCGCCCTCGTCGATGGATTCCCGGGTGCGCTCCTCGTCGTTCCAGTACCCGCGCATCACCGAGTAGCCGCGCGTGCACAACTCGCCGCTCTCGCCGACTGCCGTGGTGCGGCCGCTCTTGTCGATGATCTTGACCTCGACATGCGGATGAACGCGCCCGACGGTGCCGACCCGGTCTTCGAGCGCATCGTCCATGCCGCTCTGAAACGACAGCGGACTGGTTTCCGTCATGCCGTAGCCGATCGTGACCTGCGGCATGTGCAGGTCGGTGATCACCCGGCGCATCACCTCGATCGGACATGGCGCCCCGGCCATCACGCCGGTACGCAGCGAACTGTAGTCGTGCCTGGCGAAATCGGGATGGTCGAGCATCGAGACGAACATCGTCGGTACGCCGTAGAGCGCGGTGCAGCGTTCCGCGGACACGGCCTCGAGCGTGGCGCCCGCGTCGAAGGACTCGCCCGGGAAAACCATCGTCGCGCCGCTCGCCACGCAGGCGAGCGTTCCCATGACCATGCCGAAGCAATGATAAAGCGGTACCGGAATGCAGACACGGTCGGCCTCGGTGAAACCCATCGCCCGCGCATTGAAGGTCGCGTTGTTGACGATGTTGTAGTGCGTCAGCGTCGCGCCCTTCGGCGAGCCCGTCGTGCCTGATGTGAACTGGATGTTGATCGCGTCGTCGGGGTCGAGCTCCGTTGCGATCGCATCGAGCCGCATGATCTGCGCGGGGCCGCCGATAACAGGTATATCGTCGAAATTCAGCATGCCGGCCGTCTTCTCCCGACCCATGCGGATGACGGCCTTGAGCGACGGCAGCCTCGCGGCATCGAGCTTGCCCGGCTCGCAACGGTCGATCTCCGGCGCGAGCTGGCGGATCATGGAGATGTAGTCGGACGACTTGAAGCTCGCCGCGGTCACCAGCGCCTTGCAGTTAACCTTGTTCAGCGCATATTCGAGCTCGGAGAGACGGTAGGCCGGGTTTATGTTCACCAGGACAAGGCCGACACGAGCGGTGGCGAATTGCGTGATCAGCCATTCCGGCCGGTTCGGCGCCCATATTCCGACGCGGTCGCCCCTGATGAGGCCGAGGCTGAGCAGGCCTCCGGCGAATGCGTCGACCTCGCGATCGAGATCGTAGAACGAGTAGCGTTTGCCGAACTGCGGGAAAACGGCCGCCTCGCGCGGACCGAAGCGCGAAACGGTTTCGGAGAAGATGGCGCAGATCGTCGCGTGCCGCAGGGGGATCGTACGATCGCCCGCCACATAGGAGCGCCCGTCGACCGGCGCCAGCTGCACGGCGGAACCGGCCGCCGCGTCGTTTCGGCCCCACAGGCTCACGGAGAGGCCGTGTCCCATCGATTGCGACAAGATGCTCACCACAGCCTCCTCGTCCAACTACATGGAGCGCCAGTCGCCCAGTCCCTCGAACGCCGCGGCCGCACGGTAAATGGTGCTTTCCGCATAATTGGCGGCAACCAGCATCATGCCTATCGGCAGCCCTTCGCTCATGCCGCAAGGCACGTTCATGGCGGGGAAGCCGCTTGCGTTGAACGGCGCGGTGTTGCCTACGGCCTCGAACGCCCTCTGGACATAAAGCTCGAGTGAGGCGTCAAACGGCGGTATCGGCTGCGGCTTCATCGCCACCGTCGGCATCACCAGAAGGTCGAACCGGCGGAACGCAGCCTCGTACTGGACCTTGAGACGCCGCATCAGGTTCTGCGCCTTGCCGTAGAAGCGGCCGCGGTAGCGGGTCTGGAAGTGCTCGCCGAGGAACATGCACAGCTTCAGGCTGGAAGACAGCTCGTCGGCACGGTTGCGCCAGTTGGCGAAGTGGTCGGTCATGCTCGGGAGGAAGAGACCACGGTAGTTGGTGCCGGCTCCGTTGCCGTGCATCATCATGTCCTGCAGGCCCTCGACGGTGATCGCGGTCCAGTAGTCGGTGCCGAGAAGATGCCCGGGGATCGAAACCTCCTCGACCTCGGCGCCGAGCCCCCTGAATTTTTCCGCCGCGGCGCGGACCTTCCTGTCCACGTCCGCTTCGCTTTCGGGACGGCCGAAGCCCTCGCGCAGGATGCCGATACGCAGGCCGCGGCAGCCGCGGCCGATGGCGTCGGTGTAGCGCTCCACCCGCGGCTTGTACTGGCGGGGGTCGAGACCGTCCTCGCCGGCGAGCACTTCGAGAAGCAGTGCATTGTCCGCCACGGTCCGCGTCACCGGTCCGACATGGTCGATGGTCTGCTCGACCCCCATGACGCCGGAATAGGGAACCAGGCCATGCGTGGGCTTCATGCCGTAGACGCCGCAATGCGCCGACGGGATGCGGATCGACCCGCCCTGGTCGCCGGCGATGGCCATGTCGACCTCGCCTGTCGCGACCAGAACGGCCGAACCGCTGGAGGACCCGCCCGACATGTATCCGCGCTTGTAGGGATTGTGCACCGGCCCGGTGGCGCTGGTATGGCTGCCGCCGGACAGGCAGAGGTTCTCGCATGTCGACTTGCCGACGATGTTCGCACCCGCATCGAGCATGCGCGTCACGATCGTGGCATCGATTTCGGGCGTGTAGCCTTCCATGATGGCGGAACCGTTCATCATCGGAACGCCGGCCACGCAGACGGTGTCCTTCACGACGATGCGCTTGCCGCTCAGCGGTCCCGACGAGGCCCCGCGTATGTCGGTCTTGTAATACCAGGCGTTCAGGCTGTTCTCTGAGGCGTCGGGCCGATAGCCCGGGGCGCGCGGATATCGCACCTCGGGGAGATAGTCGGTTTCCGAACTGATCCTGTCATATCCCTGGATATAGGGCTCCATGATGCCGAGGTAGCGCGACAGCTCGTCGTCACTCATCGAGAAGCCCAGGGCTTCGCTCATCTCTCGCATCTGGCTGAGTGTCGGGCGCTTGACGGCCATGGCCTGGAACCTCGGTGCGTGGTCTGTGGATGGAATTTTCTCGGGTCGGGCCTGAGCATGGTGGGCAGCAGCGGTATCGCGAGCCGGAGGGTGCGCCGGTCGTGGTGCCTTGTCGAAGGCCGCCACCCCGGTTCCAGCTGTCGCTGGCCGGGCCGGCACAGATACGGTTGAGCCGCCGCCCCGCGTGCGCCGGGCGCCGCCAAGTCCGAGAAAAGCCTCGACCTGCGCCGGATCGGCGAGCTGCCGAGCGTCCAGTTCTTCCGTCAGTGCCCCGCGTTCGAGCACCACGACCCGATCCGACAGAGCGGCGATGAAATCGAAATTCTGTTCCACAAGCAGAACGGTGAGACCGCGCTCGCGGCGCAGGGTCAGCAGCGTGTCCTCGATTTCCTCGATGATGGATGGCTGGATTCCCTCCGTCGGCTCGTCGAGCAGCAAAAGCCAGGGATCGCCGACGAGGCAGCGAGCCAGTGCGAGCAGTTGCTGCTCGCCCCCGGACAGCGAGCCGCCAGGCCTGTCGAGTAGGCGCTCGATGCGGGGGAAATCGCGAAGGGCCCGTTCCACGGCCGTGCTCTCGCTCGCCTCGCCATATCCCTGATAGGCGATGCGCAGATTCTCGAGCACGGTAAGTTTCGGGAAGATGCCGCGTCCCTGGGGGACATAACCCATGCCCCGGTGCGACCGGGCGTTCGGAGGCAGGCGAGTGACATCTTCTCCCGCCATGGAGATGGAGCCGCCGGTGACTGGGTTCACACCCATCACCGACTTGAGCAGCGTCGACTTGCCCATGCCGTTGTGGCCGAGGATACCGACGATCTCGCCCTGTGCGACGGAAAGGTCGATACCGCGCAGCACGGGAATGCGCCCGTAACCTGCGGAAAGCGATCTGAGCTCGAGTGCTTCTTGCGATGTCATGAGGTCAGTTCTTCCGCCCGAGATAGACCTCACGGACGCGCGCGTCGGCCATCACCTTGTCGACCTGGTCCTCCATCAGGATCCGCCCCTGGGCGAACACGGTGACCAGACCTGCGATCGACCGGATGAACTGCATGTCGTGTTCGACCACGACCACGGCCGCATCGCGGCTGATGTCGGTGACGATCTCGCCCAGCGTGGCGATCTCGGTTGCGGTCAGTCCGGCAGCGGGTTCATCCAGCAGGATCAGCCATGGCCGTGAAGCGAGGATCATCGACAATTCGACGCGCTGGCGTTCGCCATGCGAGAGGCTTCCGACCATGCTGTCGGCCAGTGTCGAAACCGCAAGCCGCTCCATCGCTTCCGAAACCCGCGAGGCAACGCCTTCGGAATGGGTCACGCGATGCGCGGCAAGCCATATGTTTTCACGGACGGTGAAGCCGTCGAGGACACTCGGCACCTGTGTCTTGATGCCGACACCCAGCCGCGCAACCTGGTGAGGGTCCCAATTCGTCGTCTCGTGTCCGTCGATCCACACCTCTCCCGAGGTGGCCTTGAGCATTCCGGTCATGCATTTGAAGAACGTGCTCTTGCCGGCGCCGTTGGGTCCGATGAGGCAACGAAGCTCGTTGCGCCGCAGAGTGAAGTCGACATTGTCGACGGCGGTCACACCGCCGAAGCGCATCGTCAGCCCCCGCGTCTGGACGACAGCCTCAGACATGGATCCGCTCCGCAAGCTTCGCGCCGGCCGGCGAACTGCCCGGTCGACGGCGGGCACCCCGCGTCCGTCGGCGCCTGCCGTAGCGCTTCAGCGCACTTGCGAGCGTCGGCACCACGCCGCGTGGCATCAGGAGCACGCACAGGACGAGGATGACGCCGAGCACCAGCGTATTGTCGATGACCGACTGCTGTCCGAGTGCGAATTTCAGGTAGGCGAGGATCATCGCGCCGATGACCGGGCCGACCAGCGTGCCGAGGCCGCCGACGATGCACCAGATGATGACCTCGGCCGACTGCCCGAGCGAGAACATGCCGGGCGTGACGATCTCGGCCCAGGAGGCGAAGAGCGTTCCGGAAAGGCCGGCGATCGCGCCGCCGATCGCGAAAAGCACCGTCTTGCGAGCCCGGGCGTCGTAGCCGAGCAGCTCGACCCGGAGCTCGTTCTCCCTGATCGCCATGGCGATGCGCCCGAACGGGCTGGCTAGCAGCCAGCGCACGAGCAGATAGACCAGGATCAGGAAGGCCGCGGTCAGGAAATAATAGGCGTCCCCGAAGATATAGGCCGACGGATCGCCGGGAACGTTGAGCGTCTGGAACCCGGGGATGCCGTTGAAGCCGCCGAGACGCGCCGATCCGATGACGTATTCGGGCCCGGCGGTGGAATTCATGAAGCGGAAGAACAGTAACGTCACGACGAGCGTGATGACGCCGAGATAGACGTCCGACAGGCGGCCATAGAACATCATCGCGCCAAGTGCTGCCGCGAAAAGCAAGGGCACTGCGATGCCGAGAAGGAACGGCACCGTGCTTTCACCGATATTGATCGCGGCGATCGCATAGGTGTAGGCGCCGAGCCCGAAGAAGGCCGCCTGTCCGAAGCACAGGATCCCTCCGAAACCCCAGATCAGACCGAGGCTCAGCGCCAGGATGCCGTAGATGACCAGCAGGGTCAGCGTGTAGGTCTCGACAAGCGTCGGGGCGAGGGCGAGCAGGACCGCCGCTACGATCGCCACGAGGCATGCCTGTTTCATCTCATCGGCCATGGTCACATCTTCCCCCGGAAGAAGCGGCTGGTGATGCCTTGCGGCATGAGCCTGAGCAGGACGATGGCGATGATCAGCAAGGCGATCTCGCCGACGATCGGCGTGGCCGCCAGGGTGAATATCTGGGACGACGCGCCGAACAGGACCGCGCTCGAAAGCAGGCCTGCGATGACGGACGCTCCGCCGGAAATGACGGTAATGAAGGCCTTGGCGATGTAGGCGCCGCCGATCGTCGGCACCAGGCCGAGAAGCGGTGCGAACAGGCCGCCGGCAAGTCCGGCAAGGGCGGAACCCACAAAGAAGGTCAGCATGTAGACACGTTCGGGATTGTAGCCGAGCGCCGAAGCCATCGACGCGTTCTGCATCGCGCCGCGGGCGACGAGGCCGGCACGCGTTCCGCCCAGAACCGCCAGCATCGCGACCAGAATGGCGATCGCGGCAAGGATGATGAAGAAGCTGTAGCCGTTGACCTGATACCGGCCGATGGCGAAACCGGCGATCGGCGGCGATATGCCTGTCGTCGTGTTGCCGAAGATCATGCTGGCAAGGCCGATCAGAAGCAGGCTGAGGCCCCAGGTTGCAAGCATCGTATCGACGAGGCGGCCGTAGAGATGGCGGATGATCAGCCGCTCGACGATCACGCCGAGAATGCCGACGACGACCGGAGCGACGACGAGCATGGCGACGTAGATGTTGATGCCGGCCTTGACGGCAACGATGGTGGCGTAGCCGCCGACCATCATGAATTCGCCGTGCGCGAGATTGATCACGCGCATCATCCCGAACACGACCGCCAGGCCCGCCCCTATGACCACGAGGCTGGCGATCGCATACAGAATTTCGACAGCAAAAATCGCTGCAAGGTCCATTGCGTGGATTCCGATCGAAATTTCGGGCTCGAGCCGACTTGGGGACGCCGGTGTGCCCGGCGCCTACAGGGCGAGATCAGATCTTGATCTCGTACTGCTGGTTGTCGTCAGGGTTGGCCGCGAGATCGCAGACGCCCTGGGTGTCCGCAGGCTGGCGCTGCGGGAAGCTCTCGAGGACCTTGAGCTTCTGACCCGACATTTCCATCAGATGGACGTCGAGAACGGCGTGGTGCGTCTTGGGATCGATCGTCACCTTGCCACCGGGTCCGTCGATCGAGAGCCCGCCTTCGATCGCCGCCGTCAGGGCGTCCTTGCCGACGTCGCCGGCCTTGCGCACAGCCTCGGCCCAGACATGGATGCCCTGATAGTGCGACACGGCGATCTCGTGGATCTGGTCCGTGTTGCCGTATTTAGCACTCCAGGCTTTCAGGAAGGCCTCGTTGGCCGGCGAGACGATTTCCGGCGAATAGCTGTAGGCGACGAGGATGCCGTCGCCTTCCTCTGGCGTCAGGACCTTGTGCTCGTTGCCGATGCCGATCGTGGTGGAGGCCATCGGAATCTTCGACTTCATGCCGGCGGCCGCCCATTGGCGGAAGAAGGACAGGTGGGGTCCGCCGACGAGAGCGGGCACGACGATATCAGGGGCCGCGCTCTGGATCTTGGCGATGGTCGACCCGAAATCCGCCACGTCGAGCGGGAAGAAGTCGGTCTGGACGATCTCGCCGCCCGCATCCTTGGCGAATTTCTCGATCCAGCGCGCCGTGATCTGCCCGTAATTGTAGTCAGCAGCCAGGACGTAGATCTTCTTGCCCCATTTCTTGATCGCGGCGGGGATCAGGACCTCGACCTGCTGCGACGGCGTCACGCCGACGACCGTGATGTTGCGGTCGCAGACGCCGCCTTCATAGAGAACGTTGTAGAAATAGGGCACGCCCGCCTTGCGCAGCGTCTGGCGGATCGCCTCGCGCGATGCCGACAGGATGCCGCCATGGACCACGTCCACCTTGTCGCTGCGGGCGAGCTGCTGGCCGTACTGGGTATAGAGCGCCATGTCGGACTGCGTGTCATAGGCAATGATCTCGACCTGCCGGCCGAGCAGGCCGCCGCCCGCATTGATCTCGTCGACGGCGAGGCGCAGGGCCATGTCCATCGGCTTCCCGTAGGCGTCGAACGCGCCCGATGTATCGAGGATCGATCCGAGCTTGATCGGATCGGCGGAAAACGCCCTGCCGACGCCGGCACCGAGCGCTCCCATACCGGCGATCGCCGCGGAACTTGCCAAGAAGGTTCTTCTGCTGATCATGTGTCGGTTCCCCTGTTGATTGCTACTTCTGCTCGTCCGCAGTCTTCTTCTTGATGGAAGGCACGACCCTGGCCGCCGCGTCCGCCGTACGGCCGGCCAATTGGGCGTCGAAATCCAGACCGATCTCGTCCCCGAGCTTCTTCATGAACGGCAGCTGGACCGACATTCCGAGGATGGAATCCAGGGCCTGCCCGAACTGCGAGCCGTCGCCGCCTCCGCCACCACTTCCCATTCCGCCGATGTGATTGATGCGGATGGACTCGATCTTCTCCACCGGCTTCATCATCTGCGTGGCGATCTCGGGCAGCTTGTCGATCTTGTGCATCTCGACCCGCGCACGCAGGACGGTCTCGCTCTGCCGGTTCTCCGCCTCCACCTGCGCCGAGCGGCCGGAAGCCTCCGCGATCAGCCGATCGCGCTCCGCATTGGAGCGCAGCTGGACGGCCTCGCTTTCGGCCTTGGCGACCGCGATGATCGTGCCGACTTTCGACTTGATCCGCGCGTCGTCCGTCTCGTTCTCCTGCGCGGCCTTGAGGGCGGCAAGCTTGCGGGCCCGCTCGGCCGCGGCGATGTCCTTGGCGGTCTGCACGCTCTCCTGCGCCTCGACGAGCCTGGTGCGGACGCTTTCGACTTTCGCCTGCTCGATGGATTCCTCGCCACGCTTCGCGGCGAGCACGATGGCGTTGTCGATCTTGGCCTTCTCCACTTCGAGAAGCGCCTGCATCTCGCGGCGCCTGAGATTGAGATCGCGTTCGATTTCGGCCTGCTTGACGTCGCCGACCTTGGAGATGCGCAACGCCTCGGAATGGCGCTCGGCCTCCGTCCGGCTGGTTTCCAGCTCCGTGTTCGAATTGATGCGCTGGCGCTCGATCTCGAGCCGGTTGGCGATCTCGTATTCCTGCTGCTCGCGCTCGAAGCGCAGCCGGTCGCGGGTCTGCTCGAGCTGACGCCTGCGGACCGCGATATCGGCCTCGGCCTCGATGTCGATACGCGCCTTCCGGTTCTCGGCTACGACTTCCGCCAGCCTGCGCATGCCGACGGCGTTGAAGGCGTTGGTATCGTCGAGAGAGGAAAACGGCGTCTGGTCGAGATGCACGAGGGAAACGAAGTCCACGACGAGGCCCGAGCGCGCGAGGTCGCCGTGCAGCCGCCTTCCGACCGCTTCGGAGAATTCGCTCCGTCCCGCGTGCAGCGCATCCATCGTACGCAATGCGACTTCGGCCTGTGCCGCGTCGATCAGCTTGCCTTCCAGCAGCGACTGCATCTCCTCGTCCCGGAACGACTTTGCCCCGAGGACCTGCGCCGCGACGGCTATTCCGGCGGGAGCCGGATCGACGCGAACCTGAAATTCCATGCCGATGTCGACGCGCAGGCGATCTTCCGAGATCAGTGCCTTCGCCCCGCTCCGATCGATGCGCAGGCGGATGGAGCGCATGCTGACGCGTTCGACCCGGTGCAGGATGGGAAGCGCGAAGGCGCCGCCGTCGACGATGACCTTGCGGCCGCCCGCACCGGTGCGGATCAAGGCCACGTCGCGTGAGGATTTCACATAGTAGCGATTGAGGAAGAGAACGGCGACAACGATCGCGACGACAAGCGCCAGCAAGCCGATAAACCAGATCACGCGGGGTCCCCTCTCGTGCCCTCATTATTTGAATTGGAAAACATCTATTCCTATTTGTTTTCCGTTTCAACATTTTATTTTCCAATTCAAGGGAATTCCCCGTCGGCCGGCAAATCGATTGTCAGGCTGGTGCATCGAGCGAGCGCCCCCAGCGTGACAACGGCGACGGATGATCGGAGCCTGCGTTGCCGCAAGCCGCGTGAATGTCAGAAGGTCATGAGATGGGGAGGCACGAAGCCTGGGTGCCGGAAAGCAGAAATGGTCAGGCCGTCAGGCGATCTGTTCGGTGACGCAGAACTGCACCCCGTCGGCGCGCGCGAGATAGGCCGCATTGTCCTTGCGGTCGTTGGAATAGTAGCGGCCGACGCGTGCCGTGCGATAATCGATCGCCGACGGACGGGCGCCTTCCTGCCTGCGCATGAGGGCGGAATAGAAGTTCACGCCCTCGTACATGGATTGGCCGAGCGAGTTCAGCATGGGCGCCACTCTTTGATGCGCCGCCTCGTAGCGCTCCTTGAAGGCGAGGTTCTGCTCGGTTTGCAGCGCGCCGAAATAGGCGGCGGAAACGAAAAGCCGCTTGGTGTTGGCGCTTTCGCTCGCCAGCAGCACATTCTCTTCGATGACGCTCGAAAGCCGGAAGATACGGCGGTCGAGCTGCATGGCGCCGAAGGCCCGGTTGAACTCGACGGCATCCTGGCCGATCAGCGAGACGAGCACGATGTCGGGCCGCGCCTTCGCGATACGCTCGACCAACCATGATGCATCCTCCAGGCCGAAGGGAACATAGCCTTCGAAGACGACGTTCCCGGCGACTTCCGCGATCGCCTTCTTGGCAACGCAGTTCGAGGTGCGCGGCCAGACATAGTCGTTGCCGATGAGCGCCCAGCGTCTGACCTTCAGCCTGTCGGTCAGGCGACGTATCGCCGGTTCGAGTTGACCGTCGGGCGTGTCTCCGATCGCAAAGACATTCGGCGAATGCTCGTAGCCTTCATAGTGCGGCGTGTAGACATGCGGCACCCTGCCTGCGACGATCTTGTTGAGCCTTTGCCGTACCGAGCTGACGCTCATGCCGACGATCCCCGAAATCTCGCCGTTCTCGATGAGTTCGTTCAACTCACGCTCGAGCGTTGCGACGGAGCCGGAATCGGAGTTCAGAAAAATCGGTTCGAGAAGGCGTCCGTTGATGCCGTCGGCGGCATTCACTTCGCCGATCGCGATCTGGGCGCATGATACGCAGGAGGGGCCCCAGATTCCCGCCGAACCGCCGATCGGAACCAGGACCGCGATCCGATGGGTCTCGACGCCGCGTTCCCACGGCAGCAAGCCCGCCCGCGGCCCACGGGTCCGCGCTTTGGGTACCGAATAGTCGAATACCTCCATTTTGGCCTGAACCCTTCCCCTGGGCAATTGACCGTATTTATTTTCCAACCAAAATATTCTATGTCAAAAAGCAAATCAATCACCCGAACAGGAAGGTCCGGGATAATTCGAGAAGCGGCCGAAATGCTGAAATCCGACATCACGCGCGACCTGTCCTATCTGGTGGCGCGCGCCCATCGTCGACTCCATGCCAAGCTGGAAGACGTGCTTCAGGTCGAAGGCCTGAGCGTCGAACAATGGCGCGTGCTCGAGGTCCTGAGCGAAAAGGACGGGTGTTCCATGGGGGAACTGGCGGAGCTGGTCCTGATGAACCACCCGGCCTTGACAAAGCTGGCGGATCGCATGGTCGCCAATGGCCTGATCCATCGCTTCATCGACGTGAACGACCAACGGCGCGTGCTCGTCAACAATACCGAGCGCGGCGGCGCCTTCTTCGAGCGACTGCAACGGAGGGTGGCCGAGCACAACCGGAAGCTCGAAAATGCCATCGGCACATCGAAGGCGGCAGCACTTCGCGCGCTCCTCGAAGATATGGCGAACGAACGGCTGGAGGACGTCCGGGCATAGATCCGGAGCAGCGGCTTACTGAGCGGCTGTGCCTCTTTCCAAGAGTTCCATCTCCGCCGACCACGGACTACGGCGCGCTTGGCTTCGGCAAGCCTTCACCTTCATGCACGGCTATGCCGTCGATCAACGTCACCAGCACCTTGCCGTCGGCGATCGCCGTCGCAGGCCCCTTCGTGATGTCGCGGTCGAGGACGACGATGTCGGCGCGCTTGCCGACGGTGAGCATGCCCGATTGCCCCTCGTCGAAGGCGGCGAAGGCGCCATTCACCGTATAGGCCCGCAGCATGGCCATGAGGTCCAGCCGGTGTTGCGGCGTCAGGACACGCCCCTCGGGATCACCGATCTCCTGGCGGGTGACGCCGGTCTGGATCGCCTCAAGCGGGTTCATCGAGGAGACGCTCCAATCGCTGCTTCCCACCAGCGTCGCGCCCGCGTCCCTGAGGGCCGCGAAAGGATAGAGCGATTGCGACCGCTCCGGTCCGATCTTCGGCTCGGTGAGGTCGGTGATGTAGCTGTCGGGATAGGCCCACAGCGCCTGGATGTTGGCCAGCACGCCGAGCGTCTTGAAACGTGGCGTGTCGGCCGGATCGATCAGTTCGAGATGCGTGATCTGGTGGCGGCTGTCGCGCGGACCGTTCGCGCTGCGCGCCGCCTCACAGGCGTCGAGCGTCGTGCGCACGGCGCGATCGCCGATGGCATGGGCATGAAGCTGCAGGCCCGCTCTGTCGGCGGCGATGGCGATCTCCTTCATGGCATCCGGCGCGAACAGCAGGTCGCCGGCCTGATTGCTGCCGACATAGGCTTCGAGCAATGCCGCCGTGCCGGTCTCGATGACACCGTCGACGAAGAGCTTCGCGGCGTTCACCTCCAGATGCGGGCCGGCGTAACGCTTGCGCAAATCGAGGACACGGGCGACGCCGGCTGCTCCCTCCTTCGGCTCGATCTCGACCGCCGCCTTGACGCGCAAGGCGAGCTTGCCGGTGGCATCGGCACGATGATAGCCGCGCAGCATCCATTCCTTGGCAGATGGATCAATGATGGCGGTGATGCCGTAGCCATAGGCTTCCTGAAGCGCCTCGGCGAGGCCGGTATCGATCTGGCTCTCGGGATAGTCGGGCAACAGGTCGCCGACGAGGCCCATGGCGCTTTCGCGCAGCAGGCCGTTGGGATTGCCCTTCGCATCGAGCTCGATGCGCCCGCCTTCCGGCGCCTTGGTCGTGGCGTCGATGCCGGCAAGCTTCAATGCCGCCGAATTTACCCAGGCCGAATGGCCGTCGGCCGCCGCGAAATAGGCAGGCCGTGGGCCGGTGATGGCGTCGAGCATGGCTGCACTGGCGTCGGAAAAGGCCGAAATGTCCCAGGAGCTGCCGCGGATCCAGGCGCCTTCGGCCAGCGTTGTCAGACGCGACTCGATCGCGGCGCGCAAGGCGGCCTCGTCGGCCACTCCCGTGAGATCGATGTCCTGGAGCTCGGTCGCGCTCCAGATGAGGTGATTGTGCGAGTCCTGGAAGCCGGGCAGCACGAGCGCGCCGGCCGGCAGGTCGTTGACCTTTGCGCCTTTGACGAAGGGTTCGACATCCGCTGCCGAGCCGACGGCGGCGATGCGCCCCTCGACCACGGCGAGTGCTGTGGCTTCGGGCTTTGCCGTATCCATGGTGAGGATGCGGGCGCCGCGCAGCACGAGGGCCTGTCCATCGGCGAAGGCGGCGGTCGTGGCGCTCAGCAGCGTCAGGCCGGCGATCAGGCCCAGACTTTTGTGCGACAAAGCCGTCATGGCGGACACCCCCGGATATTGGTGATACCGCCCCCTCCAGCGGCCGGGCCAAGGTACAGGGACGGATAGGCCGGTCAAGCCGGGGCTTCGCCGGGGGCGATCGAACGCGTAGGACTTCTTCGGCGTGGCTCGGCACTCCTGACAGCGCATTGTCAGCAGGGCAGTGTCAGCCGATGGTGCGGTGGTGTTTGGGCTTTGCATTTCACCGGACTCCTCCCATATTGCCGCTATGGCCAAATCTCCCGACAGAAAGTCGCCTCCGGCGAATGAGGACCGCTTCGGCGGCCGCAAGCGGCGCAGCCCGCTGACCGACTTCCTCGATGCCTCCGAGCCGCTCGAAGGGGGAGGCTTCGCCGAGGCTCCGCAGCCGGAGCTCTCGGGCACTCCCTTGTCGGGTTCAGTCTCGGAATGGGCGGAACAGATCGCGCGCGAGGCCGAGGCTAACCCACCGGCCAAGAGCGCCAAGCCTGCCAAGAAGATCCCCGAACGTTCGGCGGCGCCGACCAAGACGGCCCGCGGTACATCGATGGGCGGCGCGGCGAGCGCCAAGGAGCGTGCGGCTGCCGGTCTCAACCCGGTCGCCGGTCTGGATATCTCGCTCGAAGATGCCGAGCATCTCTCCAATTCCGGCGTCACCGCCACGGTCGCGGCGCTGTCCAGCCTGATCGAAAGCGGCAATCCGCTGCACAAGAACGGCAAGATCTGGACACCGCATCGGCCCGAGCGGCCGGAGAAGTCCGAAGGTGGTATCCGCATCGAGATGAAGTCGGAGTTCGAGCCGGCGGGCGACCAGCCGACCGCGATTGCCGACCTGGTCGAGGGCGTCGGCCGCACCGACCGAACCCAGGTGCTGCTCGGCGTCACCGGTTCGGGCAAGACCTTCACCATGGCCAAGGTGATCGAGCAGACGCAGCGCCCCGCGCTGATCCTGGCGCCCAACAAGACGCTCGCCGCCCAGCTCTATGGCGAATTCAAGCAGTTCTTCCCCGACAACGCGGTCGAGTATTTCGTCTCCTACTACGACTATTACCAGCCGGAGGCCTACGTCCCGCGCACCGACACCTATATCGAGAAGGAATCCTCCATCAACGAGCAGATCGACCGCATGCGCCATTCGGCGACGCGCTCGCTGCTCGAACGCGACGATGTGATCATCGTCGCGTCGGTGTCCTGTATCTACGGTATCGGCTCGGTCGAGACCTATACGGCCATGACCTTCCAAATGCAGGTCGGCGACCGGCTCGACCAGCGTCAGCTTCTGGCCGACCTCGTCGCCCAGCAGTACAAACGCCAGGAGATCAATTTCGTGCGCGGCT
>VFQN01005220.1_pt1 | contig 16135 bp, 32 predicted proteins | sample 3512371 | NCBI WGS metagenome assembly VFQN01 (sample SAMN10412370, study PRJNA504923) | tailings metagenome | isolation source: Replicate 2 from Balatoc abandoned mine | place: Philippines: Itogon, Benguet | collected 2017-08-28 | reverse complement strand
TGACAGGCGGAAGCATGACATCAAGAGCTGTCCAGCGCACTACGGCACGTCCTTATTTTTTTGTTGGGAAAAAAGATATGGCAGCCCAAAGTGTGGACATGTGCCCCCTCGGGAGTGGAACCCGGTTGGTAAAGGTCACCGTGAACGCGTGAAGGCCCCCTTTCACCCCCTTGCCCCCAAGACCACGATGCAATACATGCTGTACGCCAGTGCCTGGTTGTTCAGACCAAGAGGTGTCCATAATGGTTATGCATGCATAGCACGTGACCGCGGCACCACTTCTGTCACCCGGAGGCACACGCTCTGGGCAGCAGGGCAGCTCGCCCCTGCTGGGAAGCGGTTCGGCACTGCTGTCGTGTTACAACCAATCAGCCAGGCCTCGCCAATAGGAGGACCAGTCGGGCTTGGTCAGTGCATGCCAAAGAATAGGTACGGCGAGCACAAAGAATCTTCTCGCCATCACCAGCAGCTCAGCATCCGGAATGGCTGGGTGCCACGCTGCTGGTAATCCACAGGGACGTCGCCCCACAACACAAGATCTCAAGCCTTGGTGGATGACGCATTCTGTCCTTCACAACTACAAGCGTACGAGGATACCTCCCGGCACCGTGTTGCACAACTACGCCAGTCCACCGTACGCCAGCCGCCGTTTCAACAAGGAAAATGCCTCGCCCCATAACGCCCATTGAGCGCCTTTGCGTGCTTAACGGTCAATGGACCCACTCTCTTCACCACACGCCTCTCAGCTTGTACGTATTCGCGACGGCTTAGCCACGACCATGCAGGCCTTGAAAGCCTAGTTGTCACACCTCTCAGATCTCTCCATATGCAGAACCAAATACAACGTTGCATGCCCATCGCGCCGGCGGGATGCCCCATGCCACTTTTTACAGAACACCAACCCTCCCGCACCGTTGGGCGCCGTGCTGCCGTACACCATGTACTGCTGCAACCAACAGCCTGCCATAGCACGCAGCTTGACTCACATGTGACGCGGGTCCGCCCCTGGAGAAGGACGCGGCCGCCGATTGGCCACAGTGTCACCTAGCCCACCTCCACCACGCGGACCCGCTCAGAAGCCCCAGCCCTTCTTGGCGGGCGACGCGGGCGGCGGCGGCGGGGGCGGGGGAGGCGGCGGCGGGGGCGCGGCCTTGACTGGCTCCGGCACCTGCTCCGGGGGCGGCAGGGGCTTGGCGACCTCCACCTTGGCGGGCCGCAGTTTCTTGACCCGGTTCACGTTGTTGCTCACGAAGCGCTTCACGTCCTCCATGCGCACGCCGGCGCGCCCCACCTGCACAACGCAGCAGTACCCCACTCCGTCAGGACCATGGAACCTCATGGAAAGCTCGCACGTGGCCTCTGACCCAAAATACTACGTATGTGTAGGCAGCGGCATTCCCAGCTCGTCGTTCCATGGGCCATGGCCTGCCCCCGCACCTGCAGGCACACGATGGCCGGGATGATGGTCCACATCAAGGCCGAGGCCACCCGCCGGCCCAGCTTGAGGCCGCCCAGCGTGGAACGGCGCCACGTCTCGTAGCGCTGGCGCTTGGTCTTGGAGATCTCCTCCAGCGCCTCCTTCATCAGCAGCGCCCTGCACGTGGCACAGCAAGCACACAGACGAAGGCTCCTTATCGTACCTTGCTGTCTTTCCTTACCTTCACAAAGCGGCGACTTGCGACGTGCCGCAACAGCACCCTTGCCAGCGCCCGCGTGCGCCAGGGCAGGTACCAAAGCTACATGTCTCGAAACGAGACGGACGATGCGAAGGTGCTGGAAACTGCCCCGGAAGCTGCTCCCGCCCCACCTGTCCTGCTCGCATCCCCCCGGCCCCACCTGAGCGCCAGCAGGTCCGAGTGCTCCTTGTTGAAGGCCTCGGCTGTGCCCCAGGGGTAGCGGCGCTCGGGCCAGTACAGCGGCGGCTCGGCGGCCGCCAGCTCCTCGTTGATGTCGTTGGAGGCCACCACCAGGAAGGGCGGGTGCGGCGTGGCCTGGTCCTGCACGCCGCTGCGCTCCAGCGTGTCGCGCTCGAACTTGAAGATGTTGATCTTGTCGTGGATGCCTGGGGGAGCGAAACCGAAGAAGCGCAGGCATGTGGCGCGGACAAGGTAAAGCGCTTCCCTGGTGCTGCAATCATTACCCAAACGCAGAACAGCATGACAGACCCATGGCGTCTGGAAGGGATTATTGCGAACAGGCTGCATTGTTGCGGTGTCGGCTGGGGAGGAGCAAGGTGTAACAGTGCAACCTACCGGGCACCATGGGGTTGGCGATGCGGTTGGCCACCTCCGTGCGGTAGGTGTTGGCCTCGCGGATGGTCATGGTGTCCGCCTTGGTGACCACGGGCACCACAGGCACGTGGCAGCCCAGCTCGTACATGTACTTGAGGTCAATGGGCCGCAGCCTGGAGGCAAGGACGCGGGCAGCGGTGATCAGTGTGTCACATTCACCTTATACCGCTTCTGTCACCAGCATGCTCTTAGCTCCAGGCCTGCTGTCAAAGCCGTTATTCGTCTCGTACGCTGCGTAACTTCTCACGCAGCCCGGCATGCTCCTCTCGGCTCGCAGATCTGCCGGCCCGGAGCCCAGACCCTACAGGCTCCAGCTGCTGGCGTACGTCCTGTAACGCCGCCTGCCGGGCCGACAAGATCACCCGTAGCAGCATCGGCCACCCAGCCCCCATCCCTCCCCACCTGTGCGGCGGGATGCAGAAGATGCACAGGTCCACGCGCGGGTCCTCCAGCTCCGCCAGGTCCTCCTTGCGGTCGCGGGACTGCTCCATGTCCAGCCACCTGCGGGCGTGGAGATGATCACATGCATCAACCTGGACGTACAGCTTGTAAGGTCACACTGAGCGCCACCCTGGCTTGCCGGAGCAGGGACGTCAGCGTGCACCAAGAGCGGGTGCGGCGTGGGTAAGGATACTGGCCCACGTTTGCGGTGAGCGCACAGGTCGCAGCATGTTGCAACCCTCCACCCAAGTCTCAAACGGACACCAAGCAATTCCTGCACTCACTTCTTGTTCTGGGACTCGATGTAGTCCTTCACCAGCGTGAGGTTGCGGAACACGTCCAGCTCATCGCCGTAGCCGGGCGTGTCCTGATGTGGGTTACAGCGGGCCTCACTTGGTGACCACCGTCATCGTGCAATATGTTCCCCGCACATGTCTGGGCAAAGCGCACAGATGGAGGTCAGTTTGTTGCTGCCAAATGCTGGCCCATGACCACCGTTAGGCGGCACTTCTGGCTTGACACGGTGACGGTGGCCACATCACGGCCCGGCCAAATTGGTGGACCTGGCCCATTCGATGGATGTCGTACTCCTCAAACACAGCCCGACTGCGCTGCTGGCAGGAGGAATTCCTGTCTGACCCTCCCACAGATCGGGTGAGTATTGGAATACTCACGGCTGGCACCTGGCAACGCGCTGATACTCCAGTCACACTCAGCGTGATCCCCTTGACGAGCCAACTGCGCTGCAGTCCACAAGGGCGCGCCCGCGCAACCCCTCGCCCCCACACACCTGGATCTTGTAGACCCAGATGACGCGGTCCTCCTCGTCCCGCCAGCTCACAGTGGAGCACAGAGAGTCGGGATCGCGGCGGAACTGGTCGGTGGGCGTGTAGCTGCCGTCGTGCACCTGCACAACACACACCGCCACCTCAGCATACCTGAATCGAAGCCAGACTTAGCTGCCAAGCCGCAGAATGCTTTCCAGAACCGCCTGCTCGGCTCTAATGCTGTTATTTGCAGACACCAAAATATCACGTCGAATGCTGAGGTTCCGATATCCATGCGGCGCGGGCCCCGCGTACCTGCAGGCGCTCCCCCGGAATGGAGATGAGGGACTTGATTAGGGTGGTCTTGCCGAGACCGCTGTCGCCCACCACAATGAGCTTGATGTACTTCTTACGCCAGATCTTATGGGGCCGGGGGCGGCGGGGGCCCAGCAGGGCATCCTTGCCATACACCATTTCCGAGGCCCTGCTGTAGTTGGACGAGATGCTCAGGCGGCGCTCTGTTGTTGGGCAGGGTTACACAGGACATGAATATCGTCATAACACCGTGCAGCAGTAAGCGACTCGGAGCATACGGTAGCGTGCTTGTAAACCCATCGTGGATATGTTGTTAGCTGCCGAAGGGCCAACTCCACAAGGTGACAGCACGGCTGCGCTGTGAACCTACCAGGCATCCCGGTGGGAAGGCCGCTTGGCAGGCCACTGATACGGCTGCCAAACTTGGCATTGATTTCATCGGCGGTGGGTGGTGCCATCTGGTAATCCGTCACGGCACCAGCTGCGGCGGGCAGAGGGCAGAGGCAGCAGCATGACTGTGGGCACTTTCCTTGCAGTGCATAGCTATCCAGTAACAGGCAGTGAATTGAACGGTGGAAGGGGTCTATATCATACTGTTGTGAAGTCGCTTACATGCAGCGGTGTTGTAACGGTGGGGGGCGTTGGCGAAGGGCGTGTGGGAGGTACCGTTCTGACCGGCCTGTGTTTCGAAGGTGCCGTTCTCCTCGCGAAGGCCGGCAGCAAATTTGGAAGGTGGAAAATAGTTGTTTGACATGAGTGTGCACCACGTGCTGGTGCTGCGGTCGAGGTCTCTGGGGAAGGGACGTGAAGCGGAGGGAGGTTGCGGTAATGAAGCGTCGGCGCTCGCGACTGGGTACCAGAACACAACAGCAACGGTGCTGCGACCGCATGGCAATTGTGAAGACACGCATCAAAGCCCTGAAGAGCCCCAGGTAGCTGCCGTGTTCTCAAACGGGCGGGGAAAGTCCCTGATTGCCGATGATGCGCTCCAGAGGCAAGAGAAGAGCCCGCAATGCATACAGCACTGCCTCTATATGACGCGCTGATCAAGCATCAGTGACGTCCTTGCGTCTGTCGTTGTAACTCACCACCACAAACTCTGCTTCCAAATGATCAGTTTCTCGGTGTAAGCTGGACCTCCACAGTCCCTAGACAATTGGTAATTGAAGTTGTCCAGCTGCGAATCATAGTGTGCCAGCGTAAGAACTGTGTTCACTGCCCGCGTTCCCTGCCCCCTGGAACCGCCAAAACAACTGTACGGCTGCCGAAGGGCTGGGACCTGGGAGCACCCAAATGGCCCTCGAACAATAAACATCTATGAGCCTTATGGAACGGTGTCCAGCCGTATCTTGTGCATTAGCAAAGGCGCGTTTGAAACACCCGACGCGCGACCGAAGCCTGACCGCAGCAGCGCGACAACAACAACAGCAATGTCCTTCATACCTGGGCCCTTGGTGTGTACCAACTTTGATATCAAGTGTTATTGCTATCATCACCACGCGCACACACCATCACACACGCGTAACGCCTCTGCTTCCGAACATTCGCAGCCCCCCAACTCCGCCTTCAATGAACCGTACACTAAATCACAATTGCAAAAATGGTGAGCACAATTTGCATGTAATGGTTGACATATGGCCCATGAGATGTAGAACGGCACGACATGCCGAGGAGCGCATGCGTGGTGCTTGAGCGTTGAGACTCTCACCGGCCTGCTTGCGTCTGTGCCGTACACCCCCCTCCCAACGTGAGTGCACATCGTGATATCGTGTTTGGGAGGGGCTGCAGAGGCAGCATATCAGCTCTAGGTCCAGGCGCCAGGCGCGGGACTTCAGGCACGCGCCACGGCACCCAGTCATGCATGACTGGCTGACGTTGTACAATGGGGCGTACGCGAGGAAACCGTGTAAGGCGTTGTACATTGGGGGGTGGGGGTGGGGGTGGGGTAGTAGGTGGAGGGGCGTTAGAGGCAGCTCTTGGAACGGAGTACAACAACCTCACGGGAAGGTCACTAAAGCATAGGTGTCCCAGGGCTCTACGTTTACCCGACCGACCGCCCAATGTCCCCGACCGGTCCACAGGGACCTGCTCCGGAGCTCGAAATGCATGCTAGTACGGTACACCAAGTACTACCATCGCATGCAGGGGGCAGACCTGGTCGTGGACCTGCTAAATGACCCACGGGTGCAGCAGGAGTTCCAGGTGGGGAGCTCAGCGTGCACGCCATGCCGGACGGACCGTTACTCCACTTGGACGATGCAGCCCAGCCTGAAGTTGCTCCCGCTGGGCTTGGCGTTGGCAGTCATGTCAGCCAGCAGGACTCGGCGTGGCGAAAGAGGGACATCAGTCGGTCGCGTGCAGCCTGCATGGGGACAGGGCTGGCGTACTGGCAGCTGTACGGTTTTTCCCATGGTTGATGGCTCTGCACGGGTGTGGCACGACCTCCATGGCGTAAGCTTCACCTCCAGCTCACCCATTGGTATGGCTGTGATGCAGGTGTTGAGGAAAGGCGGGCAATGGGCCCCTCTTGGGTCACCCGTGGGCAAAGCTGACGTTCGGCTGGTGGCGTCCTCCCTGACCAGGTGCGCTTACCCGCGGTGCACAGTGGGCTTGGACCAGATGCGCCCAAGAGTCATGTGTGCAGGTCCGTAGTGCCGGGTTAAGTTGGCGTCCTCAGCGACACGCCCAAAGTGTGGGGCTACGTTGCTAACTTCAGCGGTGTGTCGGCACTGTTGTTCCCCAGTGTCCACGGTGATAGACCCCCTGGCCCCCCGCCCCGTCAGGCTAGACGTCTTCGACCGGCTCTCCGAAACCTCACCGCCCATTGTGCGCCCCAACGGCGACATCGCCAAGTGCATGGACGACGTGCGGGAAGGCTTCCAGGTCCGTGGGGGTTCCTTCCTGCTTGTCCGAGGGAGGCAAGGGCGTAAAGCCCCTGAGGAATGCCGTTCCCTCCAGCACGGGAGTGGCTGGCAAAAGCCGGTGCCCGCAAGCCTGGTGCAATGGGTATGCACACACGCTGCGCAGGAGGAACGGGGCCGCACTTCTTCACCGCGGAATGCTCGGCACTGCCTTAACGCACACGGCGGTTGCGATGCCATCCCTGCATGCCCCTGTGCCCCAGATCTCGGACTTGCTGCGCGAGATGCTGCTGGTGGAGGAGTCGGACAACGCGGGGCTGTACGGCGCGGAGGAGCAGGACGAGCTGCTGTGGCGCATCTTCGAGCACGTGGTGCTGGGGGGGTCGTGCTGCCAGTTCGAGGTGGGCGGGGCGGGACGGGGGCCGTCCGAGGGGCACCGCTGCGGCAGTCGCCGGGACAACTGCCGTGCACACAATGTGAGTCGTTGGAGGGCCAATTCGTAGCCCGGCAAGTAGCGCAGCAGTGCCATGACTGGATGTGGGGCGGGACTGCTGTTTGCTGCCGTACAGGACAAGGTTAAGCCGTACGTGGAGGCCAGCAAGCGGCTGTACAAGGAGATGGTCAGGTGGGGCCACGGACCTGCCTAATGCCTGCTTTGGCTCTGGACTGGTGCTATAGGGCGAGCTGGGGTTGGAAGGCATGTGGAGAGGCCAACTGTGCGTAATAGGATGCGGCGCGGGGCATGCACGGACAGGTGTAGAAGGGCTAGTGGGCCTTGGCATGGGTAGTGATTACGGTAGTGATGTCGACGGTTGAGGCTGGGGCTGTACGCTAGGGGCTCACAGTGCGTCTGGCTGTGGGCTGGTTTCTGTACGGCATCCTGACTGCAGCCCCGCCAACCCCCGACGCCTTGACCCTGCAGCGCACAGAAGGACCCAGCCACGGGCAAGATCCAGGTGGCCTCGGTGGTGTACAAGGTCGAGGGCCTCACGTCAGATACGGGTGAGGGCAGTGACACCGGCAGTACCCTTGAGTAGTGGCTTTGTATGCTGCCAGCTGCTTTCGCTTCATGCTGCATCCCCTTCCTTTGCCCCGTGCAGGCGCGCCCTTGGAGCTGTTCCCCAGCTGCTCCCGCCAGAACTTCCTGTACGTGGCTGTGGACCCGGCGCGAAAGTTGTGTAGGCTGTGGTACCACGCGTACGTGCCGTACTGGTAGTGAGCAGGTTGGGCGGTGCGTAGCCGGAAGGGGCGAGCATTGCCCGTGCTGGTACGCGAGGCCGTTACGGAACCGCGTGAAACGTGTCAGGTGGTGTACAGAGGGGTCTATAGTGGTGTCACGTGGCAACTTAATCCATTCATTCGTTGGTATGACCAGGTTAACCCGGGCGTGCGGTTGTTTTGTTGGACTGGGGCTCGGGATAAGTAAGGCCAACACCGCAGTCTGCAACTGGGCCCCTGCAGCGTCCAGTTTGTGAGGCCGTCAAGGCAGAGGAGGTGTAGGACCCTTGCTGCAAGCGCTTGAGCAGTTCGGTTGCGGCGGGAGCGTAAGAGGCAACGTGCTGTTGCCAGCAAGATGTGGTCGGCGTGGATTTTGCAATATTTGGATGGACGCCTCGTTATGAGTCGGTCACTACGTACGCACGTGCACTGAGGCCGGTAGCGGCCCTCGGGTCGGGGCAAGCATGCATCTACCTGATACCGGTGGATCAGGCTCTGGTAGATGCAAACAAGTTCCTTGCGCGTGTAGGGCGTCTACATCATACCCCCACTTTGACGCTACGGTACAACCGCGTGTGTAACTACTTGTCCTGACAGGAATGGTGCACAACCGCCCGCGCTTGTAGGGGGGTGCGCAGGTGGAGCATAGTCGGGGTGCGGGACTGCGGGTGGGGCTGCTGGTGCTGGTGTTCGGGACACCCCCGCATGGGATCGCGCATACGTGGTGCTGTTGCAGGGTGTGGAACGGGCACGTCGTGCTGTTGGCAAGCTACGGATCCATAAGCAGTACCTGGCGTCTGGAGTCGTTGCTGACCGTTGCCTTTGCACCTGTGTTGTAATGCCCACCTTCCCCTGCGCGGTGGCTCTGACATCGGGACATGCGCGTTTGGGGCTGCGCGATGCTCTGCATCTCCCTCCTCAGGGGGGCGTTGAGGCGATCCCATTGCCGTACGGTACCGGCGAACAGTCGAGGGATGCGGCCGGTTTGCCCAGGCAAACAGCTGCTCAGGTTGGCCGTTACCCTATACAGTCACACGTCCGTATGGGCATCACTGAACCAGCGCGCGAACGTTAAGATTGCTTCACCCCGACCTCAACACCAGCCCCAGACGAAGCCCGCCTTAATCGTATGGTCCTTATCCAGCGACAGTGTACTGCCCAGAGTACGATTGGGGTCAGCACTGCCACTATCGTCAGCCAAAACAACCTACGGCTACTGCTGCCCAGCAATGCACTCTTCCCGCCTCCTCCACCTTTCATGCTTTCAGTGCAGAGCAGCTCTAGGTCCTGCCCCAACACCGCCTCCACACCAACACCAGCCTCCTGCTCCACCAGCTTGAAGCACACTCCCACCGCAGACACCCCGATGACCGTGTGCCCCACAAGGTCCGACATCCATGGCCAACGCACCCCGCCCCAGCCCCAAAGCCACCCTAACCCCCACGCACGCTGCCGGCTTAGCCACGCGCAGGGGTCCACGGGGCTCCCCTGCTCCACTACCAGCTCCACACCCTGCAGCTGCAGCCCCTCCACAAACTGCGCCAGCACGGGCGCCGGCCGTGCGTTGCGCAGTGGCGCCACGCCGTACGGCCCTGGCCGCCGGTCCAGCTTGACCACGGTGGGCGGCAGGTCGCCCGTAGAGCCCCGAAACCAGGTACGAACCCCCTTCCACCAGTTGCTCGCCGCCCCTCGCTCTGCACCTGCTGCTTTGCCGGCCGCTGCATCAGCTCCTCCGGCCGCAGCTAAGGGCTCTGAACCACCTCCCCTAGCTGCGTCGTGCACACGCGGAAGCGCAACTCCATGTGCTTGTTTCTTCCAGCTAAGGTCCGCAGGCGAGGGTGCGAACCTCACACTAACATTGACGAATCGTAGGTCGCGCAGTTCGCTCTCCGGGGAGCCCGACAGCAGCACCGCCCCGCCGGCCGTTACAGCGGTTACGTTGACGAAGCTGACATTGGTGACGCGGCCCACGGGTCGGTTGGGCCACCGCGGCACGGCGGTGACGTAAATGGGCTCGCCCGCGCCCCACCACCTGCCGCCGTAGCGCCGGGTGCTGACGGTCACGTTGGCAAAGGTGACGTTTGACACGTGGCCCCAGTCGCGCAGCTGGATGGCCAGCCCCCGGTGCGCGTCGATCACCTGGATGTCACAAATACGGAAGAACGTGAGGAGCGGCCTGGCGGCGCACAGCGCAGAAAGCTGCGACATTGGTGCCATGGTCTGAGGAGTGAGGACACCGCGGAAGTATGCGTGCTTTGCCACCCAGACGGTACCACTGCGTGCAGTGCGCTGCCCTTCCATTGGGCTCTCGTCTGGCCTCTGGCCTAAGCACGCACAGCCGCATCGCTGTCCCAGCCACGCAGCAGCTTCCCGGTCCCCCGGCCCCCACCCGTATGTCGCTAAACAGCAGGTGGCGCATGTCCGCCCTGCTCTCGCTGCCCAGCTTGATGGCGGCGGACTTGGAGCGCAGAGTGCAGTTGGTTGCAGACACGTGAGAGGTGACGCCGCAGCCAGCACCGTCGTTGCCGCCGCTACCTCCACGTGAGCCCTCACCGCTGATTCCCGTGCTGCTCTCTTTCCCCACAGCATCAGCGCTGCGCCCCCCGCGGGCGCGTTGGAGCACCCTGCTGCTGCTGCTGCTGCTGCTGGTGGTCTTGATACACAGCGCGTCGTCGGCGGTGGCGATGTCGCAGTCGGTGATGGTGACGTGGGAGGAGCTGTCCACGTCGATGCCTGGGGCATGAACCGGGTCATGCAGGTGGCACGCGGCAAGCCAAGCAGCCAGTAGGGACGCGGCACATTGTAACTTGTCCATATTGGCCTTCAGGCATTTGAAAGCTCAGCTGCAACTCGCTTGGTAGCCTTGGGCACACAGGCCAAGTCGCGCTCACACACGCCTTTATGCGTGCTTTGCGGTGTCCGACGGGGTCGACGGCGCCTTTGACGGAGCAGCAGCCGGCCCCATGCGCCGTGCCTCAGCCCACCTGCCCACGATCCCTGCCACCAAAAGTGGCGCCCCATCCCTACCGTCGTTGTTTGGATAGTCCATGCTGCCGCGGATGATCAGCCCCCGCAGCGCCACATGCCTGCTGCACAGCACGTGCAGCGTCCAGAAGGCGGCGTCGCGCAGCGTCACGCCCGCTATGGACACCTGCGGACGGTGTCGGACAGCAAGGACTCAAACTTAATTGCCATAAAACACCCGAGAGGACAGCTGCAAGCGGTGCGGAGACGTCATGCTGGTTGCACAGAGGCTGCTGCAGCGTGCACGCGGTGGACACCTGATGCAAAGGTAGCAAGGTGATGATGGCAGTGGCTGGTGCAACCGCCGGCGATGGACACCTGGAGGACGGTGGAGCCAGCCAGGTTGCGGCGCCCGTGCTATTGTCACTGCGTCCCAACGTCAAAGGTGCGTCATCGTAATGTCGGAAAGCGGTATTCGCGCTCAGGCTTCAAGGACCCTAAGCCACTGCCTCATAATGCATGCAGCTAAAGCAGCTACACGAGGGGTTACATGTGGGCAGTGTATAGCGGGGGCTGTTCCGTGTCACTCACGTGCTCGCTGTCCCTGACTCCCACGAGCCTGGGGCGGCACTGCTGTGCCGTGCGGCACGAGGGGTCGGCCCAATTGCTCACCGCGCCCCTGGTGGGGGGGAGCGGGAGCGGGATACTCCTTTACGGTATCTGGTGCCAAACACAGCACACGCCTGGCTTGGCGGCTGACAGGAGACACTGCATGCGCCCTGGTCCTCTATATATTGCAACCACGGCATGCGCATCGAGCAGGGTAGAGCCAGGGCTGGTTCCCCCACGATGCCCTTGCATGCGCGCCAGGCACAGCTCTGCTGGCTCCGATCCCAGCCGCTGGCCCATGCGGTGCACATAAGGAGCCGTGCCCACGTGATAACATTTCCTAGCATCACGATATCCTACTGAGCTGCAACACTGCTCGTCTGTGCCTCACCGTTTGTCCTGGAAGGCCGCCGCCGGGCCCTGCACCGTGCCTCCCCCCGTAAGGCTGCAGTTCTTGCACCGGTGGAAGTCGAGCGCGTACCACGTGTGCTGACCGCCCCGCCCATAGTGTTGACGCTAAGGAGCGGAAGGGATGGGGATAGAGACATACTGCGTATATTATAGGCAGCATTGGGGGCTGCCATGGGGGAGCAGAAGGTGGTGCGGACACGGACACGGACTTGATGCTGCTGGACCCCGAGTGCCTCGCAGGCCACAGCATGCCCTACTTCCAGGCTGAAAGTCTACTCTGGGTCATGCAAGGCTCTGTGGTTCAACTTGATCCTACGTACCGTAAGTGTTGCAGTTTCAACCGACAAGGCGCGAAGGCCCACTGTGGCAAGGGGCGAAAGCCCACCTGTTCCGGTGCACCCTACCTGGGCAGACGCGAGGAGGACAGCTCCGGGAGGCAACACCAAGTGCACCGAGCCGCGTGCCTCCACACGCCCCAGCAGGTAGGTGCGACCCGCTTCGAAGGGCACTACACCTCCTTGGGAGCAGGCGTCGACAGCTGCCTGGACTGCCTCCGTGTCGGGGGTGACTCCGTCTCCAGCTGCTCCGAATTCCAACGGCGGGCACGAGTGCCCAGCGCTTCCGACGCGGTAGCAGTTAAATGATGCAAGTACTGCTGCTAGGAACACGATACGGTGCACAGCCGAGCAGCAACGGGAGAACATGCGTCTGTATAGTGCTGGGTGTCGACACCCCAGTGCCGACGCGTCTGTACCAATAATAACACAAACTGTCGCGCACAACACTGGTGTGCTTGTAGTTCTCCCTCATAAGCAGGTTTCTTCTGCAACATGTACGCTGCGTTGCTGCTGTGGAGCTGCATGCGTGCGGAGCGTGCCTGTGTTGCTCATGAACATGGACCGATGCGCTCCCTTGGAACAACTGCGAGTCTTGTTCTCTTTGCAGTGACCCTATATGTACAAACATAAGATACTCGTGAAGAGCACGCTTGCCTGCAAAAGTACTGGTTATGTAACGACTTTTCCAGCCGTTCGTGCGCGCGAGAGCTGCCTTCGCTTTCAGCTGAGCTACACAACGTCACTTCTGCACTGATACTGAGCTCACTTACCTGGTACCAGGCACTCGCGGCCAAAGTGTCGGTTAGGGACGAGGGCCCCCGTCGCTTGGGCGACGCGCCTGCAGCTGTAGGGGAGCAACATGCAGTCATACTCAGGGGCAGGCAATGCCCAAGCAGAGCAGCTTAAACAGTTTTGGCAGGGCCAGCTCGTGGAGGTGTCAGAGGTGCCCTCCGACCCAGCCGTCTTCAAAAACCACCAGCTGCCACTTGCGAGAATAAAGAAGGCATGTGCACATGATCATAGCATCAAGTACAGGTCAGCTCACGGCAAACGGGCAGAGGCCCTGAACCCGCTTGCATGGGTCCGCCTCGCAGATTATGAAGTCGGATGAGGACGTAAGGATGATCAGCGCCGAGGCGCCAGTCCTCTTTGCCAAGGTGGGCGGACCTTGAGTGCGTGCAGACTGCACTGGAGGGACCGGTGGGGAGCTGGTGGCGGGAGGGGAGTCGTGTGGGGGGTCCAGAACGCCATACCCAGGCGTCTTCGTATGATTCATGTCGTCATGCTGAAGTGCTGGACATAACGGTCTGCCACTCAACAGCAAACCTTTTGCAGCTGCTTCTAGTGCGCATCTAGTACGCACTAAAAGCAAAACCCGAACTCACATCCCTCGCCCTGCCTGCAGGCGTGTGAGATGTTCATTCTGGAGCTGACGCTGCGGTCGTGGATGCACGCGGAGGAGAACAAGCGCCGCACGCTGCAGCGCAACGACGTGGCGGCCGCAATCACAAAAACTGATATCTTTGACTTCCTTGTGAGTACAGTGCTCCCATGAGCGCGACGGGGGCCTGCTGTGTGGGGATGGAAGCCAAGGGTTTGGGGTTAGTACAGGGGATGTGAGTTGGCGGTTGGTGAAGTGGCTGGCGTGGCGTCTGCAGCCAGCAGGTTGGAGGGCTGCGCCAGCCTTTGCGAGGTGGCACCATGGACGGCATGGTCGGGGCAACAACCTTTGGAGCCAACCCGGAGCGCCCTCGGGCCCGTTGTTTGTGTGTACTTGACGTGATACCCTGTGCAATGGCTCAGCCCACGATGTGATGTACAGCCTGCACGGCGAAACGCGCCTCCACACAATCACCTACTCCAATTACCTGCTCCTGCCCCACAGGTGGACATCGTCCCCCGGGAAGACCTCAAAGAGGACGGCACGCCAGCAGCAGGCGCGCCCGCCGCCGCACCGCCGCCAGCCGCAGCCCCCTCGGCGCCCGTAGCCCAGCCCGCCGCCGCCGCCGCCCCCCGCCCCGGAGCCGTCCCTGGCCCCATCCCGGGCCACCCCGCGCTCGCCGGCGCGCCCCCGCTGTACTTCCCCTACCCGCTACCAGGGGACCCGGCCGCTGCCGCCGCTGCTGCTGCAGCCATGATGCGCCCCCCGCTGCCCATGGGCCCCATCGACCCCGCGCTCATGACGCTGTACTCGCAGCAGCTGATGGCGGGGCAACCGCCCTGGCCGCCCATCGCGGGGCTGCCGCCGCCGCCTTTGGGCGCGCCGGTGGGGCCCCAGCCCAGCGCCAGCACAGCCTCTGGGCAGCCGTCCACGGGGCAGGTGCCCAGCGCGCAGCAGGGCGGCGAGGAGGCGGACAACTAGCGGCCACGACGTGCCGCGTGTTGGTGGAGGGAGCGCGGCAAATGGGGAGGGGAGGGTGGGGCGTTCAGGTGCCGTCCTGCGGGTTTTTCCCAGTCGCGTTAGGCTGGAGTGTTGGTTGGAAGGGAGGACATAAGTCGGAGGACATAAGTCAGTGGCTGGCGGGCTGCGGCATGACGCGTGCGGAGGTGATTGTGCCCGCAGCGATCGTCCTTTTCAGGACTATATGGAACTGTGTGGTAGTTGGGTAAGATGATTTGTTGTTTGGTCGGAGTTGGGGTGCGCCATCCGGTGCGGAGGTGGGTATGGTGTACTGTACCCTAGGGCAGGGCAAGAGCACCGCGGGCGAACGGCACCCAATTGTTTGGACCCCCTTGACATTGCACCCTGCCTAGGTGCAGGGCAGTTCTGGTTTATCGCGTTGGATGCATTTTGGTCCTCAGTAAGAGGGGCCTACATGAAGCCGAGCCATGTGGGCAAACGTATATGACAAAGGAGGTGGCACACGGTTCTGCATCTGGCGCTTCCGTGCTTCGAATTCCATGCTGCTCCGTGTTTGTGGCGGCAGCAGAGCATGATAGATGCTCAAGTGGGTATTTCCTTTATCCTTGTGACCATTCGGACTGGGCATGCATTGCATACGGTGGGGCGGGACCAGTGTGAGATAGCGCGAACCTGAGGCCCGTTCGTGGTCAATGCTTTGTTGGAGATATTGGCTCCTAACCGTACTACACGAGGGTTCGGAAACCCCGTGTCACTGATGGCCGGAGCCAGCCCCGGTCAGGACGGGGCTGGGCTGGGCTGGGCTCTGGAAGGGGACCAAAACTTTAAAACCGCACATACAGTATCAAAAGCCCATGGACCCTTCCTGGACCGCAGCCATGCCGGCCACAGGGCCCCGGTTATGGCGTGCACCACGCTGAACCTCCCCCCGTGCTGTCGCCTCCAAGTCACCCATTGAAGCCACGCTTTCGTGCCACCAGCTGCTCTGCGAGCCTTACCTCCCTCTCTGCTTCTGGCTTTCTTCCTTACCTGAACTGCGTGGTGAAGTTCACGCCCATGGGTGTGTGGGCCTGCCTGGGCTACGGGGCCTGGGGAGCTGGTCCGGGCCATTCCGGGCCCATGCAACCCAACGGTTACCCCACATCCCTGATGTTGTGCCCTGAGTCTTAACTGCCTCACCACATCTAGTTGGTGGTTTGTCCTGCTGACACAGTACGGCAACCCGTTTGGGATGTGGTTTGCCTTGCCTGCGTGGCTGCTCTTGAACTGGGCCGCCAGCGGTTGTACCAGTCCCGTGATGGCGATCGTGTTGATCGTGCTGTCCTGCTGCGGATTAAGGCCGAGGTGTTAGCTGACTTTTGGGCACGCCTGCGGTCCTTTGCTGTGCTTGGCATTGCCCCTCGGGGGTGGGCCTCGGTGCCTGACTCGCACTGCTTCCTTGCCTCTGGCCCGGGGGGTCGTGTGGTTGTACGTGACCCGCCTGACGTTGAGTCCCCGCCTGGTTCGCCTGCTAACTAGCCATTGTCTTTTGCATGCCTGCCCATGCCAGGTCCGTCTA
>VFQN01005219.1_pt1 | contig 16136 bp, 13 predicted proteins | sample 3512371 | NCBI WGS metagenome assembly VFQN01 (sample SAMN10412370, study PRJNA504923) | tailings metagenome | isolation source: Replicate 2 from Balatoc abandoned mine | place: Philippines: Itogon, Benguet | collected 2017-08-28 | reverse complement strand
TCCACACCGGCCGGCACATGCTCGACGGCGAGTTCCCGACGCTCGGGGCGTGGGTCCACTACGGGCTCGGGTCGCTTAACGACAACCTGCCGCAGTTCGTCAGCATGGGCCGGCGCGAGTACTGGAACCTCAAGGACGGCCACTACCTCGGCCCGGCGCACGACGCCGTTCCGGTGCGCGTCGACCCGGCCAACCCGCTCGACTACGGCCGTCCCGAACTCCCCGTCAGCGAGGCCGAGCAGCGGGCCGGGTTCGCGCTCACCGAACGCCTCAACCGGCTGCGCGGCGTCGAGTACCCGGCCGACCCCGCGCTCGACGCCCGCATCCGCAGCTACGAGCTCGCGTTCCGGATGCAGCGGTCGCTGCCGGAGGTGCTGAACTTCGCCGCCGAGACGAACGAGACGAAGGCGCTGTACGGCATCGACCGCGCCGAGACGCGCGAGTTCGGGATGCAGATGCTCGCCGCCCGCCGGCTGGTCGAGCGCGGGGTGCGCTTCATCCAGGTGCAGCACGGCGCCGGCGGCGCTGGCGTGTGGGACGCGCACGGTGGCCTGCGCGCGAACCACACCCGCAACTGCCTCGCGGTCGATAAGCCGATCGCCGGATTGATTGCCGACCTGAAGCGGACGGGCCTGTTGCGCGACACGATCGTGGTGTTCGCCACGGAGTTCGGCCGCACGCCCGGGACGCAGGGTGCGGACGGCCGCGACCACCACATCTACGGGTTCAGCGTGGCGCTGGCCGGCGGCGGGATCAAGGGCGGGGTGGTCCACGGGGCGACGGACGAGCTCGGCTTCCACGCGGTCGAGAATCGGCACTACGTGACGGACGTGCACGCCACCATCCTGCACCAGCTCGGCCTCGACAGCCGCCGCCTGGAGATCCCCGGCCGAAAGCGCCTCGACATCGACCACGGCGCGCCGATCCGGGCGATCATTGCCTGAACAGTCAGCCGCCGAACCGGCTGCACACGTCGAGCTGCTCGCGCCCCTGCGGCTCCCGGATGCGCGGCGGGGCCGGGCTCCCGGCCGGCACCCGCAGCAGCCGCAGTTCGTCCTCGTCGATGAGGTACAGCACCCGCACCACCCGGCCGTCGGCGAACGTCAGGTCGAACCGCCGCGCTGTCGTGTCGAGCCGCGAGATCGTCGCCCGCTCCTCGCCCCACTGGCCGTCGCGGTCGAGCGTCTGCTGGCGGAACGTCGTGCCCTCGATCGTGATGATCCCGTCGCGCGTCTCGGAGCCGTCTACCATCTTCGCCAGGTACACGCGCCGCGGGAACCACTTCCCCTGAAGGAGCTTTAGGTCGCGGCCGTTCGCCCCCGGGTCCGGCGCGGCCGCCTTCGCGTTCAGCCGGTCGGCCACGTCCGGGTCTTGGTGCGTGTTTGTCGGCGCCGGGCGCGGCACAGGAGTCACGACCGCGGGCGGCATCGGCGCCGGTGCGGGAACAGGGGTCGGCGCCGGCGCCGGCATCGGAGTGGGCGTTGGAGCCGGCATCGGGGCTGGGGCCAGGGCGGGCGGCGGAGTTGGGGTGGGTACCGGAGCGGGCGTTGGAGCCGGCATCGGAGCTGGCGCCGGCATCGGGACCGGGGCAGGCGGCGGAGTCGGAGCGGGTTCTGGTGCCGGGGTCGGGGCAGGCGGCGTCGCCTGCTCGACAGGCCGTGGGAGCGGCGCGACGGCGACGGCCGTCGCGGGAAGGTCGTTGTCGGCCGGCGCCACCGGCTCGGGGGGCGGCGCCGCGGCGACCTCCGGCTCCTTCTTCGGCCGCGTTGCGTACACCACGGTGGCCGTGGCCGACAGCCCGACGACGCACACCAGCAGGAACGCGATCAGCCACGGCCGCCCGGTGCCGCGAGGCTGGGTGACCGGCGCCGCGCGCCGCGATGGCAGTTCCGGTTCTGGCTCGACCTCGACCTCCAACTCCGACGGGCGGAACGTGTCGATCTCCTGGAGCGACAACGTCTCCTCGGTCGCGGCCGACCACCCGCCGGGGACGCGGATCGCCTCGTGGCAGCCCGCGCACTCCGCCCACCCACCCGCCGACTCCTGCGGCGCCCGGACGTGCCGCCCGCACACGGGGCAGTCGAAGCGGATGAGGTCGGTCCGCGCCATGTCGTCACCCCTGGTGCCGGTCACCGGTCCACCCAATTGTACGACACTCCTTCACGCCGGGTCGGTCGGCCGGTCGCGGCGCCGCGCCGCCCGCGCATCCGGCGCATCCGGCGCTCGCCCGTGCGGCCGGCGCCGGTCGGTCCGCGCCCGCGGGCACCCATCCTCCCCTGTCGCCGCCGGGGACTTGGCAAACGGCGCCGGCGGCGGGTACGTTGGAAAGGTGGCGGTGCGTCCGGGACGCCGCCCGACCACGCCCGGGGAACTCACCGATGACCCGCTACCGGCTCGCGGCCGCGCTCGTCGCCGTACTGGCAGGATTCGCCGCCGCCCAGCAACCCGGCGACGGCATCGAGGCGGCCCGCGTCCGCCAGCAGCTCGCCGACCAGAGGGCCACGTCCGAGGTGCTCAACGCGCTGGTCGAGGCGGACCGCCTGGCGCGCCTCAACCCCGCCCGCGCCGCGCAAGTCCTCAAGCAGGCGCAGCAGGGGATCGACGTGTCCGGCTCCATCAGCGGCGAGGCGCGGCGCACGCTCACCGACCGGCTCCAGGCGAAGCTCGCGGCCGTCGAGGGCCGCCCGGTCGCCAACCCCGGCGCGCGGCCCGACCCGGCGACGGCCGGGGTGAAGGCCGCGAAGGCAGCGGCGTTCGAGGCGATGACGGCGGAGGTGAAGGAGGTCCGCGAGGGCGTTGAGGTGGTGGCCCGGTTGCGCGAGCAGAACAAGTACGCCGAGGCCGACCAGGCCGCCGGCGCGCTCGCCCGCAAGTACCCGAACAACCCCACCGTCATCACCCTCGGGCAGAAGGACAACTTCGCCACCGCGCTGGCCGACTCCCGCGCCTTCAGCGAACTCCAGGCCAAGCGCATAAACGCCGCGCAGAACAGCCTCATGGCGTCGTCGCTGCCCGCGATCGGCGATGTCGAGTTCCCGCCGGGCTGGAAGGACGGCCCCGGGAAGCGGACCAACGAGATCAAGCTGACGTCGAAGGAGAAGCAGTTGATCTCGTCGCTCAACAAGGCCGTAACGCTGAACGTGAAGGACCAGCCGCTCGAGTACGCCCTCCAGGAACTCTCCGACCAGATGGGCGAGAAGTTGCTCGTCGACCAGAAGTCGCTCCGCGACCTGGACATCGACCTGAAGAAGACGGTGAGCCTGGACGGCCGCGGGGTGTCGGCCCGCACGGCGCTGCGGCAGCTGCTCGCGGCGAACGGGTTGACGTTCGTGGTGCGGGACGAGTCGATTCAGATCGTGACCGTGGAGCGCTCGCGCGACCTGCTCGTGACGCGGGTGTACTACCTCGGCGACCTGATCCAGGGCGTCGGCGCGCTCCCGGGCGGCGCGCCGCAGTGGGGGCCGTTCCTCGACTTCCAGCAGACGCAGGCGAACGCCAAGCTGATCGTCGACTCGATCCAGGCGTCGGTGGACCCGCTGGCGTGGCAAGGGAAGGGCGGCGCCGGAACGGTGACGTTCCATTACCCGAGCATGTCACTGATCGTCCGCGCGTCGAGCGAGGTCCACGCCTCGCTCGGCAGCCGTTTGGGCCGCTAGTTTCGAGTTGGAGAGTTTCGAGTTTCGAGTTTAACGCGGATGCCGGTACTCTGAACTCGAAACTCGAAACTCTCCAACTCGAAACTGAAATGTCCCTCTACTTCCCCGCCGCCGCCGAGTGCGGCCGGCACGTGGTCTTCGGGTCGGTGCCCATCCGCACCTACGCCGGCAGCGGGATGCAGCTGTCGCTCGTGGACATCCCCGCCGGCGGCGTGGTGGACTGGCACAGCCACCCGCAGGAGCAGATCGGGATGATGGTGAGCGGGCGGGCGCTCTTCCAGATCGGCGACGAGGAGCGGGAACTCGGCCCCGGCGACTTCTACCTCATCCCCGGCGGCGTGCGCCACCGCGTGACGGCGCCGTTCGGCCCGGCGCAGGCGCTCGACGTGTTCCACCCCGTCCGTGACGAGTACCGCTGACCCGCGCGGTTGTGTACCATAGCGGCAGTCACCCCCGCCGGGCCGCCGCCATGCGCGTTCGCGTCCTCCTCGCCGCCGCCCTGTTCGCCGCCACGGTGTCCCTGTCGGCTGCACAGCCGCCGGAAGAACTCGTGCGCCGGGCGAACGCGGCGGTGCTGTCGCGTGACCCGGCGACGGCCGAGCCGCTCTACGCCGCCGCCGCCGAGCGCACTGCCGACCCCGGGCTGGTGGCGTACAACACCGCGGCGCTGCGGTTCGGGCAGGGCCGGTACTACGACGCCGAGGTGCTCTACGCCCGCGCCCTCGACGACCGCGCCTGCCCGCCGGGGCGGGCCGCGCGGGCGTGGTTCAACCGCGGCGTCTGCCTGCTGAAGCGCGGCGGCGACCCGGCGGTGTACCGGTCGGCGGTGGCGTGCTTCGACCGCTGCCTCGACGCCCCCGGGGCCGACGACCCGCTCAAGGCCGACGCCCGCCGGCTCCTGGAGATCGCCAAGCTGCTGTGGGCCGACGCCGCCCGCCGCGCCGCCCGCCCGGAGAACCCCAACACGCCCGCCCCCGAAGAACTGCCCGACCCGCCCCCGCCGCTCCCCTCGGGCGGCGCCGAGCCCGACCAGCAGCCCGACCTGCACGGGAAGGAGGGGACGCCCGATAAGGTGGACCCGCGGCTGACCAAACAGGCGGGCACGCAGCCGACGCGCGACCCGGGCGCGAAGGCGAACGACCAGCCGGCCGCCGGGGCGAGCCCAAAACTCCAGCCGATCGCCGACGCTGACGACGCGCGACCGCTCAGCCCCGAGGACACCCGCGCGTACCTCCGCCAGACCGAGGAACGGCTCCGCCGCGACCGCCAGAGCTTGCTCCGCGCCGTCGCCGGCCCCGACCGCCCCGGCGTCAAGGACTGGTGATGCCGACGCCACCGTCAGACCTCCACCGCACGCGGACCGCGGGCCTCTTGTGGGCCGCCGCGGTCGTCGCGGTCGTCGTCCTTCCTTCGTCCTTCAGCCTCGCTCGGCAGCCGGCGTTCTTTGAGCCGAAGGAGGGCTACTACGGCGCCCGCAGCACGGGCGTGAAGAAGGTCGAGGTGGAGTGGGCCGTGGACCGCACCGCGGTCCCCGAGGACGAGTTCCTGGTGGCGACACTGGTCGTCCGCGACGCGGCGAACCCGAAGGAGATTCGCCGCCCCGACCTGGCGAAGCTCGACGCCTTCAACGCCCTCTTCCAGGTCGAGGACGTGCCCGGCTCGCGGCCGGCGGCGGACGCGAAGGAGGTGTCGTTCGCGTACAAGCTGCGGCCGCGCAACCGCGATGTGACCAAGCTCCCGGCGCTGGTCTTCTACTACCTCAACCCCAACCCGCCGAAGAAGACCGAGAGCCCGTTCTTCATGGCGCGGGCGAAGAGCGTGGCGATCACGGTCACCGCCGCGGCGCCGAAGCCGCGCCCGCCGGCGGTGCCACTCGCCGCGCCAGATCGGTTGCTCATGATCGAGGCAGGGCCACGGGTGCTCGACCGCGAGCCGTTCGTTCCCGGCTCACTCGCGTGGGCCGGACTGGCAGCGCTGGTGCTTCTCGCACCGCTCGGGTGGTACGCGGCGTGGCGGGCGGTGTACCCGGACGCGGCCCGGCTGGCCCGCCGGCGGCGCAGCCGGGCGGCGCGACGGGCGCTGGTGGCGATCCGCTCGGCCGGCCGGGCGGACGACCCGGCGGGGGTGTGCGTCGCGGCCGTGCTGGGCTACCTGCGGGCGCGCTACCCGCTCCCGCCCGGCGCCGACACGCCGCCCGAGGCGGCGGCCGGTCTAGCGGCAGCGGGTCTGCCTCCAGACCGCGTCGAGGACGTGACCGCGTTCCTCCGCGACTGCGACGCCGCCCGCTTCGCCCCGCCCGCCGACACTGCGGTGTCACTGGTGGCCGACGCGGCGGCGCTGGTAGCGCGGCTGGAGGCGGTGGAATGACGGCCGCCCGCCGAAGAACCAGCTTCGCACTCTTCGTCCTCGCGCTCGCCGCCGTGCCCGCCCGCGCCGACAGCGTTCCGCCCGCCGAGCTCGCCGCCCGCGCCGAAGCGGCGTTCGCCGCCGGCGTCGAGGCGCGGGCCGACGCCGCCGAAGCCCGTTCGCACTTCCGCGCCGCCGCGGCCGGGTACGATGCCCTCTGGGCCGCCGGCTTCCGCAACCCCGCCGTCGGGCTGAACCGCGCCCGCGCTCGACGGCTCGGCGGCGACCTGCCCGGGGCGATCGCCGCGCTCCACGAGGCACTTACACTCGCGCGCCACGACCGCGCCCTCCAGGCTGAACTGGAGGACGCCCGCGCCGACGTGGCCTACCCGCTCACCGGCGAGCTCGCCGGACAGTGCCGGCCGGACCCCGTGCGCACCGTCAGCGCCCGCATGTCGGTGGCGGAGGCGTTCCTGCTCGCGGGGCTGTTCGCGCTCGCCGCCGGCCTCGCCGCCGCCCGGTTCACCATGACCCGCACGCCCGGATGGCTCGGCGTCGGCGGGCTGGCGCTCGCCGCGCTCGCGCTGCTCGGCGGGCTGTGGTGGCAGGACGAGCGCGACCGTGCACAGCGCGAGACGGCCCCGCTCGTCGTGGTGACCGACGACACAGTCCTCCGCCGCGGTAACGCCGAGAGCTACCCGCCGCGCTTCGACCCGCGCCTCCCGCGCGGGGTCGAGGCGCGCGAGCTCACGCGCCGCGGCGGGTGGGTGCAGGTCGAACTCGCCAGCGACGCTGTCGGGTGGCTCCCGGAGACCGTCCTCCTCCCCGTCCCCGCGCGGTGACCGATGCCGGACCTCGACGCCCCCGACGCCGTCGTCGCCGTGCTGTGGCTCGTGTTCGGCGCGTGGGCGTTCTGGTGGTACGTGCCGCTCCTGATCTGCGCGGCCGGCGGCACGCGGTACGCGAACGGCGGCGAGGAGAACCCCGCCGCCGTCGAGCCCGACGGCACCGACCCGGCCTACACCACGGCGTTCGACGCGCTGCGTGGGCTCGGGTACGAGCCACTCGGCCCGGGGTTCATGCGGCTGACTTTCTACCTGCGGCTGTGGGTGTTCCGCACGAAGGTGCGGGCGTTCCGCAAGCGCGCCGCCGGGCGGTTCGCGTTCCTCCACGAGGGGCCGTACACGCCCGGCTGGCACCAGGTCTACTTCGCCACCTGCTGGGCCGACGGCGGGCTCGACCTGACGTGCGGCGGGTTCAGCGAGCAGTACTCGGCCGACGACGGGCTGGCGTCCGAGGTGGTGCCGACCGACGACCCCGCCGAGCTGGAGGAGCGCCACACCGGCCGCGTCGCCGCCCGCGAGGCGAACGGCCGCCGCCGCGACTCCGACCTGGCGCTGGACACGCTGCTCGACGCGGCGAAGCGCCACGCCCAGCTCTCGACCATCAGCCCGACCGCCCGCCTCGCCGGCGTCGAGCTGAAACTGATCGGGCTCCCGACCGCGATCGGGGTCGGTGTCGCGTGCTACGCCCTCGGGCCGTGGCATTGGCTCCCGCCGACCGCTGGGCTGCTCGGGATGTGCATCTACGCCTACCTCCTCCACGCGAACCAGACCCGTCTCGCCGCGCACGTCCGCGCCCGCGCCGCGGAGCAGCAGGACGCCGGGTGGTGACGTGGGCTTCTGGTTCTTTCCTCGACCCCCGCGGATAATGCGGGTATGACCGACACGAGTCTGTTCCTCTCGACGCGCCCGGCGTACCCGTGGTCGGTGTACCCGGTCGGGCTGCCGGCGCTCGGCGTCGTCGCGCTGCTGCTCGTCCTCCTCACCCTCTGGACGTACCTCGGCCACCCCAGCGCCACCCGCGGCCGCGTCCTCGCCGTCACGGGCCTGCGGCTGGCCGCGCTCGCGGTCACGCTCCTCACCGCGCTGCGGCCGAGCGTCGGTGTGCAGGAGGAGCCGAAGGTGCCGTCGGTGCTCGTCGTCGGCGTCGACACGTCCGAGAGCATGACGGTGCCGGACGAGGTGGGCGGGAAGCCCCGCGCCGAGGCCGTGCGCCGCGCCCTCGACCGCGCCAAGCCGCTGCTCGACGAGCTGGCCGCCGAGCAGAACGTGAACGTGGTGCTGTACTCGTTCAGCACGCCGGACTTCTCGCCGGACACCAGCCGGTACGAGGCCGACACGCCGAGCGCCGGCAAGCGTTCCGACTACGGCACCTACCTCAACAAGACGTTCGACCGCTGGCAGCAGGAACGCTTCGTCCGCGGGCACCTGCTGATCGGCGACGGCGCCGACAACGGCACAGTCTTCGCCGCCGCCGGCGAGGCCGCCCGCTGGGGCCGCCGCAACGCCCCGCTCACCACCTTCACCGTCGGCTCCGACACCACCACCGGCACCGCCCGCGACGTGGCCGTGGCGTCGGTCAGCTGCGACCCGTCGCCGGCGCCGGTGAAGACGGAGGTCACCGTCAACGCCCGCGTCCACGCCTACGGGTTCGCCGGCACGAAGGTCCGTGCCCGGGTGCTGTTCGACGACAAGGAGGTCGCGTCCGACGACGTGTTCCTGGCGAAGGACAAGGACAACGAGGTGAAGTTGATCGTGAAGGCGCCGGAGAAGCACGGCGAGATCAAGGTGCGCGTCGAGGTCGGCCGCGAGGTGGACGGCAAGATCGAGCCGCTGCCGGGCGAGGTGTCCGGGTTGAACAACCAGTCGGAGACGTACCTGACGGTGACGAAGGAGGGCGTGCGCGTCCTGGTCATCGATCAGTACCGCCCCGAGAACGCCCGGCTGCTCGACGCGCTCCGCTCCGAGAAGCGGTTCGACGTGGTGGCGGTGTGGCGGCAGGCGCCGTTCGCCGCCGCGCCCGAGGACCGCAGCCTCCTCGACCTGGAGGCGCAGGGGTACGACGTCGTGGTCGTCGGCAACGTGTCCTACGAGCTCCTGGCGTCGGCCGACCCGAGGCTGCCGGCCCAGCTCATCGACCGCGTGGTGAACAAGGGGATGGGGCTGATGTTCCTCGGCGGCGAGGTGGCGTTCACCGGCTACCCGGCGCCGCAGGCCGGCGTGCCGGGGCAGCGCGAGTGGGCGTTCGGCGACCTGCTCCCGGTCGTGCCGTCGCCCGGCCAGATCATCGAATCGGCGGACGCGACCGGTCGATCGGTGAAGTCGTACCAGACGGTCCCCGCCGCGAAGGGGCTCGACGACGGCGTGCTGACGCTCGACCGCGACCCGGTGAAGTCGCGCGAGCTGTGGGACCAGCTGAACAGCGGCAACCGCCCGCGGCCGCGGCTGAGCGGGCTGGTGAAGATGGCCCGCAAGCCGGCGGCCACGCTGTACGCCTGGGCGACGAACGCCGACGCCCTTGAGAAGGCCGGCGAGCCGCACACCGAGAAGGCCGGCACCGGCGTGCGCGAGAAGGGCGACGCGCTCCTGGTCGGCCACCAGATCGGCGAGGGGAACCGCGGCCGCGTGCTGGCGTTCGCCGGCTACGACTCCTACCTGTGGGAGCGCCTCGGCCAGCCGAAGACGCGCCAGGGCACGGAAATCCACCACCGCTTCTGGCGCCAGTGCGTGCTGTGGCTGGCGCACCAGGAGGAGGAGGAGGGCCAGGTGATCGTCCGCCCCGAGTTCCGGCGGCTGGCCATCGCCGGCGAGCAGACGATCCGCGTCGGGGTGAAGTCGGCGCTCGGCGGTGAGGAGCCGAACCCGGACGTGGAGGTGAAGGTGCTCCCGCCGAGTTCTACGGACGAGGGCAAGGCGGCGCGGCAGACGGTGCTGCGCGACGCGAAGGGGGCGAAGGTGCTGTTCCGCCCGCCGGTGGCCGGCGAGTACACGGTGGTCGTCAGCGCTCCGCTCAAGGACAAGGACGGCAACGTGGTGCCCGGCCAGCGGCTCCGCGGCACGGCGCGGTTCCTGGCGTACCCGGAGGTGTCCGACGAGATGCTGAACGTCGCCGCCGACCACCGCTTCCTGGAACGCCTGGCGACGACGAGCGGCGGGAAGGCGCTGCGGCTGGAAGACCTGTCGGCGTTCCTGCGCGACCTGAAGGGTCAGCCGTTGGAGAGCGTGAAGCCGAAGCCCAAGTACCTCCCCGACTGGCGCCGCAACCACTCGAAGGGCTTCCTCCCGGCGTGGCTGGTGCTGTTCGTGACGTTCCTCGGCGTCGAGTGGGGTCTGCGTCGCTACTGGGGGATGGTGTAACTCCGCCGGGCGGCGTTCGGGTTGGGATGGGTAAGTTGGCGACTCACAGCCGGGTCGCCGACACTTTCGACCGGATCACACAATCTCAGCTTGAGTTCCCGATTCCGACCGGATCCGCTGTGGCGCCCGATCCGGCCGGGACTTGCAGCAGCTCCGCTGCACGCACATCGCACGGGCGTGGCGGCTGTGACACCATCCATTCGTCGCCCTGCGGGATGACCGCAGCGAGGGCGCATGCTGGAGGGCGTTGGCCGTGATCGGACACTTGGTTTCCGCATACCAAACCGATCGGCGGACAAGCTTGAACTGTCGCACCACTATAGGTCTATGACAACCTGATAAAATAGCGGAAGAATGTGTTGGATCGGCGGCTGGCGGTTGGGTAGCAATCACCCAACTCGACGGCTGCCACACGCCCCTCCATGTTTTGGGCGGGCCACACCGAGTCGGAGCGACATCATGTTCCGCACACGCACGGTCGCCGGGGTCGCCGCCCTCCTCGCCGCCACGGTCGCCGGTTGCTGGGCCGACGAGCCGAACCCCGCCGGGGCGGAGAAGACACCAGCCGAGATGCTCGTCGGGACGTGGACCAAGACCGGCATGGACCACTACAAGCCGGTCTGGTGGCACAGTGTCAGGAAAACCTTCCGGGCGGACGGGACGTGGTCGCTGAACTCGAACGACGACTGGTATGTGTTCCGGACCGAGCGGGGTCGCGGGACGTACGAACTCGCCGGCACGGTGGTTCGGATGAGCGGGCGGGAGTCGCCGGACGACCCCGACCGGGTGATAAACGAGGTCGGGCCGGACGTGCCGCTCCGTCTCAAGAGGTGGGAGTACCCGATCACCGTCCTCACCCAAGACACCCTCGTCCTGCTTCTCGTGGAGAGCAAAGTTGACCCGCCTCGGACCCTGAACTACCGCCGGGTGCGGTGAGTCGCATTTAAACCCCTAACCAGAGACTTTGTCATGTCGCCCCGCGTCTCTAACACGCTTCTCCGGCGGCAGCAGTAGCACATCGGGCACCTCCGCCTCCAGCAGAGCGCGAGGCGGGCGGTCGCGCGATGTCGGTTGTCGCTGGGACGACGGGGGCCTCGGCCCGCCCGGGCGGAAGCCAGGCTGGGTCAATAGCGATGTGGGCCAGGGCGAATAGCAAGAAAGTTATGCTATTTAAAGATTGTTGATCATAAAAATAGAAATCATGGCTTGCTTGACCGCCGGCTGTTGGTTAGCATCCTCTCGGCTCCATCGCCGTAGTCCTCTCCTCACGTTTCTGCCAGCGCTGACTGGGCGGGGTGATGTCATGGGCCGCACTACGACCTTGCTCGGCGCATTCTGCGCCGCCGCAGTCTTCATGAATATCGCGGTGGCGCAACCCCCGACCGCCCCGCCCCCTCGACCGGTCCCGACAGCACCAGATGACATCATCCTCGGGCGTTGGAAGCTCATCAATCATAGCCTTCTGGCGACCGTAAAAAGTGAGCAAACATACATATATAACGACGATGGTGTATACCGCATTTTGAAGTACACGCCCGACGAGCATACGGTCGTCCGCGGCCGTTACAGCATTCGGGGCAAGGTGTTCGCTTGGGTGCCCGACGGGGATACGCCGGGTCGGCCGGAACCCGCGGAAGCTCGAATCGTTGAAATCACGCGAGACACGGTCACGTTTGAGGGTCTCGGGCGGTTCGCCGGTCAGAAGTCGACTTATCAGAGAGTCAAGGATTAGCCCGAGTTGTTCGCGACCGTCTTTCAACGCATGGAGTGGAAATGAAGGGATTTCTGGCTTCCCTACTGCCTCGGCGAGAGCGTACGTGTCTCAGGTTTGAGGAACTGGAAGGCCGCGTCGTGCCTGCCACCTGGCGTTGGGATCCCGTCGACGGGAATTCTTGGGCGTTGGCGCATCTCGACGGGAACCCGGCCATTTTCGAGTCGAATTGGGAGATCGCGTTGCCGGGCGGTTCCTGGGAACGAGTCATGAAGGACAACACCGAGCACGGGCTACGTGCCTGGCCCGGCGCCGGTGATGATGTTGTATTCTGGGGACAGTTCAACACGGACTGCGTCGTTAATAAGCCTGTTACGGTTCGATCCATCACAACTACCCCGCCGGGGGTCCCAAACGAAGGCAATTACACGGCCCAGCTTCAGCTCGCGAATTCGCTCACGCTCAGCGGTTCCGGGGGCGCATTGTCGTCCCTGTTCTCCGGGGCGACGATAACGGGCCATAACGGCGCGCCCGGTCGGCTCAACATCAACGACGGCGCCATCTTCGGGTGGGCCTCGGGAACTTTCAGCAGGGTGACCGTCACGGTCGATTCCACCTCGCGGCTCACTGTCATCGACCCTCCGACCTCGGCCCCCACCCCGGTCATGACGGCCAGCATCATTGACGTGTACGGCTCGCTCAGCTGGACGTCCGGGGATGTCATCGTCGGGCAGTCTAACCCGAAGTCGATGGTTCACGTTTGCTCCGGCGGCATCATGACACTCGCCACGTCCGGCACGTGGGGCGGTGCCGATCCAACTGGTAACCCCAAGTACTTCGACCTGTTGAACCAGGGGCTTGTCACCACCGGGGCCGGGAGCGGGGTGGCGACGATCAACGGGGATTACAACACCAGCGGCACGACCGTGATTGGCAGCGGGTGGACCGTTGACCTGCTCGGGCTCGGGGAGCAGAGTGCCGGCTCATTCGAACTCGCCTCCGGGACGGTGAAGATGTCGTACCTCAACCAGGGCCAACCCCTCGGCATTCGTGGCGGGCAACTGGTCGGCAGCGGAACTGTCAATGGCAGTCTGGTCCTCGGCGACACCCCCGCCGGGGGCAGCCCGACTTTGGCCCCGCGGGCGGTCGGCGCGATGCCGTCCGGGTTGATCCAGGTGACCGGGAACTTCCAGATGTACAGCGGGGTCGTCTCTGTCGGGATCCGTGGGCCGGGGACGGGCGAGACCGACCGCGTCGAAGTCAGCGGGTACGCCGCACTCACCGGTACGGCGAAGGGGGCGCTGTCGTCCCCGTACACCCGCTTCGGGCCGAACGACAAGGCGGTGTTCCTCACCTACGCCTCCCGGGTCAACGACTTCACCGAAAAGCTGCCCCCGGACGGGTGGGTGTACGGCACCGACACCACCAAGTCCTGGTTCCGGCCACAAGCGCGGGTGACCGGCCGGGTCGGACGGGACAACAACGGGAACGGCATCTTCGAGTCCGGGGAGCCGGTGCTCGCCGGGGTCGGGGTTACCCTCCTCGACGGCAACGGGGCGGTGCTCGACACCGGCACCACGGCAATCGACGGTACCTACGACTTCGGGTACGTCGGGTACGGCGACTTCACCGTCCGGTTCGACCGGCCGACATCCCTGCGGCCGTCCCCCCAGCACGCCGGGTCGGACCCGGCGGCCGACAGCGACATGAACACGGGTACGCTCACCGTCGACGTCACCCTCAGCGCATCCACCCCCACGATCGCCCCGTCCGCGGACGCCCTGTTCCGCCCCCTCATTGCCGTCGCCGACTACTACACCACCCCGTTCGAGACGGCGGTAGACGGGAACGTCCTCGACAACGACCCGCCCGCGGCCGGCGACACCCTCACCGTCACCCTGTTCGACGCCCCGCTGCACGGGGACGTTGTGCTGGACGAGGACGGGTCGTTCACCTACACCCCGGACGACGGGTACTACGGGACCGACACGTTCGAGTACCAGGTCACCGACGGGTATGGTAACACCGCGACCGCAACCGTCACCATCACCATCGAAGCCCCCTACGACTCCGGCGGGTCTATCTCCGGGTACGCGTGGAGCGATAACGACGGCGACGGCATCTGGGATCCGTTCGAGTCGGCGTTCGGGGGCGGGGTGCTGGTGAACCTCCTCGACGCCAACGGCGTCGTCCTCGACACCTACACCACCGACATCAGCGGATACTTCTGGTTCGGCTGGGGTCAAATCCCGACTCCCGGGGGCTTGGTGCCGGGCACCTACGAGCTCGAGTTCGTTGTACCCACCGGGGCGGCGGTCACGAATTACTCGTCCGGGCGGACGGGGACGTTCCAGTTGGTCTCGAACCAGGCCATCGGGATCGAAGTTGGCGTCTTGGATCTGGGCGGCAGCGGCGGGTCCGGGGGGTGACCGTGTCCCCGCCGCGGCTCCTGTTCGCGTCGTACCACGCCTACCTGGACGACGCCAGCGGCGCTGCCCTGTCCACCCGCGACCTGTTCGAGGACCTCGCCGCCCACGGGTGGGACTGTCGGGTGGTGTGCGGCCCGCAACTCGACCACGGGGACGGCCGCGGCCCGGCCGACGTGCTCGCCGCCCACGGCCTGCCGTACCACGTCGAGCGGTTCGCCCTGTCCGGCGGCCCGCGGCTCAAGTTGTTCCACTTCACCGCCGCTGGCGTCCCGGTCACCCAGTACCGGCCCGACGGGTATACCCCGGGCCGCCCGCCCGACCGGCGGGAAGGCGTCGCCTTCCTCGACCTGGTCGAGCGGGCGTGCGCCCGCTACCTCCCGGATGTGGTTCTCACCTACGGCGGGCCGCCGGTCGGCCCGCACCTGATCCGGCGGGCCAAGCAGCAGGGCGCCCGCGTCGTGTTCGCGCTGCACAACTTCGCCTACCTCGACCCGACCGCGATCCGCGGCGCCGACGCCTTCCGCGTCCCGTCCGAGTTCGCCCGCCGGGCCTACCGGGAGCGTGCCGGGCTGGAGGCGGAGGCGGTCGAGTACCCGCGGAACCTCGACCGGGTGCTGACCGGCGGGGTGGTCGGCCGACACGTCACGTTCGTCAACCCCCAGCCGGTGAAGGGGGTGGCGTGGTTCGCCCGGATCGTCCGGGAATTGGCCGACCGGCGGCCGGACATCCCGTTCCTGGTGGTCGAGGGGCGGGGCGGGGTGCGGTGGCTCGACCGGCTGCCGCTGGACCTGGGCGGGGTGACAACCCTGCGGGGGATGCACTCGACCCCGGTCCCGCGCGACTTCTACGCCGAGAGCCGGGTGGTGCTGGTGCCGTCGCTGTGGGAGGAGTCGTTCGGGCGGGTGGCGGCCGAGGCGCTGGCGAACGGCCTGCCGGTGCTGGCGAGCAGTCGCGGGGCGCTGCCGGAGACCCTTGACGGTGCGGGGCTGGTGTTCGACATCCCGGCGGAGTATACCGGCCGGACGCTCGACGTACCGACCGCCGAGGAGGTGGCCGGGTGGGTGGCCGCAATCGAGCGGCTGTACGACGACGAGGCGTACTACCAGGAGCACCGACGGCTCGCACTGGAGCGGGCGCGGGTGTGGGAGCCGGACCGGCTCCGCCCGGGCGTCGAGGCGTTCTTCCGGCGGGTCGCCGGCGGGAAGACCGCGGAACCGCGGGCCGGCATCGACGCTTGACCCCCGACCACCGGCGGCCGACGTCCCACCCTTCCTGCCGCGCCGCCGAACTCGTATCCTCACGGGTGACTTGCCCACGGCCCCGCCCGCGCGCCCGACCTTCCGGGCGGCGCGGGCCGGGGGGAACGACCGACCCCGGCCCCGCCCCGACCTTCCGGCGGCCCGGCGGCCCGCCCGCATCTCCCCGGAAGACCCGGCATGAGCTCCTGGCACCGCAACGAGTACATCCTCAAGGGCGTCTTCCTCGGCCTGTGGGTCTACGTCGCCCTCCAGGTCGCCGTCGACCCGTCCGCCGTCCGCGTCGACCTCCCGTGGGTGCTCGGCTGGACGTGCGCCGGCCTCCTCCTCGGGCTGATCGGCGGCACCGTCCTCCAGTTCAAGCGCGGCGTGCGGCCGTGGCAGAACTGGACGGCGTTCCCGCTCCTCGTCCTCCTCGAGAGTCCCACGTTCGTCTACGGCGGCGTCGTGTTCGGCCTCGCCGCCGGCGTGCTCAGCGGCCGCGGGGTCGGCGTCTCCGGGCGAACGGCCGGCTGAGCCGGCTAATCAAGATGACCGGT
>VFQN01005218.1_pt1 | contig 16140 bp, 14 predicted proteins | sample 3512371 | NCBI WGS metagenome assembly VFQN01 (sample SAMN10412370, study PRJNA504923) | tailings metagenome | isolation source: Replicate 2 from Balatoc abandoned mine | place: Philippines: Itogon, Benguet | collected 2017-08-28 | reverse complement strand
GCGGCTGGCCGGTGCCGGTGCTGATGGTGGCCGGCAACCACGAGTTCGACGGCCGTGACGTCGACGAAGCCTGGCCGGCGCTGCGCGCGCGTTGCGACGAGCTCGGCATCCGGCTGCTCGAGCGAGAGAGCTGCGTGCTGGTGGACGGCGACGGCGCGCGCATCCGCTTCACGGCCACGGTGCGCTGGTGCGACTTCGACCTGTTCGGCGAGTCGGGCCGCGCCACCGCGATGCGTGCCGCGGCCTACTACATGCGCATCATGCGCAGCTCGCGGCGCGGCGTGGCCTTCGACCCCGAGGGTGTGCGCGAGGAGGCCCTGGCCTGCCGCGACTGGCTGGCCGCCGAGCTGGCGAAGGCCGGCGACTGGGACCGCACCGTCGTGCTCACGCATTTCGCGCCCTCGCTGCGCAGCGCCGATCCGCGCTACGGCGCGCAGCCCGGCACCGCGAGCTTCTGCAACGCCGACGATGCACTGCTGCCGCATGCGACGACGTGGATCCACGGCCACCTGCACTGCCGGCACGACTACCTCGCCGAGCATGACGGCGGGCGCACCCGCGTGGTGTGCAACGCGCGTGGCCACGTGCGCAAGGGCGAGGCCGAGGGCCACGACCCGCTGCGGATCTTCGACGTCTGAGACGTCGCCGCGCGCTACTTCACCTCTTCGCTGATCTCGATCTTCAGCCCGCTGGCGCCCACGGCCACCGGTTGCGAAAAGCCCTGCAGGTCGCCGGGCTGCGGCGTGGCGTTGCCGCTCTTGCTGATGCGTGCGCCGACGACCACCTGCTTCGCCGACGACAGCCGCGTGGCCGGGCTCATCGCGGTCGAGTCGTCGAGCGTGAAGGTGATGGGCAGGTCCTTCACCTGCTTGCGCAGGATGGCCAGCGGCATCTTCGGACCCTCGGCGGCGCGGGCGAAGACGAAGACCGTGTCCTCGGGCGAGACGCGGCCCTTCAGCGCGGCGGCGAGCTGCACCTCGCCGGCCACGGTGCCGGTGCCGGCCGCGGCAGGCGCAGCGGCTGCCTTGGGCGCAGCGGCCGCGGGCTGACCGGCACGCGCGCGCGCCTCTTCCACGCCGCCCTGCAGGTTGCGCGCCAGCTCGCTGCCGGGTTCGGCCACCGCCACGGCGGCCTCCCACAGCATCGCCGCCTTGGCGAAGTCGTTGCTGTCGAAGGCGATGGTGCCGGCCAGGGCCAGCGCCTTGAGGTTCTTCGGGTCGAGCTGCAGCGCCTTGGCAATGAGCGCGGCCGGTTCGCCGGCCAGGTTGCGGCCGGCGGCCATGGCCTTGGCATCGGCCAGGTCGGCATAGGCCTGCGCTTCCTGCGGCTTCAAGTCGATCACGCGCTGGAAGGCGCTCACCGCGTCGGGGTAGCGCCCCATCGCGCTGTAGCTGCGGCCGAGCATGCTCCAGCCGTCGGCGTCGTCGGGCTTGTCCTTCAGGCGCTGCTCGAGCTGGCCGACCATCGCCTCGATCTGGCCCATGGCGTTGCCATGGCCGGCCCCGCCTTCGCTGCTGGCCACCGGTACGCCCTTGACGGCGCTCGGCGTGCCGTAGCGGGCGTAGCCGGCGGCGGCGACGACCACCACGAACGCGGCCAGGCCCCAGACCATCCTGCGCGAGGCGCGCGGCACCGCCGGTGCCGCTTCGGCCTGCATCACCAGCGCGAGCAGTTCCTGCTCCAGCCTGGCGCGCGAGGCAGCGGCCTGGTCGGCCGGGAGCGTGCCGGAGGCGGCCAGCTCGTCGAGCTGGCGGATCTGGCGCTTGAGATCGTCGATGCGGGGGTTCATGGGGCGTGGATGGTAAGGCCCGGCGCGGTTGCGGGTTGTCAAGAAGAGACGCCGGCCCTGTGCGAGACTTGAAATGTTTCGAACATGTTCCCTGGAGACGAGTCCCGATGAAGATCCTCCTCGCGGTCGATGGCAGCCCCTTCACCAAGCGCATGCTGGCCTACCTGGCGGCGCACGACGAGTGGCTCGGCGGCGGCCGTCACGAGTACACCGTGCTCAACACGGTGGCCCCGGTGCCGGCGCGCGCCGCGGCGGTGATCGACCGCGACACCCTGAAGGCCTACTACGCCGAGACCAGCGAGGCGGTGTTCAAGCCGATCCGCACCTTCTTCAAGAAGCAGGGCATCGCGGCGGATTTCGTCGGCAAGGTCGGCCATGCGCCCGACGTGATCGCCAAGACCGCCGATTCGGGCGACTTCGATCTCCTGGTGATGGGCTCGCACGGTCACGGCGCGCTGGGCAACCTCGTGATGGGCTCGGTGGCCACCAAGGTCCTGTCGGCGTGCAAGACGCCGGTGCTGCTGATCCGTTGATCCGTCCGGGGGGCCCGGCGCGGGCCCCTATCGTTTGGCCAGCCCGTCGAAGCAGGTCGACAGCAGCAGCTCGATGATCTGCTCGTCGCTGTACTGCCCGGTGAGCTTGAGCAGGCCCAGCACCGGGTCGCAGGCGCGGGCGAACAGCGTGTAGAGGATGACTTCCGGCGGCAGCGCCGGATTGAGGTCGCCGGCGGCCTGCGCCGCGGTGATCCACCCGCCCAGCCGGTCGCTGACGTCCATCAGCCGGTCGATGTAGGCCTTGTTCGTCGTCAGCGCGGCGCGCAGGCTGGAGTTTTGCGCCGGCAGCGAGGGCATCTCGCCGGCCAGCTGCACCTGCATGGTCCAGCGCGCCACCGCCTTGAGCTGTTCGACGGCGCGCGCATCCGGGGCCCGGGCCGCCTGCGCGTCGAGGAAGGCCAACGCCCGCTCGAGGATGCGGATCATCGCCGCCGCGGCCAGCTCCTCCTTCGAGGTGAAGTGCTTGTAGAGGCTGGCCTTCGCGATGCCGACATCAGCCGCCACCTCGTCGACCGTCATCAGGTCGAAGCCCTTCTCCGCCAGCAGGCGGTTGACGGACGACACGATCGCGTCCTCCCGGGCACGCAACACCTGTTCGCGGAACGACACCTTGGCCATCCGCGCATTCTAGTCTCCCGAGGTTGCATCGGGACGGCAGGGTCTTGATGTGACTAAAGCGTTCACTCAAATGACCATAAAGTCTGTAGTGAATACCGAGCAGTATAAATTCCGGCCGCCCGGTCTCGTGATCTGAATCACGAACCGGGCCCCGGCGGCACCGCAGCCGGCCTCTTCGCAACCTCGACTGGAGCAGTACACATGTTCGACTGGATCAAGAGACTGGCGGCCGTGTCCGCCCTCGCCCTCGTTGCCGCCTGCGGTGGCGGGGACGACGACCATCCTCCGCCCGGCACCCTGGCGCAGGTGGCCACGACGGGCGGCTTCACCGCCCTGGTCGCCGCAGCCGACAAGGCCGGCCTGGTGCCGGCGCTGAGCAGCAGCAGCGCCAGCCTGACGGTCTTCGCGCCCACCGACGCCGCCTTCACCAGCCTGGCCACCAGCCTGGGCTTCGCCGACGCCGGCGCGATGGTTGCGGCGCTGGACGGCCCGACGCTGGCGAGCATCCTGCAGTACCACGTGCTGCCGACGAAGAAGCTCGCCGCCGACCTGGTCGCCGGCGGCCCCACCCAGGACACGCTCTACACCTTCGACGGCGCGGCGGCGACGCTGGCGCTGGACACCACGTCCGGCGTGAAGATCACCGACGAGGTGCTGACCCAGGCCACGGTGACGACGGCCAACGTGCCGGCCAGCAACGGCGTGATCCACGTGATCGACAAGGTGCTGGTGCCGCCCGGCGTGCTCAACGTGGTCCAGATGGCCCAGCTCAACCCGGCCTTCAGCACGCTGGTCGGCGCGGTGGTGACGGCCAACCTGCAGGGCGCGCTGGCCGATCCGGCCGCCACCCTGACGGTCTTCGCGCCCACCAACGACGCCTTCGCGGCGATCGCGACCACCGTCGCCGGCCTGACCCCGACCGAGCTGACCACGGTGCTGACCTACCACGTCCTGGACAGCCAGGTGCTGGCCGCCGACATCCCCTTCGGCACGCCGGTCACGACGCTCGCCAACCAGGACATCACGATCAACGCCGGCACGCCGCCGACGATCAGCGACACCACGGCCACGCCGGCCTCCATCGTCGCCACCGACGTGCGCGCCAGCAACGGCGTCATCCACGTCATCGGCAAGGTGCTCATTCCGACGCTCTGAGTCACTCCCCTTCAACCCAAGGACAGACCATGAAGAAGACTCTTCTCGCACTCACCCTGGGCCTCGGCACGGCGCTCGCCGCGCAGGCCAAGGACATCGTCGAAACCGCCGTCGGCGCCGGCAAGTTCAACACGCTGGCCACGGCGCTGCAGGCGGCCGGCCTGGTCGATACGCTCAAGGGCCCGGGCCCGTTCACCGTGTTCGCGCCGACCGACGAGGCCTTCGCCAAGATCCCGAAAGCCGACCTCGACGCGCTGCTGAAGGACAAGGCCAAGCTGACCGCGGTGCTGACCTACCACGTGGTGCCGGGCAAGGTGATGGCCAAGGACGTCAAGGCCGGCAAGGTCAAGACGGTGCAGGGCAGCGAACTGACGCTGGGCACCACCGGCGGAGTCACCGTCGATGCGGCGAAGGTCGTTCAGGCCGACATCGCCGCCTCGAACGGCGTGATCCACGTGATCGACAGCGTGGTGCTGCCGAAGTGAGTCGACGCTAGACGCGCAATCAGCGCTTCTTGAAGGGGCCGGCGCCTGCGGAGGGTGGCCGGCCCTTTTCATTGCGGGCGTCGGCCCCCGGCTCGGGCAGGGGCAGGGTGTCGAGGCTGGCGTCCAGGCCGAAGGCCGTGCCCATGTCGGCGTAGTCGGAGTCCGGTGCGGGCGCGGCCTTGCCGAAGCCCAGGCTGGACCACCACGATCCCGAAGTCGACTTGCTCATCTCACCACCTCCGGCTGCGCCACATCATCCCGATATCGGAATGATCACAGTGTGGTGAAGCGCGTGGCAGGGGGAAGCCGCGAACAAGCGCACCGCCGCCGTGCATTTCGATACGAATCGCTACGAGTCGTGCGATCCAGCCGGGTCTTGCGTCAGTCGCGCGCCACGCCGGGGCGACCCGCCTCGACGACGAAACGGGCCTGCGAGTGCAGCGTGGCTCCCGACCGGGCCGGGTAAGGCGTGGCGCGGAAGTCGCAATGGGCTGCCTGCGGCGTCAGCTCGAGCCAGGCATAACCGCGTTCGTCGGCGCGGGCGTGCAGCAGATCGGGGTTGCTGGCGCGGATGGCACCCATCAGCGTTTCCGACAGGCCGCGGCTGGTGACCGACGAGCAGACGAACTCCGCCGCCACCACCGGCGAGCGCGGGTCATCGGGCCGCTGACGCAGCTGCGCGGCCACGTGGCGGTGCACGTCGCCGCCGAGCACCAGCGTGTTGCCGCCGCCGCTCGCGGCGATGGCATCGAGCAGGCGCTCGCGGGCGCGCGGGTAGCCGTCCCAGCCGTCGCTGTACAGGCGCCGGCCGATCGGCGTGGCGATGCTGCTGTCGCTGAGCTGGCTGGCCTGGGCGAGCAGCTTCCACGGCCGCTGGCTGGCCGCCAGGCCCTCGGCCAGCCAGCGCTCCTGGGCGGTGCCGAGCACGCTGCGCGCCGGGTCGGCGACTTCGTCGCAGCCCGACAGCACACGTCCGCCGGCGCCGCCGCAGGCCTGCACGCTGCGGTACTGGCGCGCGTCCAGCGTCCACAGCTCGGCCAGCCGGCCCCAGCGGAAGCGGTCATGGATGCGCATCGAGGCCCCGCGCGGCGCCATCGACGGCGACACCGGCAGGTGCTCGAAGTAGGCCTGGTAGGCGGCGGTGCGGCGGCGCAGGAAGGCGGCCGGGTCGAGCCCGCTCGGGCTGGCGTCGCCGGCGTAGTCGTTCTCGACCTCGTGGTCGTCCCAGGTCAGCACCCAGGGATGGGCGGCGTGGGCGGCGCGCAGGTCGGCGTCGAGCTTGTAGGTGGCGTGGCGGGCGCGGTACTCGGCCAGGCTGCGCGGCACCGGGCCTTCGTGCTCGCGCACGCGGTGGCGCGGGTTGGTCGACTCGTAGATGTAGTCGCCGACGAACAGCACGAGGTCGAGGTCGCGCTCGGCGATCTCGGCATGTGCGGCGTACCAGCCCTGCTCGTAGTGCTGGCAGGAGGCCAGCGCGAGGCGCAGCCGGCCCGGCGTCGCGTCGTCGGCCGGCGCGGTGCGCGTGCGGCCGACCGGGCTGACGGCGTCGCCGGCGATGAAGCGGTAGAACCAGGGCCGCCCGCTGGCCAGGCCCGGCACCTCGACGTGCACCGCATGGCCGCGCTCGGGCGTGGTGACGAATTCGCCGCGGCGCACACCGGCGGAAAAGCGTTCGTCCTCGGCCAGCTCCCAGCGCACGGCGAAGGGCTGCGGCGGCAGGCCGCCGCCCGGGGCGTGCGGCTGCGGCGCCAGGCGCGTCCAGATCACCACCGAATCCGCGCGCGGCATGCCGCTGGCCACGCCGAGCGTGAACGGGTCGCCCAGATGGGCCGGCCAGCGCGCCGGCGACTGCGCCTGCGCCGGGCCGAACAACTGCCACAGCGCCAGTGCGGCGGCCTGGCGGCCGAGGTGGGCGAGGGCGTGGCGGCGGTCCATGTCGGCGCGGATTGTGGACCGTGCGGATGACGCCTCTACAATCGCGCCCCCTCGCGAACCGGCCGCCCGCAACGAACGCCATGTACTGCGCCATCGACTTCGGCACCTCCAACTCCGCCGTGGCCGTGCCCGATGCGGCCCGCGGCATGCGCCTGGTCGAGCTCGAGCCCGGCCACGCGACGATGCCGACGGCGGTCTTCTACTTCGTCGAGGGCCCGGAGCACGACGGCCCGCCGCGCGCCTTCGGCCGCGCCGCCGTGGCCGCCTACGTCGACGGGCTCGACGGCCGGCTGATGCGCTCGATGAAGAGCATCCTCGGCAGCAGCCTGATCGAGCAGACCACCGACGTGGGCGGTGGCCGCGGCGTGAAGTACCTCGACATCGTGGCCGGCTACCTGCGCCACCTGAAGCGCTGCGCCGAGGCCGACGCGAAGGCGCCCATCGATCGCGCCGTGCTCGGCCGGCCGGTCTTCTTTATCGACGACGACCCGGCGCGCGACGCGCAGGCCCAGGCCGCGCTCGAATCCGCCGCGCGCCAGGTGGGTTTTGCCGACATCCACTTCCAGTACGAGCCGATCGCCGCCGCCTTCGACCACGAGCGCGGCATCGACCATGAAGAGGTGGTGCTGGTGGCCGACATCGGCGGCGGCACGTCCGACTTCTCGGTGGTGCGAGTCGGCCCCGAGCGCGCGAAGCGGCTGGAGCGCAAGGACGACATCCTCGCCAACCATGGCGTGCACATCGCCGGCACCGACTTCGACCGCCGGGTGGAACTCGCCGCCATCCTGCCCGAGTTCGGCTACGGCGCCTTCGGGCCGAGCATCGGCGGCGCGCCGCCGCGCGAGGTGCCCAGCGGCGTGTATTTCGACCTCGCCACCTGGCACCTCATCAACACCGTCTACAACCCGGCGCGGGTGGCGGAACTGCGCGGCATGCGCGGCTTCTACGCCGACACGCGCCACCACGACCGGCTGATGACCGTGGTCGACGAACGGCTCGGCCACGAACTCGCCGCGCGCGCCGAAGACGCCAAGATCGCCGTGGCCGACGGAGGCCGCACCACCATCGACCTCTCGCACGTCGAGCGGCGCCTGGCCGTCGAACTGAGCGAGCCGCAGGCGGTGGCCGCGCTCGACGCCGACATCGAACGCATCGTCGCCGCCGCGCGCGAGACGGCCCATCAGGCGGGATTGAAGCCCGAGGCGATCGACGCGCTGTATTTCACGGGCGGCTCCACCGGATTGCGCCTGCTGGCGCAGCGCATCGCCGCGGCCTTCCCGGCGGCGCGCCAGGTGCGCGGCGACCGGTTCGCCTCGGTGGCCAGCGGCCTGGCCGTGTTCGCGCAGCGCTGGTACGGCCGCGGCTGAGGCCGCTCAGGGGCAGACCGGATCGGTGGCCGACAGGTCGGCAAGCGCCGCCGCCAGGTCGATCTGGCGCAGCGAGCTGCCGCACAGTGCCGAGGAGCGGTCGGCCAGGCGCTTGGCGGCGAGTTCGGTGTCCCACTGGCGCGGCGCCGGCAGCGCCGGGTCGCCCGAGGGCGGCAGCGTGGCCAGCAGCAGCGCCACGCCGCCGGCGGCCAGCGGCGTGGCCATCGAGGTGCCGCTCCAGCTGCCCCAGCCGCCGCCGGGCACCGTGCTGACGATGGATTCGCCCGGCGCAGCCACGCGGATCCAGCTGCCGCGGTTGGAGAAGTCGGCGATGCGCCGCGCTTCGGTGCTCGCGGCCACCGAGAGCAGGCCGGGCACGGTCTCGGCGGCCGGGAACTCCCGCGTCGTCTCGCTGGCGCCGTTGCCGGCGGCGGCCGTCACCACCGCCGCATGGCGCAGCGCGCAGCGGGCGCGGTCGCCGTCGAAGCCCGGGTCGTTGAAATCGTCGTCGTCGTCGTCGAAGCTGCAGGCGGCCAGCGAGCTCACGGTCTTCAGCAGCTCGGTCGGCTGCAAGGTCGAGAGGCTGAGGTTGATGACATGCGCGCCGTCGTCGCTGGCCGGGTTGCTGTCGGGGTCGACCGCCCAGCCCAGCGCCTCGGCCAGCACCCAGGCGTTGCCGCGGCCGGCGTTGTCGAGCACGCGCACCGGCATCAGCGTGGCCGACGGCGCGGCCAGCGCGACCAGGCCGGCCACGTGGGTGCCGTGGCCGTAGCCGGCGTCGCTGCGGCTGCCGGTTTCCGAGGGGTCGGCGTCGTCGTCGACGAAGTCGCGCCCCAGCAGCGCACCGCCGGCGCGGCGTGCGAGCCGCGGCGCCAGCACCGGATGGCCGAGGTCGATGCCGGTGTCGAGCACGGCCACGCGCACGCCGCTGCCGGTGCTCGTGGCGTGCGCCGCGGCGAGGTTGATGGCCTGCGGCGCCCACTGCGAGGCGTAGACGCCGGCGTCGCCGCCGACCGCCCAGACCGGATTGCGTCGGCGGCCTTCGGGGGTCTCGGTGTCTTCGTTGCGCTCGGCGAACTTCACCGCCGGATCGGCGCGCAGTGCCGTGATCGCGTCGTCGACGCTGGCGCCGCTGGCCACGCGCAGCCGCCAGATCGGCCGCTGGCCGAACTGGTCGACCACGCTCAGGCGGTAGGTGCCGGCCAGCGCCGTCACGCTCGCGCCGGGGCGCAGTTGCACGATCACGTCGGCCGCGGCGGGATCGGCGCTGCTTCCACCGCCGGGTGGCGGCGCGTCGGAACCTCCTCCTCCGCCGCCGCAGGCGGCCAGCAGCAGCGAGGTGGCGAGCGTGAGCGCGGCAGGCAGGTTCGGCGTCATGGCGATGGGGCGCAGAGTGGGGTCCAGCCCCACGGAGGGCCGTGCCGCCCGGGAAATACACGGCCGCAGCGGCACCGCATGATCACCGCCGCGCATCAACCCCGCCCGTGCAGGGCAAATGCGGCCCAGTGGAACGGGTGGGCGCCCGCCTCGGCCATGCGCCGCTGGGCCCCGGCCAGCGCGGCGGGTGCGGCGTCGCCGCCTCGCAGCCGCCGGTAGAACTCGCGCATCAGCTCGGCGGTGGCGGCGTCGTCCACCGCCCAGGCCGAGGCCAGCACCGTGCGCACGCCGGCGAGCAGGAAGCCGCGCACCAGGCCGATGGCCTCGTTGCCCGGCGCCAGCCGGCTCATCCCGGTTTCGCAGGCCGACAGCGTCACCAGCTGCGCCTGCAGCCCGAGCGATGGCGTGGCGTGAAGCGCCAGCGGGCCGTCGGCCAGTTCGAGCGCCGAGAACAGCGGGTTGTCGGCGCGGAAATGCGCATGGCAGGCCAGGTGCAGCACGTCGGCGCCGGCGGCGGCCTCGCGCAGCGCGGCCTGGGTGGCGCCGGCGCCGAGCAGCAGCCGGGCGTCGTCGAAGCAGGCCGCCACGGCCCGGGCTTCGGCTTCGACATGGGCCAGGCCCGCGCCGCCGACGCCGAGCGCGAGCGCCCGGCGCGGCGTGGTCGACGCTGCGGCCAGCGCCTCGACGGCCCAGGCCACGCTCGGCGACTGGCTTAGCGCATGGCGCTCGACCAGCCAGGCCTGGCCGTCGTGCAGCGCAGCGAAAGGCAGGTAGTGCAGCGGCCCGTGCGGCACCACCACCACCCGGCTCGCGCCCTGCAAGGCAGAAGCCAGCGGCGCCCACAGCACGGCATGCAGGGCCTGCAGGTGGGCGCGGGCGCGCTGCAGCAGCTGCGCGCCATGCTCGCCGCGCAGGCGCTGCGTGCCGCCGAAGCGCAGTGCGTCGAGCTGCAGCCGCAGGCTGCGCAGCCGCGCTTCGACGCCCGCGCCGTCGAGCGCGATCGCCTGCGTGCCCTGCGGCGTCACCGCGCAGGCCAGCCAGCGTTCGCCGCGGGCATGGAAGGCGATCACGGCCTGCCCGGGGGCCAGGGCCGCATGCGCGCCGGCGGCCGTGAACGCGGGCGGCACGCCGGCCGCTGCGCGGGCCGGCGTGCGCAGCAGCTGCGCGCGACGGCGCGCTTCGAGCAGCTCATGCTCGCGCTGCGCCTCTTCGCCGGCGAGTGCATTCATCGCCTCGTGGTCGCCGCCGGCCAGCGCGTCGCGGCGGCGCTGCCGCACCCAGTTCAGGGCGGTCAACGCAGCCAGTGCGGCCGAGTCATCGACCTCGGCCACACCGGCCTCGGCGATCGCGAGCGCCAGCGCACGGGCGCGGCCACGCTCGATGGCGTCGAGCACCTCGGCGGCCGGGCGGCCTTCGGCCAGCGCCAGCCGCACCAGGCGCTCATGCAGGGCGTCGGCATCGGCCGCGAAGGCGGTGCGGAAGGCGTCGCCGGGCAGCAGCGCCTGCGTCTGCTCCAGGCCGCGCAGCGCCGCTTCGACATGCTGCCTCGCCCGGGCTGCGTCGCTTTCCCGCCAGGCGAGCTCGCCCAGGCCGGCATGGCAGGCCCAGCGCACCGGCGCGACGCCCTCGGCCTCGGCCTCGGCCAGCGTCTGCGTGAACAGCGCCCGGGCCGCCTCCAGCCGGCCGGCGGCCGCCGCGGCCGAGGCCTGCAGCGCCCTGGCCTGCAGCGCCCAGCCGCGGATGCCCGCACTGCCCAGGCGCGCCGCGGCATCGCCTGCGCCCTGCAGCGCGGACTGCGCATCGCCACGGTCGAGCTGCACGGCCGCGATCGACAGCTCGGCCCAGGCCTGCGACGCTTCGTTGCCTTCGGCCTCGAACAGCGCCCGCGCGGCCTCGAAGCCGGCCAGCGCACTGGCCGTCTCGCCCAGCAGGCGCTCGACGCGCGAGCGCTCGAGCAGCGCGGTGGCGCGCTCGGCGTCGGCCTCCAGGGCCTCGGCGCTGCGGATGGCGGCGCTGTACAGCGCGCGGGCTTCCGGCAGCAGCCGCACGGCCTGGTAGGCGTCGGCCAGCGCCAGCTCGGCGTCGATGAGGTGCTGTGCCGAGGCGCCGGCCTGCGCCAGCCGCTGCCGCACCTGCGCCAGCGTGTGCAGGGCGCGGTCGTAGTGCCCGCGCAGCAGCTCGATGCGGCCGATGGCGCTGCAGGCCTGCGCTTCCAGCACCTCGAAGCCGTGGGTGCGCGCGCGCATGCGGGCCCGTTCGTCGATGCGCAGCGCCTCGTCGAAGTCGTGCTGCCAGGCCAGTGCGTTGGCCAGCGCGATGTCGGCGCGGATGGACAGCTCGCGGTCGCCGGCCCGCGCGGCGCGCACCGCGGCCTGGCGGAACAGGGTCGCGGCCTCGGCGTTGCGGTCGCGCTGCGTGAGCATGGTGCCCAGGTTGAGCTGCACCTTGCCGGCCGAACGCTCGTCGCCGGCCGCGACGAAGGCCGACAGCGCCGCCTCGCCGCACGCGCGCGCCTCGTCGTGCTGTCCGAGCACCGAGAAGACGATCATCCGCGGCACGCGCGTCTGTGCCGCTTCGTGGTGCCGGCCAAGGCCCTGCAGCGACGCATGGGCGGCATCGAAGGCGCTGCCCGCTTCGGCCAGCCGCCCTTGCGTCAGCGCGGCCAGGCCGGCGGCCCAGTCGGCCATGGCGCCCACCAGCGCGGTGCCGTCGCGCTCGCGCAGGCGGGCCAGCAGCGCGGCGCATCGCAGGGCGCGTGCCGGCACGGTGCCCCAGGCGGCCACCGCTTCGTCCTTCAGCGCCAGCGCCAGCGCCGCCGCCTCGACGGGCAGCGGCGACGGCAGGGCCTGCGCCTCGTCGTCGATGCAGCGGCGCGCCAGCTCCTGCGCCGGATGCACCATCGTCAGCCTTCGTGCACCAGGCCGATGGACGGGACCTCGATCTCCCAGCCGTCGCTGCGCAGCGTCAGCCGGCACGCCTCACCCTGCACCGGCGCGAACTCGAACTCGGCCAGCTCGTTCCAGGCCACCTGCTGCACCGGGGCATCGCCGCAGCGCAGCTCGGCCAGGCCGGTGGCATCCGGGCCCAGCACCTGGCCGCTGATGCGCCAGTGGCGGTCGGGCAGCGGCTCGATGCGCAGGTCGATGTCGCGGCCCTCGGCGGAGAACAGCAACTGGCGCGTGGCGGCGATGCCGCTGGAGCGCAGGCCCAGCGCCACGTTGCCGGTGGCCGCGCTGTCGAAGCGCAGCGTGGCCAGCCAGTGCTGCAGCACGCCGCCTGCGCCGGCCGCCGTGGCGGCGCGCGGCTGCCACAGGCCGATGGCGCGCTGGATCAGGGCCTCGGGCGCGTCTTCGAGGCGGCGGCTCGCGCGCAGCGTCTGTTCGAGCTCGGAGGGGGCGGCGTTGGGGGTGCGGGGCGCGTCCTTCATGGCGTCGGTCCGGTGGTGTCCTGGGGTGACAGAGCGGCGGCGGGGTGTCCAAATACCGGCCGCGTCAGGCGGACTGCAGCAGTGTGCGCAATTTCTCGAGTGCCCGGGCGCGGGTCGGCCCGATGCTGCCCTCGGCGATGCCCAGCCGCGCAGCGATCTCGGCGTAGGGCGGCGTCTCTTCCTGCAGGAACAGCAGCTCCAGCAACTGACGGTGGCGCGGCTCCAGCCGCTCCAGCGCACGGCGCACACGGTCGTGCTCCTGCAGCTCGGCCAGCATGGCCTCGGGCAGCGGCGAGGGGTCGGGGATGCGCTCGAGCGGATCGTCGGCCTCGCCCTCGGCGTCCGGCGTCGGCGCGAGGTCGACGACGCGGCGGGATTCCTCGATCAGCCGCAGCGTTTCGCGCTTCGCGGTCGTCACCAGCCAGGCGCGCACCCGCGAGGCGTCGTCGATGCGGTCGAGGTGCTCGAACAGGCGCGCGAAGCTGAACTGGAAGACGTCGGCCGCCTGCGCGTCCGACAGACCGGCGCGGCGCGGCACGGTGTAGACGAGACGCTGGAAGCGCCGCACCAGCGTGCTCCAGGCGGCCTGCCGGCCGGCGCGGCACTGCGCGATCAGTTCGGCATCGGTCAGGTCGTCGAGCAACGGGTGTCGGGCAAGGGTGAGGGCCGGCGGGATGCTGCCACGCCGGCCCGGCCCCAGGGCTCGCAGGGTCTCGTCGCTCAGCTCACAGCGCGCGGCACTGGTCTTCCTTCGAACTGGCCACGTTGCCGCTGCCGGTGGGCTCGGGCTGGTTCTCCTTGCACTGCAGGTTGCCGCCCATGCGGTTGGCGCTGAGTGCGAGCCCGCCGCGGTTGCCCACCGCCTGCAGGTTGCCGCCGACGGCATTGGCCGAGGCGGTGACGGGGCCTTGCATGGCGTCGATCTGCAGGTCGCCGGTGATGCGCGCGCCGGTGACGCTGGCGCCGAAGCCCTGCTTGATCTGCACCGAGCCGCCGAAGCTCGACGGGCCCGACACCACCGTCTGCGCCGCGCCGTCGGCCTGCAGGTTGCCGTTGACCTGCACGCCGCTGGCGTCCAGCGTGGCGCCGGAGTTGACGATGATCGAGCCGATCAGCCGCGTGCCTTCGAGCACGCAGCTGGCGTTGGCCGGCACGATCACGGTATCCAGCGACACCGCGCCGATGCGCAGGCCGTCGCAGCTGACGTTGCCGGACAGTCCACCCGGCGCCGGCTGCACGCCGCCGCCCGAACCGGAGCCGCCCGATCCACCCCCCGAGCCGCCACCGGCGCCGGGCACGCACTGGTCCTCGATCGAGGCGGCGGTGTTGCCGGCCGCATAGGGCGCCGGCTGGTTCTCCTTGCACTGCAGGTTGCCGACGATGCGGTTGTCGGTGATCGTCACGCCGCCGCGGTTGCCCACCGCCTGCAGGCTGCCGCCGATCTGGTTGGCGTCGGCGCTGACCGGGCCCTGCATCGCGTCGATTTGCAGGTCGCCGGTGATGCGCAGCGCCTCGATCTGCGCCGAACTGCCCTGCTTGACCTGCACCGAACCGCCCACCGAGGCGCCGCTGAGCGCCACGTTGGCGGCGCCTTCGGCCTGCACGCTGCCGTTCATCGCGATGCCGGCGGCCACGAGCATCGCGCCGCGTCCGACGACGATGTTGCCGATCAGCGTCGTGCCGTCGAGGCTGCAGGCGGCGTCGTCGGGCACGATCACCGAGTCGAGCCGCGCGGCGCCGATCGCCAGGTTGCGGCAGGTGACGTTGCCGGAGAGGCTGGCCGGCGCAGGCTCGAGGGCCGGGCCGGCGGCCAGGGCCAGCGCGGCGGCGCTGCCTTGCGGGCCGCCGCTGCCGTTGTCGCTGGCGGGCGCATCACCGCCGCCTCCGCCGCAGGCGGCCAGCAGCGTGCAGGCGGCGGCGATGGCGGCCGGGCGCCACAGGGGGGTCGTCTTCATGGGGAGTCCTTTCTGTCGGTTGCAGGCCGCCGCGGCCAGGGTGGCCGGGGCTGGCTGAACGGACAGAGCGGCGGACGGCCGCGGAAATACATCGCCGGCCGGATCAGGCGGCGGCGTGCGGAGCGGCGTTCAGGGCGAACAGGCTGGTCGCTTCCAGATCCAGCACCTCGGTGCCGTGCTGGTTGAAGAGCTGCCAGCGCCAGCGCAGGATGCCCAGGCCGGCGTTGCCCTTCGAGCGACGTGTCTCGACCACGGTGGCGCGCACCGAGAGCCGGTCGCCCGGCCGCACCGGATGCGGCCACTTCACGTAGGCCAGGCCCGGCGAGGCGAACGATTCGCTGCCGGCCAGGGCCGCATCGGCCACCAGGCGCATCGCGATGCCGCAGGTGTGCCAGCCGCTGGCGATCAGGCCCTCGAAGCGGCCCTTCGCCGCGGCCTGCGCGTCGGTGTGGAACCACTGCGGGTCGTACTGCGTGGCGAAGCGGACGATCTCCTCCTCGCTCACCGCGTAGGGCCCGGCTTCGATCACCTGGCCGGGGCTGAACTCGGCAAACTTCATGCAGAACGATGCGCGCGGCGGCGCAGCCAGGGGCTGAGGCGATAGCGCTCGCCGCGGTACTCGGCATCGAGCGCACGGATCACCGCGGCCACGCCGTCGACGCTCCAGCCCGTGAGCCACTCGAACGGCCCGGCCGGGTAGTTCACGCCCAGCTTCATCGCTGCGTCGGCGCCGGCTTCGTCGCACACGCCCTGCAGCACCGCATCGGCGGCCTCGTTGATCAGCATCGCCACCGTGCGTGCCACCACCAGCCCCGGCGCATCGGCGATCGGCAGCGGCGTGAAGCCCAGCGCGGCCAGCCAGGCGCCGGCCTGGTTCCGCCAGGCGGCCTGGGCAGAGGGCGACACCGCGTAGGCGAGCGCGCTGCCCGGCGCGATGGGCAGCGCCACGGGCCGGTCGAACACCGCCACGTCGGTCGCGTGCAGGTCGTGCGCGAGCTGCTGCGCGCTGCGGCCGTCGGTGAGCACGAGCCGGGCGCCGTCGATCGACAGGCCCACCCAGCCGCTGGCCAGATCGCGCGCCGGGCCCCAGCCCTGCGGCGCGAGCGCGGCGATGGCGGCATGCTCGAGGTGATCGGCGATCGGCCCGACGCCATGCACCGTCACTTGCCGCGCGGTGGCCGGCGCCTCGTGCACCGCCACCGGCAGCGGCGGCACGCCGCCGCCTTCGCCGTAGGCATAGAAGCCGCGGCCGCTCTTGCGGCCCAGCAGGCCGCCGGCGACCATCTCGCCCTGCACGAGCGAAGGCACGTAGCGCTTGTCCTGGAAGTTGGCCGCGTACACCGAATTCGTCACCGCGAAGTTGGTGTCGTGGCCGATCAGGTCCATCAGCTCGCACGGCCCCATGCGGAAGCCTGCCGCCTTGAGGCAGGCATCGAGCACCTGCGGCGTGGCGGCCTGCTCCTGCAGCAGCGCCAGCG
>VFQN01005216.1_pt1 | contig 16141 bp, 32 predicted proteins | sample 3512371 | NCBI WGS metagenome assembly VFQN01 (sample SAMN10412370, study PRJNA504923) | tailings metagenome | isolation source: Replicate 2 from Balatoc abandoned mine | place: Philippines: Itogon, Benguet | collected 2017-08-28 | reverse complement strand
GCCCCATGCACCCCATGCACCCCATGAACCCCATGCGCCCCATGCACCCCATGCACCCCATGAACCCCATGCGCCCCATGCACCCCATGCAGCCCCCCCCCCGCCCTTTCCCCCCGGTTCCTCACCGCAGCAGCAGCCGCGCAATCCTGTCGTACGCCGCCTGCCACGGCGCCTTGTCCATCAGCGGCTTCATGAGCAGCGTGCGGCTCTGCCAGGCGGGGCGCGCCCAGCCGCTGCCGTCCTCGAAGTAGGCGTACATGGCCTTGCAGCGGGACAGCTCCATGCGCCGGGCCTGCTTGGTGCGCAGGTCCAGCCGGTCGCCTGGGGGGTGGAGGGGGAGGTGGGGTTGCGGTTGGGGGTTGGGGGTTGGGGGTTTGTGAAGTGGTGGGGGGTTGCAAAGGTTGGCAGGTGGGTGCTTGGTGCGCAGGTCCAGGTGGTCGCCTTGGGGGCAAGCGGGAGGTGGGGTGGCAGGGGTGGAAAGTTGTGGGTGCGGGGTTAAAGGAGGGGCAGGGCTGCTGTGCAGGTTGGCTTGTGGGCGCAGGCCCAGGCGGTCGCCTGGGGAACGGGGAAGTGGATGTGATGCAGGGGTGTGGGCGAGGGACGGCCTACGGCGCACGGACACAGAGCGATGCCTCATCCAGCTGAATGCTGGCTCGTTGCCCCCATGTCGCCCACCACCACCACCACCACCCCACCGGCCCCCGCCACGCACCCGGCCCCAGCGCCTCCACCTCCGCCCTGGTTCGGCCCAGCTGCTCGAAGCCGTCCGCCCCTATGAAGTCGAACTCCATGAAGGGCGAGGCGGTCTCGGAGGTGAAGGTGCCCCACATGTTGCGGTTCTCGTGCACGGCGCGCTTCTGGCCGTTGATGCGGATGTTCCAGAAGTTGGGCAGCTCGGGGGAGGCCATGGCCAGGTCCACCAGCTTGCGGCACACCTGGGGGTGGTAGGGGGTGGGTTAGGGTGAGGGTCAGAGGCGTTGAGGGCCAGTAATCACTGGTACCCTATGGTAAAGCGCTCCTGGTTTGTGGTGCAAAACCTGACAAGAGATGGGGGGGGGGGCGGCTAGAGTGAGGGTTACGTGTGAAGCGCAAGCCGATAGTGCAAGGCGTCAGGGAGTCAGAAAACGCGCTGATAGTCGTGAGAGGCTAGGTTTACCAGCTTGCGGCACACCTGGGGGAGATGGCAGTGGGGTAAGGGGTGTTGGGGATCAGGTTTCAAAGGTATGCCGTTGCTGACGCACTCCTGGTTTGTGCAGCGGGACCTGAGAAGCGGCCTGGGATTACGCCGGACGGTAAGGGAAGGTGCGGGCATGCAATCGGCAGGCGGCTGGAATCGATGCCGTGACTGGAGTGACGAAGGGGTCGCGGGGCTAAGGCCGCCACAGGGATGCAAGGAGTGTGCTAGGGACTGCACCGCGTTGCTCCCACACGGTCCCACATCCCGACCCACCTGCTCGTGTGACGGGTTGGACAGGTCCAGCACGTAGTGGCCTGGCGGCGGGGGTGGAAGGGCACGTAGAAAAGGAGGCGCATGAGGTCCGCACCGCACACAAACCGTACCGTACGGCTCATGAGGCAGCAAAGTCGCACGTTAAAGCCGTTCCCGCGTCGCGCCAACGGTTGCTACACCACCGGACAGGGGCCTTGCATGTTCCTCCGGGACTCTGGTTGCCTCCCAGCACCGTTCTCAGCCCTGGGGCCCTTTCCATTCTGGCTCGCTCCGCCTCCCTCACCCGCGGTGTGCGCCCCGTAACACACCCCTGCACCCAGATACCCCCTGTTGCTACACGCTGTTGTACACCACGTCCACAAGCCATTACCTCACCGGTGGGGTACTCGTCCCACCCTGCCTGTGCTGCCCCTCCCCTTCCCTCACCCCCCTCCCTCACCGGCTGCTGCTTGCTGCTCGCCACCGACATCGCTGTCCGCAGGCCCTACTGGCTTCTTGGCTTTCCTTTTGCCGCTTTGCCGACACGTTCCCCCCTCTCCCCCCGCCCCCCTTTCCCTTGCCTTCGCTTTGCCGCTCTGCGGTTGCCCCCCTCACCCCGTGCCCCCCTCACCCGTGGGGTGCGCCCTGTCGAACACGTTTGCCGGCCCCAAGCGCCACATGGCCACCGCCTGCTCCAGGGGGCCCATGCCGTACAGCACGCTCCACAGGGCCTTGCGGTCCACGATGAGGCAGTAGCACGTCACCAGCACCTCCACCCGGTGGGCGGGCGCCTGCAGGGGAGGGGTGGGGGTGAGCGCGTTGGGAGCTCGTTAGCGAGCGAGGCATATAAGGAGGACGGCGTGGGTTTCGCAGGAGGCCTGAGGACCTGGGAGCAATAGGGCAACAGGGCGCTATTGGCTTCGTACGGCGTAGATTGCTGTTTAAAAGTTTCTACCATCGGTAGGTGCTCAGCTAGCAGCGCCAGAGGAGGACGGCGTTCATGATGCTGTGTGAGTTTGCGTTGGCCGTTCCGCCCACCTTAAGTGCGGGCTGGCCTCACACCTAAGCAACCTTGAAGCCACACCACCCATGGGCCCCAGCTGCACTCCTCCCAGCTCCCCCGCATGTCCGCCCCCACGCCCTACCTCCCACCTCGCACGCGCCTTCTAGCAGCTTGAGGCGGCGCCGTTTGAAGGCCCAACAGCCCCGTAAGGAGTCTGCCACGTCACTGCTAACTGCAAACGCCTGTCTACACTTGACCCATGCCCCTATACGCACACAGATACACTCAGCACCATCGCCTTGAAAAGTCTTCTTCTTCCGGGATATGGCAGTGAGTAACACTTTCCCACTTGCCTGCCTGCCAGGGACTCTATACATCCAGTTCCCGCACCGCATCCGCTGCACACAGGTACGCTACCACCCACCTCGAATGCGTCCACCACCATCTTGACCTGCGCGGTGGTGAAGGCCATGTTGGCCACGATGGGACGCAGCCGCGCCACCTGCTCGCTGGCCGTGTTGTAGTCGGTCTCGGGGATGGGCACGCCCGTGGGGTCCAACGAGATGCCCAGCTGCACGGGCAACACACGGTGGGTGTAAGGAAGTGTAAAATCGGTACGAATTGAGGAAGAGCAGAAATTGCACGACAGAGTGCGGGATCAGTGAGCCCAAGTAGCACTGCAGACGCGGACGACAGGGCGGGCAAGGGACGGCCAGGGTGGCCGGACGATAGCCGAGGCACCTGCAAACCCCACCGGGGCTCGCTTCAACTCCCACGGAGGCTACAACCTCACTCTCGGGGCCTTGTTACCATGGTCCCGCTTCCCCTTCGTCTTACTCCGCCCCACTTGCCCCCACTCACGTCCTGCGTGAGCACCTCCAGCAGCAACTCGTCGGCCACAGGGGTAGCGTCCTCGGGGGTCACCTGCACACGGCACGGCACGCAGGGCTAGTGGTAACAGCTGTGTATTCTTTCAACTTGTATTCAGTACACGGGGTGGCGTCCTCAGGGGTCACCTGCACACGGCACGGCACGCAGGGCTAGTGGTAACAGCTGTGTATTCTTTCAACTTGTATTCAGTACACGGGGTGGCGTCCTCAGGGGTCACCTGCACACGGCACGGCACGATGCATACCGCAGGCTGTGGCTCGACTAGCTTCAGGTCTCTGCAAGACCTAAACCCATGAGATGCGCATCTAGTGGGGGTTAGCATGCAACCGCCCACGGACCGTAAGGGGGCGACCGTGCAGCAACCCCTGCTGGTCGGCGCGCTAGGCGTGTGCGATGCGCCGGCTCCCGGACCTCCTCCCGCCGGAAGCTTGCCCCGGACAATTTGCAGTCAATCGGCGGCACCCCCACTGCTGCCCAGAGCGCACTGCTCCCAATGCCCGACCCTCCGCCCACCTGGCTGCACACACGGAGTCGAAGCCTACCTTCCACTCACACGGCAACGCAGTATCCCACACGGAAGGCGGTCCATTGGGCAAGGGCCACTGCCACACCCGTCCGCCTCCCCGCGACCCACCTGCCAGGTCCCCGGCCTTCCTCCAACCGCCAGCTGTCCCCGAACTCACCACATACCCGTTGCGGTGCCTCCATTGCTGCTGCTACAACCCGGTATAGGGCTCACCGCTGCACATGCCCCACCCCTCCGCCCACCTGGCTGGACAATACGCAGCAGTGGCTCACTCACTGTGGCCGTCAACGTGTATCGACCCAAAAGGGCCACTGCCGTACCCTTCCTCCCACCTTCCCCCCCCCCACCTGGCTGGACACGAAGTCGAAGGACAGCGTGCCGTTGTGCGGCACCAGGCCGTGCCAGCCCTCGGGGGGGCCGAAGTTGCCCGTCACCTTGGTCACGCTGGTGTACATGTCGTGCGCGATGTTGAGCCAGTTGGTGCTGTCCACGGGCTCACTGGGTTGGGGGAGGTGTGTGCGGATGGGATGGGTGTATGTGCATTGGGTCCAGGATGTAGGACGTGGGTGTGGGGTATCCAGTCCACGGAATCGGAGCATGGGCAATAGGATACAGCAAGCAGAGATGGATTATGGTTCGTACGAGGGGCGCTAGTGGGATGGGTGTACGTGCAGTTGTGGATCATGGATCATGGATCATGGATCACGGAGGGAGAAAGCGGAACACGACCCTGTGTGTACATAGGAAAGGATGGTGCAAGTGCCGGTGCCGGTGGTGTACCAAAGCACAACCTTTTGTATTTTGGGCAGTCCCAGTCCCCCTCTGCCCCTGGCCCTGCCCCACCCCCACACCCACCTGCACCCCCACTCGCGTTTTACGCGTACCCCGCCCCCACCCCCACCCCCTTACCTGTACGCTACGTCCTTGAGGCGTGTGGCCAGCGCCTGGTGCACCTTGGAGCACAGGTTGAGCTCGTAGTGGCCAGTGGGGTTGGAGAAGCGCACGTACGAGTACCTGCGCATGCGCGGAAGTGGAGGACGACCACCGACTCAGCGTAGCGAGGCGCACGCGCAAGTTACCCCAAATAAGCCATGCCACGGCACCGCTGCCTATCCCCGGGCGCACCACCCAAAAGGAGCCACTCAAGTACCCACTCCCAGGCCCGCGCGCCCGAGCCCCCTGCCCTCCCTAGCCCTCGTATTGCACCACCCCGCAGCCCCTCCCCGCCCACCCACCAGCCCAGCGCGTAGTGCAGGCTGTCCGTGCTGGTGTCGCTGCTGAGCGCCTCGCTGAGCGCCGTGATGTTGTCGTCCAGGTCGGCGCAGCGCGTGAACAGCAGCGCGGCAGCCGCCACCATCTCGTCCCCCACCGTGAAGGTGCGCAGCAGCGTGGCGGCCTGGTGGCAGTACAGGTAGTTGAAGGGGGCCATGACCTGCACATGGGCAAGGAGAAGGAGGGAGGCAGGCGTTACGTTGGGCAAAGGGGCGGGGTGCAGCAATGCCAGGGAAGAATGTTTGTAGAGAAGGCAACGTGCAGGTGAGGAGGATCGGGTGGAGGGTCAGCATGCCTGGCAGCGTTAAAGCTCAAGAGGCCAAGGAGGACCACAAGCATTAGAGCTTCTTGGTTTTTTTAAGGTTGTTCGCACGCCCTGTGCCGGGAGGTGCGCGACGCACCTCCACCAGCGTTAGCTTCTCCTTGTCGCTCATGGTGCCCGCCGCGAACTGCCCCGCCAGCGCCTGGAACTTCTTGGCCTCCATCACCGCCACCACCTTGGAGGTGCGCCGGGACACGAAGTCGCAGCTCAGGATGCCGGACGTGGGCAGCCTGCGGCGGGTGGGGTGGGGTGGGTGGGGGCCACCGCGCACAGCGCGCGTTGGGTATGGGGCTTGGGATATGGGGTTATGGGCATGGGGGAGGAGAATGGGCTTAGCAGGCCGGCTTGCAGAATACTTTGTGCAGATGTCGGTGATGTGATGGTCTACAGCGCGCTGCTGCTGCAAGCTGCAAACCATGCCAGGATTCACGTGCACCTTGAACTGGCAAAAGGCATGTCTGTTGGCTGCTGTGTTGCACCACCGCCCTGGGTGCAACCAGGGGATCAAGCCATCGTCCGGCCCCAACTGCTAGTGATTGTTCTCCTCCCGTCCCTCAACTCACGAGTCCGGCCAGCGCATGGCCTTGCAGCTGCTGACGTTCCTGTCGCCCAGACGGATGTTCTTCATCAGGTCTGCGACAGGGCAGCAGGTGAGCAGGCTCAGTGCACAACCCCATGCCGACATGACATCCCCGCCTGACCATAACAGCCCCACCCGACCTGCGAACCCTGACCACCGCTCCCTCCGTCACCCACAACCTCTCTTCCTCCCACCCGCACCGGCCCCACTCCGGCCCTACCCACTCAGCACGCAGCTTAACACAAATTTTTCGTTATTCCTGGTTCCCCTCCCGCCCACCCCCGCCCCACCCGCTGTGGACGCGGCGTCCAGCTCGCACAGCCTCAGCGCCACTGAGCGGTCCGGCGGCAGCGCCAGGTTGAGTGTGTAGGTGCCGTCGGGGGACAGCGGGTTGAAGTCGGAGGCGCCGCTGTGGCCGCGCGCGGCGGCGGACATGTTGGTGCCCTGCAGTCATGGTGGTAGTAGCAGGAGGGAGGAGAGGGGGCATGAGCGGGCTGTGAGGCACGCCGAATTGACGAACACCACGCAGCTCCTTTTCACCCCATCCTGAAAACGGTGGCGCTGGGCATTATACCGACGCCCTGCCCCCTTCCCTCCTGCGCGCAAATATCCCTCGCAGTCCCCACCTGCAGGCCCAGGTACTGCAGGCTGCTGTTCATCTTGAGGGCGTTCATGAGGTAGCGCGCGCCGTCGTCACCCACGCTGTTGCCGTTCAGGATCAGCACCTGCGGCGGCAAACGTGGGGACACGTGGGGAAGGGAAAGGCCGTGGGCACACCCTCTCTTCGCTCTCATACAGTGGAGGGGGAGAGCACAGCGCGCATAGCTGTACCCCCTGCTCTCCCTTCCCACCCCTGCTGCCGCTCTCTTCCCGCAGCCCTCCCCAGCCCTGCCCTGCACCCTACCCCCACGCCTCCACGCACCTCCAGCGTGGTGTTGTGCTTGATGCCCTCCGCCAGCATGAGGCACGCCTCCGCCCCCATGCGCGTGTTGGTCAGGTCCAGCCAGCTCAGCGCCGCGTTGGCCCCCAGCATGGGCCCCAGGCACACCACGCCCTCCGTCTCCAGCCCGTTCCACGACAGGTTCAGGCGGCACAGCGTGGAGTTGGAAGACAGGCCGGCAGCCAGAGCACGTGCGCCGTCCGCCTGCGGGTGTGCAGCATGCCGCCTTAGACATGATAGCTGTAAACGGTGGCAGGTGGTCGCAAACCCAAAATGCAAACCCCATTCCTAGGCCCCGGTCCTTGCTTCTCGTCCCCTTGGATATGGTGGCCTGCATTTTATAGATATAGAATGTGCTGGTGCCAGTCCCAGTCCCACCTTGATCTGGTTCCAGCTGAGGTCCAGCTCCAGCAGTCCGCTGGCGGTGCCCAGCAGCTCGCCCAGCACCACGGCCGTCTTGTTGCCCAGCGCGTTGTTGGCCAGCCCCAGGCGGGACAGCACCGTGTTGCCCTGGCTCAGCGCGGAGGCCAGCGCCTTGCCGCCAGCCTCGGGGATGCCGCACTTGTTGAGGTACAGCGTCTTGAGAAACTGGGGTGGGAAGGGATGGATGCGGTGAGGTGGGGGGCAGGGAAGGAATGGATGTGGTGAGGTGTGGTAAGGGTACTGGTATCCAGCCCAACGCAGTTGGGCATGCATGCTTGCACAAAGTGATAGGGCCTCCGCCAAGCATGGTAACAGGCTCTGTCCCGATCAAGCAATCGTTATCAGAGGGGCCCCCCTATCCACCTGTACCGGCGTGGTGGTGGGGTTTAGCATCTCCGCCAGCGCCCGCACGCCGTTGATGCCCAGCGGGTTCTCCGACAGGTCCAGGGAGGTGATGGAGCACAGCAGGCGGGAGGGCGCGTGGGACGCGGCGCGCGGCAGCGGGCGGGGCATGGGCGCGGGCAGGTCGGGGGAGCGGCGGCCGCCGGAGCCGGCGGTGCCGGGGGCCTTGCCGGCTGTGCCGGGGGCCGCACGGGAGCTGTGGGGAGGGGCAGGGGCACGTGTGTTGTGGGGAAGGGGGGGGGCGGGGGAAGGGACACCGGAGCGGCAACATGGCAAAGGGAAGAAGGGGGAGCGGGAAGGGCGCATGTGCTGGGGAGGTCTTTGTGAACGCAGTGCTTGCAATGGCAAGCATGACCTGGCTTGTTTGTTGTTGAGGCGGTGTGGGCCGTGAATGCGGTGCTAAGGGGCAGGAGGGGGAGGAGGGAAAGGAGGCGCGATCCGGTTGGTGTATGTGCATTGTAACACAGGCCCGCAGAGTGAACGACATTCAAAGACCGGGACTGTCCAGTAAAGGACCAGGACGACTCGATCACACTAGGAACCCACTCGTTGAGCGCCCGAACCCATTCCGGCACGTTGCTGTCCTCCGCCGTGCCACGTGCCGAGTTCATTGCCTGCATGTCCTCCCGCGCCCGCCGCGCCGCCTCCTGCCGCGCCTCCTCCTCACGCTGCTGCCGCTCCTGCTGCTCGCGCGCCAGCGTGGCGGGTATGAGGTTGATCTGGAGGTCCAGGCTGTGCTTGGGAGGCGGCGCGGAGGTCAGCGTGCCGCGGGCCGCTGACAGGGACCTGCGGGAAGGCGGAGAGGGAGCGGGGTATGGCTGGGGCGAGCAAGAGGCTATGATAGAGCTGGGGAGGAGCGAGGGGAATGGGAAATGGCACAGGCACAGATGGGACGACGGTGCGGAAAGGGGCGGGGGAGAGGTCACAAAGAGGTTAGCAAGGGTGGCCGTGAGAGACGGAAGGGGCAAGGAGCCTGCTAGTACAGCGGGGCTGAGTGGTGGCCCAGCACGGTAATTAGGGAAGGAGGTGCACGCCGTTGGTACGATTCCATTAGGGAGTGGAAGACACCTGCTGGGCTTTGAGCACCATAAGGCATTGTCGTACGCCCTAACCCACCTCCGCTCCACCAGCTGCCGGGCCTTGGGGTGTTTGGCCATGGTGCCGTTGTAGATGCCGGTGAGGATGTCGTCAACCGCCTGCAAGCAGTCGAGACGGTTGGGGGACCAGACACGCATAATTGCACACTCTTTGTACAGAACTGGACACCACCGCTCTTCCCCACGGCCCCGCCCGTTCACAACCCCAGTCCTCCACGCCGACCGCCGCTGCCTCCACACACTCTTTGCACGGGAAAAGAAACCACCTCTTTTCCCCACGGCCCCGCTCGGCCACAAACCCAGTCGCCTTCCGTCCAGTCGACCAACCGCCGTCCCAACCGCTTCCCAACCGTCAACCAACCGCCCCAACCGCCCCAACCACCACACCCACCACCGAGTCCAGCTGGTTGTCCAGCAGGTTGAGGTGCGTGATGGACACGTTGGCGGACAGCGCGTGCCGCAGCGCCGCAGCGCCCTGGCGGCCCAGCTTGCAGTGCGACATGTTGGCGTCGGCGCTGGCCAGCTGCTGCACCACCTGCGTGCTGGGGGTCACGCCCAGCTCCTGGCACTTGAGCACGTACAGGTCTGAGGTGGTGGGATGGGGCGGGGGGCACACGGCGGGGATAACAGGACTTCAGGAAAGGGGAGGGGGCAGACAGGGAGTCGGGGCGGAGGGTGAGTTTGCAGACCCTGTGGTGATACGATGCCTGCTGTCCCGCTGTTCGCAAGCAGTTGAGCTTTGAATCCGCTTCCTGCAAGACGAGCCCTAGTGTACCTGCGCGTGCCCCTGAACAGCCCGGGGCCCCGCAAGGCGTCCCATGACCCCGCGTCGCAGCGCTTCGTTGCCGCCCCCGGCTGCTACAACGGTGGTACTTTGCACCCATCCACTCACTCGTCCCCTGGTGCTCCGCCCTGCCCTTGACGTAGGTGACCCCGTCGTTGGCGTTGAGCAGCTCGTCCCAGCCCAGCGCGCCCTCGTCCTTTCGCAGCTTCTTGATCTGCTCCGCCCACGAGCTCATGTACGGCATTCGCTCGAACATGCGGTCCATGCCGTTCTGCGCAACACACGCGGTACAGCGGGCACGCATACGGCGGACGTGTTAGCGTCATACTCCGGGGCTGTGTCGATACGCCGTACAGCGGACATGCACACCGGGCCATCAGCGCGGCACAACCCGCTGGCCATGTGTCGGTGGACCTGTGTGCCTGTAGTGGCCTGGCGAGGCCGTGCATGCCCCTCAACGCCATCGCACGCCTAGGCGCTGTGGGCAGCTCCCCTTGTGCAACCGTTACCACGGTTGCGTTTACGGCAGCTCATGGGCAACAGCGGACGCCAGAAACAGTGATTACGTGCTATGGCATGGTGTCCTCGAGGCGGTGGGTGGGGTGACCGGCACAGCCGCTACCAGGCGGCCGAGCGCGCCGGGCCCCGGCTCCTAACCGGCGTGATAACCCTACCTGCAAGCGCATCCAGCTCTTGGCGCCCGGCCCCGCCTTGGCCCCCTGCTTGAACTCCGCCCCCAGGCTGTCCTCCATGGGCGGCAGCGGCACCTCCGCCTGGGCCTCTGCGGCAGCGCGTACACCATCCAGCACATTCATACAGTTGGTCCGGGTCAGGCAGGAAAACAGGTTCAGGAGGGGCCCTGGAAACTGACACGGACAGCAGAACAGACATGAGTATGTAGGCCCACCATGCCAGGCCCCCACCTCCTGCTGGTCCCACACCCAGCCGCCTCCATCTCCCCTCCCCAAAATCAACCCAGCTCCACATCACGCCCACCCCCTTCCCCACCCCCTTCCCCACCCCCCGGCCCCGCCCCCACCCCTCCCCCCGCCCCCGCCCCCACCCGCTTCCAGCTCCTGCTTGGGCACGTGCATGTTGTGCGCCATCATGGCCAGCTTGTGGGGCACGAACTTGGACACCGCGAACTCGATGGCCGCCCGCCGCTTGGCCTCCTCAACCTCCCGCGCAACCACCGTAGCGCTCACGCCGTTGGCACGCCCCGACCGCCACTCCGCGTCCAGCTGCGCCCGCCGGGACTCGATCAGCGCCTCCGTCGCCGCCAGGTGCGAACGAACCTGCTCCTCAAGCGCCTGGTCGCCGCCGCCGCCGCCGCCGCCGCCGGCTGCCCCCGCTGCGTCGGCGCGCGTCCCGACGTTGGGCGACGTCGCCCTAGAGCCGGCGGCGGTGGCACGGCCGCTGGCCCTGCCGCCGCCGTCGGTGCCGTCGGCGCCGGGGCTGGCGGGGCCGTCGCCGGCGTGCGGGTGAGAGCGGGGTCCGTGGTTCCGCCACCGGCGGCCGGGCGTGGGGCTGCCGTCCCCTGACGGGCTGTGCGGGGAGTCGCCCCAGGTTTTGGCCTCCTTCTTGGCCAGCATGGACTGCACATTCCTGCACGCATGAGCGACCGAGGCGGGGAGGGGGATACAGACTAGTGAATGACTCCTGGTTTAACCCATGGGGCTTTGGGCAGCTGGTTGGGAAGTTGCGCCCACGCCCATGCACGACGTGCTCGGCATCTGCCACCTCGCCGGCGCCACTGCTGTCCTTCCTGCTCACGCACCCTGCCATCTGTGACACTATCCTTCGTGCCCCCTCTGTCCTCCCCTGTCCCAGTACCTCCAGCACACCTACCCCGTACGCCCGCCACCCGGGGTCGTCCCTCACCACATACCGTATCGCGTCTGCCCTTTCTCATACACAAGCGTACCACGCACCCTCTGTTCCGCAGGCCCCTGCCTACACCTGAGCCCCATAAACTTCCTACTCCTCCACCATAGGGCTCCACGCCCACGCCACACCCTCCCGGACCCGCACCCCTCCCACACCCCACCAGCCAGCACCTCCCCTCCTCCCTCCCCCTCCCCGCCTCACCGCAGGTCCCCCCAGGGCCGCTCCTCAGCCTTGCTTTCCCCTCCCCGCCTTCACATCTGTTACTTGGCCGCTCCGTACTTAACCCCCTCCCCGCCTCCCCCCAGGTCCACCAGGAACACGTCCCCCCCTCCCCGCCTCCGTCTCTGGTACTTTGCCGCTCTGCGGCTACCACCCACCCACCCACCCTCCCTGCCTCACCCCAGCTCCACCAGGAACACGTCCCCGTTGGCGCTGCGGCACACGATGTTGGGCAGCGCCACCAGCCGCCCACGCAGCCGCTCATTGTCAACCAGCACATCCCCCAGCAACCCCAGCCCCGCACCAAAATCCTCCTCCGCCGCGCCGCCCCCTCCACTCCCGCCCCCAGCCCCCGCCGCTGCGCCCGCTGCCCCGCCCTCCGCTCCTCCCTGCAGGGGTGCAGACCCTGTTGTCTGCAGCTGACTGCCGCCGGAGGACAGGTCCACGGCGCTGCCTGTGCTGTTGCCGGCTCGAAGGGGAGACTCGTCCACAGGGTTGGCAATCACGCCCCCGGCTGCGTACGCGATCCCGGCAGCTACCCCCGTGTTACCGCCTGCGAACGCGAACAGGGCGGCAGTTGCCGCCAACTTCCCACTGGAGGGGCTGGAGGCGAAGGGGGCGGTGGCCGGGGTTACGGGGAGGCCGGGGAAGCCCGAGGCGCTGACGTGGGGCGGGCGGCTGTCGGTGGTGGGTGCTGAGGGGCCGAGGTTGCTGGTGTGGTGCAGGTGTGAGGGGTGGGCTGGGGCGCTGAGGGGGTGGGGCCGGGCGGTGGGGGAGGCTGGGGTGCTCTGCGAGCCGCGAGTGAAGATGTCCGGGAGGCGCGTCACTGCGGCGGAGGGTGGGGGGAGGGGGTGGCACTGATTGGGGCAGGGGCTTGGTGGAAGGGCGGTGTTGTGTAATGGGTTGGCGAGGTGTGTGTTGTGCGAAGGGCACATGTGAAGCGGGATGCATGGGGTGATCGTGCCCTGTGCTTGGCTAGGCGACAGCCATCTCCGTGGTGTGCTTGACTTAAGCTTTGAACCTACTGTTGCTAACTCCTCTGCGGGATTTGCCACTGTAGCTGGCTGCAGAGGGACTGGTGGGAAGCGCGAGAGACTGTGGCTGCTTCCGTCTGCGGTGCTCCTGCCCCTGCTGCCTCTGCCACCCGCCACCCGACGTGGAAGGTGCGTCGGTGATACGCTCCCCACGATGGGCGATTGGTGACCCTGTTCCACTCCAGTATCCGCTATTTTCCACTGCGATGTCCCGAAGGCTCGTGCGCACCGCTGGACCGCCTGTGTTTGCACCCCATGGCCCAACGGGACGGGTATCGTCCCGTCGACCTCCCACGCTCGGCTCCGCATCCAAGAGTTGAACCTGCTTTTTGGGCGACGTCATATTTGTACTCCTACACTACATGTAATGGGTCATGGTGTGGTTAGCGCGGGGAAATGCCCTTCGAAGGCCCGACAAAACGAAATTGTGGACTAAGCGTCCCATACTAACAGCATATGGTAAGCATGATGGTGAGTTAGAATAGAGGACTGTTCATTGAGGCAAAGCACGAGGGCTTCTGAACCCTCATGGCACGGCATCATGGAAAGCATGTCACAGGGGAGCTCCCATACAACGAAGCATTGCCACTCCTGCTGCATGCATTTTGCTTTGCAACTAACTCCTCTCAACTTGGTGCTCTCATCGCTTTCGCGAACGGATAGTCCTTCTCGACCATCTAGGGCACACGGGGTACACGCACGCGGCAAAGAGTCCACAAACATGTTCATCCGTCGCCTAGTTGACCATCTTCTGAATCAAGTCCTAGTTGAGGGCTTAGCGAACAGGTAGAGCGGACCCCTTGGTGTTGCAGCGACCGACGGCGTCGCCATCAACTGCCTCCAACACGCCTTTCGTTCATCTGCGCTGCTGCAGTCGCACGTTCCAACGCTTCGCTGTGTGGTCTAACAACAAGCTGAAGGACATGCAAGCGCGAAGCCGCGACGGCTCGGCCAACCTGGATACCCACGTAGGTGCAGCTCGCCACGCCACACCACCAGCGTGCAGTCGCGAGGCTTCTCTTGCCCTTCCATGACCTGTTGTACCGCTGCTGTGCTACCATGTTGTTAAAACGTTTGGCCCGCAGCTTTCAAGCTTCTACGAAACAGCCAAGCAGAAATCTCAGCAGGTAGGCACATGGTTGCACGACGTGGGTATGGTACGCGGCATGCAGGACCCTTTGGCATGGGCTTAGGCGTTTGCATGATAGGCATGCCATGAGCCCTGGGTAACACGCGGGTCTTAGCCGATCAACAACAATAAGGTGTTCCTATGCCCCTGGTTCCGAGTTGCTTTCCCTTACACTTTGTCATTCGCCGTGGGTCCTTGGGTCCTTGCCAAACTGGTTCTTAGGATGCAGTCCCTGTTTACAAGCCCCTCACAACCGCCTCTGCCCCGCCCCACCCTTGTGCTACTTGCAGCTTCGGAAAGAGTTCGAGCAGGAGATGCAAAAGATGAATCAGCAGCAGCAGACGAAGCGGTAGGCTTTATCAGGCCTGGAGCGCTACCGTAGGCATTCATACCATTTCGTTTTCTGAGCGGCGGCTGGCGGATTGGCGTGTGTCAGAGCAGGATCAGCTACCACCGGGTTGGGGGGTTTTCCCAGCAGCACATGGACAACCCGCCCGCTGCGGTTCCAGCGATGCAGCAGCAGGTGCAGCACGGCTGGGTAGATCCGCGTGGATGCGATAGCTGCATGTCGCTGCCTGGCGCAACGTACAGAACCTCCGCTGCATTAGGGCACCTGCAGACGGCATCCGGGCTTCTGGGCACCTGCGGGTGTCGTGGTTGCGACCGCACCCCAGCTGAGGCCGTTTGGCGCTTTAGGGTGCGGCACCAGCCCGTAGCCCGGTGGGCACAGGGGCAGTCACATTTTTGCCGAGAGCAGTGTGTGGTTGGGGTGGCTGGGGTGGCATTTGTGGTGATGCAGCGCCTTGCGGGCATAGCCCTGCGCCTGCACCCTCATTTGGCATCTAGGACTCGCGAGCAAGGCTGACAGGGCGGCTGCGGGCACCAGGACTCCACCAGGCGTCGCTCCCCTGCCTTTATGTTGTGGACAGACCCTGGTGGGCATAACATAGGGGCCTGTCGGGTTTGTAGGCTGTGTCTCTGGCAAGTACTTTGCGGCTCCAACTGGAGGCGGCCGTCCATACCGGTTCAGTAAGGTGTCCCCGCCAGGGCTTCTGCGCCAGGATTGTACAGACCGCTCTCGGCGTTGGGGGGTCGCGCACATGGGTGTACGGCTGCTATGTGGGGCAGTGGGTAATGGGCCTTAGGTGGCCAAGTGGGGCCGAAGGAGGCCCAGTGCGCATATGGCCATGACCGACTTTCGTTTTCTTTTACTTATTGTTGCAAGGTTTCATGCCACCAGTACGGCAGCTAGCAAGCGCGTGCAGGTGGCATTTGCGCCTACAGTACTTGGATGTAACGCGCTGTCGTAAGGGTCCGTTGTGATGTAATACGGACGGAGGCGTTCAGGAGTTCTCGAGCAGGATAGCTTGCATGCTTGCTGCTTGTTGATGGATGACCGCTAGTTGCTGTGTGTCAAACGACCAGTGCACTTGTCATGTTTGGTAACATCACAGAGCGGTGACGATTCAGCAATCAAGATTGCAAGGTGACTTTGTCCTCGGGCTGGCTTGCCTTGACAGCACTACGCAAGACCAGATCATGTTCTGAGCCCCGGACACCGCACTACGTGAAAACCGCGCTACCGGTATGCGTGAAAGGTCCCTCAGCTCCCTAGCAGCACTTGCCCGCGTCGTCTTTCGATGCACTGTACGGGTAATCCTACAGACCGATAAACTGCTGCCACCCGGAGACACCACAACCCTACAGCACGATCAACTCTTCTCTCTTTCAATTGCCAGTATACCGCTTCCCCCAGCCCTCAACGTATACCCCTGCCCTCACAACGCCCGAGGCCGCCTCTTTAGCACCTGCTGCTTGCGTCGCTTCTTGACACGTGGGATTGGGGCAGCGTAGCCCGGGCCATGCCATGGCAGTGCCAATCCATCGTTGCTCTTCTCCGTAGTAGCCAAGCCTCTTCACCATCAATCCAACGAACAGCCGCCACCGTCGCCGCAGGTGGCACTCCACGTCGCCCATGGTCTCCACGCTGGAGCTGCTGCTGCGAGCGATGGGATATGCCAAGGCGCTAGCCAGTGTGGATGCTGCTAGCCGCCGAAACCTCAGAGTACGGCTACTGCCGTACCGTCCTGGAGCTGGTTGCTCCGGCATACGGGCGCAGCCACATAGGGGGTACCGCCCTGGAGCGGATTAGTCCGCCAGTTGCACGAGGGTGGGATACCGCCCTGGTGCTGCTTAGGCCAGC
>VFQN01005201.1_pt1 | contig 16146 bp, 19 predicted proteins | sample 3512371 | NCBI WGS metagenome assembly VFQN01 (sample SAMN10412370, study PRJNA504923) | tailings metagenome | isolation source: Replicate 2 from Balatoc abandoned mine | place: Philippines: Itogon, Benguet | collected 2017-08-28 | reverse complement strand
TTCTTAATCTCTTCTTGGTTACCGATGTATCGACCCTAAAGCCAAACCAAACGATCAGGAAAGTGCACGAGGAATCGAGAACATCTTTCTTACCTTGAGTGGAGCGATGGCATCTTTATGAGGGATAACCTTTAAGTCATGATCTAATTCATAGACCAAAGGAACACCGGTTGGAATATTTAATTCGGTGATTTCCTTGTCCGAAATATTATCCAAATACTTGACTAAGGCTCTCAAGGAGTTGCCGTGGGCAGCAATGATAACGTTCTTTCCTGCTTTCACTTGTGGAGCAATATCACTATGCCAGAAAGGCACAACACGATCGAGGGTGGTCTTTAAAGACTCAGTCTTAATCTTCCTCGCTTCTGGGAAAGCTGAATATCTAGGATCATTTGCTGGTAACATAGGTGAACCGTCTTCACATTCTGGTGGTGGAATGTCATAGGAACGACGCCAGATAAGGACTTGATCCTTTCCAAACTTTTCGACAGTTTGTTGCTTATCAAGACCTTGTAAAGCACCGTAGTGTCTACTCCCATCATATTAGATAAAAGGTGGTGTGAAGCGATCGGCTTACCTTTCGTTAAGTTGCCAAGCATGGTTGACAGGAATATACATTTGACCTGTTTGTTCTAAGGAGTGCCACAACGTCTTAATAGCACGCTGTAAATAGGAGGTATATGCGAGGTCAAATTTAAAGTTGTTCTCGTGAAGAAGCTTTCCTGCAGCAATAGCCTCGGCTTCACCCTTCTTCGATAAAGGACAATCATACCATCCGGTAAATTTATTTTCATCGTTCCAGGTTGATTCACCATGTCTCACCAAGACAAGATGAAAATTTGCCATTTGCAAAGCATTTAGACCGCGGGAAGTTGATCGACGAAGACCAACATTTCTCATACCTTGAACAGAAAAACCCTTAGATACAGACAACATTGAAATAAGCACAACTAATAAAAGTAATGAAAACTGTCTAAAGCCAAAGCAGGATTGAGTAAACATAGAACAAGTCTAGATGCAAGAGAGAGCACGGTAATTTCAGGTATTTCCCTGGGAAATGTGGGGTGAATGTGAAGTGAATTGATGAAATGAATAACATCTAAACCGTCAGTCACTTCGTCTCTTGGGCAATTGCAAAAATGCCCTAAGCCACAATGACAGCGTAAATTTACGAAATTGGCGAAAAAGTTGTGAATTTTCTTTCTGGTGTCCTTCTCATACTATAGCATTCATCAATTAAGCTGTCGTGATTGAGGAATAAAGGGATGTCTGCTGATAAAGATCCCAATTTTGTACCACCTTCAGGAACCCCTAAAAGTGGAAGAAAATCTATTTTTGATGGAATCCAACCACCAACTGTCTCATTAAGTCGAAGTGTAAAAGAAGCAACAGAAAAAGAATTTGAAGTTTTATCATCAGTCGTAGAAGAATCAAATCGTATAGCTCTTTTAAAAAATGAATTTTATGGGGAAAATCCGACCACCTTACGAGATGTCATCAGTACCAATAAACTCTTCTATCGATGGAGTTGTATTACAGGAATCATTATGCCAGATAATAGTTATACCAATTCCAAAAGTTTCTTTTTCAAATATATTGTAGTCAAATTTCGTATATGGTCGTTTTATCTTCATTTTGCATTATGGACACATACAATCCTCATGACCATCTATCTCATCTACTTCTCATTAAAAGATAAAAGAGATGATACTCGATCCAATATTGTAACCACAGTTCAAACAGTAGGTACTGTATTCCAAAATATATTATTATATCCAGCAATTGTTTACCTACGACGTGAAATGAGCGTTAAACGTGAAATTGATTTAAAAGTTTATACTGAAGCAATGAATTATGCAATAAAACTTGGTAGATACATGTTTATACTCTTCACAATATTACAATTAACCTTTGTAGCATTAGAAATTGCATTTTTAGATCGTAATGCTGTATTTAGTATCTTTATTATTGTTGGTATAATATTCTTCTTCACGCCTGCGAATTTTTTCTTATTAGGCTTATTAACTTTTTTAATCTTTGAACAACGATTATCATTACACACGATGGAAACTGTGAAAAATAAAATTGTCAATAAAACTTTTTCTTATACAGAATATTTCCAATCACGTGAAAGTATTGATAAACGTGATCGTGAAACACCGATTAATTGGTTAATCTTTGCATCATTAACAAATACCGCCATGGCAATATTATTATTATTTGTGATATCAGAATATCATGATAGTCTATTAGGTATATTTGGTGATATTTTTTTCATATTATCAGGGTTTGGACGTCAGATTGCTGTATTAATTGTAATATTATTAGAAATTGTAAAAGTCAATGAAATTGCTGATCAATTATTAAAAATATTAGTGAAATCTGAATGGATTGGGAATGAATTAACAAGATTAAATTTATATGTTGCAATGAAAGATTGTCCAATGGGATCAACAATTTTCTATTTTAGACCATCTAAATTTCAACTAACACTTCAAATTGGTTCTTCGATTATTGGAATGGGGATTGCAATCTTTTGGGCAATTGTATTTGCATAATGATATCAATGGTGTAAAGGTCATTTCTCCTTTGAAGAATTCGGGTTTGATTAAGATAGATTTTAACCTTAGGTAGGTAGAAATAGCTATAGCAACAGCTTCATCAATTCCTATTGATTTGTTATTTTTTCTTTTGTCTTTCATAAATGAAGCTTATTGGAGGTAACCACTTTCTTTGTTATACATAAAATGATTTCAGTCAAGAAATTTTATTTAGAGTGCTTTTCCTTCTTCTAAATTGTCATAATTGTCTATAGTTGTCTTTTTATTTTGTGTAACAGTCAAAATAATAGCTTGTAGAAAAAGCATGAAGCATCCTTCCAAGATTTCAGGTCGTTGCCATTTCTTTACTTTCTCTTGCTTGTCTCGCTGTATTCCACGTAATGAATTGGTTGAATGTTCCCAGTTATCAAAATCATTTTATATCCTTCCCAACTCAACATTATCTCTCTTGCTTCAGTAAAATCAATCCATGCTGTTGGTCTTTGTCCTTTCCGAGCAGTTAACAGCTGTCGGTAATACTTTCCATCTTCACTGTTAAACCAGTCCCTCAAAGCAAAGACTAGGGCGTAGTGATTCTTCAAATGGAATAAAAGAACATGATTTGGACGATTGAAAACAGATTTAATACCTTCCCATTGTAATTGCAAGGTTTCTTCTTTATCTTTCTTTGATAATGGAAAATCAATTTTTGATTTTGCTAATTTCTTTTTTCCCATAAACATTCTTGCTGTTAGATTATCTCCATAATAAAACTGTTGCGATAGGTGTTCAATCGATTCTAATATGCCCCAATTTCCGATATATGCTGTAGAAGGTTTAGATCGTTGTAATTTCTTTATTCCTGCTTTAGCTTTTGCGATTTCAATGAAGTCTTTCCTCCAATCCCATTTCTTCTTTGACTTCGAAGATTTTCCTGGACCAGCATCAATAATTATCAACGCTGACGTTTTGCCTTCATTGTTACCAGGTTCTTCTTCTTTCTCGCCATCTTCCTCATCCTCTTCAGCCTCCTACAACTTCATGAATTTTGGTTCAAGAGTAAAGAAAACCTACCTCTTCCTCATCCACGGCTTTTCCATCCTCTTCTGACATCTTCTTCGCCGGCTTTTCTTCAACTTCATTAGAATCTTCTAATATCTCCTGAAAGAGAGACTTTTCTTCTGTTTCATAAAGCTCTGCAATAAGATACGGAAAGGATCGATGAAATGAAGGTTCTCCTTCAATATCTTTCCAACTATGAAGTTTTGGTAGATTATTCTCTATCGCTGCTTCATCTAGCGACTCTTTAATGATTCTCCTCAGAACTTTATCGACAATTTTCTTGGTAATAGCTTCCTTTTTGCCCGTTGCTTGTTTCTGAAATATTGAGTGACACAATTCATCGAATCGAACCCAAAGGTCAAGACTTAACAAATGAACCTGATCAATACTAGCAATTATATCTGCGTCCTTTCCATCTTCATTTCTCTTTATGTTATTTGCAGGGAAGAAACCCAACTTTCTGTGGAAAGCAGCAATCTTCTTTTCAATCTTTTCTTCAATAATTTGAACATAAATTGCTAAGATATGATGATATTGGTATGCATGCTCATTATTTCGAGAATAATGATGAATTGCATTCCATGCTCCAGCAACAGCAGCTGCAGCACAGCATGGAGAAGGTTGCTTCACCCATCCTTGAAAGATGTTTTGATTGAAAGAAACACTAAATTGTGTAAACTGACGACCCCCAAACTCTTCTAACGATGAGAATGGTAATAAGAAGTTGAAAATATTAGGAATATCTTCATTCTCTTCTGTATCTTGTTCAATCATCTGGTTGTTATTGCTTGCCATCTTATCGTATCTCTGCTATGTCTCTTCTATCGAGAGTGTTGACAGTTTACGTTTCTTGTTTCTCGTGAAACATCTTCATCTTCTCCTCCTTTACAACTCAATTGAGAATCTTTTTCGAGACAAACTTTAAGCTTTGTAGGTACACATTGCAGAATTTAATCGATTTATCTTATGGGAGCTACAGCAAGTATCTCGGCAGCTCCTTCGAAGGATCAGATCGCCTCTGTCCCTCTGAAAAAGTTGCCTGAAGCAATTGAGGAGGCAGTTTATGTATATGAAAAGTTTCCATGCGTATTAGATCCAACTGAGCAAGCAAGTCGATTTTTCAAATATCAGAGTGGTGCCTACATCAATATGGAAGATATTCTTCAGAATAACTCCAATGCTCTGAACCGTGCTCTCGTCGCATCCTTCTTAAATGGACGAACAATGACATTGAAGTTTCCATCTCTCAAAGCTGTGAATAACAGTATCTTTGATATAAATCTATTTCCTCAAGAAGTGATGGATCGTTCGAAGTTCTTCGATGAAACAATATGGCAGAAATTACTAAAACCTTCTCTAGGCGATCCTGCACCTGAAGATGCTTCCATATCACCTGAATTTATATTTATTCTTTGTACAACTGATGAATCAACAATTCCTGAAGAAGTCATGTCAAAGATGAGATTAATTAAAGTCATTGATCCGAATGCCAATAATGCCAACAATCCTGACACAGCTAACACATCTAATGAAGTCTCTTGTGGTGATTCGACCATGGATCAAATTGCATCTTTGTTTGGAGCAAGTGAAATCATCCGAAATAGCCCTCAGTTTGTTGAAGCTGCCTTCGATGGTGACTTGGATGAGATGAAGTCTATTATAGCGAAGGGTTATCATATCGAGTCGTTTGACGGGAGGAAACATACTGCGTTGTCTGAAGCTGCTTCTCAAGGTCATATACATATTGTTCAATACTTATTGGATAATGGTGCTGATCCAAACGGATTAAATGATACTGGTAGAAGTCCTCTATGGCGTGCAGCATTTAATGGACATACGGCAGTTGTAAAACTACTGTTAGAGTCTGGTGGGCATCCTGCACATCGTGACAAAGTATCTTTGGAATCAGCATTTGATATTGCTATAAATGATGAAACCCGACAACTTCTGGTAAGAAAAATTTCTGATCAATCAAATATTTTGATGCTAATTGACTTCCCCCTCTATCTAGAGTGAATGGGATATAAACCGCACTGAACAGCTCATAGAGAAGAGACGTCAAATAATTATGGCGAATTTAGAATCTCGTATTAAAACTTCTGCTGAAAGAGAACTTCTCGCAAGGAATCTAATTCGTAAAGAATTGATCGAGAAAGCAGAGAGCGGAGACATTGATGGAATTAAAGATATGCTTCATATGATCGCTGACGAAGCCAAGAAAACAAATAGCAGGCCTCGGGGGAGTGTTGAAGTACGTAACGATCTTGGTCAATCATTACTCTCTATTGCAGCACAGCAGGATAATGATGTTTTAGCAGAGTTTCTTCTTACCTATTGGAAAACTATTGATCAAGATCGTTGGGATTTAACAGAAGGAGAAATAAGTGAAGAAGCGAAAGTGTTTAAAGCAAATCCTAATTCAAGAGATTTAAAAGGATGGACGTGTCTGTGTATTGCTGTTTTCCATGATTCAAGGAAAGTATTAAGATTGTTATTAGAGCATGGTGGTGATCCAAATATTCGTTCAAGTTATAATAAAAATGCATGGGATCTTGCAAAGGTATGTTTTAAATCTTACCCTCCAAGTGAGATAGTGTGTAATTCCTTCATCTGTAGGATGAGTTAGATGCAGCTGAAAAGGTTGTGAAGTCTCATGCTGAGATTCGTGCGATCTTACAAGAATATGATCAAGTTAAGAATGGAGTCAAAATCTTTGGAAATGGAGAAGTTGTGAAAGCAAATGCTTCATCAGATATGTATGAAGGATTGGGTAAAGATGGAACAGCAATGGTTATGAATATTGAGATGAATAAGGAGTTAAACAACGGCGATGATACTGCAGCAGCTAAGAAAGAAGGAGGGAAAGGGAAGGGAAAGACAAGTGGAGGTGGAGGTAATGCAAAAGGAAAAGGCGAAAAGAAAAAGAAATAGCATAGTATATTCTGTTTATTCTTGATGTTTATTGATTATGTGCGTTTGATAGTAGAGATTTCTTTAATATAATTCCTTTCCTGTTTTGTTCGTGTTGAAAATCTCTACTGCAGGTCATGTCTTTACGCAAAACTATGCAGATCTTTCGTTGATAAAGGAGCTTTCATCATTAATTAAGAGAAAATCGAATGAGATGTAACAATGACGATTAGGAAACAAAGAGAAGAAGAAAACAAACAAAGAATCGACTAGAAACCCTAGTAAAGGCTTAATCAATGCATTCCCCTCCCATACTCTCTCTTCTTTCTTAATTGAATGTTCTCAATATTATTTGTGGATTGTATAGAATAACTGCTTTATTTGGATTTATGATGTATATATGTTATGAGCTGATTAAGTATAGGTGGTGACTTTGAAGTTGAATGAAAACAAACAGTCGAAAGATCTTTCCTCCAACAAACAAAATCCATCACAAGAAAAAAAGGAAAAAATAAAAATAAAAATTTCAATTAAAACAAAAAGAAACCAAAAAAAGAAGAAAGAACCTAAAAGCCTGATGTTCTCTAACGACTTCTATGAAGATATAATAACACCCAAAACATCACAAAATCTCTTCTTCCTTTTCACCATCATTCTACTTTTCTTTCGCTACAAATGACGCAAACAGAGAAAGAGATCCTCATACTTCTTCTACTGATCTTTTTAATCAGATAATTCACCATTATTTGGATCATGAACAACTGGAATGCTATTAATGAAATCTTCAGACTCTTTTGGAAGTGGGGAATCAGTAATTGCATATTTCTTTGCTTTATTCGGAGTAGCCGTGGCAGCAGTCTTGCCGTTAGTCTGACTTTTCTCTACAGTTGCAGGAGCTGGAGGAGGAGAGGTAAGACCATTATTTTCATTGATGAGAGTCAAAGATGCCTCTAGCTTCTTCGCTAAGTCATCGTAATAGTCAGTTTGAGCATTGGAAGGTTGATTTCCTTTCACGGCAGTGGCAGGAGGAGCTGGAGGCATTGGCGAAGCAGCGCTCAATTTATCGCGTTTAACTACAGGAGGGGATGGTAAATTGGAACTAGCTGGCTTGACGGCAGATTTCTTCGCTGTGGAGGCAACAGGGGCTCTTGTGGTCTTCGAGGCAGGAGTAGTGGTCGGAGTGTTCAATTTGCTGGCTGATGCAGCTCTTGTCTTCTTAACAGGAGTTTCTTTCGCACTACCAGCTGTGATGGATGAAACAGCAGATAAATGAGAATCTTTATGTGTTAGCTTTTTATTTGGACTCTGTGGAGGTTGCTTGGATGTTGGTGTTTTCCCTTCTTCAGCTTTTTGCAGGAAAGCTTCTTCGCTAAAAGCATTCTTACCACTTGGTGAAGGATTAGCAGAGATACGATTCTCTGATTCATGTGTTTTTAATGTAAATGATTTTGTTTTCTTTTCGGTTAAACGAGTAAATACTTGTTCTCTTTCTTTTTCAGGTAAAACCACCTTCTTTCCCTCTGCATCACGCGTATATTCTTCGAATTGTTGCACTGATGGAGTAGCTAAACGAGCAAAAACTTGGTTTAATGTTTTCTCTGGAAGAATGATACTCCGAGAAGTCGTTGTAGGAGCAACAGGGTTAATAACACCGGTAGACGTAAAACTGTTCTCTTGCACTGTACCGGTAGGGCTGAGAGCTGAAGCTAAACGAGAATAAACATCTGTGGAAGTGACATCCATACTATTCGTTGATAGTTTCTTTTTCGCTAATTCTTTCGATGATTCTGGCAGTTTTGGTGCAAAAGTTGCTTCTCGAAGTTGCTCATCTTCTTGTTCTTGTTTCTTTCGAATTAGTTCCTCCTCAAGCCGGCGCTGTTCAGCGACTTGACGATCATAGACCGAAGATTCTGTTTCACGTCTAATGCAAGATAATTATCAAAGACTTATCAAATTTGAAGAAATATGTTACCTTGGTCCGAGAAGTTTCTTCGACATTTCTGAAATGGCAGGCTGGAAAGTCCAGTCTTTCGTCAGCTCCGCTTTGATACGATCTAGCTTTTGTTTTACTTCATTTCTATCAGCACCAACACTCAAACGTTCGAAAACTGGTTCGTGCTGTTGAGGAGTTGGTGTGATAATTTGTGGATGGAACGTTAACTCAGAATCTAACTCGTGACGTCTATTTTGAAGCTATCGAAAAAATGAAAATAAGCAACAGAGCTCTCAGAAAGGGCGTCATAGACATACCTCATTCTCAACTTCGCGACGGCGCTCTTCACCTTCACGATAAAGTCTTTCGTGGACACTTTTAAATTCACCAAAACTTTGGCGAGTAGTGTTTGGCTAATTGAAAGAGACCAATAAAATAAGTTTAACAGCAAGATATTCAAAAATCCCTTACCGATGGAGTTCTCTTGGAGACAATTTGAGGATGAAAAGTTAATTGAGACATAGCCTCGATTGCAGCATGGCTTACAGGTTTCTCATGAGGTATAGCAAGTCGCTCATAGAAAGGTTGCTGAGTTGGAGTCGTAGGACGTTTCGATAGTAAAGTAGGTTGGAAAGAAAAGGACTTCTCAGTTTCTTTCTTTTGGTCAACAGCTTCTTGTAACTTCTTTTGGCGAGCCTCTTCAAATTTACCCATTCTTTCTACCACGTTCAATCGAGACGCTGAACTTGATCTCTTTGAATCAACCTTTGGCACAAAGGTACAAGTTTCTAGCTCTTTTTGCTCCGCTTCCACTCTCTTTCGATCCATTTTTTCTTTCACATGCAAACCGTGTTCGTAGAGACGCTCAGAGACCTCTTTATCCCTAGCACGCTCGATGGACTTGGCGCGTTTCGTGATTGCAGGTTGGAAGCTTGGCTTTTCGGGCTCTAAACTCTTTCTAGCATTAGCCCGAGGGGTCTGACGACCATCATTGGGAGCATCATTTCCTCGCTCTCTGGAGGCGCTTCTCGAGTTAGAACGAGAGGCTGAGCCACTACGTGTCGCCGAGGAAGCTCGCTTAGTGATCTTGGGAGTAAAAGTTAAATCTCTATCCTTTTGTTCCTCTTTAGTATTTTGAGTAATATGACGTTGTAATGCATCAGAGTATAATTTATCAAAACGATTTTCCCGATCCGCTGCAGTCGGTGTTGAAGAAGCGGCAGTTGGAGTTTGTGGCTTACTTCTTCCGTTAGTGTATAACTTTGGCTTGTAGGTATAGTTTGCCTCTTCTTCTAGCCGTAATTTCTCTTTCTTTAATGCGATTTCCATTCGTAAGCTAATCTTCTGTTCGAGAGAATCCTCACTGGTTATAGTGTCACTCGGACCTGCCAATATACGAACAGGACTTTTAAGTGAATCTGCTTTCGCCTCCTCTATTCCATAATCTTGGTCACTCATTTCTTCTTACTTTCTCGTTAACTTCTAAATTTTCAAATACTTTTCTTTCGGATTCTTTTCTGTCTTGACTCTTGATTTTATCTCTTGAAATCGTACTACAACTCCACAATTTCCCCAAAAATATGCTTCCCGTTGACACAATCCACTTCTATTACAGATCTATTATGAGAATCTCAATATTCTTTACAGATCTATTAGCTGTTGCTGTTGTCTTGATGTGATTTGATCTCAACTCTTTCTTGAGGGAAGGAGAAGGGTCAGTGAGAAAGAGCCGTTAAGTGCCGTTGTGATTTTAATCTTCCCAAAGTTGGGAGAAAAATAAAATCTCTCAAAAAGTCAGAAATAAACCTTATTTCATTCAAAAGATCCAAGAATCGATTTTTAAAAATCCCAATCGTTCAGAATCGCAAAACGATCGGATCAAATTTTGGTTGTTGACTTTCTTTTGACGTTTGAGAAGAGATTACAGAATTACTATTTCAGAAAAGAATCAGGAAAGATAATCACAGAAGAGAAAGGAATCACAAACGTTCATCAAGTTAGGAACACAAAGCACCGATCTCAGACTTCAGACCTGACCACAACAATAACGAAAATAACCGAAATAGCAATAAGTTTATCTTAACTTTATGAGAATCTCAATTGACAGATTACCCCCGATTTAGACACTATAAGATTCAAGATGGATATTAGTGGACGTTGGAGCTACAGCAAAGATCGTTGGAACTCTCCTTCCAGCAAGAATGATCAGCCATCATTCTACAACTATTTTGAAAATTCTTTTTATCATAAATACCTCGAGTTAAGTCAATTTGAATTATTTATCAACAAATTGAAATTAAATGAAGATGAGGAAGGTTTATTTTTCATGTTGAAGGCTCCAAAGCATCCTTTAGTGGAAGAAAAGATTAGTTTCTCACGATTTAATACTCTAACTGGACAAGATCACAGCATCTCAACCCTGGTGATCGTTCAAAACTTTCACAAACACACAAGCGAATTTCAAATACTGCGGTTGGGACCAAATCCCACTCAAAGCTGTACTGAATTCTATCGTTTTGATCCGAATGGAAGAATTCACATTATTCTCGTCTCTTATGACCAACGAGGCAATAAAATCACTCTCGTAAGATCTTTTGAGAGAATGGAGGATCCTACTGCCCAACAAAGGGAGAAAATTCGCCTCCTCACGACGGAAAAGACGGGAGGTTGGAACGAGATTTGTAATTTCCCTGGATCATTAATAGAATTGATTGAGGTGAAGTTAGAAAGCGTTCGTCGCTTTACTGATAGTAGCGAGCAGAGTGAAATTATTTTTACTCAAACCTTTTCTAACGATCAAAAGCAATTAGTTCAATTCAAAGAAGAATTTCAAAATTTTTCACACGTTTTCCAATTTAAGGTTCGTTCTCTTCATAATTTCCTCCTTTTGAGTAATTATTGGAAATATTCCTCTTCATAGGTTACTGTTGGTGACAGTTCGTGGACAGTTAATCGAAGTTATGAGGAAATGCGCGACCTTGGTGATTTTGTTCGAAGTCAAATGATACCTACGTCAGATCGTTTCAATTACAAGAAAATGTCGAAATTGAAGAATTGGAAATCATATGTTGAATTTCTAAGGAATGTACATAGTGCGGAAAATGTATTCACTACAATCAAGCAAAATTGTGAAGATTTGAATTATAATTCGATTTTGAGTATTTTATATTTCCTTGAGGTAGGCAGATTTTATTGATTTCTTTGATTTAAGTCGGCTGATCTTCTATTTCCAGTTTCCGCAACACTTGGATGCACCTTTAGTAACCTTTTTGGAGCGGATGTTAGCGCTTTCCCTGAAAACTCCGAACCCTGGAGATCCTAGCTTCACTTTCGAAGAGTCTAGCCTTCTAAACACTCTTGAAAGATCTTACCTCCCCCCTGGAAGTAACGTAACATCCGCTGCGTCAAGTCCAACAGTTCCAGCAGACTCCCATTCCTCACCCAGAGGTCCTAACTCTATCGCTGCTCGAATGGGCCATTTTAACACAAATAATGCGAACCCATTGAACAACAGTCGAAGGCAAAGACCATTCAACATTGCTGTCGAAACAGAATTGCGTCGGTCAAGCAGTGGTGAAATAGTTGGGTACAAGGATGTTTATACTATCCCAGCTAGCGTGAAGTACATGCCGGTCGATATTGTCGCCACTCCATCAATCAAAAAGTCGATTGCTCGAAGTTTGTTATTTTCGGCATTGAAGAGTGGAATGATTGTTATAAAACACGGTAAGGCGAGGATTGAATTCTAGTTTGCTTCTTTTTAATCTAAGTTCTTTGAATAGGTCGATCAGGAAAGCCAAAGAAAAGAATTCTAACATGTGATGCTTCTGTCACGGCATTGTTTTGGTTATCAGAGAAAAGTCAGTTCACTGAAGGAGATGCTGTTGTTGATACAAAATCAATTAATATTGATGACGTTCTCGAATTAAGAGAGGGGACTGATATTGATCCAGAAACTTCTCCTTCCGCTTTAACAGCTGCAGCCGCGAACGGTTCGATTAAACCAGAGAAATTACTGGAAATTGCTCGAGCTAAGGAAGAACTGAGATCTACTGATCGTAAATCGCATCCATCTCAAAGTGCTAATTTATTCGAAAGTATCTTCGGTACTAAAGAGAAGGATGGAATTCTTTTAGGAACAGCGAATCTTCGTCGTCACTGCAAAGCAGAGGATTATAAATTAAGCTTTTCATTGATTTTACCTGATCGCACCTTTGACGTACAATGTCTTTCTCGGCAAGATTACGATACTTTAGTAATTAATCTTCGTGAATTAACCAACCATGTGGCCTTAGAGAGTTCTGTTCATGGTGCGAAAGGGTTGCCTTCCACTTGGTCATTTAACTCTCCTGATCCTATGGATAACCCATTGAAACGAAAGCCTTCTTTGAAGAGAATACAGAGTTCAAACATCTCACCAAAGAAATCAGTTCGATTTTTAGATACTGCCGGTGATAATGATGCGGGAAATAACAGTTCGGGTAATTCCTCTTTATCGTCCCCACAACGGAACCGTAGCAATACTTCGAGGGACATGAGCAGCGTGACAAGTTTAACAATGAGCACAACAGGTGAGAGCATTGCTTCTGAGGAGGCATCAAGTAAACATCGCAGAACAAGTGGAAATAGTGAAGTTATTTATGCGGATGGTATTGACGGTAATTTAGATCTACTGTTAACGAAGGATGACACAAAAATTGAAAGTCAAGACAGTTTAGACGAATATGCTCCCCCAAAGTCTCATAATAATTCTATTCGTCGGAAGGGATCAGATCTTCGCATGTCGAGCACAGAAGCACTTCAATTAGGAATGCTTTTGGCGGAGCAAGAGAAGAGATTTGGGGCAAATATGTATGAAACCTTGCAGAAGGAGGATGAACCAATGGTTCAAGAATATGTTAGCAAGGGATATACCACAGAAGAAGCCATCCTTTTAATTTTCGAAGATCGTTACATCAACCCAAAAACAGAAAAGCAACCGATTACTCCGCGACGGAAGGCGTCCATCATAATAGATGATAACGCTGATAGCAAGGTAGTACTTTTTAAATTTCTTTGTTTTTCAAATTTCAGTTGACTTCATTGTTCGCTTCATTTCGTTCATAGGATCCGCTAATTGGAAGGAAATCGCCATTATTCCCAACTCTATTAAATAGTCAGAGAAAAGCTTCTGAGAAGACTATGGATGAAAAGTCGAGTATCTATATTCCGAATGAATCTCCAACGAACACACCTTTCTTAAAGATGAGTGCAGCAGAGGCTTTACAAATTGGTTTATTATTATCGCAACAAGAGCAAGAGTTTGGAACGAATATGTACGAATCACTGCTTCCTAATGAAGAAGAGGAATTAGTGCAATTAGTGAATACAGGAATGCAGTCCCACGAAGCGGCATTGCACCTCTTTCAAAAGAAATTCTCGTACAGGGTGCAAAGCGAAGAAGATCCTGCCACTATTATATCTGCTGAATCCGCTGCGGCTTTATCCACCGGGAAGGAAGAATTTGAAGAATCCAAAGCAGAGAATGAAAAGCTTAGGGTGAGTAATTATTCCCTTTGATAGTTCATTCACATAATTTCTAATTTCTCGTTGATAGATCGTTATTCATCCCGCTGAAGTATTAAATAGATCAGGTTCATCGTTATTCCCAACAACAAGCAGTGTTATCCCTGTCAGTCCACGTGAATATCCGCGAGATGATGCCAACCCAGAGGAACAAAAAGGTGCAAAGCGGCTCTCTTCAGCCGAGGCGATAGAATTAGCGATGGTATTGTCTGAACAGGAGTCGCGTTATGGAGTGAACATGTATGATTCGTTAACAACTGACGACGAGCCGGAAATCCACTCTTTAATGGAGCGAGGAATGAAGATGGAGGATGCTGTATTAGCTATTTTCGAACGAAAATACGTCCATCAGCAAGCCCCTCCATCAAGACAAAATTCGAACCACTATTACTCTTCTGCTACCACCAATACTCATCATTCCTCGTCTCAGTTTTCACTCGGATCAAATGGTTATTCCCCAGCTGTGCCGACATCTGCTAATCAAGGTTTTAATCCTCCGCCTTTGGTACACTCTTATCGTGGTGGTAGCATGAGTTCAATGCCTTTACCCTCCATGCCATCTACCTATTCTGTTCACTCAGCGACGGTAAAAAATTGTATATTCTATAAAATCACTTTTACTTTTTTGGTTTGTAGAGTTATGAAGGCGACAATAGACGAATGTATCCTCAAGATCCCAGTTACCCTCCCTCCCCTTATGTTCCATCTCCACATATGGATCCTATGAATCCTATGAGTCCTTACATGCAACAATATCCTCCCTCACCAATGATGCCAATGCATGGAGGGATGCAGAGCTCGTATGGATTTATGCCATCACCAGGATATCATCCCAACATGCCATCACCCGGGTACCCTCCCGGAATGTATAATTCTTTCTACGGAATGCCACATACAGCTTCGTCTTATAACTCACCAAACCAACCTTTTATGAATCCTCCTCCAGCTGTTGCATTGGCTGTGCCTGAAAGAGGCGCTTCTACACGAACGGGTCAACAAGCAGTTAGAAGAAGTTCCAATTCAACGGTAAGAGTTATTGTATCGTCATGAATATTTTTCTTACATGAATAATATTGATAGAGGACAAGCACTTCTACAACAAATTCAAACAATAACTCTCCTGTCGCACCTCTTAATCGAAATGATTCAACACAACAATCATCTTCTGGTGGAAAGAAATTAAGAATCACTCAAATGCTTGGAGTAGGTGGTGGTGGTAAATCGAAACATAAATGCAAAGAATCTGATGTTAAGAAGATAACTGAAATGGGCTTCACAAGAGATCAAGCGGTTACAGCATTAATGCAGAATGATAACAATTTAGTGATGGCAATACATAGCTTAACAGGATAATCGGAGATAAAGCTGAAATCCGAGAGGAGACTTGACTATTAATTGCATTATAAAAGTTATTATATATTTATTTTGTTTTATTCATTCAAAATTCTCTTAAGTTTTTACCAGTACATTATTAAATTTGAGTCTTGCGCCAGTATACACCTATCAATTTGTTTTTCTCCGACATCTATATATTGTTTTGTAAGTATCAATCCGAAATAAATCGGATGATCATAGAATTACTGTGGTTTTATTTATAAATTTGAAAAATGCTTACTGATGGAGATGGTAATGTCAAGGAAGACGATGAATCAAAGTCTGATTTAATAATCATTCACTACTCTATTGCCTGCTGTTAATGTTTGCATATGACTCTTTCATGAGTATTTTTTGAGTGCGTTCGTTGAATTCCCCTCCCCCTTCCATTCGTATCCCAAACATTCCAACTTTACTCTGTTTTCTCCGAATGGTTTGATTAATAAACAAGCAAATATAATTCATTAATCTGAGGTTAAGAAAATGTTTAGCTAGCAGAATCATTATCTCCAATCAGCAAAGTCATCGTAAATATCGATAGTATTCGATTTTCTTACTTCTGAATATTTATTTTTGTCGTTCTTTAATTTGAGTTCATTCAGAGAGTATTCTTCTACTCATTTTCATTCTCAAAGATATCATAGACGCATGTTTTGAATAGATGCTTCTTCCGCGCTTTCGTTTTGTTTTGTTTTCCTCTACTCGACTTCAGTGGCAATTCTATTCAAAGTAGCCATTGTTTTCGTTCGTTTGTTTTGTTTT
>VFQN01005215.1_pt1 | contig 16152 bp, 25 predicted proteins | sample 3512371 | NCBI WGS metagenome assembly VFQN01 (sample SAMN10412370, study PRJNA504923) | tailings metagenome | isolation source: Replicate 2 from Balatoc abandoned mine | place: Philippines: Itogon, Benguet | collected 2017-08-28 | reverse complement strand
GCGTATGGTCGATGGGGGACCAGACGCTTGAGACGAAGTCGTGCGGGTGAGGCAAGCAAAGTATCAGCAGCAGCAGCAGCAGTGTACGGGGAGAGGATGGAGCAGGAGTGGTGAGGACCGAGGCGGTTAGGGTGCCAGGGGGCCTGCATGGCACGGCTGGTCGGGCTGGCAGCACAGCGCAGCTGTTGCCCCTGCGCTGTGCCGACGGTCAAATCTCCCCGTTCCGATTGCCCCTTGACACATCCGTCACCCTGTCCCCCCCACCGCAGCACCCACTCACGTGGCCACCAACTTCCTCTCCAGCTGCAGGATCGGGTGGTAGCAGTGTTTATCCCTCCCACTGCACCGCTTATCCACCCCACCGCCTGTGCCCACCGGGTTTGTTCCCATCAGCTATACTTAACCCACTACTACTATGGTTTCCCCCCTGCCCCGCTCACGTGGCCACCACCTCCCGCTCAAGCTGCAGCTGCTCCCGCAGCACCTCGCGACCCGTCAGCGTCACCTGCACGTTGGGAAGTAAGGGTTGAGGTAAGGGGGACACGTCAGTAGCTACGGTATGACGTGCTGCCAACCCGGCAACGTCGCCTTCATTCGTCCATTGAATGGCACGCGTGCAAGCTCGCAGTGCGAGGAGGACCCTACGGTATACACTGAGCACGATGGCGGTACACACCTCTCTAAACCACGCCACACAGCATGATGCCAAAATGTACCGCACCACCTACACTGCCCAATAAGGTCGACTATCTTCCCCGACCACCCCACGAGAAGCACGAAACCAGGCGCGCTTCCGTGCCAACACGCGAGCCGAGGCAAATAAACGCAAAAGCTGCGAGCCCCCGGCAGCCCTGATCGGAAACTAGCCCTACGCCCCACACCACCTACACTGCCGATGAAGGTGGCCGAGCCCTTCTTTGCCGCTCCACCTCCGGTGCTGCCGCCGCCTCCGCCGCCGCTCCCCACCTCGCTCCCATCCGCCCCTCCCGTACCCGTCGAGGTAGACTCCACCTCCCCCTCCGCCTCCGCCTCGACACCTGTATCCTCACTGCCCACATCCTCCTCCCCCTCCTCCCCCACTGCTGCTGCCGCTGCCACCTCCGGACCCGAGTCCACCCCACTCTCGTCCCCCGCCCCTGACGACTTGCCCTTCCCGCCCATCCACCCCGCAACCGCCTTGACCCCCTTGAGCCCCGCCCTGCCCACGCCCTTGGCCGCCGCCCGCGCGCCGTCGCCCACCAGCCTCGCCGTACCGCCTGCCGTACTGGCCCCCTTCTGCCGTACGCGGTCCACCAGGCTGCCCATGAGGTCCTTGTCGTACACCTTGACGGCGATGGTACAGTCCTCCGTCAGGTCGTTCAGCGGCACGGGGAACCTGCGCCGCACATCAAAAGAACGACGCATGTGCTGCTATGCCTTATCCAGCGTACGCAGTACAGCATTCTTCCCCTCACGTGTCTGCATCCCGGAGCCTCTCCCGCACACCACATCCCGTCCCCCAGCACGCGGTGTACGCGGCTGTGACTCTACACGTGTCCGTAACAGGTGCCAAACCTGAGCTGGCTCTGCTCTCTCCCTACCTTCCGCGCTTCGATGCCAAGCCCCGCCCACCCTGCACCCTCCACCCAGTTGCACGCTTGTCAATAGCACCACCCGTGGCGCGCTCCTGCCCCTCCACCACTACACACAATGATGTTTCCACCCCCATTTACACGCACACGCTACTCACGCCTCCTCCCACATGGGGTGCCGGTTGCGGCTGAGCACGCGCGTGTGCGCCCGCAGCAGCTCCCCGCCGTCGGGCCGCCGCACGAGGACCTGCGCGAAGCTGGAGGACGAGGAAGGGAAGGGGACGAGGAAAAGGAGGGATGGCAGGCTATCAACCAGCGGGCACATCCTTGGGACTCGTCCTCCGAGCAGCCGCACGAGCTGCTGCACGAAGCTGGGGGCAGCTGGGGTTGGGGTAACTAGAAGGAGATGAGCGTGTGCACAGTGGAAACTAGGCTTCCCTGGGAGTCGTCTTCCGGCCGCTGCGCGAAGCTGGGGCAAGAGCTACGAGTAGGTGGGAGCGCGGGAGGAGGGAGGAGCGCAAGCACAGTGCTAGCCGGCGTGCAACACTTCCATACGCGTCGCCTGGCCTCCACACGAGGAGCTGCCAGAAGCTGCGGGGCTCCGACAAACAGCACGGCGTCATGGGGGAGGTGCTGGGCATGGGAGGCTGTTGGTGTCGTTGCCATGTGGGGAACGTCCGGCCAACGGACGGTGTGTTAACCGGCCCCCGTGCGCACAGGGCACGCAGGTACCCTGGATGCCCTCTGGTTTCTTGGTAGGCCCCCGCTCGCGGTTCCATGCCGCTGCGCATGGCCAGCGAGCTGGTGGACTGTGATGCATGTGTATTAGCCCCCCACATCCCCACTCACGGGTTCATGCCGCTGCTGATGGCCAGCGAGCTGGTGGAATCGAGCTCCACTGCGTCCTTAACCCGCACCACAAGCAGGTGGTCGCCTGGGGGATGGGGAGGGAGCGGGCGTGGCCCGAGAGGGGCCGGGAGGAGGCTCGGGACGGGTGGGGCTCGTTTTGGTCGGGAAGGGGAGCGCTCGACAGCCTGCCAATCCTGTTGCCATAACATGTGAGCAAACCCAAGTATGTTGCAGCTGCCGTCGGTGCCCCAGGGCCCAACTGGTTGGCCTCACCTCCCGCAAATGGGCTCAAGTTCGTCCAACGCGTCGCAGGTCGACGTGAAAACGCTGATTTAAGAGCATCTTCTTCACTTAGAATGGAAGATGCCGTGTCGACGACAGTGCCCTCCTGCGCATGGCTCGCTCCTTCCCGGCTCGCTCTGCCCTCGACGATGTCCGACATAAGCATAAAACCTTTTTAAGTGCGTTTTGGCTATACAAAGCAAGTAATTTGGGCTGAGCTTGGGGTGCCTCGCTATCCGTGTTTCTAGCTTTTCACGCAAAACACGATGCTGTTGCAGAAGTACAGTACAGTACAAAAGTTTGACCAGGCAAGGATTGTTATGTTGTCTTGGGTTCCGTCGGTTTCCGTGCTTCGGGTAGCTGGCGAAGCCGTGATCGACACCAACCGTCACGGTCACGCTCAACGCACTCGGCTGCAAAGCAGGGGAGGCTCCCCTGCTGCGCAGTGACATATGGCTGTGTAAAGATGCTCTGCCAGAGTGAGAGCCCACCACGTTCGGGAAACAATCTGCAGGGTCAGGGTACAAGCGTTGCCTTCCCGGCCAAGCCGGGTGCCCCACCCACAGCTTGTTTCGAGAGGTAGGATATTTACACGGCGTGGAGGCAAGCCTCGTGGGCAAGCCCCCTGGAAGTACGACAGTGCCACTAGAGTGCCACCAGAGTGCTACTGGACCCACATGCCCAGGCCCTGTGTCGCCTCGCCCCCGGCCAACCTGTGCCACAATTCAAGTACTGGAAGCAGTACCGCAGTCACAAAGAGAAGCGCAACATAATGTTATAACCGTGCCCCGTCCCCATGTCCCGTTGGCGGCCGCCCCTGCTGCTCCAGCTGCTGTCGCCCCTGTCATTGCTGCTGCAAGCTCGCTGGGTGCCCCCGGCTGGTGCCGCGCAGACGGCGGCCGCCCTTGCTGTAAACACAGCGGCTGCTCCTGCTGGACCTGCAGCTCAGCAGCTGTGTGGATGGTGTTGCGGCTGCGGACCCCCTGACGTTGTCGCTCATCGCCCGCCTGCTGTGTTGCCGCAGGGGGCGCGGGCGGGGCGCTGACGTCCCGTGGCCGCCCCAGTTAGCCCACCTGAACCCACGGCCTTGTTGTCACTTCAGAGCCCGCCGCTGGTAGTTACAAAGCGAGTGTTACGATGCCTGTAGGCTATGTTCCCGTGCCTTGTCACACCCTGGGTCATCTTTTGCATGCCCATGTCCCCTGTGACGTCAAAGGCCGACCCAAGTAGTGCAGCACGGTATGGAACGAGCCCAAGCATCGTCCCCCAAAGCCCGAAGATGCCAAACGATGCCAATATAACGAATTAAGAAATAAACCCATTTCAGCACGCGCTCGAACCCATAATGTCACGCGAGTGCATGTCACCAGAAGGCATGTCACTACGGTGCGGTACGAGCTGCTCTTGTGCCTTATCATCCTGCACTCTACTCGCACAAAGTCAACCCACTTAACTTCAACACTACTAGCAAGAACGGTACGGCAATTCTGCACTGCACCATGCGTAATGAAGATCGCCGACATGTACTGTCATTCAGGATAATCGCAGTTAAACGCAGCACATGAGCAGCTCACCAGCGGCCGTAGCCGCCGTAGCCACCGTACGGTGGAGGGGCAGACCCGTAGCCGCCGTAACCGCCGTAGCCACCGTAACCACCGTAACCGCCGTAGCCAGGAGAGTAGTCGGGGATGCCGGCCGGCAGCAGCACCCTGTCAACAATCAGGATGGAGATCCTGTTGGGAAAGGGTGTTGGGGGAGGGGAGAGCACACGCAGCTGTGGGCGAGGGTGTTGGGCCACAGGGTGCCGTGCATCACAGCAGCACCTTGTCGAACAGATCACGAGCATGGGGGTCTGTTGGACCTGACTTTGACAGCCTACACTGCCCGGAATGATGAGCCACAGCAAGGGTACTACATGCACATGCGGCCGTTCGGCGACCTGCATGGCTTGGGTTTAGACTGACCAAAATAATGCGGCCGCCTGCATGGCAATGACGGGCGACACGTTGGTCAGGCCGCCGAAGGGCTCATACATGAGCGCTGTTGCCCGCAGGTGTGTGGGCAGCCATCATGCAAGCCAAGCCCCCGGTGTATGCATGTACAATATCCCGTGGCGCAGCGACCGCTGGTACCGTACGGCATGGCACTGCGGTCACGCATTGCGGCTTACAGTGGACAAGCAGCGCACAGCAGCAGCAGGGAGTCCACCCTGCCAGCGGCTCACCTGGAAGTGAACTCCTGGTCAAGGACGTTTGCCTTCTTGCCTCCAATTGTCTTAACGCCGGGATAGTCATATTCGTCAAAGATCCACCATGCAGTGAGTGGCTGGCCGCTGCGGGCCAAAGGGCAAGATTTGGGACGTGTACAACTTAAGGACGGCGCCCATGCATGTCGGGCTGGTTGCGTGCTGCCCACGTGATACGGAACCAGGAACACAATAACCTGCAGCCGACATATGCCCAGCTGTGCATATCACTCACGATGCAGATTGCGGGCTTGCGAAGTCGTGCAAGGCCGCCAGCTATACCACGCTCTGTGCATGTTGGCTGCGCTGGAAGCCCTCGCCGTGCACCCGCTGGCTACCCATACAGCGGCACTTGTCGTGCGCCCATAGACACGCACTTGATGGCGGTGTGAGATACGATCCCTCCGGTCCATCCCTCCTATGACCCCGCTTCGAGACCTGGCACCCTCTGTCATGTGCCACGCGTACAGTGCCACGGGTCAGACACGTGCCACGTGCCACGTGTCATGTGCCCGCCCGCACGCACGCACCTGATGGTGGTGAGGGATACAGTCACGTCGTCAACGTAGTCGAACTTCAGAGGCGGGCCAGGCACGATGTGGGTCTGCGGACCGGTGCAAGGAGCGAGTCGGGGGCCCGGGTGCAGGAGCGAAGTTTTGGCCGTCTAAGCCACTGGCTGGGCGCAAGGCTTCAGAGGTCGGTGGCCCTTGGCTCGAGGGGGTGCAAAGCGCGCTGATGTCCGCACCACGCCCACTGGTTGAGTTGTGGTTCGTGGGAGATGGATGGGCACTGACAGCGGTTACAGGTGATGCGCAACCGCTCCCACGCCCCTACGCACATCACCCCTACCGACATCGTCACTACGTACTGGGGCGCACTGCACGGCCCGACACCGTGAGGCAATCCAGCTGCCCCATTTATCCGGATGTAGGGCCCGGCCCTACGGTATGGTGCCCAACGGAAAACACATATGCACGGCCGGCCGCCGGTTTCAGATACTCCCAGCCCACGCACCTCCAGCACGCGCTTCAGCGTGCCCTTGTCCGCCAGCAGCTGGTCGGCGGTGAGGCGAAGGTTCTTCAGGAGAGAGCCGAAGGCGCTGCAACAGGAGCAGGGTTTGCAATGTCAGGACGCGGGACATACGTGGTACAGTCAAAGAATATGGAGCAGCTCTGTATGGTACTGCAGGGCGGGGCCCGGGAGGGCCAAACGTTCCGTGTTGCAGATAGGGCAAGCAGGGGATGAGAACGAAAGGATCAGTCACAAGGGCGGAGCCAGGGGAGACCGGTCTCTCCTGGGCGCAGCAGAGGCCTCAAAACCCGGCACCAGTGGTGCAGGTGCGTGCGTGTGCAAATGTACGCCTGCAGGGAAGGGGCCACGGCCGACCGCTTGCTTGTCACTTAGGCAGGTCATGCATGTGTGAAGCGCCCAACCCCTGCATAGGAGCTAAGAGCCGGACTCACGCGTCAGTGGGAGCGAAGATGGTGCCAGTGAAAGGAGTCTCGCCGGTGGCCACCGAGGCGTAGGTGCCCTCGGCCAAGACGGCTTGCACGAAGGTGGACATCCCGCGTTGGGGGCCGGTCACGTCCAGCACCGTGTGGAGGACGGGCAGCAGCGCCCTGTCCACCACGTGCACCACGGACCTGGGGTGCACACAGGCACGTACAGCGTGTTAACACACAGCTGGAGGCATACACATGGAGGCAGCAGTGCGCTGTTCACCACGTGCACCACGGACCTGGGGGTTGCGTGCCAATGATGTTACACAGTACCAGGACACAGGTTGGTACACCGCCGGAAGAACGCAACCAATACGTCAACCACGCGCGCCATGGATACCCTGAGCCAGCTGTGCACACGATGTGGAATCAACGAACGCAAGGCGATGCCAGGCCAGGTGAGGCCCCGTGTGGGCTATGCGTGGCGATGGGACTACAACTACTCTAGGAAGGGTGCCACGAGCTGCTCGTCCACGTGCCATGCCCGCACGAATGACAACCCCAAATGTTCACTGCCATCTCCTGCTTACTCCTGCACAACTCGCTACGCACCTGGGGCCGAGGCCAACGGGGATGTCCGCCTCCTGCAAATAACAGGGCCAACCACGTGCATGGTCAGTCAGGGACAGGGGGGCGGCGCCGTTGACAGGGGCGGCGCTATCAGAACACTACGCCATGTGCGCAACGGCAGCTTGCTCTCTGTCTGCTCCTGCTACTTGCTATGACGAATTATGCACCGTCCCAGCCTAAATCACTGACAGGCACGTGCCCTTACGCGGCTCTGCAGTCAGTGGACGTATGGCATTCACGCCGTGTCGCCTTCCCCAGATGCGTAAGGGCCTTACGTGGCCACTGGTGCACTCCTGGCATGCTAAAAGCGAGCCGCTCCTTACTTACCACAACAGAAGTGTTCATGTATTTGGTCCAGAAGGTAACGCCGCTGCTCGTGGCATGGGCGTTGACGATGTCCCAGCTGCACGCGAAGCAACCAAACAAGTATCCTGGACCAGTCTAGATCAAAGGCCGCCAAACATGTACGCAACTAGCGCCTCCTTGCTTTGCAAGGCCACAGCCCGCCTCCTGACCTGGTTTATTTGCCTGCACCTGTATCAGGCTTGTTCTGCTTGCATCACACACCGCATCCGCTACACGTCGCAAGCTGCCCGAGCCGGAACATCAAGGCGGTTTCCGGACACTGTTGTGCCATGCGTGCATGGGATGGGTGCTGACTGTTCTTTCCAGCACGGAGAAGCGGACATGCGCCCCGCTGCTGCAACCACGGCGACACGGCGACTACAAACGGTGGAACGGTGCAACGGTGGGCGCTGCGTGGTAGGTGGATGGACTTACTCATAGGTCGCCAACTCGGTGAGCTCATCAGTGGGTATGTCGCTGGACAGGTACCGCGCCTCCAGCACGTGGCCGTACACCACCGTCAGTGCCAGCCTCCGGTCGTCCAGCAGCTGGGAGGGCTCCATGTCGAGGTACTCGAACGTGCGGGCGAAGGCCGCATCTGCACGCATAGGGCACATACCGGTACGGTTCTGCACGACACATGGTAGCGCACGCACGTGGCACGTACGGACATGGAACGAACTGCGGCACAACAACCATGTGCGCGCCGCCCCAGCAGCTCCGTCCATGCATGCATGCCGCCTGGCCCCTGTAATCGCTAGGTGACAACGCCCCCAACGGCGCAGCAGCACAGCTAGGAGAGGGCAGGTGGTTTGGCATCTCCAAAAAGGCCCTTGGGAGATGCACGCATACGCAGACCTTCCCACCCGTCGCAAGAAGGTCAGGGTCTGGGTTTGTGTGTGCCCCTCTCCAAGCCGAGCCAGTGACCATGCGTTGCATGCATGAATGCTTACTTTGTTTTACTGCGTAGCTGCACGGCTAGGGGAGCGACTAGGGGAATCGCACCTGACGGGGCGAGTAGCGTGAACCTCGGATAGGTGTCGCCCAGAGTCTCGGCCATACCCGTCACATCCACCAGGGTGGCCAGGAACGATAGCTCCGGGTTGCTGGTCACAGCCTGTGGGATAGAGGGTGTCATGCGCCAGGGGCCCGGTCACATTCACAGCGCGCCAAGTCGCTCGCTGCCTGCGTTGCTTTACTGGTTCACAAGATAACCGCATAACTGCACAATGACCGCATTGCGAAAGTCCAATCGCATCTGTACAGGTGCGGGTTGTCGGTTGAACCTCGTACAGGTGAGACGCCAGGGTGTTGGCATGGCGGGGCTGCACGGTGGGCGCCAGCCGCACAGCGACCCACAAGCTGCCGTACGTGGTGCAGCTACGTAATGCGGGCCAAACGCACAGTGACCCACGCGTGCGGCATGAGTGCAGACGGACATGTATGTCTCAGGCCGTGTACCAGGCCGCCACCCCCAGGCCACCACCCCCCGGCATCGCACACCCACCTGCAGCAGTGTGGTGTAGAAGGGCAGCAGCACGGCGTCCACCACGTGCACAACGCCCGCACCAGCCGCCACGTCAGCGGCAACCACGGTGGCGGTGGAGCCGCGGGCAGTCACAGTGACGGCCGTGCCGTTGCGCTGGACCGTCAGAGGGCCCACGCCGGGGCCACTGAGGGGCACGGGCACGGTCAGGGGAGCCAGTGTCCTTGCCGGGTGATTGAAAGGATAAGCTGGTACTGGTACTGGCACGTGGGTGCCAAGCAAGCTAAACAGTGATATGTGAACGTGCACGTGTACGTGTCTGTGTAGAGAGCAGAACAGCAACCAGCAAGCCTGCATCGCAACCGACTCATAGTAGCCATGCAGCACACCTTGACCGTACCCTGACACTGTGTCACATACTCTGCCCATTCCCAGCAACAGCACGATGAAACCCCTGCTGCTGAAACCGGATTACCGGTAGGGTCTCCACTGGTAATGCAGAAAGCGGATTTCCAAGGGATGTGGGCCAGCTGCACCAACAGCGGACGTCGACTTGGGGATGCCTCGATGCTGCAGGGGCTCACATCACGCGGCAACTCACGCGACGGTGGTGACTGCGGTTGGTGCCGTAGGCACGTCGGCGGACTCCACCACGTTGGGGAGCGCGTGGTACAGCACCAGTGACTGGAGGGTCTCTCGCGACTGAGACAGCAGCATCTCGACACTGACCTGCAGCGCCTCCAGTGCCGCGTCAAAAGCCTGCATGCGTAGGACAAGGTGCGTGGGTGTGGGGCGTTAGGGGAACAGGTTGGGGCCTCACGGCCGCTCAGCGCTCACAGAAAGGGCAGCACACACCTTTAACCTTATAATCCTTGCTACAGGAAAAGGGGCAGCACACTGGAAAGGTGCGCCGCTGCGTTTGCAAGGGCCTGTATTGCGCGCTGGTGCAGCATGGCACCGTGGGAGGCAGGGGCGCGCAGTGCAGGAGGTGGAAGGCAGTGCAGGCCATAGCACCGTGGCGCGCACCAGAAAGCAATGCAGGGCTGGGCGCAGCATCCCTCGGGGGCCGCTTGCTGGCATGCCCCAGCGGACCAGTCGCATACCATACCCCGGCAGAACGAACTCACAGCGTTGGTGGGCGCAAACACGGTGTAGGCCGCTGTGGGGTCAGAGAGAGCATCGGTGAGGCCAGCAGCGTCGATGGCGGCCTTTAGGGTGGCCAGGGCGCCGTTGGTGCTGACAGCTTCGTAGAAGCTCGATGCCGACTGGGCCCTGGCCGCAGGCGCCGCGGCGAACAACAGCGCGCCTGCGCGGCGGGAGAGCGGGCATCCAGCAAGGCCAGGGTCAAAAGCTGCGCGGCCACACGCTAGGGCAAGTACCATGTAGAAGCGTTCAACTATTTCTTGCTTGTACTATGTACTGGCCCCGCGCGCTCCTTCCCGGAGAAGTGGTGATATTACACGGTGGTAGAAGGAGAATTCCACTCGACCCGCGATATGAACGATGGCTAACCATGCCGATGCTCTCATGTTTCTTGCCATTCAGCGGCGCAGGCAACAACTTGCCGGCGCAGAGGATGAGGTGCGCCAGGTTCTGGGTGCCATGGCGTCTCCGGCTCCCCAAGCAAGTGCCTGCCATTGTTAGGAATGGCGCCGCTCCGGCTCAGACACTAAGGTGCGGAGTGTACACGAAAGGCGTCATGTGCCCTTTGTATACTGCAGGCCAAAGAGTGTGGGATGGGGAAGGGGGCGGGCGCACCTCATCCAATGCAGCTCGACAATTGGTGCGAGTTCAAGGCCTGAGACCGGTCATTACGCAGTGTAACCCTTACAAATATTGCATTGGTGTATACGGCTAACTAGGCTAAGCACACAGCATCGCCAGCTTGGGGTACCTCGCGAAAGTCCGCAAAAACGATTTTTTGCACTCGCCCATACCAAGCCGAGCCCCTGCTTAAATTTATAGATCAAATTACATACAATTCTTTTAGGCCAGGCGCCACACATGAAGCCCAACCGCTCGCGTGTGACTAACCAAACAGCGGGCAATTAGGGAGCTCCCCTGGCGCCTGGGCGCGCAGGTAAAGCTCTGCGGGTGCAGGAGGCCCCACTCAGACTCACGGCACCCCAGCGTTGCCCGTACTCTCCAGAAAGACCCGTCCGCAGGGCATGTGGCCGATGATGACAAACGCCTTTGCCCCTTCCTTCCCCAGGTTTTATGGCATACTGCGCAGGGGAGATGTCCCCATCTGTAGGCCTGGTGTAGGCCTTACGCGCCTGCTGCATGGCTTGGAATTTCGTGTTCTGTGGAGAGCGGGGAGGAGCCGCTCGCGCAATCCTTTAACCCCCCTCCAATTGCGTACAAGCAGACAGAAAAGGACAGGCCAGTAGCTTGAACACAAGACCTACCATCCACGCACTAGCTTTTCATCCCCGCGCGCCCCTACCTACCTGAACGAGCGGAGCACCCCTGCTGGTTGGGGCGTGGCGCCAAGTGAAGGCCTATCTTTCCTTCGATGGATGGGATGCGTGCCCCCACGCGCGGTGCGTGTAGGTTGAGTTGTTTTTTTTCTGCCGTGTGGAAAGGTGTACAGGTAACGAGCGAGGGTTAGGTGGCGCTGTGTGCGCGCGGATGCTGTGATGCATGAGCCAATACTCGATCACCGAGTTGGTGAGAGCGTGTATCGGTATTGGCAGGCGCTGACCCGCTCGGTGAACCTTGCTTGCTGCTTTTCTGGTTGCGCCTGGTATGGTGCAGGGCAGCCAACGGAGGCCAAGATGGTGCCCGCCCCTCAGGTCTTTGGTGTGCATGGACTCTGCGTGGTTCACCCTGGCCCCTCGCGTAACGCTACTATTTGATGTGCCCCGGAATGGTGCGTGCAGCGCAAAGCATGGTCAGGCTGGCGCAAGTTGCACGGCTACCACGCACAGCTCTGCTGGCGCTGGGCACGGGGTGATGTACCAGCAGGCTGTAGTCGTGTGCCGTACTTGCCCAATATAGCGACGAACAGGAAGGGCTGTCGTCCGTACGGGGAAGCCAAGGCCAGGGGAGGTTTCCAGTCCTTGGATTGCTGGGACTATGCGCGAACGGCAGCGTTGGCCAAGACTTGGGGCCAAAGGCCGCTGGTCCTGCTGGGGGAGCAGCAGGCAGGGGAGTTTCTGTGCTGCGTACCCACAGGCCCCCTGTTTCCGTACCCACCATCTCCTTGCCCCACAGGCAAGACCTGTCCAACCCCAACAGTTCTGCTGTGCAATGCACACTGTCCGAGGATTACACCGACTGTACTGTGGACTAAACTGTAAAAGCGAAACTCTCAATGACTGGCTGCACAGCGGCTGCACGGGCCCCCTTAGCTTGCTCCTTTTCCTGAGTGTTACTTCGATATGCACGTTACAGTCGTTGTACATTAGGGCCTCGCCTGGCCAGTCCCGAAAGCGCTCCATGGGCGAGCCTCTACCGCAAATGGTTGTGCTGGTAAAGGTGCGACCATACATGACAAGTTACATGATGCTATTGGTTGGGCCGCTACTACCTTTTCTTTCTTCTGTAACCACCTCCGCTTCGCAACCTAACTTCACCATGTTTTGCGTGCCAACGAACCGCACATGAGCCAAGCCTTCCGGCATGCATACGAATTGAACATATCTCCTAATGTACAAGAGCCTCTCCACGAACAGCGCTCCAGAGCGCTACACCCTGCCCCTGCTCCACACCTTGTCCTCGCGCCCCAGGGGCTGCCCGGCAGCGGCAAGTCCACCCTGGCTCAGGAGCTGGCACGGCGCCTCCGCTGGCCCCTCGTAGACAAGGATGATGTGCGGGACGTGCTACAGGCGCACAGTGCGGCTACTGCCGCTGCTACAGCTCTTGCTGCTGGCACACCAGCGGGCCCAACACCCGGCGTCGTTGACTGGAACGCGTTGTCGTACGACGTCATGTTCAGCGTGGCAGCTCGCCAGCTGGGCCTGGGGCTGTCCATAGTGCTGGACTGCCCCTTTGCGCGGAGGCAGCTGTACGACAGGGCTTGCGAGGTGGCAGCGCAGGTGAGGCGTCGTCAACACATGCTGCCGTGCAAACAACACTCAAGCGATTGCGGGGCAGCAGGGCGTACCGGTATATTTCCCTGGGCTATGCAGTTGTCACTCCTGCACGTACAGCACACCAGCGGTGCCGTGGTGCTAGCGGTGCTGGCCTGATCCCGCTTGTTAGCGGCCCGCATACCACACGCTTTCGTTTAGACTGGCCAGTATACCACACGCCAAGGCTTCCTACCCCAAACCCTACATGTCTCACGTCCTGCTGGCCGACCCAGCTGCATGCGGTGTGGTGCTGACGGTGTACTTTCTCTGTGTGTGTGCAGCACGGCGGCGTGGCGGTGCCGGTAGTGGTGGTTGACGTGGCGTGCAGTGATGAGGCGGTGTGGCGGCGGCGGCTGGAGGCACGTGGGCGGGAGGACGAGGGCACGTGCCGGAACCACAAGCCGGGCAGCTGGGGGCAGCTGCAGGAGCTGCTGGGCAGGTGCGGTCTGCAAGAGCGGATGGACAGCATGGGGCGTTGGGTTGTAAGGAACGGGGGATCTGGAGCAGCTGTTTGGAGTTGCGTGAGATTGGGTACGGCGTATGCAGGCATGAGAAATACAGTGAGCGGCCGTGTGGATCTGCTGAAGGGTATGGCACAAAGTTCAGCATGGAACGAAGCGCAGTACCTAAGGGCCCATGCCGTAGTGGCATTGCATGTTGCAGTCCTTATGAGGAGGGCATCGTAAAGACATGACCCTCCTCCCCTCCCCTGGTCGCCCGGCAGGTACGGCGGCTGCTGGCGCTGGGACGCTGACGGCAGCACGCACGTGCCGTACAGGCTGGGCGTGTGTACGGCAACGGGATGCGTGGAGGACGTGGTGGAGCAGGTGGTGCGCTTCCTGCAGGTGCGTGGCAGGCAGCAATGCTGCAGTGCGGGAAGGATTGCAGCAGTAGTGCTGCAATGCTGCATCTATGCTTGGCACCTCGTGCCGTTGGGCACGAATTACGAGCATGTCAGATCCATGTGAGGTCGGTGGTATGGCTTTGCCGGTGCTTGCGATGAGGCGCGCGCTGCTACTGCAGCGCGGAATGAGCTGGGTGACACAATGCTGCGATGTCCTCCTTGCATGGACCGCAGGGGGTGGCGGCGAGCGAGCGCAAGATCGGTGTAACACAGCAGCTACGCGACTGCTAACCACCGGTTGCTTGGATGCCAAAGACCGACCCGCGCGGGCGTCGCGGACGGACCTGTGCAAGTCCTGCAAGCCTACCTTAAGCAGGCGAGTAGGGGCAGGTGGTAATGTGTCTGCCTCCGGCAGTATACGGTACATGTGCGCACACAGACGCCAAGCAGCATGCCTGTCTTGTACTGCTGCACTGGTAGCCATTTGTCCTGCGCGCTGCCACCCAGTGCACCATGCACCCTGCACCCACACGTACCAGCTCGCCTGCACAGCACACGTGCCCTGCCCTCAACAGCCGCCGCAACCGCTGTGGCGGGGCACGTACATTGATGGGAAGGGTACTCACGGTTGGCTCACAGTCGTTAGCCGGTTACCGTTTTTCTTCCGCGACGACACCGCAAGCACTCCGTCTCAAGTTACTCCGGTACCTCGCCGTCACCACCGCCCCTCCCTACGCTTCTGCCTTGCCCCGTATTTCCTTGCCAGCGCTTACGGTAACAACTCACGCGTCTCCAGGGGACCTTGCCACTTGGTTTCCCGGCCCAATACTAGTATACTTACGTTACCGGTACGTATGTGCCTCTCTCACCCCCATTCCTGTCCCCCGTTCCAGGCCACCGCAAGGACTACGCCTTCATCGACGCCGACATCTCCTCCAAGCTGGGCCTGCAGCGCGACGGGCTGTACCTGTACCGCCACGTGCTGCCGCCGCTGGTGCGCAACATGGCATTCGTGGGCGCGGAGGTGAGCGGCGGGTGGGCGGTGATTGGCTGGGCATGCGCGTATGCTAGGTACGCGGAAGCTTGGACCGCGTGCTTACCCATCTTGTTGGGAGCTCGGCCCACCAGGAAGCCGCTCGACAGTTACGTGGCTAATAAATCGTTCTGAATCCTTGTGTTGGCCGACGTCATGTGGCCCTCTCGCGCCCTCTCCACACACAGACATGGGCCTGTCCCCCCGCCGCAAGTCCACACCCTGGCGCGAGTGCTTCGAGGCGTACACCGCCGCCGACTACCGGGAGGCCGTACAGCAGCTGCGCGTCACGCCGCTCACTGACGCCAGCCGCCAGGACGACCCCAGCCAGCTGCCGTACGGCGTCGCCGCCGACAGCCTCGGGCCGCTACACGCCGCCGGCGGCGGCAGCGGGCTACGGCAGCGCAGCGGCGCCACCAGCAGCCCTGCGAGACACAGCGTCGACGACGACGCCTTCGTCGCTGGCGGCGCCGTCGGTCGCATGACCCCAACGCGGATCCGCATTTCGGCCGCTGCAGCGGCGGTGGTTGCGCCGGAAGTGTACGACATGGGGAATGGGGAGATGTCGGTTGGGTTCGGCCTGACGCCCGAGTACGGCCGCAGCTGCAGACACGCAAGGCACCTGACGTTGCTGGACGGCACGGGTGGTGGCAGCGGCGGGCGGGTGTCGAGGCGCATCTCGCTGGGGCTGGTGGGGGAGGAGGGCGTGCGGCCCAGCAGGTGGGTGCCGGCGCGGGCTTAGCACTTATTTAACCTTCATATTGTTCCGTTGCTACGGTACTCCCTCTCCCTGCCCGGTGTCCACTTGCTTTCTGTGCAAAGCCCAGAAGTACGCACTTGCTGATCAGGTGCCCTTGGTCGTCCCCAGGGCTTCCGCGTCAAGCTCGGGCGCGGCAATCCACGGCCACCCCCACGCGACGACCGATTCGGGTGCATTTGGCGGTGGCAGGCTCAGCGGCTCCGCGGCCGGCCTGGGGCAGCGAGCGCTGGCAGCGGCGGCGGCGTTCGTGGGCCGCAGCAGTCGCAGCAGCAGCAAGCCGGGCGGCGAAAGCAGCAGCAGTGGCGCGCGGGCGGGGCAGCAGGCTCACCCCGTGCATGCCCACCGTGCGCCTCCCGGGGCGATGAGGGCGCACCGCAGCCTAGACGGCAGCAGTGTGTGAGTCCTGGGGATGTGTGCTGTTGTTTGCTTATCGCGAAGTTGCCCCCGTGTCGAGGCTTGCAAGTGCTGCTGAGCCTGGCCCCCAGGCTGCGGCTGCTGCATGCAGCGGCCCTCACACCGTCCATTGTACAGCTGTACGCTGCCTCCGCCATGGACCGCGAGTCCCTCCGTGTGCCGCGCTTCCTAACCACAG
>VFQN01005214.1_pt1 | contig 16156 bp, 15 predicted proteins | sample 3512371 | NCBI WGS metagenome assembly VFQN01 (sample SAMN10412370, study PRJNA504923) | tailings metagenome | isolation source: Replicate 2 from Balatoc abandoned mine | place: Philippines: Itogon, Benguet | collected 2017-08-28 | reverse complement strand
AGGGTCCCCGGTGCATTGCATTGGTGGGCCCCTTCCAGAGCGGAAAGACCACGCTTCTCGAGGCGATACTTGCGCGCACCGGCGCGATCCAGCGTCAGGGCAGCGTCGAGGCCGGCACATCGGTTGGCGATAATTCCAAGGAAGCGCGCCATCACGCGATGAGCGTCGAATTGTCGGTCGCGACAACGACTTTCATGGACGACAGCTATACTTTTATCGATTGCCCCGGTTCGATCGAATTCATTCACGACATGCGCGCGGCGCTTCCCGCGGTGGATGCGGCGGTGGTGGTCTGCGAGGCGGATGAGAAGAAAATCCCCCAATTGCAACTCGTGCTGCGCGAACTCGAAGACCAGCGCATTCCTCACTTTCTGTTTCTCAACAAGATCGACAAGGCCGACAAGAGGCTGCGTGAAACGCTGCAGATGCTGCAGCCCGCATCCCGCGTGCCGCTTTTGTTGCGGCAGATTCCGATCTGGCGGAACGACATCATCACGGGTTTCGTCGATCTCGCGCTGGAACGCGCGCATGTCTACAAGGAGCATACCGCCTCCGAAGTGATCGAACTGAAAGGCGAGGATCTCGAACGCGAGAAGACCGCGCGCTTCACCATGCTGGAGACGCTCGCCGATCACGACGACGAATTGATGGAGCAGTTGCTAGAGGATATTCCGCCGCCGCGCGACAAGGTGTTCGACGATCTCGCCAAGGAATTGCGAGATGGGCAGGTCTGTCCGGTGCTCATCGGCGTCGCGACACGCACCAACGGCGTGCTGCGGCTCCTGAAAGCGCTGCGGCACGAGGCGCCGAACGTGGAAACGACTGCCAGACGGCTCGGCGTGAAGCCACACGGCAGCGAAGCCGTCGCCTATGTGCTCAAGTCGATCAACACCGCGCATGGCGGCAAGATGTCGGTGGCTCGCGTGCTGGCGGGACAGATCGGTGACGGGACCACACTGAATTCGCAGGACCGCGAGGCAGGCCGCGTGTCCGGCGTCTTCAAGATGATGGGCCAGGCCTTCGAGAAGCGCGGACCTGCGCAGGCCGGTGAGACGGTTGCGCTCGGCAAGCTCGACGGCGCGAAAACCGGCGGCACGCTCGCGTCCGGCAAGGAGAGCCCGGCGCGTCTCGCGGACATTGCGCCGTATCCGCCGGTGCTCGCGATCTCGATCGCCGCGAAGGAGCGCAAGGACGACGTAAAACTGGGTCAGGCGCTGAACAAGCTGGTCGAGGAGGATCCGTCGATCACCATCGTGCACAACCCCGATACCCACGAGGTGATCCTGTGGGGGCAGGGCGAAATGCATCTGCGCGTGATCACCGAGCGGCTGACCGATCGCTTTGGCATCGCGATCGAGAAGCGGCAGCCGAGCGTCGGCTATCGCGAGACGATCAAGAAAACCGTGCAGCAGCGCGGCCGCCACAAGAAACAGTCCGGAGGACACGGGCAGTTCGGCGACGTCGTGCTGGATGTGAAGCCGCTGCCGCGTGGTACGGGCTTCCAGTTCCAGGAAACCATCACCGGCGGCGTGGTGCCGCGCAATTACATTCCGTCGGTGGAGGAGGGCGTGATCGATGGGCTGAAGCAGGGGCCGCTCGGCTTTCCGGTGGTCGATGTCTCGGTCACGCTGATCGATGGCTCATATCACAGCGTCGATTCATCGGATCAGGCATTCCGCACCGCAGGTCGCATCGGCGTGGTCGAGGCGCTGCCGCAATGCCATCCGGTGCTTCTCGAGCCGATCCACTCGGTCGCGATCGTGTGTCCGAACGAGGCGACTGCGAAGATCAACGCCATCCTGTCGGGACGGCGCGGTCAGATACTCGGGTTCGATACCCGGGAGGGATGGCCGGGCTGGGACACCGTCAAGGCCTTGATGCCGGAGACGGAGATCGGCGACCTCATCGTGGAAATCAGGTCCGCCACCGCTGGAGTCGGTACTTTCAGCTTCCAGTTCGACCATATGGCGGAACTAACCGGCCGAACCGCGGATCAGGTCGTCGCGGCCAGACGGGCGGCGGAATAACAAGAAAATTCCTCCCCCGCTCGGGCGGGGGAGGGCCAGCGCTCTGCGCATTCAGCGCAGGTCATTACTACGCACCCAGCGAAGGATAATCCGTGTAGCCCTTCTCCTCACCGGAATAGAACGTCGCCTGATCCGGGGCATTCAGCTTGGCCTTGCGATCGAAGCGATGCGGCAAGTCAGGATTAGCGAGGAATGGCACGCCATAGGCCACCAGGTCGGCTTCGCCGCTGGCGATCGCGGCGTTACCGCTTGCTTCGTCGTAGCCGCCATTCACGATCAACGTACCCTTGAACTGGGTGCGCAGATGCGGCGCGAGATGGTTCGCTCCGCTCGGCGGATCGAAGGTGTGCAGATACACAATACCGAGATCGCTGAGGCGTCGCGCGAGATGTGAGAAGGTCTCGCGCGGGTTGGAATCCGACATCGAATTGTAGGCGCCGTTCGGCGAGATGCGATAGCCGACACGATCCTTGCCGAACACATCGATCACGGCCTGCGTGACCTCGAGCGGCAACCGCACGCGGTTCTCGATAGATCCGCCATAGGCGTCGGTGCGCTGGTTCGAGCCATCACGCGTGAACTGATCGAGAAGATAACCGTTCGCGCCATGGATCTCGACGCCATCGAAACCGGCCGCCTTTGCATTTTCGGCGCCCTTGCGGAATTGTTCGACGATGCCCGGAATCTCCGAGAGTTCGAGCGCGCGCGGCGTCACCATCTTTTTCGGCCCTTCGAACGTGAAGACCTCGCCGTCCGGCGCGATTGCGGACGGTGCGACCGGCAGCGAGCCGCCTTGCAGGTCCGGATGCGAAATGCGTCCGACATGCCAGAGCTGAAGGAACATCTTGCCGCCTTCACGCGCGACCGCAGCGGTGATCTTGCGCCATGCGGCGATCTGTTCGGGCGAGTGGATACCGGGCGTGCGGATATAGCCCTGGCCCTGCTGGCTCACTTGCGAGCCCTCGGAAATGATCAGGCCGGCGCTGGCGCGCTGGCGGTAATAGGTCTCGGCAAGCGGGTTCGGCACGTTGCCGTCGATGGCGCGGCTGCGCGTCATCGGCGCCATGACGATACGGTTGGAAAGATGCAGCGGTCCGAGCTGGTATGGTTCGAACAGCGGTTCGGCAGCGGGCGCCTTTGCGGCAGCGGAGGTCGGGCTCATGGTCAGGGTCCAGGTGGGATGAGACGAGTTTGGGTGGGGGGTGAGGAGCAGCGCCGGACGGCATTCGGAGGGGACGAAACGATGCCATCCGGCGCTGAGCGTGGCGGGAGGGTGCGCCACGTCAAAGAGATCGGGCCTCAGCAGGCCAGCAGCGGGCAGGGAGCCCGCTCGGTCTGCACGGCGTCCAGCGTCTCGGCGATGCCGGACAACTCGTTTTCGAGGGCAGCGGGATCGACCCCGTCGGCTTTCATGACCATGCGCACCAGCGGATCGGTCAGAATCTCCGGAAAGGTCAGGGAGCGGATACGTGCCGCCCTTTCGGCTGCGTTGTAATTGCCGTAGATGGGGAAATGCATTTGCGTGGCTCCGGTCGGGACTTTCAGGCTGGCCGGTACCACTTGACTATGGTACTGACCGGTAACACCTGCTAGTTACTGACCGGTAACACCCCTGTCAAGGGGTCCGGAACCACAAAAGCCGATTGGCTGGCCATGACCGCATTGAAAATCGAGACCGCCGAAAAACTGCCGCCCCGCGATCGCATCATCGCCGCGGCGCGTGATCTGTTTTACCGTCACGGCATTCGAGCCGTTGGGGTGGACGCGATTGCCGAAGCCGCGGGCACCAACAAGATGACGCTTTACCGCCATTTCGAGTCGAAGGACGCGTTGGTGGCGGAATATCTGCGCGGGCTTGCCATCGAGAAGCGGGGCGTATGGTCGGATTTCGAGGCCGCGCATCCTGACGATCCGCGTGCTCAGCTCGAGGCCTGGCTGGTTGAAGCCGCGCGCAATGTCAGCGATCCGACATCCCGCGGCTGTGCGCTTGCCAATGCGGCGGTGGAACTCCCCGAGAAGGAACATCCGGCGCGCTGCGTGATCGAGCAATGCAAACAGGATTCGCGCGAAAAGCTGGTTGCCCTGTGCAGGCGCGCCGGCGTCACGCAGCCGGAACTGCTTGCTGATCAGCTTTTCATGCTGTTCGAGGGCGCGCTCGTCTGCACCCAGTCCACTGGACACGCCGGACCGGCCTGCAACTTTATCGAGGCCGGCCGCGCGATCGTTGCCGCGCACCTGCGCTGACTTTGAGCGCGCAGTAATCGAACCCGGCTGAGCGCAGGTTCCTCACGCGTTATTCGGCCGCGCGGAGCGCGTTGTTACACGCCACCTTATCATTTTGCTTTCGCGGATGCGTGATTTGCGGCGCTCGGCCGGCCTGCGTATGTGAGGATAACACTTACCGTCTGGAGAGACGACATGAACATCATTCGCCGCCGCGGCTGGAACGTTCCCGAGAGCCAGGTCACGCCGGAACGCTATTTCCTGAGCCGGCGTGCGCTGATTGCCGGCGGCGTCGGCGCGCTGACGCTCGGCGGGTACGCCGCCGCTCAACGCGTATCGGATGTTCCCAATCTCCCCGATCCGACCGCCGATCTCTATCCGGCCAAGACCAACACAACCTATCCGGTCGATCGCGCGCTGACCGAGGAGAAGACGGTCACCACCTACAATAATTTCTACGAGTTCGGCGGCGACAAATACATTTCGGCCCGCGCGCAGGCGCTCAAGATCAGGCCGTGGACGATCAAGATCGACGGCATGGTCGAGAAGCCATTCGAGATCGGCATCGATGATCTGATCCGGAAGATGCCGCTCGAAGAGCGCGTGTATCGTCTGCGCTGCGTCGAGGCCTGGAGCATGACAATTCCGTGGACCGGCTTTCCGGTGGCCAAGCTGGTCGCTCTCGCCAAACCTCTGTCGTCGGCGAAGTACCTGCAGATGGAAACGTTCAAGGATCCGTCGATGGCCCCCGGCCAGCGTCAGACCTGGTATCCCTGGCCCTATACGGAAGGCCTGACGATTGCGGAAGCGAACAACGATCTCGCGTTCCTCGTCACCGGTGTCTACGGAAAACCGGCGCCGCGTCAGAACGGTGCACCGTTGCGCCTGGCGGTGCCATGGAAATACGGCTTCAAGTCAGTGAAGTCGATCGTGCGCTTTCACTTCACCGACAAGCGGCCGAAGGGCTATTGGGAGCATCTTCAGGCGGCAGAATACGGCTTCTGGGCCAACGTCAATCCGAAGGTCGATCATCCGCGCTGGAGTCAGGCGACCGAAGAGGTAATTGGCGCGGGCGGCAAGCGCGTGCCGACGCTTCTGTTCAACGGCTATGGCGAATGGGTCGCCGATCTCTACAAGGGGCTCGAGAACGAGCGCCTCTACGCGTGATCTCGTTCGGCCTCATCCCGAGTATCGCCAAGGCACGTCTAGAGGGATGGGGCCGTTCTCGCCCTTCGAGACCGGCACCATAGCGCGGTGATGACGCGCGTGAACGCGCTTAAGGCGTCATCCTCAGGGTGAGGACGCTTCGAAATCGTGCCAGCGCGGCTACGGGGCGACCGCGATCGCCGAAATCTCCACCTTCACGTCACGCGGCAGACGCGCCACTTCGACCGTCGCACGCGCCGGCGGGTTCGACTTGAAGAACGTGGCGTAGACGGCGTTCATTTTCCCGAACTCGTTCAAGTCCTTCAGGAACACGCTCGTGGATACGATGTGCTCCATGCCGAGCCCTTCCGCGGCAAGGACAGCCTGCAGGTTCTCCAGCACCAACTTGGTCTCTTCCTCGATGGTCCCTTTTTTCAATTCCTTGGTTTTCGGATCGATCGCGATCTGGCCCGCGAGATAGATCGTCTTGCCGGCGCGGATCGCCTGCGAATAGGGCCCGATGGCTTCTGGCGCATTCGGCGTCGAGATGACCTTGCGGTCCTGTGCCAGTGCGTGACCGGCGAGCGAGACGAAAAGAGAAGCGAGCAAGACCTTGCGCATGGTGCCGACCCCTTTTGCTGTTCCTTCGACAATTACAGGCGCCTGCCGCAAAACTTGCAAGAGATCGGATACGGGAAGCGGAGGCCAAAAGGCCGCAGGCGTTACGCTTCCACCGCGTAACGCTTCACCGCGTCCTCATCCCATTCGACCCCTGCGCCGGGCGCGTCGGGTATCTCAAGTATACCGTCCTTCACCCGATAGGGCTGCTGCAGGATCGGGTCGGCCCAGTCCTGCCATTCCAGCCAATGAGCTGTCTCCGTCACGCGCAACACGTGCGCGGAAAATTCCGGATAGAGATGGGTCGAGACCGGAATGCCCGCAGCCCCTGCAATCGCAGAAGCGCGCAGCCAGCCGGTGACGCCGCCGATCCGCATCAGGTCAGGCATCACGAAATCGCAGGCTTTCGCGGCAAGCGCATCGGCAAGATCGCGCGGTCCGTAGAAATTCTCGCCGAGCTGGATCGGAGTCCTTAGTTGCGCCGCAAGTTTTGAGGCGCCAGCAAAATTATCATAGAGGATTGGCTCTTCGATCCAGGCGAGGCCAAGATCGTCGATCGCCGGACAGCGGGAGAGTGCTTCCGCCAAGTCGAGTCCCTGGTTGAAATCCGCCATAAGCTCGATGTCGCCGCCGACCGCTTTGCGGATCGCTTCGATCGCCGCGATATCGTCGCGCAGGCGCGTGCGTCCGAGCCGGAGCTTCAAGCCTCGGAAGCCGCCCTGATCGCGCAACTCCGGCGCCTCCGCGCCAACCTTCGCCGGCTCCGCGAGCCATAGTCCGTTGCTGTTATACGCCTTCACGCCGCTGACGCTGCCGCCAAGCAGAACGCAGAGCGGCACGTTCGCCGCTTTCGCCAGCGCATCCCATGCCGCCATGTCGAGCGCCGACACCGCGACCATCGATAGACCGGAATAGCCCATCAGATGTAGCGACTTGCGCGCCTTCGTATAAAGGTCGGCGGGGGTCACCGGTTGGCCCTTGAACAGGATGCCGAAGTCGCGGATGACCGGCAGCAGATACTTGATCGCGCTTGCATTGTAGGGGCCGATATAGCTGCGGCCGCTGATGCCTTCTTCAGTCTCGAGGTCGACCAGAATCAGCGGCCAGTCGGAAATCGTCATGATGCGCGCCACGATCGGCCGCTTCAGCTTCAGCACGACCGCACGTGCGCGGATATTGCGGAAGGTCAGGGCACGCGGTTGCATCGGAACCTCCTGCGTTGACCGAAACCGAGCGTGTCAACGCGCCGGTCTCGTGTAAACTCACTCCCCGGTATACTTATCGGGAGCGCATGGCATGCGCCGGAAAACCGAAGCCACCCGGCAGCGGATCATCGACGCCGCATATGAATGTTTCTGGAGGGCCGGCTACACACGAACCTCGCTCGATACGATCGTCGAACGCGCGGGCCTCACCAAGCGCACGTTCTACGGATATTTCCGCAGCAAGGACGATCTGCTTGCGGCGGTGATGTCGCATCACAATGCGCTCGCCGGAGACCGGTTGAGACACATCGGCGATCGGCTGCCGCAGGATCGCAACGGCCTGATTGAATCGTTCTTCGGTCAGCTGGCCGGTTGGGCGAGTTCAACGCCGCGCTGGTCGGGTTCGGGCTTTACGCGCCTGGTGATCGAGCTTGCCGATCTGCCAGGTCATCCGGCGCGAGCGCTGGCGCGCCGCGTCAAAGGCAAGACCGAAGATTTCCTCGCGGACAAGCTCAGCAAGGCTAAGGTCGCGGATCCCGTCGCGCGCGCATGCGAGATCATGTTGCTGCTCGAGGGCGCGATGGCCCTGACCCTGATCCATGGACAGCGGCGCTATATCGACGCTGCCGCGGCCGCGGCGAAGCGGCTGCTGGCTCCGGCGCAAAAGTGCAGGGCAAACTGAGGCCAGATCAAAAAAAACCGGGCCGCGAGGGGAGCGGCCCGGTTGAGTTCATGTCGGCGCGGGAATGCCGACAATCACCTTCCAGAGGGGAATCACTGTCTGCGACGGCTGCGATTCTGGGAGGATTCGAAAGCCGGCCCGCATCCAGTATCTGCAAAGTATGATGACTGGCTGTGCGGCATACAACGCGCAAGCACGTTGGTCAGCCATGCGTCATCCGCAAGACGATCTGCCATGCGCGCGCCGCAAGCCTGAGCGCGACGAAAACTCCCGACCAAAATCGAGAAGCGTTTCAACGAGATGAAGCGTTTGTTCCGTTGATCGGCGTCAGAAGGTCCAGCGCTGCGCCTTCGAGACCAGGAAGTCCCTGAATACCTGCACACGCGCCACCGATTTGAGCTCTTCCGGATAGACGAAATATGCATCGAGGGAGATCGGATCGGTCTGGCCGAGCAATTGAACGATGCCGTGATTTTCCTCGACCAGATAATCCGGGAGCAGCGCGATACCGATGCCTTGCTCGCACGCGCGCAGCAACGCGAGGATGTTGTTCACGACAAGAATCGGCGTGCGCGGACCCTTGCCCTCGCGGCCCACTTCCAGCGGCCAGCTTCGGTTTTGCAGGAATGTCGGGATGTTGCCGCCGCCGAGCAGCATGATGCGATGGTTGTCCAGATCGTCAATCTTCGTCGGCGTTCCGAAACGCTTGAGGTATTCCGGCGAGGCATAGAGATGAAAGTGAACAGAGAACAGCTTGCGCTGGATCAGGTCGGGCTGCGTCGGAATCCGAAGACGGATCGCGACATCGGCCTCACGCATGGCAAGGTCGAGTTCCTCGTCTGTGGTGATGAGCGAGATCCGAATATCCGGATAGAGATCGATGAACTCGCCGATCTTCGGCGTCAGCCAGTGATTTCCGAGACCGACGGTAGTCGTCACCTTCAGATCGCCGTTCGGCCGCTCGCGGCTGTCGGTGAGCTTGGCGCGCGCCGATTCCAGCTTCATGAACACTTCGTGCGCGGTCCGGTATAGCAGCTCGCCCTGTTCCGTGAGGATCAGGCCACGCGCATGCCGATGGAACAGCGACACGTTGAGCGCCTGTTCGAGCGCGCTGACCTGGCGCGACACCGCAGATTGTGAAAGACCGAGCTGCTCGCCGGCATGAGTGAAGCTCCCGGCTTCCGCAGCTGCGTGGAAAACCTTGAGCTTGTCCCAGTCCATGGCGCTCATTGAGAAGCGTGATCGCTGCTGTAGCAAGACGGCACCGCCTTCATTCTGCGGCCGCGCGCAAGCTTTCGTGCGCGGCGAGGAATCGTTCCGCTTCAAGAGCGGCCATGCAACCCATTCCGGCTGCCGTAACCGCCTGGCGGTAAATATCGTCAGTCACGTCGCCAGCCGCGAACAGGCCGGGAACCGATGTCGCCGTCGAAAACGGCGCGGTCGCGACATAGCCGTTCGGCTTCATCTCGATCTTGTCCTTGACCAATTCGGTCGAAGGCGAATGGCCGATCGCGACGAAAACGCCATCAACCTTGCGCTCCGTTACGGAGCCGGTCTTGAGGTTGCGCAGGAAAGCGCCGGTGACCTTGTGCGGGTTGTCGTTGCCGACGAGGTCGTCGACCGTGCTGTCCCAGATCACCTCGATCTTCGGATGCTTGAACAAGCGGTCCTGCAGGATGCGTTCCGCACGCAACGTGTCGCGGCGATGCACTAGCGTGACCTTGCTCGCAAAATTGGTAAGGAACAAAGCCTCCTCGACCGCGGTATTGCCGCCGCCGATCACCATCACGTCCTTGCCGCGATAGAAGAAGCCGTCGCATGTGGCGCAGGCCGACACGCCATAACCCTTGAATTTCTCTTCGAAGGGCAGACCGAGCCAGCGCGCCTGAGCGCCGGTTGCGAGGATCACGGTTTCGGCGAGATAGACGTCGCCGGAATCGCAGGCGAGGCGGAAGGGGCGGCCCGAGGTGTCGAGGTCGTTGACGTGGTCGGTCACGATGCGCGTGCCGACATGCTCGGCCTGCTTCTGCATCTGCTCCATGAGCCAAGGGCCCTGGATGACGTCCGCGAAGCCCGGATAGTTCTCCACATCGGTCGTGATCGTCAGCTGACCGCCCGGTTGGTAGCCCTGGATCAGGATGGGCTCGAGCATGGCCCGGGCCGCGTAGACCGCGGCTGTATAGCCAGCCGGTCCGGAGCCGATGATGACAACCTTGGCGTGAATGGTCTTGGTCATCTGAAATCCGCAGGAAAGCGCCGCTCAAAACATTCCGGGGAACGTCCGGCGGGACGAGTCTTCGGGGGTCCGGGAAGTGTCCCCGCAGGGTCCGGGATGTCTCGCCCGGTCCCGCGGGGAGAATTTAGGCATTTGCAGGAGCTATGCAAGTTTCGCAACCCGGCTGCATTGGATAAGCGCGGGAAATGCTCGACAGGGCCTTCTTGCGCAATTTTATTTCGTCAGATTGGCGAACGGGCTATTGTAGGGCCGGTATTTGGTTCTGAAGGAGACGCCGGAGGTATGCTCGCTCGACTGGACGCGATCGACTGGAAGATCCTGGCAGAGCTACAGGAGGACGGACGCATCACCAACGTCGAGCTGGCCCGGCGCGTGGGGATTTCCGCTCCCCCCTGCCTGCGACGGGTGCGGGCGCTGGAAGAGGCTGGGTATATCCGCGGGTACCGGGCGCTGCTCGACGAAAAGCGGCTTGGCTTCGAGGTGACCGTGTTTGCGCTCGTGCATCTGTCGAGTCAGGCCGAGCCCGATCTTGCCGCGTTCGAGGCTTTCGTACGCGACCAGCCGCTGGTGCGCGAGTGCTGGATGCTGTCTGGCGAGGTCGATTTTATCCTGAAATGCGTGGCGCCAGACCTGAAGACCTTTCAGTCCTTCGTCTCCGAGCTCACAAGCGCGCCGCATGTGCGCAATGTGAAAACCTCGCTTGCCTTGAGAGTCTCGAAGGATGCCCCGGTCGTTCCGACACAGCGGTTCCGGGCTGCGGCGGTTTGACCGCGCCTGTCGCAATTGACCCGGCTTGCGCTGCCGATAACATTGCCCGTCTTCGGGGGATCGTCACTATCGCTGCTTAACGACATTCTACATTGTTGCACCCGGCCACGAGTGAAGACCCGCATAATGGGCTGCTCGCGATCCGGACATGATTCTGGGAGGAATCGCGCATGCACACATCACGACGTCGATTTCTGGCGGCCACATCGGCGCTCGCCGCCGCTGGCACGATTCCATTTCCTGCTTTCGCGCAGGATGAGTTGAAACTTGCAACCTTCGTTCCGCCGTCGCACCCGATACCGCATCATGTCTTCAATGCGTGGTTTCCAGAAGTGGAGAAACGCAGCGGCGGCAAGCTGAAGATCAGGCTGTTTCCGTCGATGCAACTCGGCGGCAAGCCTCCGGAGCTTTACCGTCAGATGATCCAGGGCGTGTCGGACATGTGCTTCACGCTGCCGGGCTACACTTCGAATGATTTTCCTCGCATGGCGCTCACCGAGCTTCCGGGGATTTCTCCGTCCGGAGAAAAGGGGACGCGCAACCTCTGGGCCGCGCTCGATACGTATCTCGCGCCTGAACTCAAAGGTGCGAAGGTGCTCATGCTGTGGAACAACGATGAAGCGGCGTTGATGAGCAAGTCGAAGCCGATCCGCAGTCTCGAGGACATGAAAGGCATGAAGATCCGCACGCCCTCGGCTGCTCAGTCATCGCAGCTCGAAGCGCTGGGCGCGGTGCCGATCGATATGCCGGCCAATCAGATCTACAACGCGCTTGATCGCGGCGTGGTCGATGCGGCGATGATCCCGATCTCGGGCGCGATCGATTTCAAGCTGGTCGAGGTGGCGCGCTATTTCACTCTCAACGCGCCGCTGGGCCGCTCGCCGTTCATGGTGGCGATGAACCAGGCGCGTTACGACAAGCTCGGCCCCGACGAGAAGAAGGCGATCGATAGCACGACCGGCCTGGATCTAAGCCTCAAGGGCACCGAAGTGTATGAATCGCGCGGCCGCATGGCGATCGAGCAGATCAAGAAGGATCGTGAACTGATCATGCTGTCGGACGCCGAACACAAGCGCTGGATGGATGTATTCAAGCCCCTGATAGCCGCCAAGGTCGCCGAGGCCGAGAAGGCCGGCATTCAGGCCAAAGGTTTGCTCGGCGCATACGGCATGACGGTTTGAGACGACAGACATAAGACGGGCCGAGCGGGGGCGGGCGGCAATCCATGAAGGCATTCGAGCGCGGATTGCGCGCCCTTGCGCTCGCGAGCGGCATCATACTGCTGTTCGTGATGGTCTATACTGTCGCGGACGTCGCGATGCGTTATGTCTTCAACCGGCCGTTCAGCGGCTCGGTCGAGGTCACCGAATTCTCCATGTCGCTGATCATATTCCTCGCCCTGCCATATACCGCGTGGGTCGGAGCGCATATCTCCGTCGATCTGTTCGAAAAGTATCTCGATCGGCCCTGGCTCCGGTTTTTGCCGGCCGTTCTGTCTTTCGTCGGGGCCGCGCTGTTCGCTTTGATCGCATGGCGGGTGGCGCTGGAAGCGCTGGCCACGCTTAATCAGTCCAGCAACATGCTGCGGATGCCGCATTATCCTTTCCGTTTCGCAGTGGCGTTCTGCTCGCTGGTGTTCGCACTGGTGATGGCGGTCCAGGGGTGGCAGGCGCTGGGCAGGCGGCCTGTCGATGGCAGCGTGAACAAATGACCTTTGAACGCGAGATGATCGGTGTCCTCGGCATCGTCGTGATGCTGATCCTTCTCGCATTGCGCATGCCGATCGGCATCGCGATGCTGCTGGTCGGCATTTCCGGCTTTGCCTGGCTCAATGGTGTCCCGGCTGCATTGTCGTCGCTCGGCAATGCGCCCTATTCGTACTCGACTGTCTACGATCTCGCCGTGATCCCGCTTTTCGTGCTGATGGGCAATTGCGCGGCGGTGTCCGGCATGAGTCGCGATCTTTACGCCGCGGCATACGCGTGGCTTGGACATCTGCGCGGCGGTCTTGCCTCGGCAACGATCGCTGCCTGCGCAGGCTTTGCGGCGGTGTCGGGATCGAGCGTCGCCTCGGCAGTGACCATGGGCCGGGTCTGCCTGCCGGAGATGAAGCGCTACAATTATGACGATGGGTTGGCGACCGGCACCGTGGCGGCCGGCGGCACACTCGGTATCCTCATTCCGCCGAGCACCGCATTCGTCATCTACGCGATCCTCACCGAGCAATCGATCGGCCGGCTGCTGCTGGCGGGTTTCCTGCCAGGTCTGCTCCTGTCGTTCCTGTTCGTCGTGACGATCATGATCTGGACATGGATGAAGCCCGAACTCGGCCCGCCGGGCGAACGGGCAGGGCGTCAGGAGCGCGTCCGGACTTTGATCCAGTCCGGTCCGATGATCGCGATTGTCGCCATCAGCATCGGCGGGATCTATGTCGGCGCGTTCACGCCAGGTGAGGCGGCTGCAGTCGGCGCGTTCCTGTCCTTCGCACTCGCCTTGTGGCGCAGGACGATCACCTGGGATTCGCTTTCAACGATCCTGATCGACACGGTCAAGACCACAGCGTTCGTGTTCCTGATCCTGATCGGGGCGTTTGTATTCGGGCCGTTTCTCGCTTTGAGCGGATTGCCGGAATCGCTGGCGCAGGGATTGATCGCGCTCGACCTGCCGCGTTACGCGATCCTGTTTGCTCTCATCCTCATCTACATCGTGCTGGGGATGTTCCTCGAGGGCTTCTCGATCCTGGTGCTGACGCTCGCCATCGTCATTCCGATCGTCGACGCGCTGCGCTTCGACCTTATCTGGTTCGGCGTGATCATGGTGATCGTGCTGGAGATGGGGCTCATCAGTCCACCCGTCGGCATCAACGTGTTCGTGGTGAAGGGCCTCGTTCCCGACACGCCGATCGGCGAGATCTACAAGGGCATCCTGCCGTTCTGGATCGCGATGGGCGTGTGTATCGTCCTGCTGATCCTGTTTCCGCAGATCGCGTTGTTCGTCCCAAACACGATGATCCGCTAGGATCGACGCGACCGGGCGGCTTCGGTGCAGCCGGTCGCGTCAATACGGGGGAGGACGCTCAGGCTTTCCTTCGCATCGCGTCGATGCTCCACGATCCGCCGCCGGCGGCCGCGAGATACAGGAACACGAAGCAATAAAGCGCCGCGAGTTCGCCGGCATTGACGATCGGATAGAAGCCGCGCGGGGCATGCGCGATGAAATAGGCAAAAGCCATCAGGCCGGACAGGACAAAGGCGACCGGCCGCGTGAACAGTCCGATGACCAGGAGCGCGCCGCCGACCAGTTCGAACACGCCGGCGGTCCAGCTCAGGCTGAAGGGTTGCAGTTTCGCGAACATCTGCATTTGCGGAATGCCGAGAAGCTTGGCTGTGCCATGCTGCATGAAGAGCAGCCCTGACATGATGCGCAGGACGCTGAGCAGACGTGGAGACCAGGTGGCGCAGAGCTTGTCCATGAGTGTTCCTGTATCGGTGTAAGAGCGCAGTACCAGCGCTATTTCACGACACGCGATGCAAATCCATCCGTAGTGACCGCTAGCGGCTTCACAACGGTGTGGGAACGCTACAATGAGTGAGCCCTGCGACTTTTATGCCGCGGTCAGGCCTGGTGACTTCGGCGACTTTGCAAAAAAAGAAAGCGCCCGGCTAAGGACCCGGCGCTTTCGAATGCGAACGGCTTGAAAAGGCAGGCGGTCTAGCGCCACTCGACCTTGATGACCTCGTAGGCCTTGGCGCCGCCGGGGGTGACCACTTCCACGCTGGCACCCTTTTTCTTGCCGAGCAGGGCGCGCGCCAGTGGTGATGAGATAGAGATGCGACCGGACTTCGCGTCGGCCTCAGGCTCGCCGACGATCTGCCAGACTTGCTTCTTCTCGGTGTCCTCGTCGATCAGGGTGACGGTTGCGCCGAACTTCACGGTATCGCCCGAGAGTTTGGACACGTCGATGACTTCGGCGCGAGCGAGCTTGTCTTCCAGCTCGGCGATGCGGCCCTCGTTATGCGATTGCGCTTCCTTGGCCGCATGGTATTCGGCATTTTCGGACAGGTCGCCGTGTCCCCGGGCTTCCGTGATCTGCTGAATGATGCGCGGACGCACCTCCTGCTGGCAATGCTTCAGCTCGGTCTCGAGAGCCGTGTAGCCTGCCGCGGTCATCGGAATCTTGTCCATCGTCGTCCAACCTCTTGTGCCCCGGCCGGCTGGCCTTGGAGCAGATGCAGACAAAAGGACTGATCGCAGGCCGACGATTGACGCACGGCACGCGATCGGACCCTTGTCAAAAAACAACCGTCACTAACACGGCGGGCCGGTTTCAGTTCCGGTCGTCGAAATAGCTCTGCAGCGCGCGGACCTCGAGATCCCCCTCAAGGAAGGCTTTTATTCCTCGCGCCGCTGCGACGGCTCCCGAAAGAGTGGTGTAGTACGGCACTTTATGCAAGAGGGCAGCGGTTCGCAGCGACCGCGAGTCCGCCAGTGCCTGGGCGCCGTCAGTGGTATTGAACACCAGCTGGACGTCGCCATTCTTGATTGCGTCGACGATATGCGGCCGGCCTTCCAGCACCTTGTTGATCTTGGAAGAGGGCACGCCGTGCTCGTCAAGGTACCGCTTGGTGCCTGACGTCGCGATGATCTTGAACCCCAAATCCGAGAGGATTTTCAGGCTCTCGACGATCCTCGGCTTGTCGGAATCCCGCACCGAGACGAAGACCGTGCCGGAGCGCGGCACCCGGGTGCCGCCGCCGAGTTGCGACTTGGCGAACGCCGTCTCGAAGCTCCTCGCAATTCCCATCACCTCGCCGGTGGATTTCATTTCCGGACCGAGCACGGTATCCACACCCGGGAAGCGTGCGAAGGGGAATACGGCTTCCTTGACGCCGGTATGCTGAATGGCTGCTGGCTTCAGATTGAAGCTCTTCAGGCTCTCGCCTGCCATGACCCGCGACGCGATCTTGGCGACCGGCAGTCCGATCACCTTGGCAACGAAGGGCACCGTACGCGACGCGCGCGGATTGACCTCAAGCACGTAGATCTCGCGATCCTTGATCGCGTATTGCACGTTCATTAGCCCGCCAACCTTCAGCGCCAGGGCCAAAGCACGGGTTTGCCTTTCAAGCTCCGCGAGCAGGTCGCTACTCAGCGAATGTGGCGGCAGGGCGCAGGCCGAGTCGCCCGAATGGACGCCCGCTTCCTCGATATGCTCCATGATGCCGGCAATGAAGGTGTCCTTGCCGTCGGC